>Ga0302325_10009430_pt1 | contig 21308 bp, 13 predicted proteins | sample Palsa_T0_2_FD_201948 | JGI IMG/M metagenome (GOLD analysis project Ga0302325, IMG submission 201948) | Peat permafrost microbial communities from Stordalen Mire near Abisko, Sweden - Palsa_T0_2 | ecosystem: Environmental > Terrestrial > Soil > Palsa > Peat permafrost | place: Sweden: Abisko...
CATCCGGGACAAGCGCGCGGAGTACGCCGCCGCCGGCATCCCGCACTACTGGATTGTCCGGATGACCGACAACGACGGCCCCGCGATCTCTGTAGAACGGCTCCTGCTTACATCGGACGGCGAGTACGCCAGGGAAGGGCTCGCGATCCGTGGCCGTGACTTCCGCGCCATCGACACCATCAGCCCATTCCCGCTCGGACTCACCTGGGAAGCGCTAGACGAAGGCTTGTAACCCGGGAGGCGGATGGCCGGCCTCGAACGCGACGGCGAGGGCGCGGACGCGTTGCTCGGGTTCGTGGTCGGCCTCAGGGACCGGGTTGAGGCGGGCGCCATGCTGAGCTCATGGCCTGAACTGGCCGGTTGGACCACCGCTACGCTCCGTGCCTTGTTTGGTGATATCGGGGACGAGACACGGCTTCCCGAGAGGGAGGCCAGGGCGGATCGTGTCGTTCCCTCGCGGTGACCTGCGCCGCAGTGCGACCCGGCTGCCGTCGCGGTGGCTGCTGCCGTCGCTGCGCGGGCTGTCCGGGCAGCCCGGGCTGCAGGCCACCAGGTGGGAGTCGGTGAGCGGCGCCTGGCTGGACAGATCGCCGTCCTACGCGGCCGGCCTTAGCCACGGCGGCGTCCTGGCCACCGAGCAGGAATGGCGGATCCGCGCGGTCCTGGCCGGCCGCGGATCTGGCGTGCCGGTCGATCAGGTGCTGGACGGGGACGGGGACGAGGTCGCGGGGCGGGCCATGGCGATGATCCGCGGCTGGGCGAGTGACGTGCTGACCCGGTTCGACGGCGACGTGTCGGGACACGGCATCCCCGGTCCGGCCGACGTCGGCCAGGTCGTCTCCCCGACCGCGCTCGAAGCGTGGGCAACCTGTCCGCACGCCTACTTCGTGCGGCGGCTGCTGAGAGTCGAGCCGCCCGGTACACCAGAAGAGTTGGTCAAGATCAACGCGCTGGAGACGGGCAGCTTGATCCATGAGGTGCTCGACCGCTTCTTCGAGGGCCGGGAAGTGACCGGCCATTCGCTGCTGTGGCGGCAGCAGCGGAACCGGATTGCCGCCGATCTCCAGTTGCTGCTCGGCGACGACGAGCTGCTGCGGGCGCAGACCGGGCGGGTGCAGGTGCGGTCTGAGCTTTCCTTCTGGATACGGGAGCGCCCGGCGGTGCGGGTGGGGCTGCCCGACGGCCGCGAGATCTGGTTCCGAGGCAGCGCCGACCGGGTGGATCTCGCCGGGAGCGCGATCGTGGTGGTCGATTACAAGACCGGCGGCCCCAGAAATTCAAGATGGACATTCACAGGAAGGTCAGAGGACGGTTCTGTTCGACTTCGTAGGAAGCGGAACGGAAACCCGCCCGGTGCTGCGTTTTTTGCGGCCTGCTCGATAAGCTGGGATGGTGCGCGGCAACCGGTAGGAGGTTAGGCGTCGTCATGACCGTCCAGCGACACGATCGGCCTCATCCGTACATCGAGCGGACCTTCACTGCCGTACGCGCGGCTGCGCCTGCCGCCAACGTCGCCGCGTTCGATACCGAGCTCGAAGCGATCACCCGTGTGCCCGTCGTCGATTTGGCGGCGCTGGATGAGTTCCTCTCCGGCTGGTGGCGCATCGCGACCCGGGCGGCCGCCGATCCGGCCGGCTGGCAGCGCATGCACCAAGAGGCCGAGCAGCTCCAGTACGGTGCGCGCTCGGCGGGCCCGACCCTGGCCGAGGTGCTGGGTCGGCGCGGGGTCCAGCTGTAGGTGTACACCGTCCGTATGGGCAGCGACGTCGCCGAAGCCCAGGTCGACGACGTGTCCGATGCCGAGGTCGATGTCCTCCTGGAGATCTACGAGGTGCTCCGGCTCACTCCCGACAATGGCCGCAAGCTCGGCCCGACCGGCAATCCGCATCAGCCTTGTCGAGGACGTCCTGGCAATGGCCTTCGCCCAGCGCCGCCCGGCCGCGGGTGTGATCTTCCACTCCGATCGCGGCTGCCCCGTACACCAGTACCAGTGAAGACTTCGCTGCTCTGGCCTGGGCAGACCGCACGGTGCTAACCGTCTCCATGAAGGGTAAGTCAGGTATAGTGCCGTTGCGGAGATGCCCTTGACCATGGGTGTCGTCAAGTGTTTTGGCCCCACCAATCGGCGTGAATTTCGGCCCCGCGGGGTTGCCACGATCAAACGTGGCCTCATCAGCGACAGAGGCTGCCCTACCCGAGCCGGGTTGTAACTCGCCGTCCTCGTCTGCATCGAGGGCTGGCGCGACAGCCGACGGGTACATTTCGCCCGGGATATCTCAGTTCAGCTGAATTCGGGTCAATCCATCCCAGTGCTGCCCGCCAGGCGACATGATCAGCTCAAGAACCCTTCCGTCAAAGCAGAGGAATCCAGGCCGCGTCGTCTGGCTGACCCTGAGGAGTGTCGCCTGTCCGATGTGTATACCGATAATTCGTGACATCCCTGTCCGTAAGCCTCGCCCTGAACCGGAACTCGTCAGTAACGTCGCGAAGCTCCGTTGGAGTACTATCAAGCCGCTAGCATCGTAGGGGGGTCGCAAGGCCCCCCGGAAAGTGCTCTGTACGGAGACAACCCTCCAATCGAACAGGTTCGGGCCAAACCTGTTGTGATCAGCTACATCTTTGTACAGGCTCAGGGGGATCGAGCGTATGGTCAGGCACTGGATGGCCAATCGCCTCATAAACCAGTGGGTCCTGCATCGAGGCCACGGCAGCGGACTCGGACTGTGTACGGCCGTCTACGAAACGACTGCCGACGTTGCCTATTACACAGTGGCAGGCGAGGCGCCCGAGATGGAGAACTTGCCAGTCCGCGAAATCCGCCTCCCGAACTCGTATACGGGATACCGGGCCTGGGTGCCAAACGAGCGCTTTGGGTTCTGGCCTGCCCTCATCGAACGGCACGACGGGCAGGGCTTCGTCCTGCATACTCCACGTGGATCGCGTAAATGCCCACCCGGGAACGTCGTGATTCGGCGCGGCGAGCCATTTACTCAGGCTCTGGCGGCGGTCCGAACAGGGGCGACGGACGACCCAGGGCTCTACCTTGCCCGGCGCGGCTTCATGGCTGAACTGGTTCTGCAGGTCGCGGCCTGCCGCGGGTACGACTCCGTGCCAGCCTCGGCCATTGACCTTTATGATCATCAACTGGAAACCCTCCAGCGCGTCCTAGAGGATCCTGTTCCCCGGTACGTGCTGGCCGATGAGGTGGGCCTGGGCAAAACAATCGAGGCAGCCCTGATCATCCGGCAGACTCTCCTAGACGATGATTCGGCCCGTGTCTATATCAGTACGCCGTCGGCGTTGGTACGCCAATGGCGATCGGAACTGGCTGACAAATTCCTGCTGGAGAGCATGCTGGAATCTGGTGATCAACTCTATCCCCGGATCCTCATCCGGACACACGAAGAATTTCTGGCCCTTCCAGCCGAGGCGCGGGAAGCGTGTTTTCTCGTGATCGACGAGGCGCACCAATTGATCAACGGTGCGTTGTCTGTCGGCCAGTGGTATACCTTGGCGGCCGCCGCTCACGCCGCACATGGCCTGCTGCTGCTCTCGGCCACACCGATGCGAGGGAACTATGGAGTGCTTGAAGCACTGCTTCACCTCGTTGACCCGGTCGCCTTCCCGCTCGGGCAAACCGCGCGCTTCGCCGAACGGGTCGAGGAAAGAACGACCGAACTGGTAGATATTGATATCCTGACGTCACGTTTCGCGATGGCGACGGACCGAACCGAAGCCCTTAAGCGAATCCGTGATCGCCATACGGGCGACCCATTCGTGGAAAAGGTGACCGATCCGAGCGCCGCCGGGACCGCGATCACGGCCGGCGCCGCGGCTCAACTTGAGCACTACCTTCGCGAGACATTCCGGATCAGCCGCCGAATGATCCGGCACCGGCGTGGGGTCGGATCCGCGGCGAAATTCCCCACGACTGGTCGCCGACCTGTCTTTATCCCGGTCCAGGACGACGAGGCCCAGGAAATTATCGACGACTTCCTGGAGACCTACCGACTCCGTATTCAGGCACTCCCGCGCGCATTTGCCGTTCCGCTGTTCTGGAAGGCGGCCTCATACGGCCTCGCTGGCCCGGGGCCACTCCGGGAGTTCATCACAGCTCGACTGGCCGAACTCGCCCGACTCGGATCGTCGGGTGACGCTGCGAGCGAGTGGTCGCTTCTCGAGCAGGCACGCGCGCAACTCCTGCTGGCCCCTGATACTCGCAGGCGGGTCGCGGTCGACGAAGCGTGCCGTCGCGTGGCAGTGGGCCAGCGAATCGTGGCCATCTCCGGATATGCCGAAGAGGCGAGGAGATTCGCGGACCTGGCCCAGGAACGCCTTGGTGAAGCCCATAAGGTACTGGCCCACCTGGCTGACACCGCTGCTGCGAAGGCGGGCGGATGGATGCTTGAGTCTTTTCTCAGGGCGGATGGCGGGAGCCTGCTTGTCGGCGACAGTTCGTTGGAGGAGGGCCAGAATCTTCAGGGGAGTGACGGGCTTCTCAACCTCGACCTGCCGTTGAGCCCGAACCGCCTTGAGCAACGCATCGGGCGGGTGGATCGGTACGCCGGAGTGTCAACTCTCCCGGAGGCCCGCGATGTCCCTGAAATCCTGGTCCTGCGCCCCACGGAGTCGATATGGTCGTTGGCTCAAATGGAGCTCCTCGACGAGGGTGTCGGCGTCTTCACGGAGTCGGTGTCCACAGTGCAGCGACTCCTAGCGAAGATGGAGGCCGACCTCAGCCCGCGCCTTCTGGATGAGGGAGCAGCAGCGCTATCAACAGGGTTGCCCGAACTCAGGGCCGCCATCGAGGACGAGAAAATTCAGATCGACGAACTTGAAGATTGGGAGTCAGACTCGGCTCAGGACGATAGCAACGCGGTAACAACAGAACTGCTGCGCACTTACGAGGACCGCGCCGCGGAATTGACACCAGCGCTGACCGCCATGCTCTCCTCGGCGGGGGGCCTACCGCTGGAGGTCGAGCGCTCGCGGGGGGGTGAGACCTTCCGCTTCCGGTTGCGGCGCTATCCGGCCTATCTTGTCCCGCCGGACCTCGACCCGCATGTGGAAGATTTGCTCGGCCGTGACCACTCGATTCAGCGGCGGCCATCTCTGACACATGCTCTGGTAACGCCGTTGCGCATCGGAGACCCACTGGTTGACTGGCTGCGTGAGTACCTCCTGGCCGATGAGCGCGGGCGCGCCTTTACGCTCACAGTCGCCGACGAATCAGTGATCGCCTGGGATCTTTGGCTGCGCCTGGACTACCTTGTCGAATTCGGCGAGCACGCGCTGGCGCAAGTTCCAGCCCGCGACCGGCGGCGACTGCGCCGGCGCGGGCAGAGGTTCCTGGCTCCGCGCATGTTCGGGCTCTGGGCTAACCCCGATGTGGTCGCAGGCCCCCGCTTGGCGCAGCATCTGGATTTCCTGCTAGAGGCTCGATCAGGCATCTCCGGGCCGCTCGTCGACTGGTCCGCGGTCCGCGACGAGATCCAGGGGTGGGCGGCGGAATGCAGCGCCGCTGAGCGGACGGGGCGCAGTTGGGTCGCCGCGAGCGACGAGGTGCGCTCGGCGGTCGCGTCCGGCGCCAGGGTTGCGGCCGCGGACCTTTCTCGACGGGAAGGGGTTCTGTCGGCGCGCGCGGCGCGACTGCCGTCGCTCGACGAGCGCACAGCGGCCAGGCGCGATCTTGAGCAAGAGCGCATGCTTGGCCATTCAATACTCCAGGGCGTCGGAGCGCCGAGTATCTCGCTGGTCTCCTGCGGTGCCCTGATCCGAAGGCCGGCATGACAAACTACTTCGACGCGGACGAGGAGGCCGCGGTCCGCGAGTATCTGGCCGACGGCGGCGACCGGCCCGAGGTTCGGGAAGACCTCCACAGGCGGCTCTTGGACGCCGTGACGGCCAGCGCTTCGGAAGGGGACCCATCGCTGGATACGGCTGTCCTGGTCCGCCACTGGCTGCGCCGAATCTCCGAACGGGATGGCAGACCGTACCGCGCGCGGCTGACTCCAGGCATCGAGGCCGTGGTTCAGTCGTTCTGCGGCCGAGTCGGCTTTGCAGTGCGTGACGGGTGGTGGGCCGCAACGCCGTTCTGCCCCAAGTGGCTGGACACGACCATCCCAGTGGATCGCGCAGTCATTGCCGGCACACACAAGGGTCGGGTTGCCTTGCCGAAAGAACCCACCGCCGACCCAGCATTCAAGCGGATCACGCGCTGGGACACCTACCGCTCACCGGGGCAACGCGCGGCCGCGCGAGCAGTGCTGTCCGTAGCCGACGGCGCCACAATCATCGCGATGCTCCCGACTGGATCCGGCAAGACCGAGGTCGCCCTGTGCGTGGCTAGTCGGTTCCGAAGCGCAACAGCCATCATCGTCGTCCCGACGCTGGCCTTGGCCTATGATTTCGAGCGTCGGTTCCAGGACCATTACCTGCGCCTGAACCCGCGCCTAAAGCGCGAAGACCTGCGATTCGCCTGGACAGGGGACACTAGTCAACTGGATCGTGAGGCGTTCCGTCGCCGACTCGGCGACGGCATCCAACCGCTGCTGGTGACCTCGCCCGAGTCCATGACTAGTGCCCTTCGGAACCAGTTGCTCGAACTGGCCGCGACGGGCAGACTTGCGGGTCTGATCATCGACGAGGCTCACCTGGTGACCCAGTGGGGGCGGTCCTTCCGGCCCGAGTTCCGCACACTCGGACGGCTTCGTAGCGAACTTCTGGCCGCCGCAGCCGAAAGAGAACGCCGCCCGCCTCTTACGCTACTGCTTAGCGCCACGATGAACTCGCGGTGCATCGAGGACCTGCAAGCCCTCTTCGGCCAACCAGGCCCGTGCGAGCTTATTGCGGCGAACTCTCTTCGGCCCGAACCGGAGTTCTGGATCGCATCAGAGGCTAATGATGACCTCGTGCGGCAGGACCGGGTTCTGGAGGCACTGAGCCAACTGCCTCGGCCGGCCGTCCTGTACGTCACGAGGCCCGAACAAGCCCTTGACTGGTATCACCTGCTAAGGGGCCTGGGCTACCGACGACTAACAAAGGTTACCGGCGAGTCCGGAACGGACGAACGCCGGGACGCACTGGCCGGCCTGCGGAGCGATAGCGGCGGTCCCAGTCGGTACGACATAGTTGTCGCCACCTCCGCGTTCGGCCTTGGCATCGATTACCAGAACATTCGCTCCGTAGTCCACGCCTGTATCCCCGAGACAGTCGACCGCTGGTACCAAGAGGTTGGCCGGTCCGGGCGCGACCAACATGCCTCCGTGGCACTCCTGTGCCCGGCGCGGTCAGATTGGCGGATCGCTCGGAGACTCGGTGTCAAGGTCCTCGGCCCAAAAAAAGCTCAGAATCGGTGGACCGAGCTCTGGCAGCGCGGCATCCTCGCCGAGGGCGGGCGAGCGCTCGACCTGGCCAACGCGAGAGGCCGGACCAGCGAAGGGAGCTATAACCTGCGCTGGAACAACCAACTTGTGCAGGGGCTTGTGGAACTCCAGGCAATTTCTGCCTGGCCGGTGCTTGTGGATCAAGCCCGCGGGCTTTCCGCTGACGACGCGAAGCCTCACGTCTGGTTCGGTGCCGAACTCCGTCGCCCGGATCTTGACCAGGCCGACTGGTGGCAGGAGCACTGGGCGCCATGGCAGCGAGCCGAGATGGCTACGAATAAGCATTCAGAGGACAAGATGCACCATGTCATTGCCGGTAGCGCTCGGGTCTGCGAGGAGATCGCCGACGAGTACCGGCCTACGCAGTCGATCATCAACAGGTTCGGCGAGGCAGCGATATATATGGAGCCGGCGGCCTTCTGCGGAAGGTGCCCTCAGTGTCGCGCCGAGTCCGTCGAACCCAGGCCCGAGGATCCCCACCATCCCCCGCAGCGCTGGCACCCTCTCGAGCATGACGTGAGTCGGCTAGCTGAGTTCATCGCCGACATAGGCTCAGGCGACGGGTTGGCGGTCATCGTCTCGCCGCGGCCAAGAGCGTTGATGAGCCGACTAGGCCAGCGGCTGTTTGACATAGGCGTCCGGCAATTCGCAGGCTGTGACGTCCCGCCGAGAGTGACTGATCCGCTGTTCCACGATGCGGAGTTCATCGCGACCACCGATCTCACTCCGTGGCCGGCCGTCACTGTCCTGGAGGAGGGAAACCTGACGGGCTCGGCATGGCTGAACCGAACCGCACGGGCTGCCAATCGCCCACTGGCGGCGATGGCACTGGACATTGTCGCTGTGGCTGACCGTGTCACGCTGCCGAGGCATCTGATCACCAGGACCGGCTATGTGGCCGCGGCACTGCTGGGGGTGACATCCGATGACGACTGACTATTTGCGTGGCCACGCGGCGGCGAGCGTTCCGGGTATCCGACTCATCTGCAAGTACGTCGTGGCCAGCAGTTCGGCCCGCACGTCCCAGATTCAGGCCGCGCTGCGGCCATCTGACCTGGTACCAAAGTCGGAAGGCGAGGGTTCCACGATGCCAGCCTCGCTTGAGGTGGCGAAGGACATCGACTTGCTTGCCACGGATGGCGGCCGGGATCCAGTCTGGAGACCCGGGACCGGCCTGACAGCGACGGAATCGGTGCCAGCCTCACTCGAGACCGGAGTTGCCTTTCGCCCACTGATCCTCCGGCAGGTGTCGAGGAGGGCACTCCAACTGGCCGCAGGCTCAGAACGTCCGTCCGATCTCTCGCTTGCGCTCACATGGGCGCTAGGCCGTGATCCACTGACGCCTCTGCCGTGGGAATTCCGCGAGGCAGAGGAGATGCTCAAGGCCGAGGGCATGTCGTCGATTGTCGATAATCGCTCCCAGTGGCTTTCCTTCAGGCGATGGCTCACTGCACTCGGGCCGGGCACCGCTGTTCGCGCCCCCGGGGGAAGAAGAGCGCTCTCCGCCTCAACGGCCTCAGTTATCCGCGATGCCGGGATCAGCACGCCACAGCCCGTCCCGGCCCGGGAATTCGTGAGTTTCCTACTGAATTCCATCTCGGTCTTGGGACATGAATTGCTCGTGGCCCAGTTGCCGGTGGAAGCTAGGCGTATCTGGGAGAGCACGGTGAGCCCTGGACTCGCTCAGGGACTGCTTGAACTCGAGGCGATGGGAGTGCTGAAAATGCTGCCTGGCGACGACTCCGAACAGATGGTACGCCTGGCAGTCGGTGGGGAAAGCCGAACAGTCCGCAGCATCGAGTGGACTGACGGGGAGTGGTGATGTGGAGAAATTTACATGCTGGAACGCCGCGTCCGTGAGCGAGACTGTCTTTATCGACATCGGGGCCCTGTCGAGATCCACCGACGCGGTTTTCTTGGCCGCCCATACGCCGGCGCGCGTCATGCACCTCCGTGGTCCGGAAGAAGTCGTCAGCGCTGACGCGGGCGAGGCCCAGGTGCTGGGCACCTTGCTGGCTGATGTTGGTACGTATCCCAGCAACACCCTCATCGCGGTGACCGGAAACTCGGGGACTGGCAAGAGCCACATCGTCCGCTGGGTCTACGCCCAGTTGCGGCAGTCACGCCCTGACCTCCACGTATTGTACGTCCCTCGGGAGGTCAGTAATCTCCGGGACCTATTGCGGACCCTCATCAAGGGCCTAGACCTGCCTGCTGGCGTCGGACAGGAGATGCTCGCTCGCGTCGATGTCGCCATCGGCGACACCACTGATCAGGAGATAACGAGCCGACTGCTCGGCGCGATGGCGCAGGAACTGCGCTGGCAGTTCCCGCCAGTCGCCTCAACCTCGGAGGAAACAGCCGAGGAAAAGGAACTTCTGGACAGGCGCGATTTGCTCCTTGGAATCTGGGAGCCAGGCAAAGGGCGCCGAAATGGTCTATCGGATATGATCAACAACCCCTTCATCAGGGACCATCTCGAGCGTGAAGGTGGGACTCTCCGGGTGATCGCCGGGTCGATCGCCGGAAAGGCTGCCGATCGAAAAAGGAGTGTATCACGCTTCGTTCCTGACGACCTTAATCCCCGGGGTATGGGCAAGGATAGAGATGTCCGAGATTTTCTGAGCTTGATGAAAACTCGACCCGGGCCGGCTCTGACGCTGCTCCAGGAAGCGCTGGACAAGGCATTTCCCGAGTTCGTGGGCCTGACCTCTGGCTCGGGGGAGACACTCGACTCGCTGTTCCGTGAAGCCCGTATTAGGCTGAAGAATTCGGGCAAGGATCTGGTCCTGCTCTTCGAGGATCTCGTCCAGTTCGGTCCCATCGACGGGGCTCTCTATACTCAGTTCCTAAACCAGCCAACGGACGAATTGGCGCCACTGCGCGTGGTCTTCGCTATCACGAGTACCAACTGGGAAGACCGCGGCCCAGAGACGGTCAAACGCAGGCTGCGGCACGAGTTTGAGGTTCTGCCCCTCCAGGACGGTCTGAATGAGGCGGATGTGTCAGACGCGCCTATCCAGGACTTCCTCGCCCGGTACCTGAATCTGGTTCGGGTAGGACGGGCCCAGGTCGAGGCGGCGTGGTCCGGATCTGACGACGAGTCGCGGAAATCAGGCTCATGGATTCCTAACGCCTGCGAAACCCGTGAGCACGGCAGGCGTTGCCGGTTTGCCGACGAGTGTCGCCCCGGGTTCGGATCAGCGGACGTTTCACCAATTGGGCATGTGGGCTTGTTCCCCTTCAACGAGTCGGCCCTGCGGCGACTGGCCAGGAAGATGGGAGCTGACGCGGGGACTCCCGGCCGGCTGCTTCAGGTCGCACTGGAAGAGGTACTGGTGGAAGCCGGACCGCATATCAGGAACGGCACCTATCCGGACCGACGCGCCGAAGAGCATTTCGACTACCGTTTCGCCAGCACAGTGCCCGCACTCAAACGCGGCATCGCCGGGGAAGCCGGCAACCGACTCCTGCGCGCCGACATCATCTGGGGCGACGACCGGCAGATCACTAGTTCCGCGGTTCTGGAAGCCTTCACACTGCCGCCCCTGGCGGACGTCCCCGTCCCTGACGAGCCACGGCCCAAGGACACGGAGTCCGTCAGTCAGAGTGCTAAGGGAGAACCGAAGCGGCAGGTTGAGCGGCCGCCGCTACCCTTGCTAGTTCAGGTCAATGCCTGGGGCCAGCGTCCGGCGGAGTTCCTGGAAAGCTCAGTAGAGCAATTCCGTGAATGGCTTTACCGCGGGGTTGTTGACCGACTCGGGCTCGACCAGGATCTCATCCATGTTGACCAGGGCGTCGGTAAGGAGTTGCTGGATTCCGCGCTGGTGCGCTATTCGTTCGTCTTTCCGGGTGCCGAATACGGTCGGACGCCGGGTCGGGACAGGCTGATATTCGACATTACGCCCAGTGATGACACCGTCGAACTGCTGATCGGTGTGATGTGGTTTAACCACGTTGGCCACTGGCAGTTCGAGCCCGGCCCCTTTGAGTGGCCCGCTGGTTACTCGCCAGGGCGGCTGCAACGTGTAACCAATGGCTATCTGCAGCGCTGGGCAGACAAGGTGCGGGCCGAGGTGGTCAGGCGCACTCTAGACCCGAGCATCCGCGACGAGGTAGTGGCCCTGAACGCTATCGCCCGTCAGTGCCTGGGAATGGCAGTTTCGGCACCCGACCCCTCGGAGACCGCCACCCCGCCGCTCGCGCCTGCCGATACCTGGAAGCCGGTGGAGGAGAGGGCCCGTTCGCTTCTGTCCGAAACTGAGAAGTCGCAGTGGATGTCCGAGTTGGCTGCCGTCCGACAGGGCGACACTCGTGAACCGCAACTAGTGGACACGGTCGGTGCCCAGGACGCTGTGGAGGCGGCCGTCGTGTCGCCTTGGCGCACGTTGACTGCTGCTTGTGGAGACAAGCGTGGCTATGCCGCCACGCTCGCAGCGGCTGCGACCGCACTGCACGACGCTATCGAGGCCGCTGCTCAGGAGCATGTCCAGACCGTGCAGGATGCAGTCCGCGAGATGGAGAAAACTCTGGGCGGAGCTGACCTGGCCGACCTGGCCAAGGCTGCCCAAGAGGCCGGAGACCGCGCCCTAAACAATAGGGTCTTCCGGCCGGCTGATGGATGGGGCAGCTTTGAGCGTGCGTGCAAACTGCTCCCCACCCGGTCGGCAGCCTGGGATTCCCGCCCGCCGATCGTGGCCGATGCGGAAGTGGATCTCGCGGCGGAGGCGATCCGTATGCAGTCATGGTGCCGCGCTGCCGCCGCCGCCGGAAGCGAACTTGAGACCATCCAGAGGTCGATCGCCGCGACGGCCCGGGAGGCGAGATACCGACTGTCTGGGAGTTCCGGGACAGGTGACGGTGCAAATGACCTCGAGGCCAAGGCGGCCATAGCCGCTCGGGCCATAAGAACGATCCTCGGGTCAACTGAAGGAGAGCCGCGGTGACGCTTCCGGCCTGGCTTACCTCGGCTCGAGAGATCATCGACGAGGCGATCGCAGCTGAGTCCAGCAAGCAGCAGCAGGAGGTGGCCATCGACGCGCGAGAGGCCTTGGACGACTACCTCGACGAACTGACCGACCTAGCGACGGCGGTGCAGGCCGGCCGGGATGCGGGCTGGCTTGACGGCGCCATGGCTGATCCTCGCAGCGCCGGGTCTGCCATCGACGCACTCATCGCTAAGGGCGCGCGGCGCGCTGAGGTCAGCCACCTCCAGACAGCCCTACCCGTATTTGTCGAGGAAGTCAGGCGGACAGTTGGCGCCGCGTGGAGCATACGCATCCGTGATCAGGTCGGCGGTGTCAGCGACCTACAGGCCCTAGTCGGCGTACTCGACCAGATCCCCGGCCGCCAGAATCAGCAATCCGTACTCGAGAAGGCACTGCAACCGGTGATTAAGTTGATGAATACTCTACCGACGCCGACGGCCGAAGCTGATCTCACGTCTGCTGGCATCGCGGTGGACGCCGTGTTCCGGAACGCGTTCGGAGATGTCGAGGTACGTGAGTTCTTGCTCGCTGCCTCCCGGTCAGGTGCGAGCCTGGCTCAGCTAACACCGACCGTCAGAGCCTGGATTGAAGAGAACGGAGCGGCAGATCTCATGCGCGTCAGCATCGGGCCGGCGTCGTGACTGTTTCGGCTGCGGCGCTGACGGCGCTGACCTCGATCGAGTTGCGCGAGGCGGAGTTGCTGGCCTGGGGTGCAGCCTCGGCGCAGTGGACGGAGCAAGAGATCCTCGAATTGGTATCGGGGCACGGCTCGGCCCGCCAATTGATTGACGAACTCCTGGCCACGGCCCTACTAGTCCGGACCCCGCAAGGCGGATACCGGACCCGGGCGGCCGAGACTGTGCGGATACTATCTACCTTGCGGCAGTCTTTTCCGGGACGGCCGGTGACAGACGGCCGCTCGCTCGTCCTGGACTACCGCTTCCTACACCGCCCCCGGCGCCGACCTACTCGCGACGAGGCCAACCGGACCGCTCTGCTCAACAGCCTTTCAGGCCTGACGGATGCGGTCGGCACGGCACTCGCGGACGCACTCTTGCCCAGGACGGTATCCGGCTTTCAGGTGCGCGCCGCGCAGAGCATTCTTCGGTCCCTGTCCGCCCCGGAACCCAGCGGGGTGATGGTGACGGCCGGAACCGGCAGCGGGAAGAGCCTGGCTTTCTACCTGCCCGTCCTCGCCCGCATTGCGGACTTGAACCAGGCCAGTCCACCAGGCTCGGTCAAAGCCCTAGCAATTTATCCCAGAAATGAACTACTCAAGGATCAGTTGCGCGCAGTCCTGCGTTACACGACTGAAGCGTGGGCGGCCGGTGTGGGCCCTCGGCCCATAACAATAGGAGCATGGTTCGGCCTGACTCCGGATGACATCCGGTTTTTCAAGCCGGCCCAGTCCAGGGACTGGCGCGCCACGCGCATCGGTGGACAGGAAGGCTACGTTTGCCCGTTCCTGACCTGCTTCCAGCCGGATTGCCCTGGCGAAATGGTCTGGAGGAGGGCTGACCTGGACCGTAAGGTCGAGCTGTTGACCTGCTCCGACTGCGACTGCTTCGTTGATGACCGGTTTATCCGGTTGACCCGGCAGAGCTCGGTCGATGCCCCGCCGGACATCATGCTGACCACGACGGAATCGCTGAATCGGCAACTGGCGAACCCCGGGAACCTTCCGGCGTTCGGCGTCAGCAAGCGGTCGCTGCGGGTCGTCCTGCTTGACGAACTGCATGTCTACGATGGCATCGCGGGTGCCCAGAGCGCTTACCTATTCCGAAGGCTGAGCCAGGCACTAGGGCGGTCGCCAGTCTGGGTGGCCCTGTCGGCAACACTGCAGCGAGCCGATGAGTTCCTAGCCCAGTGCGTTGGACTGCGTGCGGAGAACGTCGCTGTAGTAGCGCCTGAGGCGGCGGAGATGGTCGAGTCCGGGGCAGAGTACCTGCTGGCCCTTCGCCACGACCCGACCTCAGGGACCGGGACGCTGTCCACGACGATCCAGTCGTCCATGGCGCTTACCCGGTGCCTCGACGTCCTGGTTGAGGATCCCTTCGCACTTGTCTCCACTCCGACCTCGGAGGGGACCTTCGGGCGGAAGATATTCGACTTCACCGACCGGTTGGATACGACGAACCGCCTGTTTTGGGACCTCATGAACGCCGAAGGCTGGGCCTGGGAGGGAAAGCGTGACACTTCGCGAGTCATCCTGTCGCTGGCCCACCTACGATCCGAGCATCAGGGCCGGATGCGAGCCGAGGATCGCGAGCCCGCACTCGCCCGCGACGCTGACGGTCAATGGTGGTGGCTGGCAGAGCATCTCGGGCACAGACTCGACAGTGACCGTCAACTCGCCATCGGGCGAACGTCGTCACAGGATCGGGGCGTGAGCGATGACGCGGAGGTGGTCGTCGCGACATCCACCCTCGAGGTCGGCTTCGACGACGCCCGGGTGGGAGCTGTGCTCCAGCACAAGGCGCCGCATGACGCGGCAAGTTTCCTCCAGCGAAAAGGCCGGGCCGGCCGTGAACCGATCACGCGGCCATGGACAGTAGCCGTCCTCAGCGACTGGGGACGTGACCAGGCGGCATGGGATGCCTACGATGCCATGTTCGACCCGGAGTTGCCAGCGAAGAGCCTGCCCCTTGACAACCGGTATGTCCAGCGGATCCAGTCGGTCTACGCGTTGCTCGACTGGCTGAGCCAGCAAGTGGGCGCGTATGCGTACCGGGGCAACGTCTGGTCTGACCTGACAGCGCCAGCCGATGTCCTCGCCTCGGACCGCCCGCAGCAGCAGCAGCAGATCCGGGAGCGCCAGGCCGCGGCCCGACGCGGGCTTGAGGCACTGCTCAGTCCCGGGCCGGCCAGGAACCGACTGAGGCGGCATCTCAAGGGTGCTCTGGGACTTGCCCAGGATCCGCGAGGCGATGTCATCGTGGACAGTGTCCTGTTCGATGGCCCCCGTCCAATCCTGCTGGCCGTGGTGCCCACCATGCTCCGGCGGCTACGTGACGACTGGCTTGCCGAGCTGCCTGCCGCCGACGATCCGGCGGTGAAATACCGGATCCCACTGAGGGATTTCGCGCCGGGGAACTTGTTCGACGACCTCGCGGCCACGGACGTGGCCTTCGTCGGGCCAGGTCTCAACGACCTGGCCGACGCCCCGTACCTGCCGGCCCTGCGAACCATCCGTGAATTCATGCCCGGCACCGTGAGCAGGCACTTCGGGGTACGGGCCGCGCATAAGCGGCACTGGGTGGACGCCGCTCTCGTCCAGGAGGGTGAAACTGACGTAGAGACCGTATACGGAGGTATCGCCCAGGGCGTGGTTCAAACGGGTGGGTCTGAGATCTCGATAATGATCCCCACGCGAGTCGAACTCTCAGATGTGCCGTCGGCGGTCCGGGACCACAGCCGCCTCGAACCGCTATGGGAGGTCTCGCTGACGCCCGTCGCTTCGGGTGTCGATGTGCCGTTTCCGGACGCGGTCCGGCAGGTTTTCCGGCTGTTGCGAGCGCATATTCATGGCCGGGGCGACGGGATCCGGAACGTGCGCTTTACTCGCCGGGCCACCGGGAGCGTGTTCAGGCCGGGCCGGTCCGACCTAGACGTCACGTTTCGCGATGCGGCCGGATCCTCGGTCGCGCTTGGGGCCGAGATGGTCGTCGATGGGTTCGCCGTCTACGTCAACGTACCGCAGCCCGACGGTACTCCGGGCGCCGAGGAACGGGCCGATTGGCTGCGCTGGCTGCTCCGGCACGACCCGGCGCTCCCGGCCGGGATCAGCCGCTTCGCACGGGACACCCTGGCGGAGGCGACTCAGGTGCTGTGGGCTCGGCAGGCACTAGGCGAGGCGGATTATGGCAGCCTGAGCAACGACGATCTGGCCAGTCGGCTCAAAGACGCCGCGTTCCTGCTCGGGCGACTCCGGCGTGAAGGTGCTGCGCAGGCACCCGACGCGGCAGCCGCCGAGGACGCGGGAGACGGCGAGGACAGCTTCATTGACGACGAGTGGTTCGACTCTTCGGAGGTCATGTCGAGTGTTCGCCAGGCTCTGGATGAGGTCCTGGAGCCAAACCGGTCTGCGGGCTGGATCTCCTGGTGGCGAAGGCGCTACACGCTCACGTCGGCCAATGCTCTGCTAGGAGCCTTTGACCGCCTGACGCATGGGCTTGATAGTGACACGCTCATCCTCGACCTCGATCCCGACGACGAGACTCTGGCCTGGATCACGGAAACCGGCCCGGGAGGAGTCGGCGCAGTCGAGGCATGCTTGCGAGCCACCTCCGAATCGCCTCAGCTTCTCAGCTACGCCCTGGCCAGCGCGCTGATGCCGACTGACGTGGAGACGATGGACGCTGAGATGGTGGCCGTCATATCTCCCGGCCTCCAGGGCACGCGCCAGGCTGCCGCCAGGGTGGTCGCGGCATGGCGCGAAGGACACGAGGCCGCGAGACACGCCCTGGAGCAGTTCTACGCCGCCCTCTCGGAGGTCGGCGCCACTATCCACGGCGCGAGTCGGACTGCGATATCGACGCGGCTTCTGGGGCCAGGCGCGCATCCTGACCTGATGGGCTCCGTGGCCCAGTGGCTGGCCGTCCGCGAGCGACTGGCCCGCGCTGGAGTACAAACGAACTCTCGCGTACTGGCCGCTGTCATTGGGGCCGGCCCTGCCGACGAGGAAGTCCTGCGACTGCCCCACGGTGCAAGCCCGCAGCGCCGGGCTCGTGCGATCGCCAACGTGCTGTGGCCGTGGGGTTCTGATGTCGGCCCGCAGTCAGCCGACAATCCTTACGCTGATCTGCCGTCGACTTCGCCGGGCACGCTTAGGGCGCACGCGGACCTTGGGCCGCCAGTGATCACCATCTCGCAGTGGAGTGCTGCCATGCGCACCACGGTTCACGATGCCCTTGCCCAAAGAGGCGAGGTACGGCTGCAGTTTGACGGGCCAGACCGCGTCGCGCATCGTGCCGCTCTGCTTGATGTGCAGACTGTGCCGGTGGAACTTGACACCTTGCTGGTGTATCCCACCGTGGTTGGGATTATGACGGGAGGCCCGGACCCGGAGGTTTGGCTCCAACTGAGGGAAGCAGCGATATGAACCGGGTGATCCGCAAGGCTCAGGCGCACAGTTCTGGCGAGGCTTCGTCGCTGCTAGCCGCGCTGATGGCCACTGAGTTGCTTCAGCCGAGCAAATGCCTGTGGCTGATATCGCCATGGATCTCCGACCTAATCCTGCTCGACAACTCGGCCGGGACCTACGATGCACTTCGCCGCTGGGGCTCGAGGCCGATCCGACTGGCCGAGATCCTCGCGACCCTGCTGTCATCCTCTGCCACGGTGGTCATCGCAACGACGCCCGACCCGCGTAACCGGCGGTTCCTGGACCGACTTCTCAGCCTGGCGAAGGATGCTCGCCGCGACGACCGGCTCTCGGTCTTCGAAGACCAAAGCAACATGCTGCACGCGAAATCCATCGTCGCTGACGACTTCGCCCTTTTGGGGTCCATGAACCTGACCTACACCGGTGTGCACCTGCGCGAAGAGTACCTCGAGCTCAGGACTGAACCGGAATTCGTCGCCGAGGCGCGGATCAGCGCCTTCGAGAGCTTCGGCGGCGTCCTGTGAGCGAGCAGGTGGCCGACCTAGTCGTCGACCTCAGTCGGTTCGGGGACGATGAGGGGCTAGTCAACGGGCTCGTCGATGGCCAGTTGAAACTGTGGTCTGGCGCTGTCGGCGACTGGGTCGTGCTGCCGATTGGCGCCGCCACGAACCTCTCTGTTGTCGCGCATGACGTTGAAGGAGAACGCCAGGCTAGGGAAATCATCCGGGCTTTCGTCGGCCCGGGCATCGCTAGGCTGACCAACCCGGAGGTGCCCGTCAGGGAGGCCGAAGAGCGCAGGCTCGCGGCTTCGGGCGTGCACCGCGTCCTGGGTCTTGATGTATGTCATGGCCAAAATCAGGCCTTCCTAAGTGCCCTTGAGTCCCTGACCGCGACTCGTTGCTCCATCGACCGTGTCCCGGAGGAGCGCCCGACCGACCCGGTGAACTTGCTTCGCGACCTCCGACTGGCGCTAGCCCAGGGCGACAGCCGAGCGGCTCAGGACAGGCTCGATGCGCTGCGAGAGACGGGAAGTCTGAGCCGGGAGAACTTGAGGTTCCTCCATGTAGAACTACTGGCCCGCTTCGAGCGCTGGCCGGAACTCGTCTCGCTGCCGTATTTCGCGGAACTGGAGAGGGTGCGCCGACCGCGTCGAGTCTCAGAATTGATGCTCGAGGCGCTGTGGCACATTGAGGTACTTCGGTCAGGACGCCCGCCAGCGGAAGCCTTCCGTGCACTGGAACTGGCGGACCGGCACCGCGCGTTGCTCGGCTCGGTCGATGTACCGCGTCAAACGGGAGCCCTGGCGCTTTGCTATCTCAGTGCGCTGGCCGACGGCGACGAAGCCCGACTGGACCGACTGCTCGCATCATCCAGCGCGGATCGAGACTACCTGGAGTCGCTGACCTGGGTCAGTGAGCCGTCCTCAGAGCCTGTCAGGGATCCAGTCCGAGAGGCGCGCAGGCTGCTAGAGCGGCATCAGTTCGCAGCAGTGGTGGATCTGTTCCTAGAACGACGCGCATCCGAACTTGCAGACTTCGCTGTCGAGTCGGTTCTGGAACTCGATGATCCCCGCGTTGCCAGCGAGGTGCTGACGGTAGTCCGAGGTCTTCTCGACGAAAGCTTCCGTCCCTCGCGAAGGCTCTCTCGGGATCTGGCAGATCTTGAGGCTACGGTCTCGGGCGCATGCCGTAGTTGGACGGAGTGGATTGAGCGACTTGCCGGCGGTGCTCGCTGGGGCGAGGCATCGGCGGTGGCCAGGCAGAACGCCGCAGATTGGCCGCCACTTCCCCTGTCCGAGACCTTGGTCGGGCAAGCTGCGGACCGTCTGGTTAACTCGGCGGACGGCATCAACGGCGACCAGGTCGCGGCTAGCCTTGACCTGCTATGCGCAGTGGCGAGTCGGTCAGCCGGCGAACTGTCCCAGAGTGCGTTCTTCGATGCCGTGCTGTTGATCCTCAGCACGCAAGAAAACATCGGCGGGCCAGTCCGCAATGCGTTCAACGATCTTGCCTGGGCGTTCCTGGAATCTGGGCCTCGTCGCTCAGGCTATGAAACGCTTATCAGCGCGGCCACGGTTCTATGGGAGCGCATCGCAGCGCCTCAGGGTGTCGACTGGGCACTTGAACTGCTAGACGCATTGGCTGGTCACACGGTGATGTCCCCCGATTCCGCGACCCAGTTCGCCATGGAAATCCGGACTCGCTGCATGCCCTTCGTCGCGCGGTTCTCCCCGCGGCAGGCACTGTCCATGAGATCTCTGCTCGAGGAGTTCAGGCTGCCCGGTTGGCCGGATGTGCCGTCCACCAACAGCGAGGAACGCGACGTCTGGCCGACCTTGGACGGAGCAAGTGTGGGCCTGTATAGCTTGGTCGAAGGGGCAGGCATCAAGCTTCAGGCTGCGTTGGACCAACTGTGTCAAATGCGGTCGTTTACACACCGGACGGACACACACGCCAGTCCTGGACTACGAACGCTGGCCAGAAACGCTGACTACATGATCGTGGATACTTGGCATGCCGCACACCCTGCGACGGCCTGCATAGACGAGGTCCGGCCGCGATCGCAGCAGATCTTGCCCCGACGCGGCGGCACGCCCGCCTTGGTCGCAGCCATCGAGGACATGCTAATCATGCAGACACCTGCTGCCAGATAGCACTCCGCGTAAAACGCAGTGTTCGGGCCACGTCCCGGAAGATGGTGTATGAAATGACCACCTCGCGACCTATATCCATTTAAGCAGGAATGGCCTCTATTGTCAATCCAGCCTCACTAGTGCCATTCTTTCCCGTATCCGGCTGGACCGCTTTGCGGCAGGCGGCGAGGATTTCCAGTCCCATGTAGCGGCGGGATTCGGTCCATTCGTCGTTCTGCTCGGCCAGCACTGCGCCGACCAGGCGGATGATGGCGTCGCGGCCGGGGAAGATGCCGACCACGTCGGTCCGCCTGCGTACCTCTTTATTGAGGCGCTCCTGGGGATTGTTGCTCCACACCTGCCGCCAGACCTCGCGGGGGAAGGCGGTGAAGGCCAGGATGTCGTCGCGGGCCTGGTCCAGATGGGCGGCGGCGGCTGGCAGCTTGGCCTCCAGCGCGGCGGTGACCTGGGCGTGCTGGGCGCGGACCGAGTCCGGGTCGGGCTGCTCGAAGATGGTCCGGACCAGGGTGGACACCCACGGCTGGGCCGATTTCGGCACCCGGGTGAGCAGGTTGCGATGGTAGTGCGTCCGGCATCTTTGCCATGCGGCCCCGGGCAGCACCGCGGCGATCGCGTTCACCAGCCCGGCATGGTCGTCGCTGGTCACCATGGCGACGCCGGACAGGCCGCGGGCGACCAGGCCGCGCAGGAACGCCAGCCAGCCCGCGCCGTCCTCGGAGCTGGTCACGTCGATGCCGAGGATCTCCCGGCACCCGTCGGCGTTGACGCCGGTCGCGATCAGGCAGTGCACGTTGACGGTGCGGCCGCCCTCGCGGACCTTCTGGGTCAGCGCGCCGATCCAGCAGAAGGTGTACGGCCCGCGGTCCAGCGGCCGGTTCCGGAAGCCGTCGACGAGATCATCCAGCTCGCTGGCCATCGCGCTGACCTGCGACTTGGACAGGCCCACCACGCCGAGGGAGGCCGCCAGCTTCTCCACCCGCCGGGTGGAGACCCCCAGCAGGCATGACGTGGCCACCACCGAGGCCAGCGCCCGCTCGGCGCGGCGGCGGTGCTCCAGGAAACCCGGGAAGTACGACCCGGCCCGCAGCTTCGGGATCGCCAGCTCGATCGTCCCGGCCCGGGTGTCCCACTCCCGGCGCCGGTACCCGTTGCGGGAGTTCACCCGCTCCGGCGTGACA
>Ga0302325_10009431_pt1 | contig 21308 bp, 18 predicted proteins | sample Palsa_T0_2_FD_201948 | JGI IMG/M metagenome (GOLD analysis project Ga0302325, IMG submission 201948) | Peat permafrost microbial communities from Stordalen Mire near Abisko, Sweden - Palsa_T0_2 | ecosystem: Environmental > Terrestrial > Soil > Palsa > Peat permafrost | place: Sweden: Abisko...
ACACCCACGGATTCGTAGTCGGTTTCCGCCACGCGGATGCGATACCCGTTTTCGAGCGCCCGCAACTGTTCCAGGCGCTCAGCCTGCTCGAGGGGACCTACAGGAAGAGTCGGGTAGGCAAGCAGGAAATCGCGGCGGTATACGTAGAGACCGATGTGCTTATAATGGGCAGCGCCGCCATCCCGCGCGTACGGAATGGGGCAGCGCGAAAAATAAATAGCGTCGCCGGATCGATTGGTAACCACCTTCACGACGTTCGAATCCCCGATTTCGCCGGGATGCTCGATACGTTTCGAGAGCGTCGCCATGGGAACGTCCGGGTCGCTGGTGAGCGCCAGAACCGCGGCATCGATGGCGGCGGGATCGAGCAGCGGCTCGTCACCCTGAATATTCACGACCACCTGGGCTTGCTCGGCGGAGGCGACCTCGGCCACGCGGTCCGTCCCGGAGAGGTGATCCGGGCGCGTCATTTTCACTTGCGCTCCGAACGCGCGGGCGGCATCAAAAATCCGGCGGTCGTCGGTGGCGATGATCAGTTTGTGAACGTAGCGCGCCTGGCTGGCCCGTTCGTAGACGTGCTGAAGCATGGGCTTTCCGGCGATGAGGGCGAGAGCTTTTCCAGGGAAACGTGAGGAGGCGAACCGGGCCGGTATTACGCCCAAAGTTCTGGTCGGCACAATCGATCATAGCATAGTTGAGGTACGGGGCGACAAGCGATTTTAACGCGTGGACGCATCACGCCACTTGCGAAGTACAGTTCGGACAGCGCGTGGCCGGGATGGGGATTTGGGTGTAGCAGAAAGTGCAGGGCTTAGTGGTGGGGTCCGCGGGCGCCGGCTTTTTCTTGAACCGGTTGGCTTGCCGAACCACAAAGAAGATGCAAAAGGCCACGAGTATAAAATCGATGACGGTGTTCAGGAAGAGGCCGTAATTGATGGTCGCCGCGCCCGCCGCCTTCGCGGCCGCCAGCGTCGGATGACCGTTCCCGGACAGATCGATGAACAAACTGCTGAAATCGACTTTACCCAGCGCCAGCCCGATGGGCGGCATCAAGATGTCGTTGACCAGCGAGGTGACGATCTTGCCGAACGCAGCGCCGATGATGACGGCCACCGCCAGGTCCAGCACGTTTCCTCGCAGGATGAACTCTTTGAACTCTTTGAGCATCTGGTCTCCTTAAAGGGGACTATCATAGCATCCGGCGTGGTCAGAGCGGCTACACTTGGGAGTTGAAAACCTGGAAGCTCACAATCGAGTACGACGGGACCAAGTACAGCGGATGGCAGGAGCAGAAGAACGCCCGCACCGTGCAAGGGCAACTTCGCAAGGCGGCGGAGGACTTTTTCGAGCGGGCCGTGGAACTCCAAGGCGCGGGACGAACGGACGCTGGAGTCCACGCGCGCGCGCAAGTGGCCCATCTCCGTGTGGGTTTGAAACCCGGCGAGAAGCGCGGGTTTCCTCCCGCCGGCACGATTCTTCGCGCGCTGAACGAGCGTCTGCCGTCGGACGTCTGCATCGTGGATGTGGCGGAGGCCGACCCGACCTTCCACGCCCGCGGCGATGCGCTCGCGCGCACCTACGTCTATCAGATTTCCAAGCGCCGCACGGCGTTTTTTAAGAAATATGTCTGGTGGGTGCGCGACTCCCTCGATATCGCGGAAATGGCGCTCGCGGCTCGCATGCTGATCGGCCGTCACGATTTCGTGTGCTTCCGCGCAATGGACCCGTCGCGTCCGGATGAATCCACCATCGTTGTCGTCGAGGATGCCCGCATCGACATGGAAGGCGACTTGATCCTATTTCAGATCACGGCTTCGCACTTCGTGTGGCGCATGGTGCGGAGGGTTGTGGGCGTGCTGGTTCGGATCGGCAAGGGCGAGTTGACCGTCGAAACTTTCGGCCGGCTCCTGGAGGGAAAGTCCGATCCCGCGGTAGACGTGGCGGCCTGGACGGCGCCGGCGGCCGGTCTGTTTCTCGAACGAGTGGAATATGCGTCCGGACCGAGTCCGAAGCCGCGCGGCCGCTAACGCGATCAGAAGCGATATACTCGTCTGCACGATGATTCTCAGTAAAGCGGTCGCAATTCGTCTCGGCGGAATCGGACTCGGTCTCGCCGGCCTTTGGCTGGTATGGTCGCAGGCCCAACAACGCCCGCCGCTCACCATGGAGAAGGTGTCCGCGAATCTATACGTGATCATCGGCAACGGCGGAAATGTAGCGGTGATGCCGACCAACGAAGGCGTCCTGGTGGTGGACGACAAGTTCGCCCAGGATGCGCCCGAGATCATGGCCAAGATCAAGAGCGTGAGCGACAAGCCGGTCCGCTATGTTCTGAACACGCATCAGCACGGCGATCACACCGGCGGCAACGACGCCATGCTGGCTTTAGGCGCGCAGATTCTGATTCACAAGAACGCCCGCGATAACATGTTGGCCGGCAAGCAGCCCGGGCTGCCGCAAATCACATACGCGGACGAAGCGCAGGTGTTCCTGGACGGCAAGGAAGTGCAGGCGCACCACGTCGGACGCGGCCACACCAATGGCGATGCGGTGATCTACTTTCCCTCGGAGCGTGTGCTGCACACCGGCGACCTGTTTGTGAACGGTACCGCGCCGTTCATCGACTACAGCGCGCACGGCAGCCTGGTGGAGTGGGACAAGACGCTGGAAAAGGCGCTCGCCTACGATGTGGACACGGTGATCCCAGGACACGGGCCGGTAGCGAAGAAAACGGATTTGGCGAAATGGCGACAAACGCTGGCTACGCTGCGGGTTCGCGCGATGACTGCCTGCGCGGGCGGCGCCGCGGACGCGCTCAAGCGGCTGGACGCCAAGGATCTCGGGATGGGCGCCAGCCCTAATTTCGCCCGTAGCATCGAAGGCATGTGCCAAGAACTGGCGCGGTAGGCGGACTACGGCGTGCCCCTAACAGCGATCCCGCGTTCCAGCAATTGATTGAGCAACTCGGCCACCGCCGCGGACATGCTTCCGGCGCAAGGCACGACAATTGCCCATTCGAGATCCTCGCGAAACGCCCGCGTGACGATGCGCCAGCGATCCAAGCCGGGCGGCGTCTTCGCCTCGACTTGAATCAGTGACCAGTGCCGCGCCAGCGCGCAGGCGGTAGGCGCATCCGGTTCCGAACCCTCGACAATGAAATGATTGTCGCCGCAAACCAGGATTCCGAGCACGCGATCGCTTACCGTGCCGCCGCGCCGTTCTTTTGCGTATCGACGTGCAGCGCTTTCTCGATGGCGCCCGCCAGCTCAGGCGCTTTCGGGTCCACGTCAGGTTCGAAGCGGGCGATGATCTTGCCATCGCGGCCCACCAGGAACTTGGTGAAGTTCCAGCGCACCGTGCCTCCGGTGGAGGGATTCGCTTGTTTGTCGGTCAGCAATTCGTAGAGCGGCGCGACATGCTCGCCCGCCACCGAGATCTTGGCGAACAGCGGAAAACTAACCTTGTACTTTTCGGCGGAGAACTGCTTGATCTGTTCGTTCGACCCGGGCTCCTCCTGCCCGAAATCGTTGGACGGGAATGCCAGGATCACGAGGCCCTGGTCCCGGTAATGTTCGTACAGCCATTCGAGACCCTCGTACTGCGGCGTGAATCCGCTTTGGCTCGCGACGTTGACGATCAGGAGCACCTTGCCGCGATGCGCCGAGAGCGGCGACGGTTTGCCATCGATCGAGAGCGGGACATAATCGAAGACACCGGTAGCGGCCAGGCCGGCGCCACTCAGCGCCAGCGCGAGCCCAACCAGCAGTCTAGTAGCCTGTGGCAGAAGCCTCTCTGCAGCCCGAACAGGACAAGCTAAAGCATGTCCCACACTGTTCATCAAGCACTCATAAGGCTTGTGGGACATGCTTTAGCTTGTCCAAGACTTCTGCCACAGGCTGCTAGAATTCATAATCGAGACTACGCGATGATGTCGTGGATCACGTTCCCGGCGACGTCGGTCAACCGGAAATCGCGTCCGCTGTAGCGGTAAGTCAGCTTGGTGTGGTCGATGCCGAGCAGATACAAAATAGTGGCGTGCAGATCGTGAACATGGACGGGTTTATCGACGGTCTTCCATCCGAAATCGTCCGTCGCTCCGTAAACCATGCCTCCCTTGACGCCCCCGCCAGCCAGCCAAACCGTGAATCCGTGCGGATTATGGTCGCGGCCGTTGTGGACCTGTCCGCCCATGAATCCGCTGCCCACTTCCACCACCGGCGTGCGCCCGAATTCGGAGCCGCACACAATCAGGGTTTCGTCGAAGAGCCCGCGCGACTTCAAGTCTTTGATCAGCGCGGCGAACGGCTGGTCTGAATCGTGACCGGTCTTGCGGTGCAGCTCGATGTCGAAATGATGATCCCAGGGATCGCCCTTGGCGTAATAAACCTGTACCATGCGGACGCCCCGCTCCACCAATCGAGCCGCGGTCAGGCAGCCCCGGGCCGTGCTCCCTTCCCCGTACAATTTGATGGTGGCCTCACTCTCCTTGCGCACGTCGAACACGTCGGGCGCTTCGGTTTGCATGCGGTAGGCGGTTTCCATTGATTCGAGCGTGGCGTCGAGCTGCGGATCGTCGGCGCGTTCCTGCTCGATCTGCAGCCGATCCAGCTTGGCCAGCAGATCGATCTCGCTCTTTTGCTGCTTCAAATCGAACCGGTCGTTACGAATGTTCGGAATGAGCTTCTCGGGATCGAATTTTTTCTCTTTGACGCTGTCCGAAATGTAGGTGCCCTGATATGCGGGCGGCAAAAACGCGGAGTTCCAGAGCGGCGGCCCGACGGTTGTGGGCACTTCCGGACATAGCACCACAAAGCCAGGCAGGTTTCTGTTCTCCGTGCCGAGGCCGTAAGTGAGCCAAGCGCCCATGGAGGGCCGGCCCGGCTGAATATGGCCCACGTTCATCATCAGCAGCGACGGCTCGTGATTCGGGATATCCGTGTACATCGAACGAATCAGGCACATGTCGTCCACGCACTCGCCCACCTGCGGGAAGACCTCGCTCACTTCGATGCCGCTCTGGCCGTATTTCTTGAAACTGAACGGCGATTGCATCAGGTTGCCGGTCTTGCGTTCGTGCTCCGGTATCTCGCCGGGAAGCGGCTTGCCATGATACTTTGTCAGCATCGGCTTGGGATCGAAGGTGTCGATCTGCGAAGCGCCACCATTCATGAACAAAAAGATGACGTGTTTGGCCTTCGGCTTGAAGTTAGGAATTCGAGCGCCGGGAACTCCGCCGGCGTCGGGCGTTGAGTCGGCGCGGGCCAGCGATTCTCCCACCAGACTCGCGAAACTCAGCATGCCGAAACCGCTGCCCATCCGACAGAGAGCTTCGCGCCGCGTCACCGGGCGTCGCGCTGGTAAATGGAGCATCTTCGTTTCCTTCCTTCTTGACTCAGTTTACAAATTCGAATTCGTTGGAACTCAACAGCACGCGGGCGTACTCTTTCCAGCCGGTGGAAGGCTGCCCCGCGATCTCGCTCCCCGGAGCATCCGGATGCGCCAGCAAAAATTCGATCCCAGCTTTCATTTCGGCGTCGGCGGGCGCGCGGCCATACAGTAGCAGGTACGCCTTGCGGATGCGCGCTTCGTCGTTTCCTTGGTCATACACTCGCTTGGCGAAGCTCTCGGCTTGCCGGTAGACGAAAGTGCTGTTCATGAAGAACAAGCGCTGCAGCGGAACGTTGGTGGAGAAGCGCTGCTCGGCGGTGAACGATGGGTTCGGAAAATCGAATACCTGGAGGAAATTGTCCAGCCGATAGCGGCTCACTTTCGCATACACCGTGCGGCGGTCATTATCGTCCGAGAAGTCGGTCGACGGGCCTCCGGCTTTCTTCAGGTCCAAGGTTCCCGAGGCGAACAGGATGGAATCGCGGATGGCCTCGGCATCCAGCCGTCGGCGATTGGCGCGCCAGTACAGCCGATTCGCGGGATCTTTCTCCGAATTGGCCGGCGAAGCCTCCGTCGAGAGCTGATAAACCGACGACAGCATGATCTCGCGGTGCAGCTTCTTGATCGACATGCCTTGGCTGACAAAGCTCTGGGCCAGGTACTCCAGTAGTTCCGGATTCGTTGGACGCTCGCCCATCTGGCCGAAGTTGCTGGCGGTATCTATGATGCCCGTACCGAAATGCCACTTCCACACTCGATTCACTATGACGCGGGCCGCTAACGGACTGGCGGCGATGTCGTCGGCCAATTCCAGACGGCCGCTGCCCTTTGAGAACGGCTGCGGATCGCCGGGAGAAAGCACCGTCAGGAAGCGCTGCGGAACTTCGTCGCCCAGGACATTGGCGTTGCCGCGCACGTTCACATGCATGTGCTCGATGGCTTTCGTTTCGCTCACGCCGTGCAGGTACGGATAGGGGGGCAGCGCTTTCTTCAAAACCTCGATTTCGGAGCGGAGTCCCGCGACGTATTCCACGACTTCCGGGGAAAAGTGCCTCTCCAGGCTCCAATCACGCAGGGACAACAATCCGGGATCGGGCCGGGTATCGCTTTCCGAATCCTGGTCGGCGACGAAGATATCCAGGTAGAGAGCGGCGCGCTCGCGCGGCATGGTCTTCAACTCCAGGTCGCAGCCGGGACAGAACTGATCCTTGGTATCGAACTCGTTCGGATAGGAATCGCGGCGCGGCTTCTTGCGTACGTCGGCCTTGGCCTTGATGATGTCGTTCTCTTCCTTGAGCGCTTTGGCTTCGGCCAGCAAGGCGAGAGTCAGGTTCTGAAAATCCTCGGCCAGGAAGGTCGCCTGCTCCAGCGTGCCGCCGGTCTTGATCATGTCCTGCCAGTCGTGCAGGTACGGATAGTGCTTCTGCGGACGCCCCAGAAACTTGATCCAGCGCTCCAGGATTTCGGGATCCACCTTCTGCTCGTTCGCGGCCTCGGCTGGCTTCTTTTTAGGCTCGCCGGTGACTTGCCACGCGGCGATCATGTACTTCGCGGTCTTATTCGCCAGAATTTCGGCGTACTGTTTACTGGATTGACTGAGAAACTCCTCCAGGACCTCTTCGCGATCGTCGACCTTCTTCCGCGCCTGCAACCACACGCCCGTTTCGGCGTCCGAAGCCGATTGGTATTCCTTGTAAGTCGTGTTCAAGAACACGCCCGCGAGCGCGTAATAATCCTTCTGCAGAATCGGATCGTACTTATGGTCGTGGCAACGGGCGCAGGCTACAGTCAAGCCCAGCAGCCCGCGAGTTACCATGTCGATGCGCTCGTTGCGTTCGTCCGCGCGTCCCTGCACCGGCTCGGCTTGATCCCACCACCAGGGCCCCTGGCCGAGCAGCGCCGTCCCCGCGATCGTCCGGGGTTTATCTTCCAAGAGGTCGCCGGCGATTTGCGCTTTGACGAACAGGTCGTACGGCATGTCGTCGTTGAAGGCCTTGATCACCCAATCGCGATACACGTAAGCGCCGCTGAAGGGCATGTAGCCACGATCCTTGGGATCCAAGCCGCGCACGTCATCCTCGGCATAACGCGCTACGTCCAGCCAATGCCGTCCCCAACGTTCGCCATACTGCGGCGACGCCAGCAGCCGATCGACGACGGTTTCCAACGCGTGCGGTGATTTGTCGTTCACGAACGCGTCGATCTCCTCGGGCGTTGGAGGCAGGCCGATCAGGTCCAATGTCGCGCGGCGAATCAATGTACGCCGATCGGCGGACGCGACCGGCTTCAAGCCTTCGGCCTCCAGTTTGGCTAAAACAAAACGATCCAGATCCGTCTTCGCCCAGGAAGCAGTCTTGATCTGCGGAATGGCGGGAGACTTCAGCGGCCGAAACGACCAGAAGGCTCGCTGCTGGTCGGTGATGACTTTACCAGCCGGCTTGGGAGCGGCGGTGATCTTAGCGGCATCCGGCCAAGGCGCGCCCATTTTGACCCATTCGCTCAGCGCTTGAATTTCGGCGGGCTTAAGCTTCCCGCCCTTCGGCATCTTCAGCTCGCCGGTTTGTTCGACGGCTTGGATCAGCAGGCTCTTGCCGGGATCGCCGGGCGCCAGAGCGGGCCCGGATTTGCCGCCCTTTAGCAGTGCATCGCGCGAGTCGACGCGCAGCCCGCCCAACTCCGAATTTGTATGGCAGGCATAACAGTTGTTCGCCAACACGGGCCGCACGTTGTTCTCGAAGAAATCCGAGCTTACCGAAGATGGCAGCTGATAGCCCAATAACGGAATCGAGGCTAGGATCACCACCACAACGCTCTTCATCTCAGAGACCTTTCGGATCGATTCTCCATACTTCGTGGAACTCGTGATTGGATAGCCACACGGAGCCAAACCCGATTCTCAGGGCATCTCCGCCCTTACCTACAAATTGTTTCACAACGGCGTTGGTGGCGGGATCGATGCGCGACAATGGCTTGCCCATCGCACTCACCCAGACCGATCCTGCTCCGGTGTCGATGTCGCCGCCTTCGCCGGGAACTTCGACGGCAATGGTCGCGGACACGCGGTTCCTTTTAGGATCGATACGCGACACCGTGCCGTCGCCTTGGTTGAGCACCCAGACGCTTCCGAGGCCGACGGCCAGGAATCGCGGCTTCGGCCCCACCGAGATCGTCTTAACAACTTTTTCGCTCTTGGGATCGACCCGCGTCACGAGGTTGTTCTGTGTGCTGGTAACCCAGAGCGCGCCCTCTCCGAAAGCCGCGGTGTTCGAGCCCGGGGATATCTGAATCTTGGAAATGACCTGGTTGGTGGAGGGGTCGATCCTGGAAAGCACGCCCGCGGCGTCGGATGGCATCCAAACGCTGCCCGCCCCCACCGCGATTCCGCCCTCGGTGTCGGCGATGCCTGTCTTGATGGTCGCAACCGGCTTCTCGGTGCCGATGTCCATGCGCAAGACGGTTCCGTCGCCGCATTGCGGAACCCACACACTGCCAAATCCAAGCGCCAGGCCGGCGCATGGTCCCTTGCCGACGGGAATGGTGGCCGCGACCTGATTGGTTTTGGGATCGATGCGCGTGAGGTTATTCTTGGGCTTGTTCGAGATCCAGACGCTGTCGCCGATAGCCAGCCAGTCCGGAGACCCTGGGATGGAGAACTTGGCGAGGGGACGCAGCTCCGACATGGGGCGTTGGACGTCCGCGAGGTTCGGAGCGTCCGCGCGAGTACCGGAGATCAGACCCGCCGCCAGCATCCAGAGGGCGCAAGTGTTCAGCCTCATTTCGACGGTTCCGCCGGCCAGATGGTGAAATCGCGCATCGCCATGCGAGTCGGCGTCCGCATGTGCGCGAGCGCTTCGGCTAATTCGAGCAGTTCGCCGCGTCCCAACTCGAGCGAATGTTCGTCGGGCTGATACTTCGTGCCGATCTTGTAATCCAGATAAGGAGTGCGCGTCTGTTCTATGTGACAGCCAAGCACGTGCGTGACGATCTTGCCTTCGGTGAACGCGACCAGGCGCTGAGTGCTGGCCACAAATGCCGGGAAATCGCGCACGTATAGACGGCCAGGGTAAAGACTATCGCCAGTGAGGAGCACGCCGGTCTGGCGGTCGTAGTAGGCCAGGCTCAGAACGTCGTGGCCGGGGATGGGAACGACATCGATGACGCGATCCCCCAGATCGATCCGGCCGATGTCTTCCGGCCACCGCGCGATTCCGAAAAACGCCTGGGTCCCGGCAACTGTCAGCGGCACCATGGTCGTATCGGCGCGCGACCGGAACTGCGCGTCGCCGGCTATGTGATCGCCGTGCGAATGCGAATGCCCCACAATCATCGGAAGGGCTGGACAGCGATGAGCCGCGGCCCATTTTTCCAGCGACTCCGATAGGGTGGAAGCGACGTGCGTCTCCCCCGCCCCGGTGTCGATCAGCAGCGCCTTTTCGCGTCCGAAGAAAAGATAAAGGAACGGCTTCTCGTAATTGACGCAGCCGTTCTCACGCAGAATGTAAAGATCCGGATTGTACTCGTGGATCTCCCATTCCGGCACGTCCCCGCAGCTCGGGCCTCCCGTCCGCCAAGCTTTCGGAAGCGTGCCTGTGCGCACCCCGCCGCCGTCCGGCTCCGGAGCTTGAAAAAGCAGGCCTGCCGCCAACATCGCTAAGAGAACGGCGTACACCTCGGAGTATCCTCTTTCTGGTTTCGGACGGGGAAGAAAGATCGAAGACGCCGGGGGCAAATCGATCTCATCGAATTATAGCAAGCGGAGTAGAGGGTTATGATTAGGTTGAGTGCATGAACTATCGATCGCTATGAGCATTCTTGATGTAGCGGAAGAAGAATCGGAGCGCCATGGCGGCGTGAAAGTGGAGGCGATCCATCTCAAGCTCGGCCCGCTGTCGGGCGTCGTCAAGGAGGCGTTGATTTCCGCTTTCGAGCTGGCCCGCGAGGCTACGCCATTCGCGGCCGCGCAGCTTGTCATCGAAGAAATCCCCGTTTCGGTATTCTGCTCGACATGCCAGGCTGAGCGGCCGATTCATTCGTTGCAGCAATTCTTCTGCGCCGAGTGCGACACGCCCGCCACCGAGGTAGTTCATGGCCGGGAACTCGAACTCGCGGCGTTGGAGCTAGCCGAATGAGCGCCGAACCTCGCATTGTCGAAGTGCGGAAGAACGTGCTGAAGCACAACGACGAGTTGGCGCGCGGGCTGCGGAAGCGCTTCCGGGACGCCGGAGTTTACGTGGTGAGCCTGGTTTCGAGCCCCGGATCCGGTAAGACGGCATTCCTCGAAAAGACTCTCACGCTGCTAAAGGCGCAAGGCCGTCGCCCCGCCGCATTGGTGGGCGATCTTGCCACCAACAACGACGCCGCGCGTCTGGCGCGCAGCCAGGCTCCGGTGAAGCAGATCACCACCGGCACGCTCTGTCACCTGGAAGCCGCCATGATCGAAAAGGCCATCGAAGGATGGAATCTCAACGATCTCGACTTCCTGTTCATCGAAAACGTCGGAAATCTGGTGTGCCCGTCGTCCTATGACCTGGGCGAGGATCTTCGCCTGGTGCTGCTCTCCGTCACCGAGGGCGAGGATAAGCCGCTCAAATATCCGACTATTTTCAACAGCGCGGACCTGGCCGTCGTCACCAAGTTGGATATGGCAGACGCGGCGGATTTCGATAGCGCCCTCGCTCGCGCCAATATCCAATCCGTGCGGCCCGGCATGCGGGTGATCGAACTCTCGTCCAAATCCGGCCAGGGGATGGACCTGTGGATGGACCTGCTCGCGGCGGCCCAGTGACGACGCATTACTTTAGGCTGATGTCGTGCTGGCGAAGGATCGAAGCGGTGGCAAGTTCGTAAGACGCGATGGCCTCCGCCAAATCGGCCTCCGCGCGCCGTTCCTGGCTGCGGGCCGCGATCATCGTGCTTTGCCTTTGCTGCACCAGAAATAGCGTCGACGTTCCCGCCCGAAACTGGCGCTGCTCGCTTTGATACTGCTCTTCGGCGGATTCTCTTGCCACCCGCGCCGCGCCCAGGCTGGCCTGCGCAGACTGGATACTCTGCATGCTGGTGCGGACGTCCGACTGGATGTTTTGCTCCACTTGCTCGCGTTGGTTCCTGATGCGATGTTCCTCGGCCAGGGAGCGGCTCAAGTTGGCCTCCGCCGTCCGGTTCCGAATCGGCAGCGAAATCCGAAGCTGGACTTCGGTGGTGGGGAAGTTTCCATTCCAGATGTTGTCGATGGCTTGCCCATAGCTTCCGATCAGCAGCGGAGGGATGCTGGTGGCGGTCAAGGCTCCGACATTGATGGGTTCCAATCCGCTCGCGGTAGAGAGCTGGTTGAGACGATCGACGATCGGTAGAAATCCGGCCGTTAGCGGATTGGGGCCGGACACCACGATACCGGACAAACCGGCGCGGTCGTAAGTGGCGATCAGATCCACCTGCGGCTTGGTGAGATCCCGAAAATAGCGGGTGTCGTCCTTGTTAATGTCGCTCGATATACGCACTTCGGCCGTTTCCGGCCGGTCCGCCAGCGCCTCCTGAACGGCATCGGCGAGCGGAGTGATCGGGGGCGCGGTTTCCGAAGGCGTGGTCGGAATCAGCGCGCTGGTCCACATCGGAGAGGAACGATCCGGCAGGATGAGCGTCTTGAGCGCGTTCTCCGCCTGGGCCAGCGCGGTCTGCGCCGCGAAGGCGCCGATTTCGAAATTGGCGAGTTGTGTTTGCGCCGCCACCACGTCGATAGGCGCGAGCAGTCCCTCATGCTCTTGGCGCCGGTTGCTCTCATCCTGCTGCTGCGCTATGCCGACGGCCTCCAATTGCACTTGCAGATTGTTGTAGGCGTACACCAGCTCCCAATAACCTCGTTCGGCTTGTTCCGCCACTTGCATCACGCGCTGCCGGAACTGCTGATCGGTGAGCGAGAGGTTCTTCTTGGCGACATCAATGGCGTGCCGATTGGCGTCGTAACGCAAGCCTCGCCACAGCGGTTGCGTGTATTGAAAGTTGAGCCCCACCGGGTACTGGGGATTCAGAGTGACGAACGAATTGTTAGTGTAGATCCGTTGGTTGGAGAAGTCGACGCGGAAGCTGCCCCCGAACCAGGGAAGGTTTTCCGAGAGCGCCGGATCGCTGTTCCACGTCTTGTTCAGCACCGCGCCGGTGGCCGACCCGCCCAGCGCGGAGGCGATCGGGGTCACCTGCTTTTCCCAGAAACTATTTCCGCTCGCCACCGGATCGAAAACGCCGCGAGCGCCCAGCAACGTGTATTCAGCCTCTTCTTGATCGATCCGCGAAGACTCGATGTCCTTGTTATTGGCCAGCGCCATGGCCAGCGCTTGCTGCAAGCTGAGCGGAGTCTCGGCCAGCACCCCGATACGCGGCCGCATTTGGAACGGTCGAACGGGAGGCACGAGTGTGCGTTGTCCCGGCTCGCGCAGCGTCAAGGTGGGAGGTTGTTGCGCGTCCTGGGAATAACCGGCGGACAACGCGCACATGGCCAGCGCGATGCGGAATCGAAGGTTCATTGCGCGGGCTCCTGAGATCCGAAGTGAGCCGGTTGGACGATCGCGTCCGCCGGACGCCGAGCCTTCGCCTCCTGGGGCTTCTTACCGAACACCTTCTGCAGCACGGGAAGACTTTTCATATCGTCAAAGAGCGAATAGAATACCGGCACCGCCAGCAGTGTCAGCAACAGGCACAGACTTTGGCCGCCTACCACCAGAACGCCGATCGATCGATTGGTAGACGCCCCGCTGCCGCTCGAGATCACCAGCGGAAGCATTCCGGCCACCAGCGCGGTGGTGGTCATCAGAATCGGCCGCAGCCGATCGCGATTGGCCTGAATGATGGCCTCGTAGCGATTCATGCCCGTCGCAAGCAGTCCGTTCGTGTGGTCGATCTGCAAAATCGCGTTCTTTTTCACGATTCCGAACAGCAGCAGCATACCCAGAGCCGAAAACACGTTGATGGTCTGGCCCGCGATCAGCAGCGACAGGATGCCGAACGGAATCGCGAGCGGGAGCGTCAGCAGAATCGTGAACGGATGAATGAAGGACTCGAACTGCGCCGCCAGCACGATATACATGAAGATGAACGTCAGCCCGAACGCCAATCCGAAATAATAGGCGGTGCGGCCGAGCTCCTTGCTGGTGCCCTGCAGTCCGGTGCCGTATCCGGGATCCATATGAATCTGCTTCGCCAGGCCATTCATCGCTCCGATCACCGCGCCTTGCGAACCGCCCGGCAACACGTTCGCGCTCAGCGTGACCTGACGCTGACGGTCCAGCCGGCTGATGCTGGATGGCGCAGTCCCGCTTTGGATGCGCACCACTTGATCCAGGGGAACCCAGCCCTGCTTGTTGGTGGAGAAAACAGTTAATTTCGATAGCCCCTCGATACTGGTTCGGAACTCGCGCGCCGCGCGCAGGCGGACATCGTACTCCTCGCCGCCGGAGGGGAACGTCGACACCACTTGACCGGCAATCAAAGTGTTCAACGCGGTGGCGATGTCGTTCACTCGCACGCCCAGATCCGCCGCGCGCTGGCGATTGATCTCGATGCGCAGTTCCGGCTTGCCGAAAACGAGCGTGCTATCCACGTCGGTGACAAACGGCGTGCTCCTCATTTTCTCCATCATGGCTTGGGAATATTCGTTTAACTTCTCGAGATCGGGACCGGTGAGCACGTATTGCACGTCCGCTTGACCGCCGCCGGCACCGCCGGTCTGCAAGACGGCCGTCTTGAGATTGGAGGGATAGTTCTTCATGAGGTTGCGGGCGCGCACCATCAAATCCTGTTGCGAGAGACGCCGTTTGTCCTGATCCACCAGGCGGACGTAAATCGACGCGTGATTGACCGCGCCCACCGTCACCTCTCCAAATCCGCCGTTGGTTTGGCCGATCGACGTCAAGGTGTGGACCACGCCGGGAAGTCCCCGGATATCGCGCGCGATGCGCTCGGCGATGGTCATCGTACCCGCGAGCGACGTGCCTTCGGGTGGGCGCACGGAAACCGTAAATTCGGAACGGTCGTCATCCGGCACGAAGCTTTTTCCAACCAGAAGGAATAGGGGAATCGTGCTGAACATAACTGCCAGGCTCAGCGCGACAATCGATTTGCGATGGGCCATCGACCACACCAGCATCCTGGTGTAGTAGCGATCGAAGAATTGGAACAGCTTCGAATCCTTGGAGCCGTGGTGGGCGGCTAACTCCGACTTGGGTGGAATCTTGATGAAGCGCGAGCTGAGCATCGGCGTCATAGTGAAGGACACCAGCAACGAAACCGCGATCGCGAAAGATGCCGTAAAGCCGAACGAGGACATAAATCGCCCGACAATGCCGCCCATGAAGCCGATCGGCAGGAAGACGGCCAGCAGCGACAGAGTCGTCGCCATCACGGCCAGACCGATTTCGCGCGTTCCCTCGATGGCGGCTTGAAACGGCGGCAGACCTTTCTCTTCCATGTAGCGGTAGATATTCTCGAGCACGATAATGGCGTCGTCGATCACCACTCCCACCATGAGCGTGAGCGCCAGCATAGTGATTTGATTCAGGTCGAGTTTCATCACGGCCATCAACGCGAACGTCGACACGATGGAGGTGGGAATCGCGATGGCCGAGATCAGCGTGGTGCGGATGTTGGCCAGGAAGATGTAAATAATCAACGCTGCCAGAATGCTGCCTTCGATCAGATGCCCTTCGAGGGAATGCAGGGCGCTCTCGATAAAAAGAGATTGATCGTTCACAATTTCGAAACGAAGATCCTTGGGGAGCAGCGCCTGGATCTCCCGGAGCCGCGCTTTCAATCCTTCCGCCGTGGCCACGGTATTCTCGCCCGATTGCTTGCTCACCGTCAGAGTTACGGCCGACGCTCCGTCCAGACGCGACGCCGTGGTGGGCTCTTCCTCGCTGTCTTCCGCGTGACCGATATCGCGCAACTTGACCACATAGGGGCCGCGCGTGGCGATAGCGATTTCGTCGAATTGCGCCGGATCGATCAAGCGGCCCAACGTGCGAACCGACAATTCCCGCTCGCCCGCGTTGACGCTGCCGCCCGGCAATTCCATATTCTGCTGGCGGAGCGCATTGGCCACGTCCACTACCGAAAGGTTGTAGGCGCGCATTTTGTCCGGGTCCACCCAGACGCGGATTTCGCGCTTCAATCCGCCGACCAACTGGATCGAGCCTACTCCGGCGATATTCTCCAGCCGCGGCTTGAGCTGCTTATCGGCGATCTCGGTAACCTCGCGCAGCGGGCGCGGAGAGGAAACCACAATCTGCAAAATGGGCGTGGCGTCGGGATCCATCTTCTGTACCGACGGCGTCTTGGCCGTTTCCGGCAGGTCCGGGATCACCAGGTTGACTTTGTCGCGGACCTCCTGCGCGCCGACGTCGCCATTCTTGTCGAGAGAAAACTGAACCACTACCGAGGAGGTCCCCTCGGCGGAAGTCGAGGTCAGCGAATCGATGCCGCTGATCGTGTTGATGGAGTCTTCTATGCGCTTGGTTATCTGCGTTTCAATCTCTTCGGCGGATGCTCCGGGATTCAAAACCGAAACGACCACGGTAGGCAGGTCCACCTTGGGGAACAGGTCGAGCCCCAATGTGAAAAACGAGAAGACTCCCACCACCATCAGCGCCAGAACCAGCATGGTAGCGAAAACCGGACGGCGCACACACACCGCGGCTAACTTATGCATGGCCTGCTATCCCTTCCCCGTCGTATTCGTGGCGCGCGCCTCCGCCGGTTTGGGCTGGCCCAAGATCGCCACGGTCTCGCCATCGTAGAGATCTTGCAAGTGATCGGTGGCGACGATCGCGCCCGGCGCAAGCCCGGAGAGGATCTGGATAAGGCCCCCATCCGGAGGGCCCAGTTGCACGACGGCCACGCGCGCCTTGCCCTCTCGAATGAAAAACACCTGCGATGAGTTCGTGCTCGGATCGGTGATCACCGCTTGTCGGGGCAGAAAGATTCCCGGGCTGGTGCCTGGAAGCAGAATCCGCGCCGTGGCGAACATGCCCGGCTTCAGCGCCAGATCGGCGTTGGGAAATTCGGCCTCGACCGTGAAGGTCCGAGAGTTCGAGTCCACCGACGGATTGATCGCGTTGACTCGGCCTTGAAAATCGCGTCCAGGGTAGCCGGGCACATTCGCTTCCACCGGCGCGGCCGCTCGCATCTTCGGCGCGTCCGATTCGGGAACCTGCAGCTCCAGCTTGATCGGAGTGATGCGCAGCACCGTGGCGATCTTGGACGTCAGCGCGACGTATTGGCCGCTCGCGACGGGCCGCGCGCTCACGTATCCGGCGAACGGAGCGCGAATCAACGTATCCTCCACCGCCTTGCGCGCCATGGCGGTCTGGACGCGCGCCCCGGATAGAGAAGCCTGCGCGGTCATCACTCCCTGGAAGTTCTGGCGAGCCGAGTTGAGGGCAGCCTCGTATTGCTGATGCGCCGAGTTCGCCTGCGCCTGCGCGGTATCGGCCGCCGTCCGAGCCTTCTCGAAAGCGCTCCGCGAGACGTCTCCGGTCTTGATCAGATTGTCGTACCGTTGCGCGTCCGCTTCCGCCAGCTTCGCTTGTGCGAGCGTCGATTCGTAGGCGGCTTTGGCCGATAACACTTCTGGAACGCTGTCGGCGTTGAAATTCTGCCCTTGCCCGAGACCGATTCGCGATTGCGCCTGTCGCAGAGCAGCCTCGCCCTGTTGTTCGGAAGCGAGCGCCTGCTCGAGGCGCAATTGAGCGTCCCGATCCTCCAACCGCGCGATTACCTCTCCCTGTTTCACGAAGTCGCCGACGTTCACGGGCGTATCGACGATCCGGCCGCCGATTTCCGGCGCGACATCGGACGCTTCCTTCGCCACGAAGCTGCCCGTCACTTGAACCGCGGCGGCGACCTGGCGTGACGTAGCCTCGACGGCGGCCACAATGGGCGCGCGGGCAGGCGTAGGATCGGCGCTTCCGGCCTGCGCGGTTCCATTTCCAGATCCGCGGCAGCCGACCGCGAGCAACGCCACCGCCGCCGACGCCAGCGTCGCAACCATGCGCCCTTGAATTCTCATATTCTTCCGTTGCCGATCTTCGGGGCGGCAGCTTTGGCGCCCCGCTTCATAATCCCGCCCATCACCAGCGCGATGAGCTCCTCGATGACCGCCTCGTCCGCCAGACAGCGCTTCTTTCCGGCGAAGAGGTACTGTCCCATGGCGTAGTGCACTATCGATCCCAAGGCGAACATGACCACCACGCCCGGATCGCCCTTGCGGAAAGCTCCCTCTTTTTGGCGCAGCGCGACATATTCCATCAGGAAACTTCCCGTCGGCAGGACGAACCGCTCGCGGAAGAGGTGCGCCAGCAGATGACCTTCCAGCGCCGAATACAGCATGAGCCTTTGAAACGCCGGATCCTCTCGGAACGACGTCACGATCTGCTCGGCAAGGTGCCGGAACAATCCGGCGTCGTCGCGGCGGGACGCCAAAGCGCGAAGCTCCTCGATCCCCGGATCCGAGCCGTTCCTTCCCTTCATATCCAGGATGGCGTGGTACAGATCTTCCTTGCTCGCGAAATGACGGAATAAAATCGCCTCGCTGACTTCGGCGGCCGCCGCGATGTCCTTGGTCTTGGTGCCGCTGAATCCGTTGCGCGCGAAGGTGTCTATCGCCACTCGCAGAAGCTGGCGGCGCCGGTCTTCGCTGTGCATCTTCTTGGCGCGCGGAGTGGGAAGTGGTTTCGAAATCATGCCGCCGGACCCTTTATGAGTAAGTGCTCACTATCTACGTTAACACAGGAACTACGAGCCTTTTTGCCGGCGAGAATTAGGCCTATTGTGGCGGCTGCGTGTGGAAGCGGCCGAACCATGCCGCCTTGCCGATCACATGGCCGTCCATGGCTTTCAGCAGATCCTCGCGCGTCGTGTTGGCCGGCAGATCCAGCTTCGTATCTAGAGCGTAGAACTCAAATACGTAATGATGCAGCGGCCCCGGACCGGCGCCCGGTCCAAAATAGCTGGGGGCCTGCCCGCGCATGGCATTAATGCCCGGACCGTTCCGCGTTCCGTCGCCCAGATCGCCCGACCCCAATCCCTCCGGCAGGCCCTTGGCCGTCCCGGGAATATTGAACGCCGTCCAGTGAAGCGTGTCGGTGGTCGTTTTGTTCGAGGAGTTCTCGATGTCGTGAAAAATCACCGCGTAGGTTTGCAAACCGTCCGGCGCGTTGGTCGGATTCGTTCCCAGGTTCCAGTGGAATTCGAAAGCCGGCGATTTGTTCTCGCCGCGGAAAGCGTTCTTCATGGGCACCTCGGCCCCGTCCGCCCACGCCGTCGAAGTGACCCAAAGCACTGGCCGTGGCGCAGCCGGAGCGCGTCCCCCCGCGGGCGCTTGCGCAATCGCCATCGCGGACCAGGACCCGACGACAATCGCCGACAGCAGACCTCTTTCGATTGCATTCATTCGCTTCTTCTCCTCAGAAAAAATCAATGTTCCGAAACTTCTCATCTTGTAGTTTATACGAGATGACGTCGCTCGTTAAAAACACTGGAACGTCCAGCCGCTCAGGTTCGCGTCGAACGCACCTGGACGCGTGCTAGAGTTCAATCAAGAGACGTGGATGTGTTTTCGCGCGCTGCCTTTTCCCTTCTGATCGCCGTCTCGGCGCTCGGCGGCGGCCAATCCGATCCGAATGCGACCACTTCGTTTCGCGCGGATACGACGCTGGTATTGGTCCCGGTCGCCGTAACCGACAAATCCAACCGCTATGTTCTCGGCTTGGAGAAAGAGGATTTCCGGCTGTTCGAGGATGGCGCCGAACAAGCCATCTTGCACTTTTCCAGCGAGGACGCGCCCTTATCGATCGGCCTGATTTTGGATGTCAGCGGTAGTATCGGAGGCAAGCTGACCACCGAACGGCAAGCCATCCGGGAATTCCTCAAGACCTTGAACAGCACCGACGAGGCGTTCCTGGTGGAATGCAGCGATCGCGCGGAATTATCCGTTCCGTTCACCCGCCGTGCCGCGGAGATTGACGACAAGCTCGGCCTGACCACCTCGGGAGGCCTTACCGCGTTGCTCGACGCGGTGCATCTGGGGTTGCACGAGATGAAGAATGCGAAGAATCCCCGCAAGGCCCTGCTGATTATTTCCGATGGCGGCGACAACAACAGCTTGTTCTCTGGAAAGCAAATTCAGGAGCTGGTCCGTGAAGCCGATATACAGATTTTCGCCATGGGAGTGTTCGAGCCGCTGACTTTCGGCCTGAGCACGGCGGAACTCAGCGGACCTCGCGTACTGTCGGAGATCTCGGAGCAAACCGGCGGCCGGGCGCTTGCGGCCACCAATGCGAGCGACCTGCCGTCCATCGCGGCCCGGATCGGCCTCGAGCTGCGTAACCAATACGTTCTGGCCTATTCGCCGAAGAATAAAACGCCGGATGGAAAATATCGCAAATTGGAAGTCAAGTTGATCCAGCCCGACGCACTGCCGACTTTGAAGGCGCGCTGGCGGCTCGGTTACTATGCTCCCAGCCAGTGATTGGTTTGAGACCTTATCGGTGCCCGACGCCTACACGCACTCCCGCCGGACGGCTCGGCATGCTTCGAACGGGAGTAGCGGCGCGGGGAGTGGGGAAAACCGGGCTGGTTCGAATCCCGGACCCGATGCGGTAAGGCGGGAATAGTATCGGACTCCCAAAACGATTGATCCCGTATACGGGAAAGGGCGAGGCGTAATAACCCGAATAAAGCAGCGGGTAGAATCCCACCGAGTTGCCGTATCCCAGGCCGTACAGGCCGAATGGCGTCACACCCAAAAGCGAACTGCCGATCATCGGATTGTAGGCCGAGAGCGGCAACGGCGGGATGTAACTGGACATGCCCATTGCCTGAAGATAGGCGGCGCGGTCATTCTGCCAGTCGTCGATGACGCCGGAAAGATCGGCAGTGTTGGCGGCATTCAGGTTATTCCGCGAGATGGAATCGTTACGCGATTTGCTCCAATCGTCCAGGTCGTCGACGGCGCCGTTGTCGAATCTCCGCGCAACCAGCTCCGCGGAGAACGGAAGAACATAGCCGGCGCGCACCGCCAGAGACCTTCCGTCCAACAGAACCTTGGCCTCGCCCGCATCCACCTTGAGCTCGGGCGGATTGGTTTCGAATCGATAGCGGCCCTGTTGCCCGATCCGGACCACGTAATCGCTATAGATGATCGTGACGGCGGAATTGGGCGATCCGTCCGCGGCATCCACGATCGCGGCTCCGTTGAGCAACCGGACGCGCGTGTCCACAAGGCGGTTGGAGACCATGCGGATGGCGCTGTCGTTCCCGATCCGGACGAACGTTCCCGGGGTGAGCAGCACCTCCGCTCGACCGTCTTGGGTCCGCAGTTCCGAGCCTTCCTTCATTTGATCGAACTTGGCGGCTCTTTGTTCCAGGCGCTGGTCGTCCAAAAATACTGAGCCATCCGTGAGTTGGATCAGGCCCGCGCGCGCGGATATCACGGGCTGAGCCGACGCTGACAGCCAGACAAACGGGGTGATGGCCAACGGGAGAAGAGACCGGCAGAACATGCGGAAGACCCCCATCCAGAATCCACCCTTTCCGAAGGTGTGTCAAGCGCAAACAGCGGCAAGTTTCCGCTCGTTCGCCGAGCCCGGTGTCATACTGGTTTTTATGAAGAATCGCATGATTCTCGCGACCCTGGTCGCTGCGCTGTCGCTAATTGCCGACTCGGGAGCCGGGCTGCACTGGAGCCCGCCCGCAACCTGGAAACCGGGAGCCGAGCGGCCGATGCGCCTGGCCACTTATGTCATTCCTTCCGCCACGGGTGAAAAAGAGGGCGGTGAATGTGGCGTGTACTACTTTGGAGCAGGCCAAGGCGGCAGCGTGGATGCCAATATTGACCGCTGGATCGGACAGTTCTTGCAGGCCGATGGCAAGTCGTC
>Ga0302325_10009432_pt1 | contig 21308 bp, 16 predicted proteins | sample Palsa_T0_2_FD_201948 | JGI IMG/M metagenome (GOLD analysis project Ga0302325, IMG submission 201948) | Peat permafrost microbial communities from Stordalen Mire near Abisko, Sweden - Palsa_T0_2 | ecosystem: Environmental > Terrestrial > Soil > Palsa > Peat permafrost | place: Sweden: Abisko...
GACGAGCGTGCCGCGCGCCAGCTCTCTCAGCAGGAGAAGGCGCAGCGCGCCAAGTACGTCGTGCGCAACGACGGCACCGAGCAGGACCTCCAGCGCGAGCTGTCGGCGGTTCTTGACAAGCTAGGAAGATGACTCGGCGGATCCTGCCGACGGTGGCGGCGCTCGCTGCGACGGTGCTGTTCGCGGCGGTCATCGCCTCGATGCTGCACCAGGCGGCGCGCAACCTCGCGCTGCCGCTCAGCGACGCGAGCGTCATCCGCCAACAGGCGACCGAGAAGCGCCTGGATCCGGCGTTGATCGCGGCGGTGATCTACGCGGAGACGAAGTTCGACCCGCGTCCCTCATCGGCGGGAGCTGAGGGCCTGATGCAGATCCTGCCGAGCACCGCCTACTACCTGGCGCACCTGTCCGGCGGCATCGACTTCACAGCCGGCGATCTCGCCACGCCGAGCGTGAACGTCGCCTACGGCAGCTACTACCTGCGCTACCTGCTCGACCACTACGGCGGCAACGAGATGCTGGCGGTGGCCGCGTACAACGGCGGCCTTACCAATGTCGACCGTTGGGTGGCGCAGGCGCAGGCGGCCGGCCGCCAGCTCACGGTGCAGGAAATCCCGTTTGGGCAGACGCGCGAATACGTGCAGCGGGTGCTCGACGCGCAGCGTGCGTATCGCGCCACCTACCCTCGGCAGCTGGGATAGAGTAGGACGAACACGCCCGTCCTTTTGCTTTAGGCTTGCTCGATCATGGCACGGGCAGCGCTGGGGTCAGCTCTCGGATTGGTCTCTCTGGCGTTGTGGGCTTTGTCTGCCGGGCCAGCCTCCGCCTTGTCGCTGGAAGCCAGCCCGTTCCTGCAGCAGGGTGAAAAGCTGACGAGCACGGAAATGACCGAACACGCTGAACAAGGCTATAGCGTGGCTCTGTCCGCCAACGGCGATACAGCCCTGATCGGAGCCCGGGGCTACAACGGCCTCGCGGGGGCCACATGGGTGTACGTCCGCTCCGGGTCCACCTGGACCGAGCAGGCGAAACTCGTCGGCGCGGGTGGGAGCGTGATCGCCGAGCAGGGCTTCAGCGTCGCCCTGTCGGCGGATGGCAACACCGCGCTCATCGGCGCTCCCGACGATGAGGGAGCGGAAGAAAAGTTCTACGGTGCCGCGTGGGTGTTCACCCGTTCGGGCACGACCTGGAGCGAACAGCAGAAGCTGGTCGCCACCGGCGCCAGCACCGCATCGCAGCAGGGGCACAGCGTGGCGCTCTCGGCTGAAGGAAACACGGCGCTGGTCGGCGCGGAGGACAATGAAGCGGGGGTGGGGGCGGCATGGGTGTTCACGCGCGAAGCGGGCAAATGGACTCAGCAGGGCGGAAAGCTGGTCGGCAAACATGGAGCAGAAATCAGCTCGCAGGGTTGGAGCGTGGCGCTTTCGGGTGACGGCAAGACTGCGCTGATCGGCGGCCCGAAAGCCGAAGGCGAAAAGGGAGAACATGAAGTGGGCAGTGTGTGGGTCTTCTCGAGGTCGGGCTCGAGCTGGACCGAACAGGCGAAGCTGCCGGTGGGGACCGGCGCGGGCGAAAAAACGGGTCAGGGCGAAGCAGTGGCGCTGTCGGGGAACGGGAACACTGCGCTTGTCGGTGGTTCCGGCTACGACGGTGACCTGGGGGCCGCCTGGGTCTACACCCGCTCCGGTGAAGCGTGGACCGAGCAGGGAGGACCGCTGCTCGGCGAAGACGCGACCACCGACGCCGCACAGGGGTCCAGCGTGGCGCTCTCAGAAGACGGCAACACGGCGCTGGTCGGCGGCTATCACGACGACATCTCGGTGGGGGCGGCCTGGGCGTTCGAGCGCTCGGGCTCGAGCTGGGCTGAACAGGAGAAACTCGTCGGTCTCGGCGGCAAAGGGTTCGTCGAGCAGGGCAACGGGGTCGCGCTGTCCAGTGACGGGAGCACGGCGCTGGTGGGCGGTCCCGGCGACGGCGAAGGCTTTGGCGCCGCGTGGGTGTTCTCGCGAGAGCTGCCCTCGGGTGGCGAACCCGAACCTGAACCTGAACCCAAACACGAAGAAAAAGGCTCGACCAACAACGGCAGCGGTGGGAGCTCGTCCAGCAACACGTCGACCGGCAGCTCGGGCCCCACGTCGGCCCCGGTTGGGAGCGCATCCACCGCAGCCGGCATCGCCACCACGCCCGCGGCCGTCGAAGAACTGCTGCTCGGCTGCACCAAACGCTCGCTCGTCCTCAACGACGTGCTGATCCACGGCGGCCACGTCGAGCTGCAGGGAAGCGCGGCAAAGAGCCTGGACGGCAAGAAGGTCAAGATCATCTTCGACGGCGCCAAGCAGGTTGCCACAGCGACCGTCGCCGCCGACGGCCTTTTCTCCACCACCGCACCCTTGCCTCCGGCGCGGCTTCGCGACAGCAACAGCGCGCGCTACATGGCCGAGTCGGGCAGCCAGCGCTCGCTTGACCTCAAGCTCACACGACGCCTCAGCCTCGAACCGCCGAAGTTCTCCGCGGGGACGGTCACGCTGATCGGGCAGGTGGTGCCGCCGCTGACCAAGCCTGTGGCGACTGTGACGGTTCAGCAGCAGCTCGAATGCGGTGAGACCACTGTCGTCGAGCGTTTCACCCCGTCGAAGTCAGGACGCTTCCACGTGAGCTTCGCGGTTCCCGCCGCCGCCAAAGCCGGCATCTACAGGCTGACGAGCAGCGTCGCGCCAAAGCCGGGCTCCGCGCATGGGTTCGCCACCTACAGCCTGCCGCTGCCGGTCGCGCTTGGATAACGCCCAGGGTGCTGCCGGGCCGGCTACCCTAGGAGCCGGCCACCAGCATGCCCGACTTCAAGCTCGATTCCGTCTTCACGCCGACCGCCGACCAGCCGAAGGCGATCGCGTCCGTGGCGGAGGGCATCGAGTCGGGCCAGCGCTTCCAGACGCTGCTCGGGGCGACGGGCACGGGCAAGACGATGACGATGGCGGGGGTGATCCAGGAGGTCCAGCGCCCGACGTTGGTGATCGCGCACAACAAGACGTTGGCGGCACAGCTGTGCAACGAGTTCCGCACGTTCTTCCCGGAGAACGCGGTCGAGTACTTCGTCTCCTACTACGACTACTACCAGCCGGAGGCGTACGTCCCGAGCAGGGACCTGTACATCGAGAAGGACTCGGCGATCAACCAGGAGGTCGACCGCCTGCGCCACGCGGCGACGGCGGCGGTGTTCGCGCGCAGGGACGTGATCGTGGTGGCGTCGGTGTCGTGCATCTACGGCCTGGGCTCGCCGGAGACCTACGAGATGAACATGCAGATCCTCAAGCGCGGCGAGGAGATCGACCGCGACCAGCTGCTGCGCAAACTGGTCTCGATCCAGTACACGCGCAACGACAGCGTGCTCTCGCGCGGCAGCTTCCGCGTGCGCGGCGAGACGCTGGAGGTGTTCCCGGCGTACGCGGAGACGGCGTTCCGCGCGACGATGTTCGGCGACGAGGTCGAACGCCTGCAGCAGTTCGACCCGCTGACGGGCGAGCTTCTGGCGGACGACCTCGAGCACGCGGCGATCTGGCCGGCGACGCACTACAACGTCAAGGAGGGCACGATCGAGGCGGGCGTGGCGGAGATCGGCCGGGAGCTGAACGAGCGCTGCGAGCAGCTGGAGTCCGAAGGCAAGCAGCTCGAGTCCCACCGCCTGCGTCAGCGCACGCAGTACGACATGGAGATGCTCAGGGAGGTCGGCTTCTGCTCGGGCATCGAGAACTACTCGCGGATCCTCGACGGGCGCAAGCCGGGCGACCGGCCGTACTGCCTGATCGACTACTTCCCCAAGGACTTCATCTGCCTGATCGACGAGTCACACCAGACGGTGCCGCAGATCGGCGGCATGTTCGAGGGCGACCGCTCGCGCAAGCAGACGCTCGTCGACTACGGCTTCCGGCTGCCGAGCGCGCTGGACAACCGCCCGCAGACGTTCAGCGAGTTCCTGTCGATCACGCCGCAGCTGCTGTTCGTGTCGGCGACGCCGGGCGAGTACGAGCGCGTGCAGTCCACGCGCGTGGTCGAGCAGATCGTGCGCCCGACGGGGATCGTGGACCCGGCGGTGCAGGTGCGCGAGACCAAGAACCAGATCGACGATCTGATGAACGAGGTTCGCGTGCGTGTGCAGCGTGACGAGCGCGTGCTCGTCACCACGCTGACCAAGAAGATGTCCGAGGATCTCTCCCAGTACCTGCTGGAGATGGGCTTCAAGACGCGCTACCTGCACTCGGAGATCGACACGCTCGAGCGCATCCAGATCATCCGCGACCTGCGGCTGGGCGAGTACGACGTGCTCGTCGGCGTGAACCTGCTGCGCGAGGGCTTGGATCTGCCGGAGGTCTCGCTGGTGGCGATCCTGGACGCCGACAAGGAGGGCTTCCTGCGCGGCGAGACGTCTTTGATCCAGACGATCGGCCGCGCCGCGCGCAACGTCGACGGCACGGTGCTGATGTACGCGGACAGGGAGACCAAGGCGATGCGCGCTGCGATCTCCGAGACCGACCGCCGCCGCGCGATCCAGCTTGCGTACAACGAGGAGCACGGGATCACGGCGGCGACGATCGTCAAGGGCATTTCCGACATCGCCGAGTTCCTGCAGGCCGAGTCGAAGGTCCCGCGCGGGCGTAAACGGCGCACGCGCAGGGGCGGCGGCGAGCGTGACGGGGTCGCTATCCCGAAGAACGAGCTCGAGCGCCTGGCGGTGGAGCTGGAGGAGGAGATGATCGCCGCGGCGGAGGACCTGCGCTTCGAGTACGCCGCCCAGCTGCGCGACGAGCTGCGCGAGCTGCGCCGCGATCTGAGCGAGATCGCCCGCCAGGAGGCCCCGTCCGCGGGCGCGCCCGTGGGCGAGCCCGCCGGCAGCGAGACTTCCGCCGGGGACATGGCTTAGGATGCCCGCAGTGGATCTCGATCGGCAGGCAATCGAACGCCGGGACTTCCCGATCGGCCGCCGCGGATACGACCCGGCCGCTGTGGACATGCACCTGCGGGCGCTCGCGGAGGAGTTCGACCAGCTGCAGCGCACGGCGATCACCGGCGGCGCCGACGTGTCGGTCGCCTCGACCGCTGGCACCCACGTGCAGAGCATCCTGCAGGCGGCGGAGACGGCGGCGGCGGAAATCGAGCGCCATGCGCTGGAGAGCGCGCGCCAGGTGCGCGAAGACGCCGACCGCGACGCCGACCGCACGCGCGAAGAAGCGGTCGAACGCGCGCGCCAGCACGTCGCGGGGGTCGCGCAGGTGACCGCGACCCTGCTCGAGCACGTGGGCTCGATGGACGGCGAGGTGAACGCGCTGGTGGAGAGCATGCGCGCCGGCGCCGGACGGCTGGCTGCGGATCTGTCGGCGGTGGAGACGGGCATGAGCGAGCTATACGACGCGGCCTCGGGGCGAGGCGCCGCGGCGGCCGCCGAGCCCGAACCGCCGCGCTCCCAGCCGGAGCCAAGGCAGTTCGAGCCCGAGTCCTCGGTCTCGCGTCCGTTCGAGGCGGAGCTGCACAGCGCGCTGGGTGCATCCCTGCAGGAGGCGCCGGCGCCCGGCACGCAGGAGACGCAGCCGAGCGGTACGGGCGTTGCCGGCGGGGATCTCGACGGTGCGCGCCTGATCGCGCTGAACATGGCGCTGAACGGCGAGTCGCGCGCGGACACGGAGCGCTACCTGGCCGAGAACTTCCAGCTACCCGACCGGCTGAAGCTGATAGACGAGGTCTACTCGGCGATCGAGGGGTAGGGGACGGTCCTGCGCGGCCCGTCCAATTGGGGCGGCCGCGGTTAGTATCGGCATGTAGTCGCGCTACGCGGAAGTCGCGTGTTCATCGAGGGTTGTCAGCGTACTGCTGGCTAACGGCAAGCCGTATCACGCGCTCTCGAGGCGTTTCTGCAAACGCGGCGCTGGCGCCCGAAGGGCGTCAGCGCCCTTGCGCGCTGATCCTCTGCGCGTGCGAGTCGGCCCCAAAGGCCTAGTCGCACGCATTCAGCAGTACAAGTATAGTTGTCTGAGTACTGCTGAGCATCTAAACGAAGGGAGATCGACATGAAGCTGGAGCAGCTGCACGACCACCTACGGCGCGGCGGGGCGGCGACGCTCAATCATCCTGCGACCTACGCCGTCGCGAGCGGCGCGGTGATTGCGCCAGCGCGCTATGCAGGCGCACGCGGATCGGGATCGGAATTCGTCTTCGAGTGGCGCCATGTGGATGGAGAGTTCCGCCGCACGACGCTGATCGACTCGAAGGGCTCGCAGGCCAATCGCAGCGAGGACGGCCTACTGGCGGCTCGACGCGACGGTGAGCCGGCGTCGCTCGTGCCCGTGATCGAGGTCGCCTACCCGAGCAGGCCACTGCTGGATCTCTCACTTCCGCACCGGGCCTTCGACGCCCATGTGCGAGCCGGATCCCAGGACGGCGCCCCCGTTGTGGGCGCGCCGTGGTATCGCGCGCTGCGTGACGCGACCCCTGCCGATCTCTCGCCGGTGTTCGTGACCTCGCCGGCCACGCTGGCTTTCGGCGGGTGGGACTCGACACGAGGCCGTGGTCAGCTGAGACTTCGCAGCCTCTACGTGTCGGAGCTGTACGGCGTCGTCGCCGAGCAGGAGGATGTCGTGGCCAGACGATCCGGCGCGCGCATCGACCCCCTGGGGCAGGACTTCCACATCACGCCCGACGAGTTCGAGCGCCTGCTCGACCGCCAGCGCGAGCACATGTCGCCGAAGACGGTCAAAGCTCGTGAGAAGGACATCGCCGATGGTCGCAAGAAAAACGCGACCATCTCCGCGTCCACGCTCGGCCTGGGGGGTGTACCGCCGGCGACCGAGGAGCCGTTCGGCATATCGGTGCCAGACGTCCGTCGCGCGCGCACGTACTCGCTCGCGGGACTGCGGCGTCTGCGGTTCGGCGGCAGCGATGACGAGGATGTGAACGCGCGCGGCGCGCTTCTTGCGATGCTGCTGCTCGGCGCCGCCTACGCCGACGCCGACCCTGAGATCCGCGCCTACTGTGACTTGGCAGCGCCGCGCGGCGAGCTGCTTCTGGACGAGGAGCCCATCGAGCTGGACGTCTCGATCGAGGCGTGCTCAGCGTTCCTCGCCAGCGCCAGGGAGCAGCTTCCCGCTCGGCTGGCGTGGACGGGGCAGGTGCAACGCATCGAGGGGGATGCGGCGCTCGATCGCGGCGCGACCGGCGAGCTCGACGAGGACGCGTAGGCGATGTTGCCCAAGGATTCGCTGCAAATCAGCGTCGGGTTTCCGCTGGGCTACTCCGGATCGGCTGCGGGCACGCCAGAGGATCTGCCCGACCCAGTGCGACTACACGAGGCGTTCGTGGCTGCCGCGGCTGGTGGACCATGGGCGGAGGCTCAGGATCGTGTGCTCGTGCCACGCCGCGAGCATCGTGCGGCGCTCGAGTGGCTGGAGCGACATGAGCCGCTGGGTCTGATCGTGCCCGGCGCCCGCTCCGCCACTCCCAGCGCGCGCCGGTTCCGTTGGCGCGCCTCGCCGCGGGCTCTCGCGGAGACCGACTTCGAGCCGAGGACCGCGCTGGCGGGTCCTGTTGTGTATGTGTGGCCGCCGCCGAACGACGCTGTGGTGAATGCGCTGCAGACGCTCGCACGCGAGGTGACTCATGTTGGGCGCGCGGACAGCGTCGTCAAAGTCGAAGTGAGCGTGGGCTTGCGCGCTGAGGGCGGCGAGGTGTATGTCCCGGCGCCGGGTCGCGGTCCCGGACGCGTCATGCGGGTGCCGCTCGCGGGGCGCACCGAGGCGTTGATCGCAGCACATCGGGACGCGAGCGTCCGCGGCGGCCACACGACGGCCCCGACCGGCCGGCAGGCTCCCGATAAGTGCGTCACCGCCGACAACGCTGCAGCGACCGCCCTGCGACGATTCGCACCGTCGGCGGGAGATGGCGCTTGGCCGTTCGAGGAGGTGTGGTCTCTGCGAGTGACGGCGCCCACGCGCGATACACAGATCGAGGCCATCGCCACCCGTCTGCGTAGGCCGACGTTCCGCGTGGCAGGCGCGGTGGCGGTCCACCGGGCGATCGTGCGCGCGATCGGAGATGCCGTCCCGTCTTTCGTGAGTGGACGCGAAGGCGACGGGCCGCTGAGAGGGGCGGGGCATCTGGCCATCCACTTCGCCGACCGGCCGCAGCTGGGCGGTCCGGTGATCCTCCTCGGGATCCCGACCGGTGTCGCGGACGCCGATCGGGAGCTGTTGCTGTCGGCGCTAGCGCGACCGCGGCGTGTGACCGCTCGACTGGCGCGCGGACGGGATGAGCCTGTTCGCTTCACGATCGAACCCCCGCGCGTGCGCTCGGCGCTTCCCTTCTGGGGCGCCGATGGTGCGCTGATGGGGACGGAGGTGCCGATGGCGCTCGATGTGGCCGGACATCCGCGCAACGCACCATGGAGCATCGAGGACGCCGTGGTGTGCTCTGTCGGGTACGCCATGCGCGGCGTGCTCGAACGCGATGACATAGTCTGGGAGGCGGGTTGGCGATTCCGCAGCCGGCTGGTCGCGACGCTGCGTGAGCGCTATGGGGTGGCAGTGCTGGCGCGACGCGTGCCGAGAGCGGCAAGCAGCTACGTGCACCGCGTCTGCGCCGGCGAGTTGGTGGTCGCGGTGGCTGCCCTGGTGAACCTGGGCACGCTGGGAGGTGTCGGCGGCGGCTTCCTCGCGCTGGGCCGCGCTCGCCATCTCGGCGGCGGCCTGCTGGTGCCCTTCGAGGTGGGCGCACGATGACTACGGCGAAGCGCTTCGAACGCTTCTTCTCGGCCGTCAACGATGACCACGGGCCGTACCGGTGGCAGCGACGACTCGTCAAGCTGCTGGCCCGGGACGGTCGTTGGCCCGTGGGCATCGAGATGCCCACGGGAGCGGGGAAGTCCTCGGTGGTGGACATCCATGTGTTCCTCGTCGCCGAGCGCGAGCGAGTCAGACGCGAACGCAAGACGGCGCGCGTCGGGATCGGCAGGCCGCCACGCCGCCTCGTGCTCGTCGCCCCGCGCCGTGCGCTCGTCGATGACCAGTTCGAGCACGCCCAACGCCTCGCCGAACAGCTGAGCGCGGCGTTGACCAACCCGGACGACCATGACGAGGTCGTGGTCGATGTGGCCACGTCGCTGGCGGCGCTGCGCAGCGTCGAGGACGGCGCCCCCCTCGATGCCTCGCCGCTGTGCGTCACGCGCCTGCGTGGTGGCGTGCGACTCGATCTCGACTGGAGGCTTGACCCGGGACAGTGCCAGGTCATCTGCGCGACGCCGCAGATGTGGGGTTCGCGACTGCTGCTGCGTGGGTTCCGAGCCTCGCGCCGCGCACGCAACCTGGAGGCCGGACTGCTCGGGCACGACGTCGCGGTCGTGATCGACGAGGCGCATCTGCACGAGCGCTTGATCGAGACGGCGAGGCGTGTCGCCAGAGACGACAATGGCGCGCTGGGTCTGCAGGTCGTCGCGATGAGCGCTACGCGCGCGGCAGGGGATGCATTCCGTCTGGATGACGAGGATCTCGCCGACGAGAAGTTGCGCCCGCGCATAGAGGCAAGCAAGCGAGTCACGGTCGCGGCCGTCGATGACTGGCGCAGGACCGCTGCGGCCGAGCTGGCCAAGCGGGCGGAATCGCTCGCGGGACATGGCACCGTCGGCGTGTTCGTCAACACGGTCGCGATGGCGCTGGACGTCGCGGGGAGGCTCGAGGGGACCGTCGCGGTCGTGTGCGGGCGGATGCGACCCGCGGACGTCGCACGGCTGCGAGCAGCTCACCCGGGACTGCTCGAGTCGCAAGGCAACCCGGAGGTGGATTATCTCGTGGCGACGCAGTCGCTGGAGGTCGGCGTGGATCTCGATCTTCCTGCGATCGTCACTCCCATCGCGCCCGCGAGCGCGCTCGCACAACGAGCAGGACGTCTCAACCGCAGCGGCGAGCGCACCCGGTCTGAGCTCGTGGTGGTGGCTCCGCACGATCTGGTGGACACGCCGGCGACTGAGCTCGACAAGCTGTTCGCCCCGTACTCGGGCGAGGAGATCCTTGCCGCGATGCGATGGATCGACTCGCTCGCCGGCGACGCCTCGCCACGGCGCATCAGCGCGACGCCGCTGCCGACGCCGAAGCGAAGGGCCCTGCCGGCGCTGACGCGCGTCGAGCTCGAGACGTTCGCGATCGCGGACCATGAGCTGTCCGCGGACGCGGACGTCGCCTTCTACGTGGAGGAGCCGAGAGACGAAGCCGAGCGCACGATCTCGATCGGCGCGAGACGCAATCTGGACTGGCCGGAGACGCAGGTGCGAAAGATGCTGCTCGCGGCGCCGCCGCGCGCGCACGAGCTCGCGTCATTTCCCGCCGGCCCGCAGCTCGACGCGGTGCTCGCGGCGGGGAGGGACTGGTGGGTGATGCGTGACGAGAATGGTCGCCGCAATGCTGAGTCACTGGAGCGCCTGAGGGAGCGTGATGAGCCTCTGAAACCGGGCGACGTGGTACTCGTAGGTCACGGCAGCCCGGTGTGCACCCGCGGCGTCATCGGCTTGATCGGCAGGAAAGCGGGGGCGTCGCTCAACGACGTGATGGCGGACAGGCCCGACGGTGATCCGGACATGATCGCGATGCTGGCCGCCACCGATATACGGCCGGTGCTCGAGCTGGATCGGACGCTCGGCAGTCGCAGTGCAAGAAAGGAGCTGGCCACGGTCCTGACTGCGGCCGGCAAGCGGGCTGAGGCTGCTGCCCTTCGCAGGCGGCGGCTCAACGAGCTGGAGGTCACCTGGTGTGTCGAGGACGACGAGTGCGAGCGCGGGCTGCTCGTACTCTCACCGACCAAGAACGAGGGCCGTCTGCCCGCCACGGCGGTGAGCGAGGCGCCGGTCACGATCGACGACCATTGCGCAGCCGTCGAGGCTCGCTTGGGTGACGTAGTCGCTCGCCTCGATGTCGACGTGCGGGGAGCTCTTGGCGTGGACCGGGAGCAGCTGCTGGCGGCCGCGCGCTGGCACGATGTGGGCAAGCGTCACCGGCGCTTTCAGGAGCGCATGGGGGCGACACCCGGCGATCCGCCGCTCGCCAAGCCGGCGCCCGGGTATCGCGCGGACCGCGGCGACCGCGGCGATGGCTGGCGGCACGAGCAGCTGAGTGCTGCCTACGCCTGGGCGCGCTGCGGGCGCGACCCGGTGATCACCGTGGGGTGCGGTGGCCACCACGGCCACGGCCTGCCCCTTTTCAACCGGGGGCCGGACGCCGTTCTCGATGGCTGGGACGAGTGCGAGCAAGACGTCGTCGAGGCGGTGCGCGAGCTGTTCGGCGAGTATGGCCGCTACGAGCTGGAGCGCGCACGCCTGGTGGGCGCGCTGGGTCTGCATCGTCTCGCCTTCCTAGAAGCGCTGTTGCGGTGCGCGGACATGCAGGCATCGATAGAGGGGCATTGATGCAGCGCTTCGTCTTCCCGTACAGCGGCACGCTGCTGGTCACGCACCTCGCCGCCTATGGCCTGGCGGTGGCGCTCGATGCAGCGGGGATCGACGCCTTCGTCGGCCATGACCGCGACTCGCAGTCGTTCGAGCCGCTCGTGGCCTTCGCGGGTGAGTTCGACGCCGCGCGCGCCGCGGTTCGCGCCACGGCGGAGCAGACGGGGTCGATCGTCGAGCACGACATCGAGAGCGGCAAGACGCTCAACGATCGCCGCGCCACGATCTGGGCACGGGCTAGCCTCGACAAAGACAGCGATCGGCTCGCGCGGATGGTGGCGCTTCGCGCCCCGCTGGTCGAGGTCGCCGACGCCGACGCGAGCGGGATCGCCATAGGGCTGCTCGCCGGCATAGGCTCACCGCTCACCTGGGGCCCGCCGCGGCTCAAGAGCTCCGCGGGAGCGACGGCGCTCGACGGCGTCATCGGCAATCACACCTCCGATTTCGTCCGCGGCGTGCTGCGACCTATGCGGCGGGCGGCGGTCGACACCCACTGTGACCCCTTCCTGGCCTCCGAGGCGCAGACGTCTTTCGACAAGACGGGCTGGGCGCCGCCGGGCACACGGATACGCGATGTGCACCAATGGCTGGCCGTGCTGGGTCTCGCGCTGCTGCCGGTTGCGCACCGTCAAACAGCACGATCGCGCACCCCCGCGCGTTGGGTCCGGCCGGGCGGGTCGAGCGGGATCACACTGCCGGTGTTGAGGTCCCCGTGTTCCGTGCCACGCGTTCGCGCGTTGCTCGCGTTGCGTGAGCTGGCGCAGATCACCCGATCCGCCGACCTCATCGATCCCAAGGTCGCTCAGTCCGCTGGGGTACTGCGAAGCTTTGAGGTCGAGGAGGTCGTGGTGTTCCGGCGCCGTGAACGCGCGGGTGCTGGCAGCAGCGTCGCATTCGACTTCAGGCGCGGGGAGCGGATCGAGTTGAGGGTCTCCGCGCAGATGGGGACGTGAGTATGTCTTCATGGCGGTCCGCGCACCGCGAGTCTTCGCGTGCCAGAATACTCGTACACGTGCGACATTCGCACGATCGAACCTTGACAACAGAGACTTTACGCTCGGCAAAGGACCCCGAATCTGCGCGCTCCAAGATAAGGTCCCGAGCCGTCATACGGTGGCGTGTTCATCGAGGTCTGCTCGCGTCCGAGGCTGATCAGGAGTCCGCGTTCTAATCTCGCTGCCGTCGCGGTGGCGAGTTCATCCAGGCATGAACGTGCGCTCCTTGCCAAGGCGCAGAACGTAGGCGCGCTACGTGACGGTGGCGAGTTTCATCGAGGCCCGCGCGAGGTCAGACATGGCTGGTTTGCGCCGCTTCTGGTCTCGCCACTGCTGCGGTGGCGAGTTCATCGAGGCCGATACACGTTGCTGCGCACCACGTAGCCGACCACATCTCGCCACTCCTGCCGGTGGCGAGTTCATCGAGGCCCGTAGAGTTCCTGGAACACTAAGTCGCCTGAGTCGCCTCGTCACCATTGCGGTGGCGAGTTCATCGAGGCTCCTCATCGTACGGTCGGGGCAGCTTCTCCGATGGGTCTCGTCGCCGTACAGGCGGCGAGTTCATCGAGGCAAGGTGCCGTCCGCGTAGAGCTGAAGGCTCGGGAAGGTCTCGCTGCCTTCTAGGTGGCGAGTTCATCGAGGCTCGATCGTCTGCGCTGCGACCGCCTTTCCCGGTCCGTCTCGCTGCTTTCCCGGTGGCGAGTTCATCGAGGCTACCCGGCGCGGGAGCACTTGTTTTTTGCTACCCGTCTCGCCGCCGTTCCGGTGGCGAGTTCATCGAGGCCCGCTGGACTGCTGGCCCGAGAACGACCGAGCGGACAGTCTCGCCGCCCGCTTGGTGGCGAGTTCATCGAGACTCATATGTGCGAGTCGGCTACGAGCTACTCCACGCGCGCGATCAGCCCCACCACGAGATGCACCGCCGGCTCGGCAGGCGTCTCGCCCGTCCCCACCAGGGCACGAACGCGCGGCAGCATGTCTGCCCGCTGGTCGTCGGTCATGGCTCCACCCAGCTGAAGGACGCCGCAACCCGTCCCTCCTTATCATCACCAAACCTGGCGGGCCCGAAATCCGCAAATTACGCCCGTCCGCTACACCGAACATCTGTTCGCCCGCCTATCATGTATCGCGGATGGGGAACAGCAACAAGATCGTGGTCGCGGGAGCCCGTGAGCACAACCTGAAGGACATCACGCTCGAGCTGCCGCGCGATGCGCTGGTTGTCATAACCGGGCTGTCCGGCTCGGGCAAGTCGAGCCTCGCTTTCGACACGATCTACGCGGAGGGCCAGCGCCGCTACGTCGAGTCGCTGTCGGCATACGCACGCCAGTTCCTGGGGCAGATGGACAAGCCGGACGTGGACTCGATCGAGGGCCTGTCGCCGGCTATCTCGATCGACCAGAAGACGACCTCGCGCAACCCGCGCTCGACGGTGGGCACGGTGACGGAGATCTACGACTATCTGCGCCTGCTGTGGGCGCGTGTGGGCAAGCCCCACTGCCCGATCTGCGGACGCCCGATCGTGGGCCAGTCGGCCGAGCAGATCATCGACCAGGTGATGGAGCTGGCGGAGGGGACGCGCTTCATGGTGCTCGCGCCGGTGGTGCGCGGGCGCAAGGGCGAGTACGGCAAGCTGCTCGACGAGCTGCGCGCCGACGGCTTCGCGCGCGTGAAGATCGACGATCGCGTGCGCATGCTGGAGGAGTCGATCGTGCTCGACAAGCGCTACAAGCACGACATCTCGGTGGTGATCGACCGGCTGGTGATGCGCCACGACGTGCGCAAGCGTCTGGCGGACTCGATCGAGACGGCGGTGGGCCTGGCGGACGGTCTCGTGGAGGTCGAGATAGTTGGCCGTTCGGGAACCGCTGCGGCGAAAGATGATGAAGAGGGAGGGTCGCGCACGGCGAACGGGGCGTCGCATCAGGATGAAGGCGCCTCGGGCGGGCACGCGACGGGGGCGAAGGGCGCGCGTGCGGCCGCGGCGCAGATCCTCCCGGACATGAAACCCGAGCCGGGGGCGCTGTTCACGTTCTCCGAGCGCTTCGCGTGCCCCGAGCACGGCCCGTCGCTGGTGGAGCTGGAGCCGAGGATCTTCTCGTTCAACTCACCCCACGGCGCGTGCGAGCGCTGCACGGGGCTGGGCTCGCAGATGGAGATCGACCCCGAGCTGGTGGTGCCGGACCCGTCGCTGTCGATCGCCGAGGGCGCGATCGCACCGTGGGCGAACAGCGCGTCCAACTACTACGAGCAGATGACGGAGGCGATCGCGGAGCTGTACGACGTCGACCTGGACACGCCGTGGGAAGACCTCGAGGACGAGCAGCGCGACGTGTTCCTGAACGGGACGAACGGCGAACCGGTGCAGGTCACCTACAGGAACCGCTTCGGCCGCCGGCGCTCGTACGCGACGCGCTTCGAGGGGATCGTCAAGAGCCTGCAGCGCCGCTACCGCGAGACGGACTCGGAGTGGACGCGGGAGAAGATCGAGGAGTACATGTCGCTGCGCGCGTGCCCGGTGTGCGGCGGCGCGCGGCTGCGCGCGGAGTCGCGCGCGGTGCTGGTGGCGGGCACGCGGATCGAGGACTTCTGCGCGCTGTCGGCGCGCAGGGCGCTGGAGTGGCTGGAGGAGGTCGAGCTGTCGGACACCGACAGGCACGTGGCGCGGCTGATCCTGCGCGAGATCTCCGAGCGCCTGCGCTTCCTGGAGAACGTGGGCATCGGCTACCTGTCGATGGACAGGGCGGCGGCGACGCTGTCAGGCGGGGAGGCGCAGCGCATCCGTCTGGCGACGCAGATCGGCTCCTCGCTGGTGGGCGTGCTGTACATCCTCGACGAGCCGTCGATCGGCCTGCACCAGCGCGATAACTCGAAGCTGATCGCGACGCTCGAGCGTCTGCGCGACCTGGGCAACACGGTGATCGTGGTCGAGCACGACGAGCAGACGATGCGCGCGGCCGACCACCTCGTGGACCTGGGGCCGGGTGCGGGCGAGCACGGCGGGTGGATCGTCGCGCAGGGCACCGCCGAGGAGGTGCAGCGCGTGGCGGAGTCGCTGACCGGCCAGTTCCTGGCGGGCACGCGCACGATCGAGACGCCGAAGCGACGGCGCACGCCGAACGGCTACGTGGAGATCGTGGGCGCGAGCGAACACAACCTGCGCGACATCGACGTGCACGTGCCGCTGGGGGTGCTGACGTGCGTGACGGGCGTGTCGGGCTCGGGCAAGTCGACGCTGGTCAACGACGTGCTGTACAAGGCGGTGGCCAACCGCCTGCACCGCGCACGCCGGCGCCCGGGAGCGCACCGCGCGATCCACGGGCTCGACCAGCTGGACAAGATCATCGCGGTCGACCAGTCGCCGATCGGGCGCACGCCGCGCTCGAACCCGGCGACGTACACGGGGCTGTTCGACGTGATCCGCGACCTGTTCGCGAAGACGCAGGAGGCGCGCGCGCGCGGCTACAAGCCGGGGCGCTTCAGCTTCAACGTGAAGGGCGGGCGCTGCGAGGTGTGCCGCGGCGACGGACAGATCAAGATCGAGATGCACTTCCTGCCGGACGTGTACGTGCCGTGTGAGCAGTGCCACGGCAAGCGCTACAACCGCGAGACGCTGGAGGTGCGCTTCAAGGGCAGGTCGATCGCGGACGTGCTCGACATGCCGATCGAGGAGGCGCTGAAGTTCTTCGAGCACATCCCCAAGATCCGCCGGCGCCTGGAGACGCTCGACGCGGTCGGTCTCGGCTACGTGCGCCTGGGCCAGCCGGCGACGACGCTGTCCGGCGGCGAGGCCCAGCGCGTGAAGCTGGCGACGGAGCTGTCGAAGGTGGCGACCGGCAGGACGCTGTACATCCTCGACGAGCCGACCACCGGGCTGCACTTCGCGGACGTGCAGCGCCTGCTGGAGGTGCTCCAGCGGCTGGTCGACGCGGGCAACAGCGTGGTTGTGATCGAGCACAACCTGGACGTGATCAAGAGCGCCGACCGCCTGATCGACATGGGCCCGGAGGGTGGGGAGGAGGGTGGCATGGCGATCGCGGTGGGCACCCCGGAGGAGGTGGCGGCCGAGCCGGCCTCGCACACCGGCCAGTTCCTCGCGGAGCTGCTCACGCCGACTATCAGCCGCGCCGCGGCCAAGCCGGGCGGTGCCGCCAAGCGCAGGCGTCGCACCAAGGTCGCCGCTTGACCGCGCGCGAGGCGCGACTGTGGGCGCAGAAGTGGCGCTGGTATGAGCGCAACTCGCTGCCGTGGAACCGCACGCGCATCCACTATGAGCTGATGCGCCGCGAGGCGTTCGCGCGCTGGCCGCTGCACGGCAATGTGCTGGAGGCGCTGCGCGAGGGGCGCCTGCAGATCGGCGCGGGGGCGCTGCTGGAGCCGAACGTGTGGATCACGATGCCCGGCGACGCACGCGTGCGCATCGGCGCGGGCACGTTCCTGAACATGGGGGTGATGGTCGCTTCCCAGCAGCTGGTGGAGATCGGCGACCACTGCATGCTCGCCAACGGCTGCTTTGTCTCGGACGCCAGCCACCGCTACGACGACGTCGAGAAGCCGATCACGTGGCAGGGCTTCGACAGCAAGGGCCCCACGCGCATCGGCGATAACTGCTGGCTGGGCGCGCACGTGGTGGTGACCAGCGGCGTGAGCATCGGCGAGCGCTGCGTGATCGGCGCGGGCAGCGTCGTCACCCGCGACATCCCGCCGTTCTCCCTGGCGGCGGGCACACCGGTGCGGGTGCTGCGGCGGATCAAAGATCAGACCCGCTGACAGCAGCGAGCTGTTATCGTTTGAGCTGAGCTTGTAAGCTAGCTTTAAGCAGCATATTTAACTGTGCCCGAATCCATCGAGATCGATGACGAGGTCTTTGCTGTACTCAAGCATCACGCTCAACCGTTTGTGGATACGCCCAACACGGTGCTGCGTCGCCTACTCGGCGTCGATCGAGTCGAGGGGTCGCCGAAAGAGCCTGCCGGGAAAGTCGAAGGTCCGCCGAAAGAGCCTGCCGGGAAGGCCGGCGAACACGCTAGGCGAGCCGCGCCCGGAACGCTCCTGCCAGAGCGCGAGTACGAGTTGCCGATCCTGCAGTATCTCGATGAGAGCGGTGGGCGAGCACCGAGCCGTGAGGTGGTGCAGGCTGTCGGCGCGGCGTTGGCCGACAGGCTCACCGAGCTCGACAGGCAGGAGTTGACAGCGGGCGACGTCCGCTGGGAGAACCGGGTGGCGTTTGTGCGTCTTCGTCTGGTCGAACGTGGCGAGCTCCTCCGCGGCTCGCCGAGAGGCACGTGGGAGATCAGCGACCAGGGTCGCGAGCGTCTTCGATCCCAATGACTCCCCGACCCGCACCTCTGAGGCTCCTCGACAGCTACTTCGCAAGCGCCAGGCTCGCCCACGAGTACGCGGCTCGCTTGCACAGAAAACTGGTCGAACTGGAAGGCCACAACGACCACGCTCGAGAGTTGCTGCGAGAGTCGGCCGTGTTGAGCGCCGAGCGTATGCCAGCGCTTGCGCATCGGGTGCGCCTCGGCGAACGAGAATGGGAAGAAAAGGACCTGCTCGATCCGCCGGCGGCCGCGCGCACCGTCGATCGCCTGCGGGGCCAAGTGGACGAGCTGGTGCCCCAGCTGGCCGCGCTACGTGCCCGACAGCGCCAGATCATCGCCGAGCTACGCGAGCTTGTTGCCCGTGCTCACTGACGCAGCCTCAGGCCGACAGGCGAGCTGTCGCGACCTGGTCATAGCGGTCCGCAAGCGCCAACGCCGCATCGACGATCCCCTTCACTTCGCTTTGCTCTGCCTCGGCTCGCAGCTCACTGGCTCGGGTACGCAGTTCCTCCGCGCTCTGCGTGCTCTCGCGTAGGTCGCGGTCCAGCTCATCTATAAGCCAGCGATCCTCATCTGGCAACTCGGGCCAAGGCCGAACGCACATTGAGTTAAGTGTAGCCTCCGCAACAGCGCTGCTAGCTATAGCCTGATGCTGGTGGATCTTTACGAGGCGATGCGCTGCGCGCCTACGAGCCGGCGCTTCAAGCCGGACTCCGTTCCCCGCGAGGATCTGTTGCGCGCGCTCGATGCCGCCCGTTTCGCGCCCAGCGGCGGCAACCGTCAGGGCTGGCGCGTGGTGGTGGTCGAGGACGCCGAGCGGCGCGCGGCGCTGCGTGACCTTTACCTGCCGCCGTGGCGCGCCTACCTCGAGCAGACCGGCGGCGCGCGCATGCTCGCCGAGCCGGAGAGCTTCGACGCCGTGCGCGTGCGCATGGTCCGGCGAGCCGACGAATACGCCAACGGTCTTGACAGCGTCCCCGTCCACCTCGTGGTGGGCGTGCGCCTGAGTGACCTCGCGGTCACCGACGCCGCGCTACCACGCCAGAGCATCGTCGGCGGCGCGTCGGTCTACCCCTTCGTGCAGAACCTGCTGCTGGCGCTGCGCGCGGAGGGCCTCGGGGCGGCGATGACCACGCTGCTCGTGCCCGCCGAGGCGCAGGTCAGGCAGCTGCTTGGGGTTCCCGAGGAGATCGCGCTCGCCGCGCACATCGGCGTCGGCTACCGCGTGGAGGAGTGGCCGAAGCGCCTCTCGCGCAAGCCGATCGAGGATTTCACCTTCGCCGAGCGCTACGGCGAGCCGCTGCGGTAGGCCGATTGCGCCGGTGAGCCCGAGGGGATGGTCGCGCCGATCAGGACGCGTTCAGCCCGGCCAGGTGCGTGTGCAGCTCGGCCAGCTCGGCCGGATCGATCGAGTAGGTGTGCTCCGGGGCGGGGTAGCGGCGCATGCGCACATCCTCGGCGTACGCGCTCACGCCGTCGTTCATCTCCTGCTGGAGGTTGGCGTAGCGCTTGACGAAGCGCGCGCCGAGCCCGTCGCGGATGCCGAGCAGGTCGTGGAACACGAGCACTTGGCCGTCGGTCGCCGGACCGGCGCCGATGCCGATCACGGGGATCTCCAGCAGCGGCATCAGCTCCGCGGTGACGGCGGCGGGGATCGCCTCGAACACGAGCGCGAAGCAGCCGGCCTGCTGCAGCGCGAGCGCTCCCTCGGCGATGCGTGCGGCGGCGGCGGCGGTGCGCCCCTGGGCCTTCCAGCCGCCGAGGGCCGTGGCCGTCTGGGGGGTGAGGCCGACGTGGCCCATCACGGGTATGCCGGCGGCGACGATCGCGTGCGCGCGCTTGACCGAGCTCTCGCCGCCGCCCTCGAGCTTGACGGCCGCGCAGCCGGCCTCCTTGACCATGCGCATCGACGTGGCGATGGCCTGCTCGTCGGAGACCTCGTACGAGCCGAACGGCAGATCGCCGATCATCAGCGGGCTGCGCAGCCCGCGGCGCACGGCGCGCGCGAGCACGAGCATGTCCTCGAGCTCGACCGGCGTGGTGGCGTCGTAGCCGAGCACCGTGGTCGCGGCCGAGTCGCCGACGAGCACCAGGTCGACGCCCGCCGCCTCGGCGGCGCGCGCGCTCGGGTAGTCGTAGGCGGTGACCATCACGATCGGTTCGCCCAGGCGCTTCTTCTCGAACAGCAGCGGAAGCGTCGTCGGCAGGTGGCCGGGATCGCTGGGGGCTTGGATGATTGGACGGCTGGACATGCTTGTTCCTCTCTGACGGCCGGTTGACGCTCGCTCTCTCACGAGAGCAGGGTCGCCACCTGCTCGTCGATCGTGACGATGCGGTTGGTGTCGGCTTGCACGTGGACGACGCGAGGCTCGTAGCGCTCGAGGTCGGCCTCGTCGTAGGAGCCGTAGGAGATGACGATGATCGTGTCGCCGCGGTGCACCAGGCGGGCTGCGGCGCCGTTGACGCGCATGTCGCCCGAGCCGCGCTCGCCGGGGATCGTGTACGTCTCAAAGCGCGCGCCGTTGTCGACGTCGACGACGTGGACCTGCTCGTACTCGAGGATGTTCGCCGCCTCCAGCAGATCGGGGTCGATCGTGATCGACCCGACGTAGTGCAGGTCACAGTCGCTGACCGTGGCCCGGTGGATCTTGGACTTGAGCATCACGCGCTGCATGTGGCGATCGCCTCTCCTTCGGGCCGTTGAGTGGACGCGGGTGAGAGCATCGTGTTGTCGATCAGGCGAACCTCGCCGACCCGCGCGGCGAGGGCCAGCAGCGCGTCACCGTCGAGCTCATCGAGCGGCTCGAACGTGTCGGGATCGACGAGCGCGACGTACTCCGGCTGGACGTCGAACGGGCGCATCGCCTCACGTGCGCCGTCCAGCAGCGCCTGCGCCGAGCGCTCACCGTCGCCAACCAGCGAGCGCGCGGCGTCGAGCGCGGCGGGCAGCGCGAGCGCACGGGCGCGATCGACGGCGGTGAGCAGGGCGTTGCGGCTCGACAGCGCCAGGCCGTCAGGCTCGCGCACCGTCGCCAGCGCCTCGATCCGCACCGGCAGGTTCAGGTCGGCGACCAGACGGCGGATGATCACGAGCTGCTGTGCGTCCTTCTGGCCGAAGTAGGCGATGTCGGGCATCGCCATGCAGAGCAGCTTGGTTACAACGGTGGCGACACCGCGGAAGTGCTCGGCGCCGCGGGCGGCGCCCTCCAGGCGCTCGCTCACCCCGCTGACCTCGACTTTGGTGGCGAACCCGCGCGGGTAGACCTCCTGCACGGACGGCGCGAACAGCAGGTCCGCACCCACGCCGGCGGCGAGTGCGGCGTCGTCGCGCTCGCGGCGTGGGTAGCGCTCGAGGTCCGCGCGCTCGTCGAACTGGGCGGGGTTGACGAACAGCGATACGACCACGCGGTCGCACTGCTCGCGCGCGCGCTCGATCAGCGACAGGTGACCCGCGTGCAGCGCTCCCATCGTCGGGACCAGCCCGACGGTCAGCACATCGTGGCGTGCGGGCGCGAGCGC
>Ga0302325_10009433_pt1 | contig 21306 bp, 26 predicted proteins | sample Palsa_T0_2_FD_201948 | JGI IMG/M metagenome (GOLD analysis project Ga0302325, IMG submission 201948) | Peat permafrost microbial communities from Stordalen Mire near Abisko, Sweden - Palsa_T0_2 | ecosystem: Environmental > Terrestrial > Soil > Palsa > Peat permafrost | place: Sweden: Abisko...
CGTTTTGCCATGCTGGCCAGCTTCGATTGTACAGCAAACGACATGCGAACGCGTTCGGAGATTATGCGGCTCGGACCGGTGCCAGGCAGGTGAGGCCAGGCAGGCTTCGTTCAAAGACGCCCCGCGTTGGCCGGGGAAGGCGCCAGTTGGCCGGTCGGCCGTTCGCTGTAAACGATGCGCGGCGGGTTGCGCATCCAGTCGGCAGCGACCGGCCTCGGGAAACGCCGTACGCATCGGCTGGCTGGAGCTTCCCGAGCAGTTCGCCCGCCTCATCCAGGCTGCTCGGCGCGGCGGCCGCCTTGCTGATCCTCACCCGCGGCTTTGGCCTTGCGCCATCCCCGCTCTGCGCGGAGCGAACACCGATCCTCTGCTGGCGATTCGCAAACCTTTAAGATTGCATTTCCCCATTAGACGCCCCAGCCCTTTCAAAGGCACTACCGCTGCTACACCCGACCTAAGGCTGACTTGTCGCCATGCCGAAAACTTGTTCTGGGGCTGCTCGGGTCCCAAGTTAGCTCACTCTGCTCGAACCGCCTCCAGCGGATCCACCGCGGCCGCGCGCAACGCGGGAACCAAGCTCGCGATTACAGCGGCGGCTACGAGACCTATAGAGACTGCGGCGTAGGTGAGCGGATCGAGGGGATTCACGTCGAACAGTTGCGAGCGAAGCAGCCGCGTCAGGGCGGCCGCCCCGGCCAATCCGAAGGCCACGCCGATGAGGGCCAGCGCGAATCCGTGGGCGACGAAGAGGCGCGTCAACTGCGTCTTGGGGGCGCCCAAGGCCATGCGGATTCCGATTTCGCGCCTGCGCTGCGAAACCGTGTACGAGATCACGCCGTAAATTCCAACCAGGCCGATCAGCAGCGCCATCGCGCCGGCGATGGCCAGCATGACCAAGGTGAACGAAGTGCGCGCGAGCGATTTGTCGAAAATCGCCTCGAGCGTACGCACACTTCCGAGCGGCAGATTTGCGTTCTGTGTCCACACTGCCCGCTGGACCTCTGCGAACAGGCTTTGCGATCCGGCGCGCGGGCTGCGCACCACATAAGACACCAAGCGTTGCACCACTTGCGGCTTGGCGTCGAAGACGTTCATCAGGAGCGGATAATAGGCGGCCTCCGGCGCTCTTTGCTGCACGCCATCCTCGCGCTCGTCGCCGACCACGCCGATCACTTCGCGCCACGGGTCTTGCGGGTTGGCGTTAATCTCTTTGCCGATGGCGAGCCGCGGATCGCCCCACATCTCTCTTGCAAGATTCTCGGAAAGCATGGCGACGGGGCGGTGCTGGTAGACATCGGTCCAAGTGAAATCGCGGCCGGCGACGAGCCGATTACCCATGGTGGCGAGCAGTCCCGGCGAAACAAATTTCAGCCGGCGTAGCGGCGGAACTGATTGATAGGTTTTGTCATGGGCATAGACTTGAAGGGAGTTTTCGGAGCCGCTGACAGGGATCGTGGTGGCGATCCCGGCGGACGTCACTCCTGGAATGGCACGGATATTGTTCAGAATGGCTTGCTCCAGTTGCATGACTGCGTCGGAATTCTTAACCAGCGTTTCCGGAATGGCGATGCTGAACGTGAGCGCGCCTTTGGGATCGAATCCAGGATCTACGTGCCGTAGCGCCTGGAAGGTTCGAATCATCAATCCTGCGCCGACCAGAAGCACGAGCGCCAGCGCAACCTGTACGACTACGAGCGCGCCAGTAGCTCGATGCCGCTCTTTGCTCAGGCTCATAGATCGGCCGCCGCTACGAAGCGCATCTGCGATTCTCGGGCCGGCATATTTGATGACGGGAACGATGCCGAACAAGACTCCGGTGAGCAACGCCAGTGCGAGGGTAAAGAGCATGACCGTGGGATCGATGGAGATCTCGTTCAATCGGGGCAGATGGGCCGGAGCCATCCTGACCAGCATTCGAATCGCGCCTTCGGCGAATACCAGGCCCAGCGCGCCGCCAAGCAGCCCAAGTGCAACGCTCTCGGTCATTAGCTCGCGGGCGATGTCGCGCCAGCCCGCGCCCAATGCCGCGCGAACAGCTAGTTCGTGTCGTCGTCCCTCGGCGCGAACCAAGAGGAGATTCGCGACATTGGCGCACGCGAGGAGCAGAACAGCTCCCAGCGTTCCCATCACCACCCACAACGTTTCGCCGATATCGCCGACGAGCAATTGCCGCAGGAATCGCAGCTTGGGAGCGAGATGAACATCTTCGAACACCTTCACCGTGAGACCGGTTTGCGGCGGAAAACTGTGCAGGGCGATCGGAATCATGCGCGCGATGTCGGCGCTGGCTTGCTGGATGGTCACGCCGGGCTTCAGTCGCGCGATTCCGGGATAAGCGAACTGGCCGAGAAAGGCCTTGCTGCGATCGAATTGTAAGGGAGCCACGAACGCGGGATCCTGGTCGAGAAAGCGAGAGCTTACAGGCATCACGCCGATCACTTCGCGAGAGACGCCGTCGACCATGATCCGGCGGCCGATCACGGATGGATCGCCGCCGAATCGTTGCTCGAACCAGCCATAACTTAGGATCATCGTGGGCGCACTGCCTGGTAAATCGTCCTTTTGCGAAAACCAACGGCCGAGCGCGGGCGGGATGCCGAGCATCGGGAGGATCTCGGAGGTGACGTTAAGGCACTGTACCTCTTCCGGTTTCTCGCGCCAAGTAACGGTACAGGTTTCCAAGTCATACAGTCCGAGGCTTTGGAACGATCGGTTCTCTTCGCGGTAGGTGAAATAAAGAAATGGCGCGGGGTCGGCGTCGGGGAAGTTGACGCCGGGGGCGGTGTGGTGCAGGTCGATCAGCTCGTCGGGGTGCGGGTAGGGCAGCGGCTTTAGAAGGACGCCGTTAATTACGCTGAAGATCGCGCTATTGGCACCGATTCCGATGGCCAGCGTGACGGCGGCGATGAGGGTGAACAGGGGGGTGCGGGCGAGGCGGTGGAGAGCGTGCTTGAGTGGCATATTTATTGGTACGTAGGATGGGGCGAAAGGTCACGGTGAAGCGAACGCCAAAAGTGAGACAGGCAGGCCTGCGCTGGCGCCCCGCTCGTATGACAGTCGGCAAGGGAGATGCCGGGCCGGTAGCCGGGTTCAGGAACGTCTTCCGGCACGGGCAGACCAAGGCATCGCGCAAGCGCGCACCGCCACGCCCCGCCGATCAACCGCGCGCGCTACTGTCGGCCACCCCCTTCGGGCCAGGCGCGGGTCACTTGCAGCGCGAGACCAAATCCGCTGACGAGCGGCGCACCATGCCGAAATCAATCAACCGCACGTCGGGATTCTCGCCCTTCGTCTGACGCGGTACACGCACCGCGTGGCGATTTCCAATGGCCGGCTCCTGGGGCTGGACAATGGCCACGTGCGGTTTCGCTGGCGCGATTCGCACGACCACAATCAGATCAAAGAGACGACCCTGAATGCCGTCGAGTTCATCCGGCGGTTTCTCCTGCATGTGCTGCCCAGCGGATTTGTGAAGATCCGGCACTTTGGATTCCTGGCCAACCGCAATCGAAAGGCGATCATCCAGCACTGTCGTCAACTCCTGCCGCCATTGGCAGCGGAGGTCATCATAGCGGAGCCGCGCCTAGCACTCTGCCCTACATTGGTCATCCCGATGGTGGCGGTCGCCTCCGTTGCCGCTGGTTGGCTGTCGCGGCTCAATAACGCCAGGCCGAAATCGAGCAGCTTGATGCCGGACGCCGTCACCAGGATGTTGGCGGGCTTCAGATCGCGATGCGTGATGCCCTTGGCGTGCGCGGCGGAGAGCGCATCGCAAATCTGCACGGCATGGCGCAGCGCCACTTCGACCGGCAAAGGGCCGGCCAGCGGGGCGCCCTCAATGAACTCCATGACTAGGTAGTTCGGGCCAATGTCATAGAGCGTGCAAATAGTGGATGGTTCAGCGCGGCAATGGCCTGCGCCTCGCGCTCGAAGCGTTCGCTGAATTGGGCAGCGGAGACTTCGATCGCAACGTCGCGCTTCAGACGCGGGTCTCGCGCGCGATACACCTGGCCCATCCCACCGGCGCCGATGGAGGTGAGGATTTGATAGGGGCCGATGTTATCGCCTGATTGAAGCGACATGAGCAATTTAACAAGTGTACTCGGTCAGGAACGCGATTGCGCCTGGATCACGGCGCACTCGGACAGAATCCGACGATCACAGCGGCAATCGTGGCCGCTGTGATCATCACCTTCGGGAATTGCAGTTGTGGCTACTTCCCGTATTTCTTGGCAGCCTTGCCAATCGACGGACCGGCCTTGCCAAGATCTTCCGGGGTCATGACCGGCCGTAGCGAGACTTTTGCGTTGAAGGCGAGAAACCAAGGCTCAGCGACCGCCGGAATCTGCGATGCGTCCTTCATGTCGAAAACGATGGATCCCGATCGTTGGCCGCCGTCGTCCGCGAAGAAATAGGCCGCTTCCGGTTTGAGATCGGCCAGTATTCCCTCGATCGTGGGACCCAGTATTCCATTCTTGGCGGCGGCATTTCCGGGCGGTTGACGGCGCATCCGTATACTACTTTTTCAACTTCGGGGTTTGTCGTGGCGCCGGGGTTCCGCCAAAAGTAGGGGAAGAGCGGCCGACCACACACACGTAGTGAACCGGAAATAACGCTTGCGGTTGCACGATTAAGCGGCGCGCAAACACGCCTAAATCAGAAAGACCTCAAATCGGCCACCATCCAGACGGCCCCTGTAATGAGGAAAGTCAAGCCGAATTCGGACCAGTTCAGATGGGCTTCTGGGTGAGCGATCAGGCGCGGAACCCAAACCAACACACCAAAGAGTGCCAGCATGACGGTCATCAGGCGAATCGCAAGCCGTGCCTGGCGATTGATGAAAATGGAAATCGCCGCGAGTGCAAATGCGATCGTCGTGAGTATCGCCCAAAAAGTCCGATTTGGCGGAATCCACTTTGGAACCAAGCCGGCTGTCACACGAAGATAGAGTATCTGACTCAGCATAAACGACATCGCGCATACTCCGAGTCCAAGGCGCGCCACTCGGCCGAACGCTGCCGCCCGTGCTGCATTTGCCTCGGTTGCAGCGTACAGGGCAGTCGCACCACAGAGTAAGGAAAACTGTTCGAAGAAGCTTCCGTAATGCACATAGATGGCCGGTGCGGCAATGATGCCAGGGATGCAGGCCAGGGAGAAAAGCAAATAGACGATGCCGAGAAGGATCGAGGCCAAATGCGCGGTCCTTGGGTACTGCATCCCAATCCCACCGGCAATTTGAACGATCATGAGACACCCGCCGACGATGGTTCCAAAAGGCAGGCTCCAGATCCGACGCAGGGTTTGCCAGGTGTCAGAGTCGTACCAGATCAGTGCGATGACGCCGAACAGCACCGCCGACGCGCCAAAGACGATCCGCCCGTACAACGCTGTTTTCATACAAGAAACAGTAACACCCTCGCACCGCAACCCGTATTTTCCCGGATTGCGGTCGTATGGCGCATCCGTCCCCTACTTTTTCAAATTCGGGGTTGCGGGCAGAGTCGAAGGACGGGAGAAAAGTAGGGGAGGAGTGCCCGACAAACCAGGACGGGATGAAATTGCCTCCGGCCTCGCGGAAAGCGTCGTACACCTTGCGCGCCTCGTCCTTTGCGGATCCCAGCCCCAATCGTCGCCGAAGGTCATGGCGCCGAGCGCGGCCTCCGAAACTCGGAGTCCGCTGTGACCCAAAAGCCGGTATCTCATAGCTTTCATCCTAACGAACACTCACGTCGAACAGCGACAGCCAATACTGTACGGATTGCAGCGCGAAGCCAATAAGGATCAAGCCGACTCCGAAGACACCCATGCGCTTCTCGGGCACACGATCCGCAGTCCATTCGATGAACGGCGAGCATGCGTTTACGATCGCGGTGACCGCACCGATCGCCAGTCCGGCTTTCAACCCGACGCTCAGCGCGTTCGCGCGCTGCGTAATCAACGCGCAGACATATCCGGCGGCAGCGTAGCCCACCGTGCGATTCACCACGGCGAGGGATTGACGCTTGGTCAAACGCGGGCGCGTGCCGGGTTGATAGTCGAGCGTTGGCCGAATGCCGGCCCGATACCCAAGGACCTGTCCCGCCGCGCTCAGAGCGCCAAACATGGCGCCGAACGCGCCTCCATACAAATAAGCTGCGCCCAGGGCGAAGCCGGCTCCGCGAATCGCGCTCATGGCGACGTCATGCCAGAACCCCGGCTGCGGTCCATGCCTGGAGGCGCGGGAAAACTCCCAGGCCAGGGTGATGCCGTGCGCCGCGCCGGCCGCGAGCCCGAATACCGGCCCGAGGGCCACGCAGTACCCGGCGCCGAAGAGCGCGCCGTACGTGACTCCCCTGGTGAGAGTCCGTAGGGGTCCGTGTTCCCCGCCTAACAGATCGTAGGCGAGGTATAACGCGCCGAGCATGTCCAGTGAGCCGCCCGCTATGCCGACCACCGCGACAGTATGCTTGCCGATCGTCATTATCATTTTATGGAATGCCGGCAAATTGGCCGTTGTTGAGGATCAGAAACGACCCATTGGGCGCGCAGGCCATGAGCTGTTTCCGCGGCGTGTCGAGGCCCTCATCCGCTAGTTGGAAAGTCCCATGATGGATCGCGATGCTGGTCTTGGCGGCCAGGATCTCATGGGCTTTAACCGCCTCATCGGGCCCCATATGCACCGGCGACATGAACCAGCGTGGTTGGTACGCTCCGATCGGCAATAACGCGAGGCGCGGCGATCCGAATTTTTCCCGAATCTGGGCGAAATGCGGTCCGAAGGCGGTGTCTCCCGCGAAATATACGAGCCCTTCCCGATATTCGATCATATACCCGCACCATAGGGTCGTGTTGCGGTCGAAAATTCCCCGGGCTGAGAAATGCAGAGCCGGGACGCAGTGTATGGTGAGGCCGGCGAGTGACAACGATTCGCCCCAATCCAACTCGTGCGCGGGTCCTATATTGTGCGAGCGAAGCAGCCGGGCCACGCCAGGCGGAACGATGAATGTAGAATCTCCGCGCGCCGCCAGCCGGCGCAGTGCCGGCAGATCCAGATGGTCGTAATGATTGTGGCTGAGTAGTACGGTGTCGATGGGCGGCAGATCCTCCCAAGATACTCCCGGTTTTCTGCGGCGCCGCGGACCGATCCAGGAAAGAGGACTCGCCCGTTCGGACCAAATTGGGTCCGTCAAAATGTTGGAACCGCGTTGCTGCAGGAGCACGGTCGAGTGGTTCACCAGAGTAGTTCGCAGTCCGCTGGCTTCCACACGGCGGGGCGGCACGGATTGCTCGACGTCCGCAATGAAACTGGGCGATCGCTCCGGCCGGGTGGTCAGCTTCCATCGGAGGGCATCAAGAAGCCCGGGCGCCTGCGGAGCATCCGGATTGTAGAAGCGCTTGCCGTCAAAGTGCTTCGGAAATCCAGGGCCGCTTGGACTCTCCTGCATGAATCGCCATTTATTATATACTCATTGCTCGTACCCCAAGAGCAAACTATGGACCTCAACCCCACCCCGCAAGAGCGGCAATTCCGCGACGAACTGCGCGCCTGGCTGGAAGCCCACGCGCCCCGCGATTGGGAAGGGCGCCAATCGGCAACCGATAGCATGGAAGCCCGCTTCGCGTTCCTCCGCGACTGGCAGCGCCAGGTTTACGAAGCCGGATGGGCCGGACTCTCCTGGCCCAAAGAATATGGCGGCCGCGGGGCTACTCTTATGGAGAAGGCTATCTTCACCGAAGAAATGGCTTGCGTCGGAGCGCCTCCGCTGCCCGGCATTCTGGGCCTGGAACTGGTCGGGCCTACCATCATCGCCTCCGGCGCCGAAGCCCAAAAGCAGCGCTATCTCGCCAAAATCCTGAGCGGTGAGGAGATCTGGTGCCAGGGTTTCTCCGAGCCCAACGCCGGCTCCGACCTCGCCGCCCTGCGCACCGCAGCCACCCTCGATGGAGATCACTTCGTCGTCAACGGCCAGAAGGTCTGGACCAGCTACGGGTGGGCGGCCGATTGGTGCGAGCTGGTGGTGCGCACCGATACCGCCGCCGAAAAACATAAAGGCCTCACTGTGTTGTTGGTGGACATGCACAGTCCCGGCGTGGACGTGCGCCCGCTGCGCCAGATGACCGGCGAAACCGAGTTCAACGAACTGTTCTTCGACAACGTGCGCGTGCCCGTCGCGAACGTGGTAGGCCGTGTCAACGACGGTTGGAACGTGGCCCTTGGCACGCTGATGCACGAGCGCGCGCTGCTGGGCGCAGGTCTGCAGATCACCTTCAAGCGCCAGTTCGCGCGCCTGGTGGAGCTGGCCCGCCGCATCGAACGCAACGGACGCCCCGCCGTTGAAGACCCGGTCATCCGCCAGAAATTGGCGCAATGCTACGTCGAAATCGAAATCATGCGGCTCAACCAGATGCGCGCCATCAGCCGCGTGATGGAAACCGGCAGGCCCGGGCCGGAGGGCTCCATTCAGAAGATCTTCTGGAGCGAGCTGAATCAGCGGTTCCAACAAATTGCCATGGAACTGCTCGGCCCCTACGGCCAACTGACGCGCGGCTCCGAATTCGCCTTCGACGACGGCCAGTGGGCTTATACTTATTTGCGCGCGCGCGGCAACACCATCGAAGCGGGGACGTCGGAGATCCAGCGCAACATTGTGGGCCACTTCGTTCTGGGATTGCCCAAGAGCTACTGAGGAGACCGCCATGCAATTCGGATTGACCGAGACCCAACAGGTATTGAAGAATTCGGCGCGCGCGTTTTTCTCCGCCGAGTGCCCTAACGCCGAGGTGCGCCGGCTGATGGAAACCGATACCGCCTGCGACGCGGCCTTGTGGCAGAAGATGGCGCACCAGGGCTGGACCGGCATCATATTCGACGAAGAGTACGGCGGGCTTGGCCTGGGGTTGGTCGAGATGGCCGTGGCGCTGGAGGAAATGGGCCGCGCCCTGCTGCCCGGGCCGTATCTCTCCATGCTTCTGGCCGGCGTGGCCATCGACGCAGCCGGCACTCCCGCGCAGAAACGCAAGTATCTGCCGCGCATCTCGATGGGGGAAGTCCACGCCACGCTGGCGTTGCTGGAAGCCTCCGCCAGTTGGGATCCGGAAGCCGTGCAACTCACTGCGCATCCCACTCTGGCGGGCTTCGCGCTGACTGGCCGGAAGATGTTCGTTCCGGATGCAGCCACCGCGGACTTCCTGGTGTGCGCCGCCCGCCGCGGGCCTGACCTGAGCCTGTTCATGGCGCCCCGTGGCGCACGCGGCTTGACGGTCTCCCCGCTCCCGGCCATCGACGAAACGCGCAAACTCTACCAGGTGGCGTTTGCAGACGTCCCAGTCGCCGAAGAGGATATCCTGGCGACCGGCGATTCCGCGCGCGCCGCGCTGGCACGCGCCCTGGCCGTTGGCACGGTGGCGCTGGCCGCGGAGATGGTGGGCGGCATGCAGCGCATCATGGAAATCGCGGTGGAGTACGCCAAGGCGCGCAAGCAATTCGGCAAGCCCATCGGACAGTTCCAAGCGGTGCAGCATCTGTGCGCGGATATGCTGTTGCTCACCGAAAGCTCGCGCTCGGCGGCATACTACGCGGCCTGGGCCTTGCAGGAACGCGCGCCCGAGGCCGATGTGGCGGTCTCCATCGCTAAGGCCTATGCGAGCGATGCGTATCGCGAAGTGGGCAACCGCGGCATTCAAGTACAAGGCGGCATGGGCTTCACCTGGGAGAATAACGTTCATCTATACTACAAGCGGGCCAAAGCGTCCGAACTGATGTTCGGCGATGCCACATATCATCGCGAGCGCATCGCCCGCTTGGCTATGGACAAAGGCAGTGACAAGTTATGACCTCACTTAAACAGTTATTCGATATCTCGGGCAAGGTGGCCCTGGTAACCGGAGGCTCCCGCGGCCTCGGCGAGGAGATAGCCGAAGGACTCGCCGAAGCGGGCGCATCCCTGATGCTGCTGGCGCGCCGCGACCAATGGCTCAGCCCCGCCGTGGACGCCATGAAGCAGCGTGGATTCCGCTGCGAGGGCGCGCTCTGCGATGTCTCGAAGCCCGCCGAAATCGACGCCATCGTCAAGGAGACTCTTGCCACTTATGGCCAGATCGATATCCTGGTGAACAACGCCGGCGTCACCTGGGGGGCGCCCGCCGAGGCCATGCCTTTCGATAAGTGGCAGCAGGTGCTGGACGTGAATCTTACCGGCGCGTTCCTTTTCTCGCAAGCTTGCGGACGCGCGATGATCAGGCGCAAATACGGGCGCATTATCAATGTCGCTTCGATTGCCGGCTTGAAGAGTTCCATGCCGCAGGGGATTCACTACGCCGGATATGCTTCGTCCAAAGCCGGACTGCTGGGCCTGACGCGCGAGCTGGCGGCGCAGTGGGCGCCCCACAACATCCGGGTGAACGCCATCGCGCCGGGGTTCTTCCCGTCGCGCATGACCGAGAAGGTGCTGGAAGCGGCGCAGCCCTACATTGAGTCCGGCATTCCGATGGCGCGGGTGGGGCGTGCGGGGGAGTTGAAGGGCGTGGCGGTTTTTTTGGCCGCGGCGGCGTCGGATTATATTACCGGGCAGACTATTATTGTGGATGGGGGCGCCACAATTGTGTGAGCGCGCTACCATACGTTCATGGCGGTCCAAGTTACCAGCAACAACCTTCCCGATCCGGCGGTTCGCGCGGCGGTGCAGGAAGTCGTCCTCGGGGCCATGGGATCGCCTGGTGGCGATTGGATCGTGGAGATTCACGAAAGCAAGGATTCTTCGGCATGGCATATAGCGATCCTTGGACCACACTTTCAGCGGACCCAAGAATTCTCTGGCACAGAGGAGCAGAATCCTCTGGATGGTTACGCGTTCATCAGGCAGGCCATTTCAAACATGTTTTCGCGTGATGTCTACGTAGAATCTCTTCGGCTGAAGGATTTCCGTTGCTTTAAGAAACTCGAATTGCACTTTGACCGTCAGTCGAGCCTGAAGGGACGCTGGACCTGTATTGCCGGAATAAATGGAGCCGGCAAGTCGAGTGTTTTGCAGGCGCTTGGTCTGGGGCTGTTAGGGTATCCTTTAGCGCTTGAACTCGGCGGTGGGAGACTGCAGCGCATGCGGCGACTCGTGGATCTGGTCAACCGCGAGCGGGCCGAGGTCGAAGTCGTACTAAGAGCGTCAGAGCCCTATCGACTGATCCGATTGCAGTTGGAAATCGATGAGGGACGGATCGTAGCGCCGGAACCTCCGTTTCCTTCGCCACCGAGCCTTCCCTCCTGGGACAAAGTCCGGCGCCTCAAGGTCGACACCGCCAGAGACTTCCCGCCATCGCACCCTCCCTCCTGGGACCGAGTTCGGCAGCTTGTGATCGCCGGCTATGGCGCCACGCGCAATCTCTCTTCCCGCATCGATTCCGGCAGTGAGAACCTCAGCCCCGACGCGCGGCACCTCATCACATTGTTCGATCCACTCAGTCAACTCCCCGACGCTGAGGTGTTGCTGGGACGACAATCGGCGAGTCGGCCCTTTGCTGAACTCTTCCAGAACGTCGTTCGGCAGGTACTCGGCCCCGAATTGCGGATTGCAGGCTACGTCGCCGGAATCCGCTTTAGCGTTGCAGACCGGGACCTTGTTGAAGCAATCGATCTGCCCGACGGGTTTCGTTCGGCCGCTGCCTGGATTGCAGACCTGTGCGCCTTCTGGTGCGAGAAAGCGCCGGACTTGGCTAAGAGCGCCAACCCCGCCGATATCCATGCGATCGTGCTGATTGACGAGATCGATCTGCATCTACATCCTAGCCTGCAACGAGAGTTGGTTCCGCGCCTGCGGAAAGCACTTCCGAAAGTGCAATTCATCGTAACAACACACTCCCCGTTGGTACTCGCCAACTTCGACGCAAACGAGATCATAGCGCTTGATCGGGACGTTGATGGAAGCGTACGCGAACTGGACCGGCAGATCCTTGGCTTTACGTCGGACGAGATTTACGAGTGGTTGATGGGAACACGGCCAATGGGTGCAGCCATCGAGGAGGAACTCCGAAAGTCCGACAACGGCTCCGGGAAAAATGCCGCGGACGTGGCCCGTCTGATGCGGATTTCGCCCGACACTAACGAAGAAGCCGCAGGAAAACAAGTAGCGGAATTCAAGGAGATCCTAAAGACCCTGAAGCGCTGACATGCGACGGCTGCGACGACCGCAATACCCAGTTCCCACGCTGGCCAACAATGGGATCGCCGGCCAAAGGCGCATCAACGACTGCCACGAGTATGAACGAACTGCGACTGCTCCGACATCGTTCCCGCCGTATTGGACAAGGCCCGACGTCAAGGGTCTGCTGCATGCCATGCAAGGCAGGGTGTGCGCCTACTGCGGGGTTGCGCCCAGAGGATTGGAGGTCGACCACTTTCGTCCCAAGGGCGCCGTTGGGAATGGCGAGGCGCACGGCGGCTATTGGTGGTTGGCCTATGCCTTCTCCAACTACTTCCTCGGCTGCTCGATCTGCAATGGCACCCGAAAGGGAAACACCTTTCCTCTCGTTGCCGGTGCAACCCGGTGTACTTACCAGACGCGCGGCACACTCGCGCTGGAAAAGCGGGTACTGTTGGATCCGGCAGAAGACCCTGTGGAGGAGTGGCTGACGATCGATTGGGACAGCGTTACCGCCAAGTTGGTCCCAAGTCCGGCCCTCGGCGAGGCCGAGCGATCCCGCGTGCAAGACGCCATTGACCTTTTGCACCTGAACGTCGGTCCGGAAGTGCGAACGCAGCGGTCCAAGGCTTATGAAGAGGCGGCCCGAGCGGCCGTCGACCGGCGCTGGGACGACCTTCGGCGTGGCGCCATGCGACATCGCCCGCATAGCCTGGCCGCCAGAACCGTGCTGCAAAGAATCGCGCCCGAGCGCCTACCCAGCGCTGAAGATGAGGCGGGCGATTTGGCTGACCTCATTTGGGGCGAGCTTCGGATGCTGGTGTCTGGAATCGTGGATCTGAGGGCAAGGGGCAAGCCCCCGAGGCCCTTCGACGAACGGCAACTCAAAGCTCTGTGTTGGGCGTTGTTTGTACTGCAAAGTGAGGCCGTAAGCACTAACGAACACCTTGCAGCCCTGCTGGAGCGGGAGCCGGCGGAAATCAGGACAGAAATGGTCGCGCTGTTCCGTGCCCTGCGGTGAGCACGCGCCAGCAGCGAGCTGCGAAGTTCACAACTCGGCCACGCCGCCGTCCACGAACATCTCCGTGCCCAGCACGAACGAGGCGTCTTCGGAAACCAGGAACAGCGCCGCGCGCGCAATCTCATCCGGTTGCCCGAATCGCTTCAGTGCCACGCTCTGCGCCATGTTCTCTTCAAACTGTTTCGTCGCGTCTGGCGGGAGACCCAGCTTGCCTATTCCGGGCGTCGCAACCGGACCCGGACTGATCGTGTTCACCCGGATTCGTCGTGGCGCCAGCTCCGCCGCCAGCGTCCGGCCGAACGATCGCACGGCCGCCTTGGTGGCGCTATACACGCTCATCCCCGGGAAACCCTTCTTGCTCACAATAGATGCATTCAGCAGAATCGCGCCCCCATCGGGTATCAACGGGAGCGCCTTTTACACCGTGAAATACAGACCCTTCACGTTGGTCCGGAACTGTTCGTCGAACAGGGCTTCGTCGACCTGCTCTATCGGGGCGACCTTGCCCGTGCCTGCATTGGCGAACAGAATGTCGATGCGCCCGAACTTCGCCCGCACCTGGCCGATCAGCTTGTCGATATCGCTCAGCTTGCCTGTATCCGACTGCACCACCAGAGCGCCCGGACCCAATTCCTGCTGCGCCTCCGCCAATGTCCCCGGGCTGCGGCCCGTGACCGCCACCTGCGCGCCCTCCTGCTGGAACAACTTGGCCGTCGCCAGGCCGATGCCCGTCGTGCCCCCCGTAATTACAGCAACTTTACCGTCCAGCTTGCCCATATTCCTGCCATCCTTTCTTTTCTGGAACGACCGTTCCATATAAGCAATGGATGGCAGCGCGGGAAACTGGATTCAACCTTTTTCGATAAAACCGAGGGTGGTTTCGACGATGGCGCGGATGGCTTGCGCACCCGCGCGCGTCTTGGCGGTGACTCTCAATCCGAAAAGCGTGTTGGTCAGGCAGCGGGCCAGCGCCAGGCGGTCCCGGCCGGCGCGAATCTCGCTGCGGCGCTCCGCCTCTGCCAGCGATTCGGCAAAGAAGTCTTCGAGGCGCTGCCGGGCGGCTCCGCCCATAGCCTGCATCTCGCAGTCCTGCGCCGCCCGCTCGACGATCGCGTTGACAATCATACAACCGCGCGCGTCGGCGGCGGCCTGTTCTCCCGCCAGACGCAAAGCCGCGCGGATTCTGGCCAGCCCAGGCTCGACGCCGGCGGTCGCAGAGGCGATATTCCGATCACACGCGGCGAAGCGTTCAAGCGTCTTCAGGAACAATTCGCGCTTGCTGCCGAAGCTCTGATACAGGCTCGCCCGGTTAACGCCCGTCGCTTTCACCAGATCCTGGATCGAGGTCGCCTCGTAGCCCTTCTCCCAGAACACGCGCACTGCATCGTCGAGCGCCCGGTTGCCGTCGAACTCCTTGGTGCGCGCCATGCTCGCATCTTAGCGCGACCGTTGCCGCAAGGGGGACGATGAGCGATTCGACTTTCTTGCACGCGCGGTACCACTTCGCGGCATTTCATCACCTTCCCGGGGCGCGCTGCCGCCCCGCCGCCGCATGATCTTATCGAAGGCCTTGAAATCCGCGCGCGCCCGCCGGTCCGCGAAATACTTCGCAGTCTGCAGAGCCGACACCTTTTCCGCCACGGCCGTGGCCACGAACTGATTAATGCTCGTGCGGTCTTCACGGCTCAACTGCTCCACTGCCTCTTTGAGCGACCGGGGCAGCCGTAATGGGTAAGTCTGAGTCTCTCTCATAGTCCGATCCTCACTATCGCCTCTCGCGGGAGCAGAACCTCCACTCCAAATCGGACCGGAGCCGCTCCATAGTCCCGCCGATTGAACGTCACCAGCGCATCCGCCCGGCCGTTCACCGCCGCCTCCAGAACCATCTCATCGTTCGGATCGCGCAGTTGAGGCCGCCACAGAAAATGTGTTTCCACAGCCTCGGCCATGGCGATCAGAGCGTCCAGGAAGATATCTACTTGCCCCTCCGATAGACCGGCTGCCAGGCGATGCTCCGGTCTCCGGCAGACCGCCTCGTATTCCAGGGCTAGCGGAACGCTCAATAATAACGTGGCCTTCTTCTGCCGCACTGCTCGGATGATTGCCGCGGACGCGCCTGCCGGACTCCGCATGGCCGCCGCCACCAAATCGGTGTCCAGCACTAGCCTCACATCATCCACGATATCACATCGCAGGCGATGTCAGCATCAACTGGGCGATCCATTGCCCACGCCCAGGAAGATGGCGACACGCCTGAAGACTTCGCGCTCTGGTTCGGCGAAAAGAAGAGACGGCCCAAGGAGGCCTTTTTCAATGGGGAAGTGAACCGGCGTTCCCGCGTGGTCGAGGAGCTGGACCGCACACTCCGTCAACTCTCGGCGCGGCGGGCCCGCATTCCGGCCGCGGCTGACTTAGACGCGCGGCGCGTGCGCGATCTCCCTGGTAATATAACGCTGAAGCCCGGGCGAGCTGCGGATTTATTGAATTCTTCGGCGCGGAGGACCGGGCGGCCAAGCTCTTTGAGTTGTCCCAGGCGCTGGCGAACGATTGGAGCGCCTTTGCGCGGACCGTGGAGGATGAGGTGCAGCCCGGCTCCAGTGGCGGTTTCACGGTGGTATGCTCGCCAACTGAGGAGGCTGGCTAGTAATGGCATCCATGTGCGGATTATGCCATGCACCGGTAGCGCCCGGTGCGCGCTGGTGTCCTCACTGCAAAGCATCATTCAAAGGCACAAAGGAAATCGACGGAGAATCGTTACGGTGGCGTCGGAGTATCAGGGCAATCCGATCACGCTGCTCGTAACGGGAACCGTTTCCGGGGACACCATGAACCTGAAGATACAGACCGAGGACGGCGCTTGGGGCACCGACGCGGTCGTCAAGCGTGGGAGTTAGGCGCTGCGGCGTTACGGCGTCATCACTTCTTGGCGAAGTGAATCGGCTTGACCGTGACGGGAGCGTCCAGGATTCGTAACTCAGCCTGTCCGTCGCCAACCAGCTTCAGCTCGAACTTGAGAACGTCGTCACCGTCTTTTTCCTCGAAGGTCAGCGTATCGCCCTGAAGCTTCGGGTTGAGCATGGGGGATGGCTCATCCGGCCGGTCGGCGGAGTCCGACTCCTTCAGATCGCCGTTCTCGTCGACGTTGATGCTGCAGTCGCGTGTTTCTCCCGAGATCGGGTCACTGGACTTTACCCTGATGGTGCAAATCACCTGGTCCTTAAATTTCGCCTCCCACGTACCGGCGAACTTCTCTTGCGCCGCGAGGGGCAGACAGGCCAGCACGGGCAGCAGAGCGAGTATGAGCCTCAGCATGGCACGACCCTTGCAGATCGCTGGCCGTTGCGGAAATCGAGCCAGCGCAAAGCGGTTGGCGATTGCAAACCGTGCCGGATGGTCACATATGTGAGGCAAAAGGTCAAGCGTGACGCGCCAAGGTAGCCTGCGCGCCGACCGCAACTTTGGCCCGTAGCTCGGGCGGCTCGACAACTTCGATCTGTCCGCCGAAGCTCAGCGCGAACTGCACGGCTTCCTCTTCGACGTCGAAGCGCAGGCGCACACGCACCGCTTGCCCGTCGGCGGCGCCGGCGGTTTCCTCTTCCAACCGCCAGCCGCGGTATCGCACCCACTGCATCACGGCGGGGCTGGCCAGAAAGGTAGCGTAATAGCGCGGCAGCTTTTCACGGAACTCCGTGGCCGAGTGCTCCCAATAGGCCGCCAGATCGAATCCGGCGAGGTGCTGGGCGGGCTGATCCAGAATCGCCGCTTCCCGCATGCGCGATACGCGGTAGGTGTGCGGTTCATCCTGCAGCGGCTCAGCACGCGCGACCAGATACCAGGTGCTGCCCTTGGCCACCAGCCCCAGCGGATGCGCGGTCCGCTCGCCCGGTTCGCCCATTACCCGGCTGTATATGAAGCGCACCTGCCGTTCGCGCCACAGCGCATCCAACAACACCGGCAGGCAGGCCACCGATTCCGCCGGATCGCGCCAGCCGCGCGTGTCCACCAGAATCCGCTGGCGGGCGAAATCGGCATGCTGGCGTGAGCCGGCCGGCAGCGATGCCTGCAGCTTGATCAACGCCGCGTCGGCCTGCACGCCCAGCCCTAGATCCGCCATCAGCCGCGGAGGCCGCGCCAGAAACAGCGATTGGATCTCGGCCGCATTCAAGCCGGTGAGCGTTGTGCGATAGCCTTCGAGCAGGCTCCAGCCGCCGCCCGCACCGCGCTCGGCCACCACCGGCACACCCACGCCGCTCAACGCGTCCATGTCGCGGAGGATGGTGCGCTCGGAGACCTCCATGCGTTTGGCGAGGTCGCGGGCGGTAACCCGCCGGTGTACCTGCAGCAGAAGAAGGATCGAAAGCAGCCGGTCGGCGCGCATAGGGAAACTTTAGCAGGCAAGTATGACAATGGGTGTCAGGAATGGCCGGTTACATTACCTGACATGAAACCTTTACAGGGAAAGATTGCGGTAGTCTGCGGATCCAGCCGCGGTGCGGGAAGAGGCATCGCACTGGCGCTCGGCGATGCCGGGGCTACGGTGTATGTGGCCGCGCGCACCTCGCGCGATGGACCCAAACCGGCCGATGGCGCGGCGGGCACCGTGGAAGATACCGCCGAGGAAGTCTGTGCGCGCGGCGGCCAAGGCATTCCGGTGCGGGCCGATCTGGGCAACGAAGAGGAAACGGCCGCCTTATTCCAGAGGGTGGAGCGGGAGCAGGGCGGGCTCGATCTGATGGTCGATTCCGCCTGGGGCGCGAATTTCATGCCGGAATGGTCCAAGCCTTTCTGGGAGTTGAGCGCGGGGATTTGGCGCGACACTTTGGGAACCATCAACGCCGCGTGGCTCACCAGCGTGCATGCCGCACGGATCATGGTGAAGCAGCGGCACGGACTCATCATTCACGTGACCGACAACTTGCATCCCGATACGTCGGCGTATCGCGGACAAGTGCTGTGGGATCTGGGGCATGAGTTTCTGAACCGGCTGGTAACGGACCTGAGTCGCGAACTGAAGAAGTCGAAGGTGACGGTGGTGGGACTCAACCCGGGCTTCATGCGCACCGAGCGTGTGCTCATGCACATGGCCACGGAGGAGATCAAGAAGCAGTTCCGCTTCGATCTGAGCGAGTCGCCGGAATATGTCGGGCGCGCGGCGGCGGCGCTGGCAGCCGACCCCCAGGCGTTCCGCAAGACCGGACAGTTACTATGGGCGGCGGAACTGGCGAAGGAGTACGGCTTCACCGACATCGACGGGCGCGTGATTCCGCTCTTCGACCCCAACGCGCCGGTGCAAGCGTACCCGTGCTGATCTCGTATACTTCGATCCACTGGCCGCGGCGCTGCCAGCGGGCTACTGGCGCGAGCGGCCTGCGCCGCATTTCGGGAAGGGTGAGATCCGGCTGGTACCCATAGAAGTGACGCCAGATCTTGCGCACCAGCTCGATGTTGGTCCAACTCCAATCCGGCTCCCACGTGCGCGAGAAGAATACGAGGATGCGGGAGTCGTGTTGCCAATCGGGCGCATCGATGCTGTGGGCGGTGAAATCCGGCAGGCTGTGGACGGGCATGGCGCTGCGCACATAGCCGAACTCGGGGCGGCTCAGCGCGGCGGTGAGCGGCCAAACGGTGGCGATGCGCTGGCCCGGATAGTTTCGTGCCACAAAGTCCGCGGCAGTCTGCTGCAGCCCAACGAAGTCCGTGAAGGCAAGGTTATTTTCGAAGGGGAATGGATAAGGCGGGTTCCAAAAATTGCCTACGATCAAGCCCGCCAGCAGGGCAACCGGGCAGACAATTTTCAGCGGTCCAGAGTAAATCGACATGGCGGCGGCCATGGCGGCGTAGACGATCGGCAGCACGGGGAGCAGGTAGCGCTCCAGCATGGCTCCGCCGACGGCGCTGAGGAACAGCACGTGGATGCCGATCGTGAGCCAAGCGATGCGCCAGGCGCGGGTGGCGAAAACGACGCGCCGCCAAGCCAGCAGGATGGCGATGGTTCCGATCCAGTGGAAGTCCTGAAAAAACAGATAGTAGAGGCGGCGGCCCAGCGCAAAGGCAAATCGCACAGGGTGCACGGGATAGTATAGGTTGTACTGGGTGAACTCGGTGTTGCCGAACAAGTGTCCTGTACCGCGGGCCAGCACCAGCAGCCAGCAGCCCAGGGCGGCGGCGGGCAGCAGAAACCAGACGGCGTCGCGGAGGCGCCTCTCGTAGAGCAGCCAGACGCCGAACAGCATCGGCACGAGTAGTCCGGTTTCCTTCACCAGCACCAACGCCGTGCAGGCGAGGGCGGCCAGCGGCGGCCGATCCTGTACGAACAGCAGCAAAGCCAGGCAGGTGAACAGCATCGCCGGCATATCCAGTTGCGCGAGCATGGCCTGCGCGAAAAACAGCGGAGAGACGCACAACAGGAACACCGCCACGAGTGCCGGCACGCCGCGCACATTGCGGCAAAGTTCGATAGCCAGCAGAAAGGCCGCCAAGACCGCCACGGACGCCACCAGCAGCATGGCGATACGCGTCGACAGCGGCGAGCAGCCGGCCACGGTCCAAAAAACGGCCAAGTACGCCATCACGCCCGGTGGATGCACGTTGGGAACGGTGGAATGCGGAATCCAACCGCCACCAAAGCCGGCGTGAAAGATATCCAGCGCGGCGGGTATGAACTGGCCCAGTTCATCCCAATAGTAGGGCAAGCGCAGCCACGGCGCATGCGGCAGGAAAACGACTAAGCCAAACAGCGCCAGGAAGAACAGGTAGGTATCGGGACGGATGCGGCGGCGGGCGGGCCCCGCGATCACTGGACGGTCCCGGCAGGCGGGTGCGGCTCCAGCTTGATCTCGCCGAACGCGGTTTCGTATTGGGTGACGTTTTGCTGGAGCACGTTGAGTAAGGCCTTGGCCTGCTGCGGGCTAAGGTAAATTCCCTGGAAATTCTGGATGTTCACGTTATCGGGCGCAGTCTGGTTGACCAAGCCGAAGAGCAGGAAGAAGTCCCAGAGGTTTACGCGGATCTGCACGCTGTTGGCATAGCCCTCCCGGTATTCCGGCATGTTGCTCATCTGGATCTTGGGGGGTTGCGGCTGGTTCATATGGACATGGTGACATAATTGACGCGCTTCGCGCGCCTGTGTCGGCAGGAGTGCCGACACGGCACGCCGGGGGCGTGCGCCACAAGGGGGTTTGAAGAAGTTTGTAAATTGCTACAACCTGCGCCCCTGTTTTTGCGTCCGATGTGGTGAGAGGGAATAATGCGATGAAACCAGTCGTTGAGAAAGGCGTTCGTGGGATGGCGCACTGTCCGATTTGCACCCACACGGTACCGGCGGTTATCGATATTTTTGGCAAACAGGCGAGGGTATCGCCGGGACAACGCTGTCCGCGGTGTGCGGCTTCGTTGGACGTAGCCCTGGTGGTACAGATAGCACAGGCCGCATAACCATCGCAGTACTTTTTTGATTGGCGCTCGGAACGATTGCGCGGTATAGTGGATTCAGGCTGGACGAGATGAAAAGGAAAATGCCGCTTAAGCCCGAACCGGTGATCGCCCCTGAGATTCTGGAACAGGCCAAGCGGTCGCTGATATCCGATAACCTGAGGAAACCGGGGAAATGCTCGGTCTGCGGGGCGGAAACTTCGCTCGGCACGGGTGAGCCGTTGTGCTGGGTGTGCCGTCGTTTGAAGATCAGCGCCTGGCGGGACAACGAACAACAGATGCCCGCTCAGGAGTGAGGGACCGAAGTCCCGATGCCCTGCGCTTGCGCCCGTTCGTAGACGAACCCGGCGGCGATTACATCCTCTACCGCTAGTCCAATCGATTTGAATAAAGTGATTTGGCTAGGCGCCGTGCGCGCCTGCATCCGGCCTGTTACCACATCCTTCAATTCCGCGATTCGGGGGCTGCTCCAATCCTGTTCGCTCAATGCCATTACCAGATCGCCGGATTCCATGCGGGCCTGCTCAATCGAATCGACCACGATCAAATCGGCGCGCCGTACGAGTTCGGTTGGAATTTCGCGGCGGGTGGCCTGGTTCGATCCCATCACGTTGATGTGGGTGCCCGGCTCGATCCATTCGGAAGAGATCACAGGTTCCTTGGCATTGGTGGCAGTGACCACGATTTGCGCGCCGCGCACGGCCTGTTCGGCGGTTTCGACGGCGCGTGTGTTGGCTTCCGCGG
>Ga0302325_10009437_pt1 | contig 21299 bp, 22 predicted proteins | sample Palsa_T0_2_FD_201948 | JGI IMG/M metagenome (GOLD analysis project Ga0302325, IMG submission 201948) | Peat permafrost microbial communities from Stordalen Mire near Abisko, Sweden - Palsa_T0_2 | ecosystem: Environmental > Terrestrial > Soil > Palsa > Peat permafrost | place: Sweden: Abisko...
AGAACTTGGCAATCGTTTACAACAATCGCTGTTTCTTGTACATGAAAACGGGCGAGCTCAAGAAAGCACTCGATGATTGCACGACCTCGCTGCAGTACGGCCGCTTGCCGGATGCACTTGAGAAGCATCAGAAGCTACAAAAATTATTGAGCGGGGGCGCTACTTAGGGCATAACCCGATGAATTTATTCGATTAACTACGGGCTCTACTGCTATGCTCGCGGTCATCCACGGGTGGGGCGCCCCTATGGACCAATTTGTTGCCCAAAGCCTCTGATATTCATTACAATTAGCGGCTTGGCATTGCAAGGTGAATTAACGATGGTGACGATCCGTTTGACTCGACGCGGCGGCAAGAAGACCCCGTTCTATCACGTTGTTGTGACCGACAGCCGCAAGCGCCAGGGCGGCACCAGCCTAGAGAGCGTCGGCCTGTTCAATCCGGTCGCGCGCGGCGGGGAAGTGAAGCTGCGCATGGATGTTGCGCGCATCGAGCACTGGCTCGCCCAGGGCGCGCATATGTCGGATCGCGTCAAGTACTTGCTGACCACCTTCCGCAAACAGGCCGCATAGGCTCAAGAGCTTACGATGAGCGACGAATCATCGGCGCTCATCGAACTTGGGATCGTCGGAGCGCCCTTCGGCGTTCGGGGATGGATCAAGTTGCGCTCGCACACGGACCCTCCGGAACGCTTGCTGGACCATCGAGAATTGCAATTGGGCTTGGGCGGCGGATGGCGGGCATTCAGGATCGAATCCAGCGGACGCAGCGGCGGCCAGCTGACAGTGAAGTTGGACGGAATCGATGATCGTGACCAGGCGCAGGCCTTGCGGGGCGCGCCGGTCTGCGTGCCGCGCAGCGAACTGCCGCAGCGCGATGCGCGGGATTTCTACCGCGCGGATCTGGTCGGTTGCGAGGTGGTGAATCTCGCCGGAGTCCGCCTTGGCGTCGTGCAGCATTTTGTCGAGACGCCGGCGCATGCGTTAATGGTGGTGCGCGGCGAGCAGGAATTTTGGGTGCCGGCCGTGCCGCAGCATTTGCGGCGCGTGGATTTGCGGGCACGGCAGGTGGTCGTGGATTGGGACGACGCGGCGGAATAAGGCGCATGCGAATCGCGGTGGTGTCTTTGTTTCCGCTCATGTTGCGCGAGGCGCTGGCGCACGGCGTGCTGGGTCGGGCGCTCGAGCGAGAGGTGTTAAGCGTCGAGTACTTCGACCCGCGCGAGCACACCAGCGACGCGCACCGCAGTGTCGATGACCGGCCCTATGGGGGCGGTCCCGGCATGGTGATGAAGGTCGAGCCGCTGCGCGCAGCCCTGCGCACCGCGATGGCGACCCTGCCGCAGGGCAGCCGGCGGGTGTATCTGGGCGCGGATGGCCGCCGGTTCGAGCAGAGCATGGCGCGCGAGGCATGCGCATGGCCGGGCTTGCTGCTGGTCGCGGGACGCTACGAGGGCGTCGATGAGCGCTTCATCGAGCAGGAAGTCGATGAGCAATGGTCGATCGGAGACTACGTGCTGTCGGGCGGCGAGCTGCCCGCGCTGGTGATCATCGATGCGATCGCGCGGCTGCTGCCGGGCACGCTCGGCAGCGCCGAGTCGGCGGCGCAGGAGTCGTTCGGCACCGGACTGGTGGATTGGCCGCATTACACACGGCCGCCATCGATCGACGGGCACGAGGTGCCGGCGGTGTTGATGTCGGGCGATCACGCGGCGATCGGCCGCTGGCGCCTGCAGCAGGCGCTCGGCCGGACCTGGTTGCGCCGGCCCGAGATGCTGGAGCGGCGCGGCATGAGCCGCGAGGAGCGCGCGCTGTTGGATGAATTCAAGACCGCGCGTGCCACGCGCGGGGTTATTGACGATACGTTTCAAAGATGAGGTCGGCTATGAACAAGATCATTCAAGAATTGAACGGCGAGCGCGCGACGCGAAAATTACCGGATTTCAATCCCGGCGATACCATCGTCGTGCAGGTCAAGGTCGTGGAAGGCGATCGCGAGCGCGTTCAGGCGTACGAGGGCGTGGTGATCGCGAAGAAGAATCGCGGCCTGAACTCCTCGTTCACGGTGCGCAAGATTTCTCACGGCGAAGGCGTGGAGCGCGTGTTCCAAACCTTCAGTCCCGCGATCAGCGAAGTCAGCATCAAGCGCCGCGGCGCAGTGCGCCGCGCCAAGCTGTACTACCTGCGGGATCTGTCCGGCAAGGCTGCGCGAATCGACGAGAAAATCTGAACGAGGTGTGAATGAGCGCCGGGTCGGCTGTGACGAGATTCTTTAGCCTCATCTGGCGAATCCTGGAGGGTATCCGCAAGGTCCTCCATCTGATCCTATTGCTGGTCATTTTCGGCTTTGTGCTCGCCGCCCTGCATACCTCCATTCCGGCGGTGCCAAAATCCGCCGCGCTGATCATCGCCCCTGAGGGCGAACTGGTCGAACAGCTCTCGAACGATCCGCTGCGCCGCGCGGTCGGCGAGGCCTCGGGGGGCCCGGCCCCGGAGACGCTGCTGCGCGACGTCACCGAGGCCATCGACGCCGCCAAGAGCGATTCGCGCATCAAGCTCATCGTTCTGGACTTGAGCAACCTCGGCCCCTCGGGCTTATCGAAGCTGCAGGAAATCGGCGCCGCGATTCGCGATTTTCGCGCCGCCTCGGGCAAGCGCGTGGTGGTCGCCGCCGACATGCTCGACCAGACCCAGTACTACCTGGCGGCCCAGGCCGGCGAGGTGTATCTGGATCCGCTGGGCTTCGTGTATGTCGATGGTTTCAGCTACTACCGCATGTTCTTCAAGGACGCGATCGACAAGCTCGGCGTCGACGTCAACGTATTCCGCGCCGGAACCTTCAAGAGTTATACGGATCAATTCTCGCGCAGCGACATGGCGCCGAGCGATCGGGAGGAAAGCTCGGTCTGGCTCGACGCCCTGTGGAGTGCGTACAGCCAGGACGTCACCCGGGCCCGCTCGCTGCCGGCAACCGCGCTCAAGGACTACGTGGCGGACCAACCCGCGGCCCTGGCGGCCGTGAACGGCGATGCGGCCAAATTGGCCCTGCAGCGCGGATTGGTGACGGCGCTGAAGAGCCGGCGCCAGCTCGGCGACGAATTGAAGGGCTTGGTGGGCGAGGATGAGTCGACTCACTCGTTCAATTCCGTCGGCATGAATTCCTATCTGACTGCGGTGCGCGCCAAGCATGCGCTGCAGTCAAAAGCGGATTCGAAGGTCGGCATCGTGGTGGCGGCCGGCGACATTCTCGACGGCCGCCAGCCGCCGGGCACGATCGGCGGGGAGAGCACGGCGGATTTGCTGCGCCAGGCGCGCTACGACACGGCGGTCAAGGCCGTGGTGCTGAGGGTCGACAGCCCGGGCGGCAGCATGTTCGCCTCGGAACAAATCCTGCGCGAAGTTCAGGCTTTGCGCAAAGCCGGCAAGCCGGTGGTGGTCTCCATGAGCACCTACGCCGCCTCCGGCGGCTACTATATTTCGGCCGCGGCCAATCAGATCTATGCCAGCGCCACGACCTTGACCGGCTCGATCGGCGTGTTTTCGGTGGTGCCGACCTTCCAACGCACCTTGGACAAGCTCGGCGTGAAAGTCGACGGTATCGGCACCACGCCGCTCGCGGGCGATTTGCGCCTCGACCGGGCTTTGACGCCCGCCAGCCGCCAGATCCTGCAGAGTTCGGTGGATCACGCCTACGCCGAATTCGTGCGCCGTGTTGCCGATGGGCGCAAGAAGAGCGTGGAAGACGTGGACAAGATCGCGCAGGGCAGGGTGTGGGCCGGAGTCGATGCGCAGCGCATCGGGCTGGTGGATCACCTGGGCGGCCTGAAGGACGCCACCGACGCGGTGGCCAAGCTGGCTGAATTGGGCAATGACTATCGCGTCGACTACATCGAGCCGGAACTCACGCTGCGCGAACAATTGCTGATGCAGCTACGCTCCGAGTCATTGTACCTCGGGCAGTTGACCGGGCTGATTGCGCCGCGCAGCGGCCTGGAGCGCGCCTTGGATCCGTTCCTCGAGGAAGTGCGCGCGATCGCGCAACTGAACGATCCGCGCGGCCTGTACGCGTATTGCTGGTGCCGGCAGCCGCGCAGCAGCTTGCGGGGGTTGCGCTAGAGACTGGCCCAGTCGAGGATGATCTTGCCCGACTTGCCCGAGTTCATGATCTCGAAGCCATCGAGATAGTCATTGATCCCCAGGCGGTGGGTGATCACCGGGCGCACGTCGAGGCCGCTCTGCAGCATGCTCGACATCTTGTACCAGGTTTCGAACATCTCGCGCCCGTAAATTCCCTTGATGACCAGCCCCTTGAATATCACCTGATTCCAGTCGATGGCGGTGTCGCCCGGGGGAATGCCGAGCATGGAGATGCTGCCGCCGTTGTTCATGGTGCGCAGCATTTCGCGCAACGCCGAGGCATTGCCCGACATCTCGAATCCCACATCGAAGCCCTCTTCCATGCCGAGTTCGCGCATCGCCTCGTCCAGCGACTCGCGCGATACATTCAGCGCGCGCGAGGCGCCCATCGACTTGGCCAGGCCCAGCCGGTAATCGTTCACGTCCGTGATCACCACATGCCGGGCGCCGCAGTGCCGGGCGATCGCCACGGCCATGATACCGATGGGGCCGGCCCCGGTGATGAGCACGTCCTCGCCGACCACATTGAACGCCAGCGCGGTGTGGGTGGCGTTGCCGAACGGGTCGAGGATGGATGCGACTTCATCGTCGATGGCCTTGGGCAGCTTGAACACATTGGCGGCCGGAATGGTCAGGTACTCGGCGAAGGCGCCGGGCCGGTTCACGCCCACGCCCAGTGTGTTGCGGCACAGATGGCGGCGGCCGGCACGGCAATTGCGGCAGTGGCCGCAGGTGATGTGGCCTTCGCCCGAGACGCGATCGCCGGCGCCGAAACCCTGCACCTCGCTGCCCACTTCGACGATCTCGCCGGAGTACTCATGGCCGACCGCCATGGGCACTGGCACGTTCTTCTGCGCCCAGGCGTCCCAGTTATAAATATGCATGTCCGTGCCGCAGATGGCGGAGCGATGCACCTTGATCAGCACATCGTTGTGGCCGACCGTGGGCTCCGGAATGTCCTGCATCCAGATGCCGGGTTCCGCGCGCGCCTTGACCAGTGCTTTCATGAGCGATCCTTAATGAATGATGCCGAGCGCGCGGCCCGCGCGACCGAAGGCTGCGATCACGCGCTCGAGCTGCTCGACCGAGTGCGCCGCGTTCATCTGGGTGCGAATGCGTGCTTTGCCATGCGGCACCACCGGGAAGGAGAACGCGACGACGTAGACGCCGTCCGCCTGCATGCGCTCGGCGAGCCGCACCGCCGCCGGCGCTTCGCCCAGCATGATGGGAATGATGGGGTGCTCGCCCGGAATCAAATCGAAGCCCAGAGCCTGCATTCCGGCGCGAAAATACCGCGCATTGTCGTGCAATTGCCGGCGCAGTGCGGGCGAGGTCTCGAGTAAATCCAGGACGCGCAGCGTGGCGCCGGCGACGGGCGGAGCGATGCTGTTGGAGAACAGATAAGGCCGGGATCTCTGGCGCAGCCACGCCACGATCTCCTTGCGCGCGGCCACGTAGCCGCCGCTTGCGCCGCCCAGGGCCTTGCCGAAGGTTCCGCTCATGATGTCGATCCGGCCGATCACCCCGCGCAGCTCATGCGTGCCGCGTCCTTCGGCCCCGATGAATCCGGTGGCGTGCGAGTCATCCACCATCACCAGGGCGCCGTACCGGTCCGCCAGATCGCAAATATCCTTGAGCTTGGCGATCGAACCATCCATGGAAAACACGCCGTCGGTGGCAATCAGGCGCACCCGGGCGTCCTGCGAATCCTTCAAGGCCTGCTCGAGTTCGTTCATGTCGTTGTTGGCGTATCGCAGCCGCCGAGCCTTGCACAGCCGAATGCCGTCGATGATGCTGGCGTGATTCAAGGCATCGCTGATGACCGCATCCTTCTCGTCGAGCAAGGTCTCGAACAGGCCGCCGTTGGCGTCGAAGCAGGAGGAATACAAAATAGCGTCCTCCATCGCGAGGAAGCTGCTGAGGCGCCGTTCCAGCTCTGTATGCACGCTTTGGGTTCCGCAGATAAACCGCACCGAGGCCATTCCATAGCCGAACCGATCGAGCGCCTCGTGCGCCGCCTGCACCACCGCCGGGTGATTGGCCAGCCCTAGGTAATTGTTGGCGCAGAGGTTGATCATTTCGCGGCCATCCGCGAGCGACACCACCGGTCCCTGGGCGGAATCGATCACACGCTCGCGCTTCAGCAGGCCGGCGCTCTCCAGCCCCTGGGTGTCGCTCTGCAGCTTTTCGCGAAATTCCTTCAGCACCGGAGGCTCAAGAGATCGGGTGTGCGTTGCATGGCGCTATTATAGCGATCGAGCGGCCCGCTTTGGTCCCCTTTATCGGTTCCTTATGACAACCAGTGCAGACGAGAATTTCCGCCTGGACAAATGGTTGTGGAATTGTCGTTTCTACAAGACCCGCACGCTCGCCAGCGCCGCCATCAGCGGCGGCAAGGTGCATTTGAATGCCGAGCGCGTCAAGCCCGGCCATCGGGTGCGCATCGGCGACCGGCTTACGCTGTCGCTGCAAGGGGCGCTGGCCGAGTTCGAGGTGCTGGGACTTCCGGCGCGCCGCGGGCCGGCCGCGCAGGCGCAATCGAATTACCACGAAACACCCGCGAGCGCGCAGCGGCGAGTGCAGCTGCGCGAGCAGCAGCGGCTGGCCGAGCTCAGCAGGCCGAGGTCCGATGCACGGCCGGACAAACGCGAGCGGCGCCATCTGATGCGGCTGCAGCGCGGGCAGGGCTGAGCGGACAGCGCCGCGAATGGGTCAGCTTGCCGGAGACACTGCCGGATCCATCGCTTGGTTCAGCGCGCTGCGGAATCCCGTCGCGCTGGCGATGCCGCGGATCGGATCAAAGGTCGAGCCCGTACCCGTGACGATGATGTCCCCGTAGTTCAAGATGCGCCCCATCAATCCCTGGCTGACGCGAACGGTCTCTATCTTGTCGAAGCGAATTTCGATGGAGTGCGTGGATATCAGCCCATACTTGGCGATCAAGCGCTTGTTGGTAATCACCAGTTCGGTCGCGCTGCGCGCAATGAAAGGCGATACCAGAACCAGGAGCGCGATAACGAGCAGACCGGCGGACAACGAATGCAACGATTGTGTTGATCCGAGCAACCCGCGCAATGCAACCAGCGCCAGGACGGCGCCAATCAGAAAATGGAACGCGTATCGCCAGAGCGAAACTCTGGCGGTGTATTGCACTGTCTCGCCCGCATTCAGGCTATCGTCAGTGTACTTGCTCATTACAATGCCCCCGTTCTGGATCGTTATACGGCACTGTACAACGTCTACCCAGAGCGGTGCATTTATGGGCGTCACACGAGACGACCATAGGGCGGCCGGAGCCGCGCCTCAGTCCTTGAGGATTTCAGCAGGCCCGCAGCGTGAGATACGCTGTATCGCCGAATTGGGGCGTAGGTTAATCTTCAACGGCCAATTACCCAAATGTCGGGCCTGGGTTTAACGGCGCGAAAAAAAGGAATCTGCATGTCGCTGACTCTCTATGCCCACCCCTTCGCCTCCTATTGTTGGAAGCCATTGATCGCCCTGTACGAGAATGCGACACCGTTTTCCTATCGAGTGGTCGAGGACGCAGCGGGATGGGCTGAGCTTGAGTCGCTTTGGCCGATCAAGAAATTTCCTCTGTTGCGGGACGGCGACGCCACGATCGCCGAATCCAGCATCATCGTGGAATACTTGATGCATCGGTATCCCGGAACGGCGCGACTGATACCGGTGAACGAGGATGACGCCCTGACGGTACGCTTCATGGATCGGTTCTTTGACAGCTACGTGATGAGTCCGATGCAAGCGCTGGTGTCGGATCGATTGCGAACCGAGACCGAGCGCGACGCCAGGGGCGTCGCCGATGCCAGGAAGACGCTGGATGTTGCATATGAATGGCTCGAAGCACGGCTCACGCCTCAAGCGTGGGCGTCTGGCAGCGCGTTTTCGCTCGCCGACTGTTCCGCCGCGCCGGCGTTGTTCTACGCCGATTGGGTGCATCCCATCGGTGAGCGATTTCCCGGAGTCCTCGCTTATCGCCGCCGAGTTCTTGCCAGGCTCTCGGTCGCGCGCGTCGTTGAGGAGGCGCGCCCGTTCCGCGCGTTCTTTCCGCAGGGAGCGCCGGATCGGGACTGATGATTATGATGGCAGCTGTTATCACACACTACGGAACGCCGGACGCTATCAAGATACGCGATGTACCGAAGCCGGCGCCTGCCGCAGGCGAGATCTTGATCCGAGTCCATGCAGCGACGGTCAACCGGACGGATTGCGGCGAACTCCGACCTCGCATCCTTGGGCGGCTGCTCTATGGCCTGCGCCGGCCAAGGCGCCAAATATTCGGAATGGACGTTGCCGGCGTGGTTGAAACCGTGGGCGAGGCGGTCACATCGTTCAAGCCGGGCGATCGCGTCTTCGGCATGTGCCCGTCGCGCAGCAATGGCGCTCAGGCGGAATACGTCTGCATCGCGGAGAGTGGGCCGATCGCCCGCATGCCGGAAAACATAGCCTTCGACGAAACGGTGGTCTGCGAGGGCGCTTTCTATGCCAACTCGGGCCTGAGTAAGTTTCAGGTCGGAGCTGGCCACAAGATTCTGATCTATGGCGCCTCCGGCGCCATCGGCTCGGCGGCGCTGCAGCTGGCGAAGGCCTCGGGCGCCAAGGTGACCGCGGTGGTCGCCACGCGACATCTGGAACTCGTCAAGTCCCTCGGTGCCGACCATGTCATCGACTATACGGCGCAGGATTTCTCCCGCATCGGCGAGAGATTCGACTTCGTGATCGAGGCGGTGGGGAAAACGAGTTTCTCTCGATACCGCAAGCTGCTGAAACCCAAGGGAACGTTCATGGCGACCGATATCGGACCCTGGGGGCAGTACCTGCCGCTGATAGTCTGGTCAGCGATCGCGAAGAACAACCGAGTGCTGCTTCCTTTGCCGCCCCGAGGTAGCGGCCGGGCCCTTGTCGAGTATCTAAAAGCACGGATGGAGGCGGGCCAGTTTCGCGCGGTCATCGATCGACGCTATCCTCTCGATGCGATCGCAGATGCTTATCGTTACGTCGGCGCCGGCCAAAAGACTGGCATCGTCGTGATTGCTGTCACGGCGGGATAGAAGAGCACGTGAATGACACAAGACGGTTGGACAAGTACGGGGCCAAGCCATCGGGCGCGGGGTTGGGCGTGAAACCCAGGACGAGCCGTCGAGAATTTCTCGGCGCATCGCTGGCCAGTGCCGCGGCAGCGAGCGCGGTTCGCGCGCTGGCATCTCCCACCAGCGGTGAGCCAGCCGCACCTCACCCACATACCCGAGTGCTAGATCGGCAGGCTTTGGAGGACATTCTGGTCGGCTGCTCGTACCTTGGCTGCGGAGGCGGCGGCAGGCTTGCCGAGGGAACGGCTCGGCTCGCAGATGACTTGAAGTCCGGTTTGCGCTTCGAACTGCTGGCCGTTGCAGACCTGGGAGATGACGAGTGGGCCGCTTCGCCGTATGGCCTGGGAAGCAATGCGCCGCCGACGGAGATGGAAAAGAGCCGATTCGCGGATCTGTCGCCGGCACCGGGCGACGCAGTGGAGTCATCCTTTCGGGCGCTCAGCGCTTTTTTGCACCGGCCCTTCGTCGCGGCCATTGCGGGAGAGCTCGGGCCCTGGAGCACAGCCGCTGCCTTGTCGACCGCGGCGCGTCTGAAGATCGCCACTCTGGACGCCGATCGCGTGGGTCGCGCGACACCGGAGGCAACCCAGGATTCGATCCTCACGGCAGGCCTTTCGACCGTTCCGCTCGCTGCCGTCACCGTCTTCGGCGACTCGCTCATCCTCGAGAAAGTCGCCAGGGGTTCGCGCGTGGAGGATCTGCTGCGGGCGGTTTCCGTGGCCAGCCTCGGCGATCTCGGCGTGACGGACGCCGCGCTGTCGGGCCGGGACGCCAGGCGACCGGGAGTGCTCGTCGTGGGCTCCATTTCGCATGCCGAGGCACTCGGAAAAGCCGCGCGTCGTGCCATTGCCGCACACGCGAACCCCATCGATGCGGTCATCGCCGCCGGATCCGGCTATCGTCTGTTCGAAGGCGCAGTCCTCGACTTTCCCTGGAAGGACGAGGCGGGGTTCCTGGCCGGCGAAGTGGCCATGGCCGGCCGCGGTGCTTTCGCTGGCAGCCGCTACCGGGTCCAATACCAGAACGAGAACATAATTTCATGGCGGGATGATCAGGTCAGCGTGGCGCCCCCGGATTTGATCGCGATCGCGGACTCCCGCACTGGGGCGGCTATTGCCAATCCGGACTTTCAGCGCGGGCAGCTGGTAACCGTGCTTGGCTTTCCCGCGCCGGCGATTTGGCGCACGCCTGCCGGGCTGAAAGTCTTCGGGCCGGCACACTTCGGCTTTGATATACCGTATGTGCCGGTTGAACAGCGGCAGCGTTGAGATCGGCACGTGCGGCTCGATTACTGCTCGGGCAGCATCATCTTGCGCTGTAGCGCCTTGAACCTTGGATCTCCTGCGATACCTCGAAAAAACAAATCGCTGCGTATTTCTGACATTCCGCCCTCATGCTGGCGATAGGCCCGCTCCAACCATTCCAGCGCCAGGTCGAATTCACCGCGGTATGCGTGAATCTCCGCAATGCCGAACGCGTCATCGGTCGCGTGCATCGCTGAATACTTGTCCAGTGCCGCATTCGAATCGGCGTGCCGGCCGAGCGCCCAATACACGATCGGCAGTGCGCTCAATCTTGAAGCTTCATCGGCTTCCTGTTGTATCGCCTGCAGTGCATCGTCGCTCCGGCCCATGTAGATCAATGCGAACCCCAGCGCGCTTTGTGCGCCGACGAATGTAGAATCCAGTTGAATCAATCGACGGCTTATGGTTGCGGATTCTTCGAAGTGCTGTGCCCACAAAAGCCGTGTGGACAGGTTGGCCAAGATATAGGTGTCTAACGGATCGCGTTGAGCAAGCTGCCGGTCGATCGTGATTGCTCCCTCGAGGTCTCCGGTGATTCCCTTCATATCGGCCAGTGCGGAGGGCAACATAGAGTTGTTCGATGGATCAATTTGCTGAATCCGCTCGATTTCCGATTGCGCTGCGGCAAAGTCCCATTCAGTCATCGCCAATCCGGCAAGCGTGTAGTGCACCGAAACGAGATTCGGATCTATGCGCAGTGCCTCACGCAGGGCCTGTGCTGCCTTGGCCATGGTCGGAGCCTGCGGCGCCCAACCATGTTGCGCCGTATTCAAGTAGGCGCTGCCCAAACGGGCCCAGGCAAGCGCATAGTCGGGTTCAAGCTTGATGGCTTGCTGGAACAAATCGATTGCCAGGGACATGTCCTTGGCGGTGTAGCGCGCCTTGTGGAAGTTGCCCTCCAGAACCAGATTATAGGCATCAATGTTGTCCTGCTTGCCACCCCGGTTGATGTTGCCGCCCTGGATTGCGACCTGCAGCGCCTGCACAACCGCATCGGCGATTTGATTTTGTATGACGAAGATGTCATCCAGCGTCCGATCATAGCTCTGAGACCAAAGATGCGATCCGTCGGCAACACGGATCAGCTGGGCGGTGATACGCAGCTTTTTTCCGAACTTGCGCACGCTCCCCTCGAGCAAGTTGGCCACGCCAAGCTGCTGTCCTATCGCGCGCATGTCCTCGTTCTTGCCCTTGAACTGAAAGGATGAGGTCCGGGCAATGACCTTCAGATTGTTGGCGCGCGCGAGGTGATCGATGAGTTCCTCCGACAGGCCATCGGCGAAATATTCCTGATCTTTCTTTTCGCTCATGTCGACGAACGGCAGCACCGCAACGGACTTGTCCGGGATTGCGGGTGCTACAGGCGTGCGCACCGGCGCGGGCGCGTCCGGCACCGTCATGGGCGCGGCGGGACGCTTGGATAACCACAGGCGGTCAGCCGCCACACTCAGAAGAGCCAAGCCAACCAGAGAAGCCGCGACCAGAGCCAACCGGCCTCGTGACCACTCCGGCCTGGGAGATCTGGACTGCGGCGTGGGAGCATCTTCCGGCACGGCTGCGGGAGAATTTAAGGCAGCCTGCACCGCCGCGATGAGTTTGGGCAGTGTTCGCTCCATGGCGTCGGGACTTGCATCCAGCCAGTGCGTTGTGTTCAGGAAATACTCGAAGTCGGCCGGTAGCGGTGCCTGGTCTATCCTCAGCGCGATGATCGGATGCCGCTTGGAGGAAGAGCGCTCCAATTCTCTCAGCACATGGGGCGAGGCGGCCGCATCCTTCGACAGTATCAACACGCTGGCCCTGGCGGCATCGATGGCGTGAATGATTTGGCCAGCATAGGAGGTGCCCGCCGTCACATCCCGCGGCGCGATCCAGCACCGAATGCCACTGCGCTCCAGCGCCTCGATAACGGCATTCGCAACGGCTGTATCCGACGTGGCGTAGCTGACGAAAACGATGGGCGTGCCAGGGCCCGCCTTCCCGTCGCTATCGCCTTCGGCCATCTTAAGATCCTCCAGTCGCTGTTGCGCCCGACCCTAGCTGCCCGGCGCTGGAATCGGATCCAGCACCTTCTCCACGGACAGCCCGAGTGCAAGCAAGCCGCGATCATTGCCCGTTAACGCATCGAATTCGAGCCCGACCGGCAGGCCGTTCGACGTCATTCCCGCAGGGAGCACCAAGCCGGCCATGCTCGCGCAGCTGCCGAGTGCCGTATTGCGGCCCATGGCGACCAATAGAGAGACCTTCTGCCCGCGAATCTCGACCTCTGCCTCTTGGCCGATCTTCGGCGGCGGCACCATGACTGGCGGAAATGCCAAGGCGATGAGCCCATGCTGTTGGAAGTACCCACGGATTTCCTCGCGAATTTGTAGCCGCTGAATCAGCGCCGATTCGTAGGCCGCTTGCGTGGGCCGATTCGGGGGCAACGCATACGCCTTGAGCGCGTCTCGCGTGTTTGCGCCGGCTTGCTGCAGCAGTTGGTCGAACGTGATCTCCGTGCCCTGGGCTTGCAGGAAGGCCGCGATGGCGGGCATCGTTTCATACGCCAGGATCGTTGCAACGGTGCCGAGGGACGCATTGGCGGCGTCCGGCAGCTCCGCTTCGATCAGCGTCACGCCGGCGGCGCGGAGCTTGTGAAATGCTGCGCTGGTAATTCGCTCCACCTCGGGGTCCAGACCACTCAGCAACGACTTGGGGGCAATGCCAATGCGGACGTCTCGCCATGGAGTTGCCCGCAAAGCCGCGTGATCGCCGGTCAGCACTGAATCGAACAGCGCCAGGTCTGCGACAGATCGCGCCAGGGGACCGAGCTGATCGAACTTCGCCTCCGTGAGCGGCATGATTCCGTCGTCAGAATAGCGGCCGAAGCTGGGACGCAACCCCGCGAGCCCGCACATCGAGGCGGGGACGCGTATGGAGCCCCAGGTATCCTCGGCGACGGCCAGTGGCGCCATTCGAGCGGCCACGGCGACTCCAGACCCGCCACTACTGCCGCCCGGCACATGAGTTGGCGCATAAGGGTTGTGAACGGCCCCGAAAATCTCGTTATTGCTGGTCCAGCCGTAAGACAACTCGTGAAGATTCGTCTTGCCCATGAGAATGCCGCCCTGAGCCAACAACGACTTGAGCACCGTTGCATCATCCTTCGGCCGGAAGTCGCGCAAGGCTCCCGTCCCATTTAAGGTCGGCAGTGCCTTGGAGTTGACACTGTCCTTCACCGGAATGGGCAAACCATGCAGAGCGCCAAGGCTGGCGCCGGAGGCGCGAGTCTTGTCGGCGGCCCTGGCGGCTTCCAGCACGCTGTCCGCGTCTAGAGTGCGAAAAGCGTTCAGGCTTTCCAGTTGCTGCGCGCGGCCAAGCAGTGCGCGTGCGTAGTCTTCTGCCTTGAGCTCTCCGTTTCTGATGGCCGTAACGGCGGCGAGTGCAGACAGGTCGGTAAGACTGCGCTGCGTGTTCGCGCTACGGGTTCGACTCGCATCCGCGCGGCCAGTCGCCATGCCTCCCGCGGGCGTCATTGCGCTAAAGAGAAACTCGCGGCGATCAACATCTTTCATGACAGGTCTCTCTGCAGCTTTCTGATCACCGCGTTGAATGCTACGGCATTGGCCTCACTCCGTGAATCTCCGGCGTGTATCCGCGCAGACAGTTGCTGAATTTGCTGTTCTTGCCGCCATAGGTCCCGTCGCTAAAACCCCTTATCTGGAGCACATCGATAGTGTTGTCCTGATAGGTGAGCGTGATCGTGACGAGATGCTCGTCCCCTGTGAGCCCGGCGAACAGCCGATTGGCAGGCTCGGTCTCCGCGAGGGCCTTGATGGCATTGTCCGCGTTCGGCAGCCCGACGATTCGTGCGGGAATCGACTGCGGGTCTCCTTGGACCGAGAAAATGAGATTTACGATCGGCGGCTTGGGCTTGCGCTCTTTTCCCACTACGTCGAAGGCGCCCGCAGAAACACCGGAAACCCAGCCGGTGTCCGCGTGAATTGCGTCGATATTGATGTCCCACTCCACGCGCGGATTGGCGGAGTTGCGATGGTTGCCGCGAATGTTATATCCGCATAAACCAGTCCGGGCCTGGACCCCCGTGTCATGGCTGGTTCGCACCGGCTTGTCGGCCAGCTTGGTGTAAAGGTAAAGGTCGTAATTTCCCAAAAGTATCGGGGTTTGAGCCGCAATTAGCCCTGGAGCAAGGGCCAGAATGAGAAAGCCCACGGATTGCCTTGACGTCACGCCGCACCTCGCAGATTATTTTTTTACGTTCCCTCGCAGTATCCAACTATAGAGGAGTCAGGCCCAAAGATCCGCCATGCTCTCCGGATCGTCCAGTTCGCAGCTCGCGGCCGTCTCCGGCTGCATGCTGTGCCATTCCGCATGGTGCCAAACGGCGGTCGCGAGGCCGGCCGGGGGCAGGGCTCTGCGCTGGGGATTCGGTCCGAAGCGGCTCGCCACTTGGCTAAGTCCTGGATTGTGGCCGCAGATCATGACGTGCCGTAGCGCAGGGTCCCACTTCGTCAATAGGCGCCAAACAGTGTCCGGCGTGGCGAGATACAGTTCGCGCGCGCATTGCAGCTGCTTGGGATCGAGCTCGCAGCCAGAGGCGATGATTTCGGCGGTGCTCCAGGCGCGTTCGGCGGGACTCACCAGGATCAAATCGGGCAGCAGGCGCTGGTGCGCGATGCGCACCGCCATTTCGCGCGCTTCGGACTTGCCCCGGCGCGTCAACGCGCGCTCGAAGTCCTCCGGACAGGAATCGCTCGGCTGCGCCTCGCCATGGCGCAGCAAGGTCAGTCGGCGCGTACCCACAGCTGCCCACTCTCCACCTTGGTTTCATACACGCGTACCGGCTCGTAGGCCGGCGGCGTCAGCGCCTCGCCGGTGCGCAGGCAAAATCTCGCGCCGTGGCGCGGACAGATGATCTCGTCGCCTTCGATGGCGCCGCCGGTGAGTTCCGCGCCGTCGTGGGTGCAAACATCGTCGAAGGCGAAGTAGGCGTCGCCGCTGCGCGCGACGGCGACCATGCGCCGTCCTAACGCGAAGGATCGTGTCTCTCCGTCACGCAAGGTCTCAGCGGGGCCCGCATCGATCCACTTCATCGATAGTCCTACATCATGCCCGTTTGCAACCGGGCCTCTTCCGACATCATGGTTTGGTTCCATGGTGGGTCGAATACCAATTCGACATTGGCTTTGGCCACGGTCGGGACGATTTGCACCTTGTCGCGCACGTCCTGCACCAGCACTTCGCCCATGCCGCAGCCCGGCGCTGTGAGGGTCATCTTGATGTCGACGGTGCGCGTGGCGTCCTCGTTCTTGCTGACGTCGCATTGGTATACCAATCCGAGGTCGACGATGTTGATCGGGATCTCGGGGTCATAGCAAGTCTTGAGCTGCGACCAGATGATGTTGCGGATGTCCTCTTCCGAAGCGCCGGGTGGCACGTCGGGCGGCTTTGCCACGGTCTTGCCGATGGCGTCCGCATCCTGCCCCGCGATCCGGAATAGATTGCCGTCGATGTACACGGTGAAGCTGCCGCCCAATGCCTGGGTGATGTATCCGACCGTTCCGAGCTTGAGGTTCACCTCGACCCCGGCCGGTATCGCGACGCCCTTGACCTCGCGCTGGATGACGAAGGGTTCGTTCATTCGGTCGACACCGCCGGTAACGATGCCGGGGCTTCGGCTTTCAGAGCCGAGGCCAGCGTGTGCCAGCACAGGCTGGCGCATTTGACCCGTGCCGGGTACTCGCGCACGCCGGACAGCGCGGCGAGCTTGCCGAGGTGGTCGCTGGGCGCGGCATCGTCGGTTAGCAGACTGTGAACGCGATCGAACAGGAGCAGCGCCTCGGCGCGCGTCTTGCCCTTGACCGCTTCGGTCATGAGCGAGGCCGATGCGGTCGAGATGGCGCATCCCTGGCCCTCGAACTTGATATCCGCAATCCGGTCGCCTGAGAATTTCACGCGCAGCGTCAGGCGGTCGCCGCACAAGGGATTGTAGCCTTCCACGCTGGCGTCGGCCGGCTCCAGGGCGCCGAAGTTTCGCGGCTGCCGATTGTGATCCAGGATCACGTCTCTGTAGAGATCATTGAGTTCCATCAGCGTCGCTCAGGTGAATATCTTTTGGGCGCGCTCGATCGAGGCGGCGAGCCGATCGATCTCCTCGAGCGTATTGTAGAAGGCGAACGAGGCGCGCGCGGTGGCCGGCAGCTTGAAGAAATCCATCACCGGCATGGCGCAGTGGTGACCGGTGCGCACCGCAATGCCGTCCGCATCCAGGATGGTGCCTAGATCGTGCGGGTGCACGCCGGCGACGACAAAGGACACCAAGCTGGCCTTGTCTTCGGCAGTTCCCACGATGCGCAACTTGGGGTTGTCGCTCAGAGTTGCGGTCGCATGCCGCAGCAGGGCGCCTTCGTGCGCTTGCGCCGCATCGCGATCCATTCCGGCGAGAAACTCCACCGCCGCGCCCAAGCCGATGGCTCCGGAGATGTTCGGGGTGCCGGCCTCGAATTTGTACGGCAGGTTGTTATACGTGGTGCCGGCGAAGCTCACCGCCAGGATCATGTCGCCGCCACCCTGCCACGGCGGCATGCGCTCGAGCATCGCCTCGCGGCCATACAGCACACCGATGCCGGTCGGAGCGAACATCTTATGACCCGAGAACGCGTAAAAATCGCAGTCCAGCTCGCGTACATCGACGGGCATATGCGGCACGGCCTGCGCGCCGTCGATCAGCGTGACGATGCCACGCGCCTTGGCGGCGGCGATCAGCCGCCGCACGGGCAGCACCGTGCCAAGCGCATTCGATACATGAGCGCAGGCAAAGATCCGGGTGCGCGGGCCCATCAGCGATTCCACGGCCTCTGCATGCACTTCGCCGCGCAAGTTCATGGGCGCGATGACGAGCCTGGCGCCGGTCTGCTCGCACAGCAGCTGCCAGGGCACGATGTTGGCGTGGTGCTCGAGGTGCGTGATCAGGATCTCATCGCCAGGTTTCAAGGACGGCCGGCCGTAGCTCTGGGCCACCAGATTGATTGCCTCGGTCGTGCCGCGCACGAAAATGATTTCCGCCCGCGAGCGGGCGTTGATGAATCGCACCAGCTTGTCCCGAGCCGCCTCGTACAGAGCCGTGGCCTCCTGGCTCAAGGTGTGCACGCCGCGATGGATGTTGGCGTGATGATGGCGCTCGTAGTCATCGACGGCCTGGATCACCGCCGTCGGGCGTTGCGCCGAGGCGCCGTTGTCCAGGTATGCCAGTGGTTTGCCGTGCACATGGCGCGCCAGTACCGGAAACTGCCGGCGCAGCGCTTCGACATCGAAGGTCGCATCGAAGGCCGAGGGTTTATCCGCCAATGCCATGTTATTCATCTGAAGTTCCGCAGTAGTTGCGAGTCGGGCAATTGAGTGATGAGCGCGCTCTCCATCGCGGAGCGGGCCGCCGGCACCGACACGCCGGTGAGCACGTCGGCGAGAAATGCAAATACCAGCAAGCTTTGCGCCGTCTGGCGATCCAGGCCGCGCGACAACATATAGAACAGCATATTGGGGTCGAGGCGGCCGGTGGTGGAACCGTGGGCGCACTTGACCTCGTCGGCGTGGATTTCCAACTGCGGGCGGCTGTCGATCTCCGCCTTGGGAGATAGCAGCAAGCCGCGGAAGGACTGTTGCGAGTCCGCATGCATCGCGCCCTTGCCGACCACCACCTTGCTATTGAACACCACCCGGCTGGTGCCGCCGGCAATGGCGCGGGCGGTCTGGCGGCTGCGCGTATCGGGGGCCGCATGGGTCGCGATATTGACGCAGTCGGCGTGCCGCGATTCATGGCCCACCAGCAGCGAATAGCTATCGAGACTGGCTCCCGGGCGGCTCAGCTGGGAGTCGAGAGTTGTGCGCACCAAGCCTCCGCCCAGCACGATGGTGAACTGCTTGCAGCGGCTGCCCCGGTCCTGGCGCACATCGAGCGAATCGATATGCGTGGCCTCGGAACCGCTCAAGAACACCCGATAGTGCTCGAGCTCGGCGTCCTCATGCAGTTCAATGCGCGTGGTGGAATTGCACAGGGGCGCAAGCTCGCCCTGGGACACATGTTGCTCGACGATGGTCGCGCTCGCACCCGGCGCCACCTCGATGATGACGCGGGGGTAGCTGACCGTGGCTGCGCTTGCGCCGGCCGAGACGTGCAGGATCAGCAGCGGAGCGGCAAGTTTGCCGGTGACCTTGAGATACAGGCCATCGACGAACAGGGCGGTGTTGAGCAGCGACCAGCGCTGCTGTTCCGCATCCGATAGGGGCTCGAGGTGGCGCGCCAGGAGCGTCGGGTCAATTCTAGATAATTCTCGTAAAGTACTAATTGATAAAGAATTAGACTCGGAAAACGGGGCATCGGGTAGCACCGGGCGGCCGTTTATCATCAGCACCGTCAGCGCGCCTTCGGCCGAGTTAAGCAGTGGCGCCGCATGCGTCGCGCCGCCGAGCATCGCGTCCTGCGGCGCATCCACGAAGCTCTGCGCGGCGAGGCTTCGCAGGTCGGTATAGCGCCAACTCTCATCGCGCAGCGTCGGGATCCCCAGGCGCATGAAGTGCTCCATGGCCTGGCGGCGCACTTGCGACAAGGGATCGGCCGCACGCCCGCGCCATTGCGCCTCGAACGATCGCAGTGCCGGGGTCATGCGCCTTGGGCCGCCTGCACCCAATCGTAACCGCGGCGCTCCAGTTCCAGGGCGAGCGACTTGTCGCCGGATTTCAATATTCGCCCGCCCGACAGCACGTGCACCTGATCGGGCACGATGTAGTCGAGCAGCCGTTGGTAGTGAGTGACCAGCACCACGGCGCGCGCCGGATCGCGCAGGCTGTTGATCCCATCGGCCACCACCTTGAGCGCATCGATGTCCAGCCCGGAATCCGTCTCATCGAGGATCGCGAGCTTCGGCTCCAGCACCAGCATTTGCAGGACCTCGTTGCGTTTCTTCTCGCCGCCGGAGAAGCCTTCGTTGACCCCGCGCGTCAGAAAGGTCTCGCTCATGTGCATGAATTTCATCTTCTCGCGGATCAGCGCCAGGAATTCGTAGGCGTCGACCTCCGGCTCGCCGGCCGCCTTGCGCTTCGCGTTGAGCGCGGCCTTCAGCAAGTACACATTGTTCACGCCCGGAATCTCGACCGGATACTGGAATCCGAGGAATAGCCCGGCGCGGGCCCGCTCCTCGGGCGCCATCGCCAGCAGGTCGCGGCCCTCGAAGCTCACCGAGCCGCCGGTGACCTCGTAGTCCTCGCGGCCCGCAAGAACCTGCGCGAGCGTGCTCTTGCCGGAGCCGTTCGGACCCATCACGGCATGCACCTCGCCCGCATTGACGCTAAGGTCGACGCCCTTGAGTATCTCTTTGCCCGCGACGCGCGCGCTCAAATTGGAAATTTTCAGCATCTCTAGTCCTTTGATCCTCAGCCGACCGCGCCTTCCAAACTCACGCTCAACAGGTTTTGCGCCTCGACTGCAAATTCCATCGGCAGCTCCTTGAACACGACCTTGCAAAAGCCGCTGACGATCATGTTGACCGCGTCCTCGGCGGAGATCCCGCGCTGCAGGCAATAAAATAACTGGTCCTCGCCGATTTTCGACGTGCTGGCCTCGTGCTCGACCGTTGCCGTCGGATTTTTCACCTCCATGTAGGGGAAGGTGTGCGCCGCACACTTGGCGCCCATCAGCAGCGAGTCGCATTGCGTGAAATTGCGCGCGCCTTCCGCGCTCGGCAGAATCTTGACCAGGCCGCGATAAGTGTTCTCGGCATGCCCGGCCGAGATTCCCTTCGAGACGATGGTGCTCTTGGTGTTGCGGCCGATGTGAATCATCTTGGTGCCGGTGTCGGCCTGCTGGTAATTGTTGGCCACGGCGACCGAGTAGAACTCGCCGATCGAGTTCTCGCCCTTGAGCACGCAGCTCGGATATTTCCAGGTGATGGCGGAGCCGGTTTCCACCTGGGTCCACGATATCTTGGAATTGCGGCCGCGGCACTCGCCGCGCTTGGTGACGAAGTTGTAGATCCCGCCGATGCCGTTCTCATCGCCCGGGTACCAATTCTGCACGGTCGAGTACTTGATCTGCGCATCGTCGAGCGCCACCAATTCCACCACCGCGGCATGCAGCTGGTTCTCATCGCGCATCGGCGCCGTGCAGCCCTCCAGGTAGCTCACCGACGCGCCCTCCGCCGCCACGATCAAGGTGCGCTCGAATTGGCCAGTCTTGGCGGCATTGATGCGAAAGTACGTCGACAGCTCCATCGGGCAGCGCACGCCGGGCGGCACGTAAACGAATGAACCGTCGGAAAACACGGCCGAGTTCAGCGCGGCGAAGAAATTGTCGCCCGCCGGGACCACGCTGCCGAGATAACGCTCAATCAGCTGCGGATGATTGTGGACCGCGTCGGAGAAGGAGCAAAAGATGACGCCGGCCTTGCCGAGCTTATCCTTGAAAGTCGTTGCGACGGAAACGCTGTCGAACACGGCATCCACCGCGACGCCGGCCAGGCGCGCGCGCTCGTGCAGCGGAATGCCGAGCTTGGCGTAGGTCGCGAGCAGCTTCGGATCTACTTCATCGAGACTCTTCGGCGCGTTGGCCGGAGCGCGCGGCGCCGAGTAGTAGGATATGTCCTGGTAATCGATGGGCTTGTAATGCACCCGGGACCATACCGGTTCCTGCATGGTCAGCCAATGCCGGAACGCCTTCAGGCGCCAGTCGAGCAGAAATTGAGGCTCGCGCTTTTTCTTGG
>Ga0302325_10009440_pt1 | contig 21296 bp, 21 predicted proteins | sample Palsa_T0_2_FD_201948 | JGI IMG/M metagenome (GOLD analysis project Ga0302325, IMG submission 201948) | Peat permafrost microbial communities from Stordalen Mire near Abisko, Sweden - Palsa_T0_2 | ecosystem: Environmental > Terrestrial > Soil > Palsa > Peat permafrost | place: Sweden: Abisko...
ACGTCTCAGCCGCGACGTCGAATAGCAAGCCATAAATGATCTCCTTGTTGGTGTATGCGAGGGCGCTGATGGGCGCGGGCAAGGTGAAGACCACGTGGTAGTACTCCACGGGCAAAAGGTCCGCCTGGCGTGCTTCGAGCCAGCGCTGTGCAGCGCTCCCCTGGCACTTCGGGCAGTGCCGGTTGCGGCACGAGTTATAGGCGATCTGCGGTTGCGCGCACGATGAACAGCGCAGCGCATGGCCGCCGAGCGCGATGCTGCGGCACTGCTCGATGGCCGACATGACCTTGAGCTGGCCGAGACTTAGGTGTCCCCGCTGCTGCTCTCGCCAAGTCGGCCCGTGGGCGCGGAAGATATCCGCGACCTCCAGGGCATTGCGTGGCACGAGCCGGCCTTCAGGTCGGTCGGGAACTCTCCAAGGGACTTAAGACTTTGCGCAAAGTCTCAGTGGCGACATGGGTATAGAGCGCGGTGGTCTCCAATTTTTTATGTCCCAGCAGCACTTGGATGGTGCGGATGTTCTCTCCCTGTTCGAGCAGATGCGTGGCGAAGGCGTGACGCAGCGAATGCATCGTGACGCGCTTGTCGATGCGCGCGGCAACCGCGGCTTCGTGCACGGCGCGGTTCAGCTGCCGTGTACTCATCGAGTCCACCGGATCGAGGCCCGGAAATAAATATCCGCCCGGCAGCACCTTGCCTTGGGCCCGGGCGAAGCGCCACCAGGTGCGCAGCCGCTCGAGCAGCAGTGGTGGCAGCAGCGCATGGCGATCCTTCTGGCCCTTGCCCTGCTCGACGCGCAAGAGCATCCGCTTGCTATCAATATCACCGACCTTCAAAGCCGTGACCTCGCTGACGCGAAGTCCTGCCCCATACGCGACCGACAACGCGGTCTGATGCTTGAGGTTCTTCGCCGCATCAAGCAGGCGGCTCACTTCCTCGCGACTTAAGATGATCGGCAAGGTGCGCGACATGCGCACGGGGTGCATCCTGGCCATCAGCTCGGGCTGACCGAGGGTTGCCTCGAATAAGAACTTCAGTCCCGTGATCGTGGCGTTCAGCGTGATCGCAGAGATCCCCTGATCGACGCAGTGCAGTTGGTAACGGCGCAGATCCTCAGCCGTGGCCGTATCGGGTGAGCGGCCCAGAAATCGGGTGAAGTGAAGGACTGCGCGAATGTACGCATCTCGCGTCTTGGGCGCGAGCTGGCGCATCCGCATCTCCTCGAGCATGCGTTGACGCAGCGGTGAAACCTTGCGGGGTGAATCGTTCATGGCTCTGCTCCGGTTGCAAAACGAGGCAAATCGCCTCACCTTGAAACCTACAAAACAGAGCCTCAAACATCAGCCATCCTCCAACCCGAATCGGAGCTACCCCTACCGCGCGAGCGGTTTAGTCCTTGGGTCAATCAGAGACAGACAACGGCGGATGGGCGGCCCACCGCAGTGACCGGCCAACCGACACTCAGGCCAACGAAATCACATAGAGAAAGCGGCCGTTGGTCTGATTCGGTAGACTCCTGGAACACTGGAGATATCACCAACCATGCTTGATGTGCACGCTCCCCACGAAGTTTTGCATACCTGGAAAGGGTTTTTCATTCACATTGCGACTATTGTCGTCGGTCTCTTCATTGCAGTAGCTCTCGAACAATCCGTTGAAGCCATCAACCGCCACCGCGAAGTTGCGGCTCTCAGGGAAGACCTCCGCCAGGAGAGCCAGCAGATTCTTGTAGATGCTCGTAGATCTGAAGCTGCTCATCTCTACGAAATTCGTTGGCTGACCACGCGAATCACGCAGACCCAGCTTGCCATCCGGGAGCGTCATCCTGTTGGACCCCGCGAGACGAACGATATGCCGAGCTATGCTTCTCCCGACATTCCAATTTGGCGGTCAGCCAAAGCCGGGGGTCGAACTGCGCTGCTCACGAAAGGCGAGGTGAACGCGTACGCGGAAATCGAATACGTGCAAGCACATCTTGACGAAATGGAAGTCGTCAAGAATGCGGCTCGATACGCGGTCAAGAGCTTCAATCGAGAATTTTCGTCGCTGCCAAATGGTGACCCGGATTTTTCCAATGCCTCGTCGGAGGATCTCCACACCTATCTCAGGCTGTTAACAACCGCCTACGAGGCGATCGAAGCCTACATTCACTGGTTGCGAGTCATGATTGGTGCCGAGAGTGCCGTAGTCGCTGGCAAGATGAACCTCGATGAAATTTATGCCTCTGAGCGAAAAACCGGCGGTGGCGATTTTTTGCAAAATTTTATGTGAGCAGTAAAGCCTTTGGAGAGCCGGGCAGGCTTTTCATGGTAGTCGAGCATTTTAAAAACAATGATGCTTTGCCCGTCTACCGACGATTCCGTGATCGCGGCCGATTGGCGCCGCGTCCGTGATCAACGCGCCCTATTTTATCGCCGCTTAGGGTCCAAACTCTGACGTTGTCCCCCAAGGCGCGAGACTGCCACTTTTTTCTGCCGTCCCGGCAGGCCATGTCTTACAATCCGCCACTATGAAAACACTCATTTCGCTGGTCATTTCCTTTTTCGGGCTCACCGCGTCGCCGGCACTCGCCCCGGCACAGGCATCGCCCGCGCCGCAAGCCGCTCCCGAGCGCCTCGGAACCGTTTCCTTCGCGGTGACATGCGCACCGGCGGTACAAACCTCATTCGTTCGTGGCGTCGCGCTGCTGCACGATTTTTGGTATCAAGAGGCGCAACGCCAATTCGAACAGATCGCCAAGGCGGATCCTACCTGCGCGATGGCGCACTGGGGCGCCGCGATGAGCTTGTATCACCAGATCTGGGACCGGCCGGACGACGGTACGGTCGCCAAAGGATGGCGAGAGATGCAGGCAGCGCAAGCGCACCCGGCGAAAAGCGCCCGCGAGCGCGCCTACGTGGCTGCCTTGAGCGATTTTTATAAGCCCGGCCCCCAGGACTATCAGGTCCGAGTCGAGGCGTACGCCGCCGCGATGGGTAAGCTATATCAAGCTTATCCCGCCGACACCGATGCGGGCGCGTTCTATGCATTGGCGCTCTTGGCATCGCAGGCGCCTAACGATGACACCTTGACGCTGAATCGCAAGGCGATGGCGGTGTTGACGCCGCTATTCGCGCAATATCCCGATCATCCCGGCGTGGTGCATTACATCATTCACGCCTGCGACACCCCAGCGCTGGCGCAGGACGGACTCACGGCAGCCAAGCACTACGGCGAAATTGCCGCCTCCGCACCGCACGCCGTTCACATGCCGGGCCATATCTTTGCGCGTCTCGGCATGTGGCAGGCTGACATCGATGCCAACGTCGGTTCCGTGGCCGCATCGCATGCCGCCGAGAGCAGAAAGCAGAGCGGCGCCATGGACCAGTTCCACTCGGACGATTTCTTGGTGTACGCCTACCTGCAAAGCGGTCAAGAGGCTCGGGCCAGAGCCGTGCTGGATGATTCCGCTGCAGCGATCGCGCATTTCGAGACCATGTCGGACATGGGCGAGCACTACATGACGGCCATGTTTCCCTACTACCGCACCAAACTGCCGACCATCTACTACGTGGAATTGCGCGATTGGAATACGGCGGCGGCGCTCAAGCCCGTGGCGGATGCGACCCCGGAAACTCAGACGCTGACCTATTGGGCTCGCACCCTGGGAGCGGGCCATCTGCATCAGGCGGAGCAGGCGCGCGCCAATCTGGTCGACTATGACGCGTTGATCGCGAAGGTCAAGCAAGGAAGGCATGCCTACTTTGCGGACTCGACCGGGGCGCGCATTGAACGCGGCGAGATGTTGGCGTGGATCGCGTTCGCGGAAGACAACCCCTCCGTTGCCCTCCAGCGCATGCAAGAAGCCGCGGATCTTCAAGACAAGGTGGGGCAGGGCGAGGTCGATATCCCCGCGCGCGAAATGCTCGCCGATATTTTGCTCGAGTTGGGCCGTCCGCAAGACGCGCTGGTCGAATACAAGAAGGCGCTGATCTTGAGCCCGAATCGCTTCAACGGGCTATTCAATGCAGGCAAAGCGGCCGAAGCGGCGGGAGATGCCCCGCAGGCGCAGCAGTACTACGCGACACTACTGAAAATCACCGACAACGGCTCGCAGTCCGCGCGCCCCGAGTTCGATCACGTGAGAAGCGCGATGTCATCCGCCAAGCTCGCGCTAAAGTGACGGGCGCCGCCGCGGGGCGGCTGCATTTCACGCTCGAAGCCACGGCCGAAAATTCGAGCGCCCGTGCCGCGCGCTTCACGACACGGCACCATGAGGTACTGACACCCACCTTCATGCCCGTGGGTACGCATGCCGCGGTTCGCTCGCAGCGCCGTGAAGATCTCCTCGAGAGCGGTGCTCAGGTCCTGCTGGCGAACACCTACCATCTGTTGCTGCGACCGGGTCTTGAGATCTTCGAGAAATTCGGCGGCATCCATGGGTTCATGAACTGGCCGCGAGCCGTGCTGACCGATTCGGGCGGCTATCAAATCTTTTCGCTTCCCGGCAGCCGCACACTGTGCGAGGACTATGCGGAATTCGTAAGTTACGTCGACAGGACGCTGATTCGTTTGAGTCCGGAGCGCAGCATCGAGGCGCAGAAAATCATCGGCGCCGACATCATGATGGCGCTCGACCAATGCGTGCCCTCGACCGTGGAGCTCGCGGCAGCCCGCAGCGCCATGCAGGTGACCCATCGCTGGGCAGAGCGCAGCCTGGCGGCGCGCGGCGATTCGCCCCAGGCACTGTTTGGCATCGTGCAGGGAGCGAGCTACGCGGACCTGCGCATCGAAAGCGCGAAGACCATCGCGCAAATTCCCTTCGACGGCTACGCCATCGGCGGGCTCGCTGTCGGCGAGAGCAGCGCGCAGCGCGAAGACTGCACCGCCATGGTCACCGAATTATTGCCGCAGCACAGTCCGCGCTACCTGATGGGCGTGGGAACGACGCGCGACCTGCTCGAAGCCGTGCATCGGGGCGTCGATATGTTCGACTGCATTCTGCCGACCTCACTTGCCAAGCAAGGGGTGGCATTCACGAGCTTAGGCAGGCGCGATCTGCGGCGCGCCGCGTATCGCGGTATGGAAGGTCCCCTCGACCCCACCTGCCGTTGCTACACCTGCAGGACCTACTCGATCGCTTACCTGTTTCATTTGCAGCGCGTGCATGAGACCACGGGATGGCAACTACTGGGCCTGCACAATACTCATTTTTACCTGCAATTGATGCGTACCATGCGCGAACATATCCTCGCCGGCACTTGGCTTAAGTTCTACCGTGCGCAGCGCGATGTGCTCGACGCACGCGACAGCTATGGCAAAGCGCCTCGTCACATGACCAAGGCGGTGCTGCGTGAACGCAAGCGCAAGCGCGGGCGCTACGAAGTAGTGGTGAAAGAAGACGTGGGCTTCATTCGCGACACTGTGTCCGGCGAAACCATGCACCCGGGCAGCGATTCCGCGCTCGAGGCGCAATCCCTGTACGTGGAGCAGTCGCGTCTGGCGGAGCGGCTTCAAGGTAGCTCGGATGAGCCATTGGTGGTTTGGGACGTGGGGCTGGGCGCGGCCGCCAACGCCATGGCAGCCATCCTCGCGGTAGAGAATTTAGGACCTGCGGCCGCGCGGTCGCTCAAGATGGTGAGCTTCGAGAACGACTTGGATTCCCTGAAGCTCGCGCTCGATCATCCAGCGTGGTTCAAGCATCTGCGGCATGCCGCGCCGCGAGCGCTGCTGCGCGACAACCGTTGGAACAGCCCCACTTCCCCGATTGAGTGGCTGCTGCTGAGCGGCGACTTCGCGGTGCGCAAGTTCGACGCACCGCCGCCCGACATTATTTTCTTCGACCCGTTCTCATTCAAGACGGACAGTGCGCTATGGACCTTGAATGCCTTTGGCGAACTGGCGAATGCCTGTAGAGATAAACCCGCTGAGCTCTATACATACACCTATTCAACCAGCGTTCGCGCCGCGATGCTGGGGGCCGGCTTCTACGTTGCCAAGGGGCGCGCCACCGGCCCGAAAGGCGAGACAACCATCGGTCTGACGGCGCGGGCGGCGGCCGCTGCTCATGGCCGCGAGTTGTTGGGACAGGAATGGCTGGCGAAGTGGGGGCGGAGCGACGCGCAAGTTCCCTTCGGCAGCACGGCGCAGGATGACACCTGGCGCCAGGCGGTTCTCGCGCACCCCCAATTCAGGGCTTAGCGTCTGCCGCCTTGCACAATGGTCAAGTTGTTGATCACGCGTCGATCGCCAGCCGCCTTGCTGGCGATGCGCATGGCATCGCGCAGGTCCCAATCGCTAAATACCAATCCGTGCAAGTGCACCACACCGTGCTCGACCGACACTTGGACGTGACCATCGTAGAAATAAGCATCGCCATGGAGCGCGAACTGCACGCTATCCCTTAGGTCAGCATCGGGAATGGAGTAGGCCGTCTCAGCTGCCGCGCTGCCGCAAAATACAGCGGCCAGATAGGCGCAAGTCACCGCGGCGTGGATTTTAAAACGGGTACTCACAGGCATTACACGCTGCGCTTTTGCGCCGTTTGCGGCCAGCAGCCAATGCTTCTTTGGCGAGTGAGAATTGTCCGACGCCGCTCTCAAAATCCCCTGTAGAGGCGCCCCGACGGGCCAGGCAATCCCGCAGCCATCAAGCTACAGTGGCGCTTCTCAGTCGCTGATCGCCATTGCGACGGGGATCAATCCCGCGGCGATGGGCGCGCCGGTCTGCGGCGTCAGCGCGCCGGATCTGGGATCGAGCATGTACGCGGACACAGTGTTGTCGTTCGAGTTCGCGGCATAGGCAAATAGACTCGTGGGATCGACCACGACTGCGGAGGGCTGCATTCCGGCGGCGAATGGCGATCCGACTATAGGCGTGAGCGTGCCGGCGGCGCCGCCGATCTTGAATCCCGATACGGAATTCGAGCCCTGGTCGGCGACATACACGGTGTTCGCGATCGGATCGACTGCGACTGAAGAAGGCGTGATTCCCGTGGCGAACGGCGAGCCGCTGATGGTGCCTGGCGGGGCGCTGGCGCTGACAGGCAGGCCGTTGATGCCGGTCAGCGTGTTCGCTGCGGAGTTCGCGACATACAAATTGTTGCCGGTCGGATCCATCGCCAATGCTTTCGGGTTTGGTCCGCAGGGAAAGGGCGAATTGGGATCAGCCGTCAGCGTGCCATTGACGGAGGAAATCGAATAGGCCGAAAAAGTGCCGTCTGTTTGATTGGTAACATAGAGAGACTCGCCCAAGGGATCCACGGTTACGGCGGAGGGCAATCGGCCGGCAGCCGTGAGCGATCCTCCCACGGCGGTGAGCACGCCGGTTCCGGCGCCGATGGTGTACACCGAAACGGTGCCGCCGCTGCCGCCGCCCGTTACGTACACATAGGAACTCGTCGGATCGATGGCCACCGACGTCGGGCTGGATCCGGTGCCGATCGGCGCGGCGCCGGCAGCCGTCAGGGCGCCAGTCGTCCGATTGATCGTGAACGCGGAAACATTCGCGCTCAGTTGATTGACGACATAGACATAGGCGCCGGTGGGATCCACCGCGATGGCCACGGGATTGCCGCCGGCCGCGAATGGCGAGCCGGCGATCGCGGTCAAGGAGCCGTCGGTGAGATCGATCGTGTAGCCCGAAACATTGCCCGAACCGCGGTTGACCACATACAAAAAGCGCGGCGGGTTCGTCGTGCAGGTCACCGTGATATTGGTCACGTTGCTGGTGCCGGCCGTCCCCGACCCGTTCGCCACCACGCAGGTCTGCGACGGAGTGGTGGGTTGGGTTACGATCGTGATGTTGTAGGCCGAATTCGCATTGACCGTGGCGAATGTCTGGCTGCCGTTCGCGTCGGACCCGTTGAGCGGTATGTTCAGGGCCGTCGAGCCGTTCTGCAGCGCCAGTCTAAAGCCAACCAAGCCGCTGACACTGCCCGTCAAAGTGACGGAAGTGGGCCCACATTTAGAGCATCCTGGTGTCGAACCATTGCAACTGGCCAACGATGCCGCAAGGAGGCATAGGGCAAGAGCACTGCGCAAGGTCATACTTTTTCTCTCCCTCTGAAGACGCCGGATGCATCTGAAAGTAACATGAAAACATTCGCGCCCAATTCACGATTCTGCGCTCGAAACGCGGCAGTTTGTCATGACGAACATCACGAAAACAGCCACGCGGCACGGCAGGGATGGCCGGTTTGGCTCTGTAAGCCTCTATACAGCATCGGCAGTGGCTTGGAACTGGATGGACGCAGGCCCCGTCAGGCGGCAACAATCCGCCCCATGTCGTCCGGCTTTCACATCGACAAATTGAGCGACGAGTTCGGCCAATACACTTTGGTACTGAAGTGTGCCGAGTGCGGGCATGAACGCAAAGCGGAGCCGCTCATGTTGGGCCGCTTGTGCGGCTGGGATGCGCGGCTCGCGGACATCGCCAAGCGCATGCGTTGTTCCAAGTGCGGCAAGAAGCGCTGCACGCTAAAGGCGTTTCCTCCGAAAAAGCCGCGCGGCTATTCAGCGCTGTCGAGATAGGATACTTTCGAGGACCTGCATGCCGACCAAGGCGGACATCGTCGATTTCCTGGCGCGGGAATTTCCGCAAAGCAAATGCGCGGTCGAGGAAGTCGGTGAGCGCTCGGCAACGGTCTCGCATCCGGTCGGACCTGCGCAATTGCGTCCGGGCGGCACGGTGTCCGGTCCTTTGCTCATGACCGTGGCCGACGTCGCGCTCTACGTTGCGATACTCGCCACGATCGGACTCGTACCGTTGGCGGTGACCACCAATTTGAACATCAATTTTCTGCGCAAGCCTTCGCCCCGCAATCCCATCGTCGGCGTGTGCAAGCTGATCAAGGTCGGGCGAATCTTAGTTGTAGGCGAAGTGGCCCTGTATTCGGACCGCAACGAGGAAATGGTCGCGCACGCGGTGGGCACCTATTCCATTCCGCCGCGCCGCTAGCCGCTCCCTGTGCCGCCTCGGCATACGCTCATATCAACCCGATCTAACTGGTAGCGGTGCCGGCTGGTAGGCTGACTCGCTGCAATGACCGACATTCCTCTCTACGCTGGCGCGGGACTTCTGGTCGGCACCCTGGTCGGCCTGACCGGCGTCGGCGGCGGATCGATGATGACGCCGATACTGATGCTGCTGTTTGGGCAATCACCGTCGGTTGCGGTGGGGACGGATCTCCTGTTCTCCGCGACGACCAAGCTCGTGGCGACCGCCTCCTTCGGATTTAGTCGGCGCGTCGACTGGCCGATCGTCGGACGACTCTTGTTGGGGAGCGTTCCCGGAGCAGCGGCCGTTGTGATCGGGCTCTGGCTCGCGCGCCGCACGCCGAGTGCCGCCGATGCGATCACCTTGCACGCCCTTGCGATAATTCTCTTGGTTACCGCCGTAGCGCTCATTTTTCAGACGCAACTTCAGCGCGTCGGCCTTAAGATCACGGCACGCGCGCTCATACTTGTGGAGCGTCACAAACTTCTGCTCACCGCACTCGCAGGTCTGAGCCTGGGTGTCGCGGTTACGCTGACTTCAGTGGGCGCCGGGGCGCTCGGCGTTGTGATGCTGGTTGCGCTCTATCCCTTGAGGCTCACCGCAGACCGACTTGTTGCGACCGATATCGCTCACGCACTGCCGATCACGCTGATCGCCGGCTTCGGTCATGCGCTCTTGGGCCATGTAAACTTCAATGTGTTGGCCGCTCTTCTTCTGGGGTCGATTCCCGGCGTACTGATTGCCTCGCGCATCGCCATCCGCTTGCCCGCCCGAATTACCCGCATACTCATCGCGCTGATGCTAGGTACCGTCAGTGAGCGCTTGCTCTTTGCTTGAGCATCGGCGCTTTATTCGTGCAGGCCACACTCGCGCTTCAATCCAAAGAAACGCAGTTCATCCGGGCTTTCCACTTCCGCGAGCGAACGGGTCGTGTGCCAATCGCCGATCGACACATAGCCTTGGCTGTATAACGGGTGATACGGTAAGCGGTGCTTTTCAAGATAACGACCGATGTCTCGGTCGCTCCAGTCAAAGAGCGGATGGACTTTGTAGCGTCCACGCTTGAATTCAATTGGAAAAATTCGTGAACGTGTCGCGGCTTGCGCGCGACGCAGGCCCGCAAACCAGGTCCTCGCGTGCAGCTCATTCAGCGCGCGATCCAGAGGTTCTTGCTTGTTGATGCGGTTGTAGCGTTCGATACCTAAGAGGCCCTGATCCCATAATTTTCCGAATCGGGTCTCTTGCCATGCGGGCGAGGACTCGGCGCGAAACACCTTGAGGTTGAGTTTGAGCCTTTCAGTCAACTCATCGATGAAGCCATAGGTCTCCGGGAACAGATACCCCGTGTCGAGCAGGACGACGGGCACGCCCGGCATGACGGTGTTCACGAGGTGCAGCATGACCGCGGACTGGGCGCCGAAACTCGAGGTCACCACATGCTCTCCCGGAAGAAGCTCAAAGGCGCGCTCGATACGCTGACTTGCCGGGAGGGGTTCGATCGCGCGATTGAGTTCGGCGAGCTCCGGTGCGATGCCGGGGCCAAATTCAGTCGCCCACAATCGCGAGAGCCGTGCTTTGATATCCATACTTCAGCCGTTGTTATGGCGTGCTTGAGTCGCCTCAATATCCACGGATATTAGCGCCGCGTCAGCTCGAGGCTTAGCTCAAAATTGCATTAGCCCATAACCGCGTTGTCGCGGGCGGCAACCAGCATGGTCTTATGCAATACGAGCATTGGACGGCTCAACCGCAATTCATAGTATTCCTCCCGCGGTTTGTCAGTTGCTACCAAAGCGAGCGTGGGATGAAAACGATGCTGAAGTGCGCATGGGTCCTGTTGTTTAGCGCCCTCGCGGCCGCGATGCCCGCGCGCGCGCAGCAAAAGACAGGGCCCGGCATCACCGGGGATGACAGCCTGATCTGGCACGGCATTACGTTGTACGGCGTCATCGACATCGGTGTGCAATACGATACGCACAGTGCGCCTTTCACGCCCTACCGCCCCTCGGCCAGCGGGAACATCGTGCGGCAGAACGGTCAACAGTCGGTGATCGGTCTCACCCCCAGCAACATGGGGCAGTCGCGAGTCGGCCTGCAGGGCACGGAGGTGCTGAACGAGGATTGGTCGGCGGTATTCCAGATCGAGACATTCTTCAATCCGCAGTCCGGTGAAATCGCCGATTCGCTCAAGTCATTGACCGTGAATAACGGTCGCCCCCTGACTGCCCAGACCGTCGGGGTCGATGGCAGCTCGGCCGGACAAGCATTCCAAACCGCGTGGGTTGGGTTCAAATCAGCGCGATTCGGTACCCTGACATTCGGCCGTCAGACGATGCTGCTGTTGGACGGCACCATCAAGTACGATCCCAATTACAACGCGACGGCCTTCGGCTTGCTCGGTGCTTCGAATACCTATTCCGGCGGCGGTGCGCAGGAAGACAACCGGCTCGACTCGACGGCAAAATACTATTTGAGCTTCAGCGATCTGGTTCACCTCGGTGCCCTTTATAAGTTCAGCGGATCCAACGGATCGGCCAATACCGTTGCCCAAGCGGATTTCGGCGGTGAATACGCGGGCGCGGCAATCGATGCCTATTACTCGAAGGAGAACAGCGCCATCACTGCAACCTCCTTGACGGCTGCTCAAGTCGCGCAGCTTCCGGCGCTGGGTTATTCGATATCAAACTCATTGGCAGCGACTATCTCGGACAACACGGCGTATGCCCTCATGGCGTTGTACAAGTTCGACCCGCTTAAATTCTTTGCCGGCTACGAGCACATCAAGTACGCCAATCCCCATACTCCGCTCGAGGCGGGATTCAGCGATATCGGCGGTTATGTGCTCGCCTTCGTCACGAATAACGCCTACAACAGTGCAAAGACGGTGCAAGTGTATTGGAGCGGCGTTCGCTACACCGTCATTCCGCACCTCGACCTGACGGCGGCTTACTACGGTTATCGCCAGAACGCCTACGGCACCAGCACGCAGGCGGGTTGCACAACGGCCGCCCACAGCGTTTGCAGCGGCAGCTTCGAGGCCTATTCCATCGACGCCGACTACCGCTTCAACCAGCACTTCGACGCTTATCTCGGCGCCATGTACAGCGGCGTGCACGACGGTGTGGCCAGCGGCTATCTATCCACGACCAATATCAATCCCACCGTCGGAGTACGGTACAAGTTTTGAATTTCTCGCTAGCGCCGATCACGCACGCGCACGGCTTTGCCGGCGGAACGTGGCAACGAGCCGCTCGCTGCGATCTGAATCTGCGCCGAGATGCCGATGAGATCCTTGAGCTTCGCGGCCAACAGCGCCGCCTCGGCGGCTCGGGCCGCATCGGCAAGCTCGGCGCGCGCTTCCACCACAATTCGAATCTCATCGAGGCGATTCGGCCGCGTGATTTCAATTTCATAGTGCGGCGCCAAGCCGGCGCAGCGCAGAATCATCTCTTCGATTTGCGAGGGGAACACATTGACGCCGCGGATGATGAGCATGTCGTCCGAACGGCCGGTAATCTTGGCCATGCGCCGCATCGCCGTGACGCTTCCCGGCAGCAGCCTTGTTAAGTCGCGAGTGCGATAACGGATCACCGGCATGGCTTCCTTGGTCAGCGAGGTGAACACCAGTTCGCCTTCCTCGCCGTCCGCCATGCGCTCGCCCGTGCGCGGATTCACGATCTCCGCAATGAAATGATCTTCCCAGATCGTCGGACCGTCCTTGGTGGCCGCGAATTCCTGCGCAACGCCCGGACCCATCACCTCCGACAGGCCATAAATATCGCAGGCGTCGATACGGAACGCGCTTTCGATTTCAGCGCGCAGGCCTTCGCTCCAAGGCTCCGCGCCGAAAATACCCACCTTCAAGTTGGTCGAGCGCGGGTCCACGCCTTGGCGCCTGAACTCATCGAGAATGGCGAGCATGTAGCTCGGCGTCACCATGATGATCTCCGGCGCAAAATCGCGGATCAACTGCACCTGCCTTTCGGTCTGGCCGCCCGACATGGGAATCACAGTGCATCCCGCCGCTTCGGCGCCGTAGTGCGCACCCAGGCCGCCGGTAAACAGCCCATAGCCATAGGCGATGTGTACCTTCATCCCGGCGCGCCCGCCCGCCGCCAGGATGGATCGCGCCACGAGACCACTCCAGCTCTTAAGATCATTCTGGGTGTAGCCCACCACGGTGGGCTTGCCCGTCGTGCCGGAGGAGGCGTGAACACGCGCCACGCGCTCCATCGGCACACAGAAAAACCCGAACGGATAGGCGTCTCTCAAATCGGCCTTGGTGGTAAACGGAAAGCGCGCGAGATCATCGAGCGAGCGTAGGTCCGCAGGGCCGACGCCGGCCGCATCGAATTTTCGCCGGTAATTCGCATTGTTGGCATAGGCGTGGCGCAGCGTCGCCTGCAGGCGCTCAAGCTGCAGCGATTCCAACTCCGCGCGCGACGCGCTCAAGATCGGTTCGGCGGCAGCCATGGCTTGAACGCCTGTCACGCCCGTCAGGTCTCTTGCGGCGCGTCGAAGCTCGGCCGGCGCTTCTCGCGTGCGGCGGCGATCCCCTCGCGCACATCCTTCAGTCTGAAGCCCAAGAATTCCAGGGCGAGCGAGGTATCAAAGCTCGGTCCCGCCAACCGCAGCCAGTTGTTGAGCGCATGCTTGGTCCAGCGCATCGCCGTGGCGCTGCCGGCGCTCAATGTGCGGGCTATTTCGAAGGCGGCTTCGATCACCTTCGCGTCCGGCGCGACCACCGAGACCAGTCCAATGCGCTCCGCTTCGGCGCCCGACAACGATTTGTTGGTGAGCAAATGGTAGCGCGCCTTGGCCAGTCCGCACAGCAACGGCCAGATGATGACGGCGTGATCACCCGCCGCGACGCCAAGCTTGGTGTGCCCGTCCAGAATTCGCGCATTGTCCGCGGCCACCGACACGTCGGCGAGGAGCGCGATGGCGAGCCCCGCTCCCACGGCGCTGCCGCGGATCGCCGACACCACGGGTTTGGAGCAATTGATGAGGTTGTAGACCAAGTCGCTGGCCTCCTTCCAAACCCGGATCAGCGTGGCTTCATCCTCGATCATGCGATCGATCATGTCGAAATCGCCGCCCGAAGAAAAATTCGCACCTTCGCCACGGATCAGCACCACCCGCACGGCATCATCGATGTCGACGCTGCGCCAAACCTGCGCCAGATCCCGATGCATGCCCTCTGTGGCGGCATTCAAGCGGCCTTGGTTCGACATCACCAGCTCGAGAATGCCCGGCTCCTCGCTCGAGAAACTTAGACTGGGAAATTCCGTCGCATAGCGCTCAAGGTCGATGGGCACCGTCAGCTCTCCACCGAATCCGGAACCGCATGAATGCTCACCATGGTCAGTACGAAGTACGACGCCACGGTCTCACCCTTCTGGTTGGTGATTTCCGTGTCCCAGGCCACTTCGCCCCATCCCTTGTCGGCGCGCAGGCTCTTGCGCGCGCAAGTCAGCCTGACCTTGATTCTATCGCCAGGTTTCACCGGCTTCACGAAGCGCAGCTCATCGAGGCCGTAGTTCCCAAGCACGGGACCATACTCAGGATCGACAAACAACCCGGCCGCCGCCGATATCAGAAAGTAGCCGTGCGCGACCCGGCCGCCGAACAGAGGATTGCGCGCGGCCTGCGTCTCGCTCATGTGCGCATAGAAATTGTCGCCGGTTAAGGCCGCGAATTGCTCGATGTCGTCAACCGTCACTTCGCGCTCGGCTGACTTCAGCGTGTCGCCCAACTTCAGTTCGTTGAAGGGAATGCGGAAAGGGTGGCGGCCCGGATCGAGTTGCCGGCTGCCCCGGACCCAGCGCCCGCTGATCGCCGTGATGGCATCGGGCGAGCCCTGCACCGCCGTACGCTGCATGTAGTGCAGCACGCCGCGAATGCCGCCCATCTCCTCGCCGCCGCCCGCGCGTCCCGGGCCGCCGTGAATCAGCGGCGCCAGCGGCGAGCCGTGCCCCGTGGATTCCTTGGCGCATGCCTGATTCACCACCAGGATTCGGCCGTGATACGGCGCGAGCCCAAGGACGATCTGGGCGGCGAGGGCGTCATCACCTGTAAACACCGACGCCGCGAGACTGCCGGCGCTGCGCCGCGCGAGTGCGATCGCCTCGGCGGTATCTTTGTACGGCAGCACGGTGGCCACGGGACCGAAGGCCTCCACTTCATGGATGGCGCGCGCGGATTTAATGTCGTTGCACAGCAGGAGCAGGGGCGGCACGAAAGCGCCGCGCTCGCGGTCGGCGTCCTTCACCTCGAAGCGGCCCAGATCGCCCGACACCAGTTCCGCCTCGCGATGCAATTCCTCGACGCGCTCCAGTACATCGGTGCGTTGTTCCTGGCTCACCAGCGGTCCCATGCGCACGCCCTCGGCGCGCGGATCGCCGACGATAATTTTTTGCAGCGCCGCCTGCAGCGCGGCCACCACGTCGGCGGTCGCCGCCGCCGGCACCAGGGCCTTGCGGATGGCGGTGCACTTCTGCCCGGTCTTGACCGTCATTTCGCGCACGACCTCTTTGATAAAGAGATCGAACTCCGGCGTGCCCGATCTAGCGTCCATTCCCAAGATGCTGGAGTTGAGCGAATCGGTTTCAGCGATGAACGGCACCGCATGGCGCACGATGGCCGGATGGGTGCGCAGGCGCTCCGCGGTGTGCGCGGATCCGGTAAAGGAAACCGCATCCTGGCAATTCAGGTGATGGAACAGGTCCCCGAGGCTCCCGCACACCAGCTGCAGTGCGCCCTCCGGTAGGATTTTCGAGTCAATGATGCGGCGGACGACCAGCTCCGTGAGGTAGGCGGTCGCGGTCGCCGGTTTGACAATGGCCGGCATCCCGGCGAGCAAGGTCGGCGCCAGTTTTTCCAGCATTCCCCACACCGGAAAATTGAAGGCATTGATGTGGACTGCCGCGCCCTCGCGTGACACATAGAGATGCTGGCCGACGAAGGTTCCGCCCTTGGACAAGCCTTCGACCTCGCCATCCACATAGACATGGGAATTCGGCAGCTCCTTCGAGCCTTTGCTGGCGAAGGCGAACACCGTGCCGATCCCTCCGTCGATATCGATCAGCGCATCGTTCTTGGTCGCGCCGGTGCGATAGGAAAGCGCGTAAAACTCTTCCTTGAGCTCCGACAGCTGTTTCGCAAGCGCCCGGAGCATGGTGGCGCGTTGATGAAAGGTGAGCGCGCGCAGCGCAGGACCGCCCTTGTTGCGTGCGTGATCAAGCACCGCGGCGAAATCAATGCCGCTCGAGGTCGCCAGCGCGATGAGTTCCCCGGTGGTGGCATCGCGCACGGCAACGCCTTCACCGTCGCCGCTCTGCCAGTGTCCGCAGACATAGCTCTGTAGATTCATGAAGTGGTTCCGTTAGGTGTGGGCAGACGCAGGCGCGCACAGCGTCCGCGGAAGAGCGCGACGGTTTCACCGGAACTTAAGCTGACGCGCACATCGTAAATGCCATGACGTGCGCCGCGCGAAACTTCCGTGGCAAGCGCCGTCAAGCGTTCGCCCGCCGGCGTCGGCGCCAGAAATTCTATATTGGCGCCGGCCGCGACCATGGGCTCGCCATGGGAGTTGCAGGCAAACGCAAAAGCGCTGTCGGCGAGCGTAAAAATGACTCCGCCGTGACACAGGCCGTGGCCGTTGACCATCTCCGGCCGAACGGTCATGGACACTCGCACGCTGCCGGGCGCCACATCGAGGATCTCAAGACCTAAATTCTGCGAGGCGCGATCGGTGCGGTACATCGATTCAACCGCGGAACGCGCTTGCGCGAGCGACACGCTAGCGGCCGGTGAAGCGCGGCGAGCGCTTCTCGGTAAAGGCCGCGACCCCTTCCGCGTAGTCGCTGGAGCGGCCCAGCTCGCGCTGCACGTCGCGTTCGACGTCGAGCTGCTGCTTGAAAGTGTTCTGCCAACTGCGCCGCAGCGCGTTCTTGGTGGCGGCAAGTCCTCGCGTGGGCGCCACGGCAAACTGACGCGCCATGGCATCGACCGTCGCGGCAAGCTCCGCGTCCTCGACGCATTGCCAGATCAATCCCCAGGCGGCGGCTTGTTCGGCCGGCAGTTTATTGCCCAGCAAGGTCAGCCCCATGGCGCGCGCATCGCCCACCAGCCGCGGCAAGAACCAGGTGCCGCCGGAATCGGGAATCAAGCCGAGCTTGGAGAAGGCCTGCACGAAATTCGCGCTGCGCGCCGCGATCACGATATCGCAGGCCAGCGCGATGTTGGCGCCCGCGCCCGCGGCGACGCCATTGACCGCTGCGATCACCGGCATGGCCAAATCATGCAGGGACTGCACCAGCGGGTTGTAGCGGTTTTCCAGCGATTCGCCGAGGTCGACGCCCTGCGAGCCGGGCGCGACCGCGCGATCACCCAAATCCTGCCCGGCGCAAAAGCCGCGGCCGGCGCCGGTCAGTACCAGTACACGTGCGCCGCTCTCCGGAATGCTCGACAGCGCCTGGCGAACCTCGCCGTGCATCTGCGTATTGAAACTATTGAGCTTGTCGGGCCGGTTCAATGTCAGACGAGCGATGCCGCTGTCCACCTCGAATAAAATGGTCTCGTATGACATGACTTCCCCTTAAAGCTGATTGAACGACAAAGCTCGGCGAAAAACTATTTCTGGTCGTAGCTGATTTCGAGCGTCGGCGAGGTGGGCCGCGCCTGGCAGCACAGCACGAAGCCAGCGTCGATCTCCCAGCGCTCCAACGCAATATTATGCGTCATGACCGCGGCGCCTTCGGTGATTCTAGTGCGGCAAGTCGCGCAGATCCCGGAACGGCAGGAGAAGGGCAGCTCCAGCCCGGCCCGCTCCGCCGCATCGAGCACCGACGGATCGCTCGGCGACATCGGAAAGCTGCGGCGCCGGCCGTCCATGGTCACCGTGATGGTGGCCATAACTTCTTGGGGCGCGGGCGCGTCGATTTCTTTAGTCAGTATTTCCAGCGGCCGTGAATTCGCCGTCGCGAAGCGCTCGAAGCGAATGGGCGCATTGCCGTTCAATGCCTTGATGGCATTCCGCACCTCATCGACCATGTCGCCGGGACCGCAAATCAAGTACTCATCCGCGCCGGAAATCTCCGGGAGTTTCTGCGCCAGCTCGGCGACTTTCCTGCCGTCGATGCGCCCGTTCAAGAGTTCAGCGTGTTGCGGCTCGCGGCTCATTACAAAGTGCAGCGACAGCCGATCGATATAGCGATTCTTCAGCGCCAGAGTTTCCTCCACAAACATGGTGCGTGAAATGTTGCGATTGCCGTAAATCAGCGTAAAGCAGCTGCGCGGCTCGCGCGCCAGAATATCCGTCACCAGCGATAAAATCGGCGTGATGCCGCTGCCGGCGGCAAACGCCACATAGGAAAACTGCCGCTCGGGATCGATGGCCGTACGAAAGCGCCCCATCGGCGTGCCGACCTCGAGCAGGTCGCCCGGCCGCAGATTCGCGGCCAGATCGCCTGACATGCGGCCGCCGGTTTGCATTCGAATTCCAAGCTTGAGCGCGCTGCCGCCCGGCGCCGTGACGATGGAATAGGTGCGGCGTTCGTCGCGATCGTTGATGGTCCGGCGCACCGTGACGTACTGGCCCGCATGATGCGCAAACGTTTCGCGCAGCGTCGCCGGAATCTCCACAGTCACGCAGGTCGCATCCTCAGCGGCGCGCTCGACCGCGGTCACTTTCAGCGGATGGAAACTTAAGGCCGCCATGTCAAATGCACTTGAAGTATTCGAACGGCTCGAGGCACGCGCGGCAGCGGTGCAGGGCCTTGCAAGGCGTGGAGCCGAATTCGCTCAGCATTTCCGTATCGAGCGATTGGCAGCGCGGACAGGCCAGCGGGCGAGTCCCGCGCAGTACGTCGCGCATATTAGACACGCCCCGCTCGGGCGGAACAATGCCGTACTCCAGCAGCTTGCGCCGGCCATCGGAAGTGATCCAATCACTGCTCCACGCGGGCGAGAGCACATTGGTCACCTTGAACTCGCCCACGGCGCCTTGCCGCAGCGCATCCTGCACCGAGCGCCGAATCACTTCAGTTGCCGGACAGCCCACATAGGTGGGAGATAGCCCCACTTCAAGATCTCCGCTTGGGCCGACCTCAACGAAACGTACCAGACCTAAATCGACGATGCTCAATGCCGGGATTTCAGGATCCTCCACGGACTCCAGCAGCTGCCAAGCCGCCGCCACCCGCGCCGCTGTTTCACAAATCACAGCACTCACCAGCGCGCGTCCGGATAGGTGCGCTGCAGATATTGCATCTCGGCGAGGATGTAGCCGAGGTGCTCGCTGTGCTGACCGCGCTTGCCATGCCAGGCATGCGGACGATCCGCGGGCCGCTTCAAGGTCGCCTCGTTCAGAATGGAATCGATGCGCGCGCTCCACGCGGCATGAACCGCGGAAAGCTCCGGCCCGAGGCCGCTCTCGGCCATCAGAGTATCCAAATCGTCGGCGGCGAACAGTTCGACGGTGTAGGGCCACAGCAAATCCAGCGCGGACTGCACGCGCGCGTGGCTTTCCGCAGTTCCGTCGCCGAGACGCACCAACCAGTCGCTGCTGTAACGCAGGTGGTAGCGAACTTCCTTCACGGACTTCGCGGCGATCGCGGCCAGGCGCTCATCGCGCGATGCCGCCAAGCGCTCGTAGAGCTCGAGTTGAAATGCGTCGATCAATACCTGCCGGACAATGGTTTGGCCAAAATCGCCATTCGGTTGCTCCGCCAGGATCGCGTTGAAATAGGCGCCTTGTTCGCGAAGATAGGCGAGTTTGTCTTCGTCGCGGCCGCGGCCTTCGATCTCGCCTGCGTACGTGAGCAGCAGCCGAGCTTGACCGATCAAGTCGAGCGCAATATTGGCCAGGCCCAGGTCCTCTTCCAGCGCGGGAGCATGGCCCACCCATTCACCCAAGCGTTGTCCCAGCACCAAGCTCAAATCGCCGAGGCGCAGGACATAGCGAAATAATGCGTCCGAGTCGATCTTGGGCGGCGCAACTGCGCTCATAGGGTTTTGACCTCGTCGGGTATTTCATAGAACGTTGGGTGACGGTAGATCTTGTCGCGCGCCGGTTCGAACAGCGAGTCGGTTTCCGCCGGATCCGACGCCACGATGGCGTTGGAGGGCACCACCCAAATGCTCACGCCCTCTTGGCGGCGGGTATAAAGATCGCGCGCGTGATCAATGGCCATGCGCGCATCGGAGGCGTGCAAGCTGCCCACATGTTTGTGATCCAGGCCCCCGCGAGCGCGGACGAACACTTCGTAAAGAGGCCACTGGCGCTTATCTTCCATTCGCATGCTCCTTTAGGCTGCGGCCCTGTGTTTCGCCGCATAGGCGCTGGCGGCTTCGCGGACCCATGCACCGGCGGCATGCGCATTGCGGCGCGCGGCGATGCGCTCCGCATTGCACGGGCCGTTGCCCTTCAATACCTGGTCGAACTCGGTCCAGTCGATGGCACCGAACTCGTGCTGTTGTTTGGTTTCATTCCAGCGCAACAGCGGGTCGGGCACGCTCAGGCCCAGGAATTTGGCCTGCGGTACGGTGAAATCGACGAACTTCTGCCTCAGCTCGTCGTTCGAAAATCGCTTGATTTTCCAGCGTTGCGATTCGCCGGTATGGGTCGAATTCGCATCCGAAGGACCGAACATCATCAGCGCCGGCCACCACCAGCGATTCAACGCCTCCTGCGCCATGCGCTTCTGCTCTGCGCTGCCCTGCGCCAGGTGAAGCATCAGATCGTAGCCCTGGCGCTGATGGAAGCTTTCCTCGCGGCATACGCGCACCATGGCGCGCGCGTAAGGTCCATATGAGCAACGACACAGCGGTATCTGATTCATGATCGCGGCGCCGTCGACCAACCAGCCAATGGCGCCCACGTCGGCCCAGGTCGGCGTGGGGTAGTTGAAGATGCTCGAATACTTGGCCTTGCCCGACAGCAACTGCTCGACCAGATGATCGCGGGTCACGCCGAGGGTCTCGGCCGCGCTGTAGAGATAGGCGCCGTGACCGCCTTCGTCCTGAACCTTGGCAATCAAGATCGATTTGCGCTTCAAGGTCGGCGCACGCGTGATCCAGTTTCCTTCGGGCAGCATGCCGACGATTTCCGAATGCGCGTGCTGAGAAATCTGCCGGATCAGGGTGTTGCGGTAGCGGTCCGGCATCCAGTCCTTGGGCTCGATCTTCTCTTCCGCATCGACGCGAGCCAAGAAGCGCTGCTCGAGCGCGCCCTCATCCAGCGGCGCCGCGCTCTCCGCACTCTGTGCATCCAAAGCTTGCGTGTACATGCCTAACCCCCGGAAGTTCAGCCTCGGCTC
>Ga0302325_10009441_pt1 | contig 21293 bp, 21 predicted proteins | sample Palsa_T0_2_FD_201948 | JGI IMG/M metagenome (GOLD analysis project Ga0302325, IMG submission 201948) | Peat permafrost microbial communities from Stordalen Mire near Abisko, Sweden - Palsa_T0_2 | ecosystem: Environmental > Terrestrial > Soil > Palsa > Peat permafrost | place: Sweden: Abisko...
GTTTCAGGAGCTCGGCGTGCCGACTCTTCTGCGCCTTCATCCGGTACTTGGGGTCCGCCTGGGCAGCGTCGAGTTCCTCCCGACTGAGTTGCCCGTTGGAGATAGGGTCGGCACCCCGGATGTCGCGGGCGACCTCGCCGTCGGCGATTCCTTTCACCTCCAAGGGATGGAGGCCGCAGAAGTCGGCGATCTGTTCGAAGGTCATGGAGGTGTTGTCCACCAGCCACACGGCGGTCGCCTTGGGCATCAGAATGTCGTTCAAGAGAGCCTCTCGCAGGAAAAAGCTTCGCCCGGCCTCTCGGCCGGGCGGGTCGAACTCGCAGCATATAGAGCCTCCGGGCCGCGATGAACACATATTCGGGCGCGCGCCACCGCCGTCTGAGACTCAAGCAGCGTCATCAGCGGGCCCACAGCAGAGGTTGAACTAACAATCGCCTTAGGAAAGTCCGCCACCGAGGGCCTGATAGAGGGCGACGAGATTTGTGGTCTGCAGAAGGCGCGTCGTCGTAAGTGTCTGCCTAGCGGCGTAGAGCGTTCTCTGGGCAATCAGGGCGTTCAGGTAGGTGTCGGCGCCGCGAGCATAGCGGGCGTTCGCAAGTCGTTCACCCTCAGCCGCCGCTGATTCCAAGGCTCGTTGGGAGGCGAGTTCAGGGCCGATTGTTCTCCGCTGGGCGAGGGCGTCGGCGACCTCCCGAAACGCAGTCTGGATGGCCTTCTCGTATTGGGCCTGGTCCAGGTCCCGTGTCGCCTTCGCCTGAGCGACGCGCGTGGTGGAGGACGACCCCGATCCGGCGCACGTATCCATGAGCTACGTCGAGCGCCGGTCCACGCGGCTCACCAACGCCTTCAGCAAGAGATTTCAGAACCACGTCCACTCTCTGGCGCTCTATTTCGCCTTCTACAATTTCTTGCGCATCCACAAGACCCTGCGCATGAGCCCTGCGATGGCCGCTGGCGTGGGCAAGACGGCTCTGGACGATGGAAGACATTGCGGAGCGGATTGAGGCGAGCCGCCCGCAACCGATCAAGCGTCGGCCTTACAAGAAGAAGGTTGTCCAATGACCGAGAACCCACCGAAATACACGGCGGCGGAATACTACGGCTTCTTCATGACCGGACTGATGGGGCTGGTCGACGATGCGGAGCTGTCCGGCTATGACGCTCGCGGGACCGAGTTGCTTCGTCAGGCTCGTGTAATTTTCTGGCGCGAGTTCCGCGAACGCCATCCTGGCCATTGGGACAGAAATTCAAACTGAGACACTACCCGTTCGTCTCATCGCTTGACGATGATCGAAAGTCCGTCGCCAATCGTGGCGAGGGTCATGTCGACCCGCTCGTCCGCATGGATCCTCTTGGCGAGAGTGCTCAAGGCGACCGTGTCGGGCGTCGTATGCCCGTCTTCGGCGACTGCGCCGCTCCAGAGCATGTTGTCGATGAGAAGCATCCCGCCCGACCGAAGCAGAGCCAGACCCAGCTCGTAGTAGCGATCGTAACCGACCTTGTCGGCATCGATGAACATCATGTCGAAACCGCCGGACTCGCCCTCGCCAACGAGCTCGGCGAGGCTCTCGGCGGCCGGGCCGATCCGCGTCTTGATCAGGGCCTCCACGCCCGCGGCCCGCCAATAGGCCCTGGCTCGTTCGACGAAATCCGCCGAGATATCGCAGGCGACCAGTTCCGCCGCGCTTCCGTGCATGGCCTTCATGGCCATGGCGACGGCGGTGGACGAGTAGCCGGTGAAGACCCCCACTTCGAGGGCGCGCCTGGCGCGGATCGCCTTGGCCAATACCTGCATGAACGCGCCCTGCTCGGGAGCGATCTGCATCCCGTGGCGAGGATCGGCCATGGTTTCCTTGCGGCAACGGGCGAGGACTGGATCCTCGCGCACGCCCCAGGTCTGGATATAGGTCCGAACCTGCTCCGAAACGCCGATGGTGGTGGACATAGCGGGTCTCCTTTCCTCCAAAGGGATCCTAGAAAACGCGACTCACCGGGACGGATCCCTCACCCGCCTCCAAAGCCTCCACCCCATGCGCGGCGAGGGCTGTCGCGGCCGCATCACGCAGGGTCGCGAGGTTGCGTTCGTGGGTGGCCCGGTCAATGCGATAAAGACCCAACATCGCTATGGACAGGATACTGAAGCTGGCGCTCAAAGGCAGATAGATAGTCGCCAGGTGGCGCATCACCTGGGGATCGACCGTGCCCTTTGCGGCATGGGCCGGAAAGCGCACGATGGTCAGCAGCACCCCGGCGATGAAGGCGCCAATGCCGCCGGTGACCTTGGGAATCAGGCCGTTGGCGGCATAGAGGAGGCCCTCCGAGCGCACGCCGGTCTTCACCGCAGCGTCCTCGACCACATCGGCCATCATCGAACCGACCAGAATGAAACCGACCACGGCGACGGTGTAGGTAACGATGCTATCGGCGATCAGGATCGGCATAAGCCACGGAGACCCGTTGGCGACCATGAGCCCGACCAGACGCAGGAAGATTGGACCTGCGGCGGTGACCACCGACACGGAAAAGAGCCCGATCATGGCCCTCTTCTTTCCGAAACGCCGCGAAAGCGCCGGGGCGATGAAGACGGCAAGGATCGACCCGAGGGAGCCTGCAGGCACCAGTAGGCCGAACTGCGACGGCCCGAGATCCCAGAAGTGAGTGTAGAGATAGATGCTCAAGCCATTTGTCACGCCACCGCCAACGCCGCCGAGGATCCCGGCCAACATCAGCGAGACGAGCGAATGGTTTGAAAGGGTCGCCCGGACCTCGCGGAGCCCCTCCAGGAAGCTCTTGTTCCGCGGGCCAGCCTCCGGCAGATATCCGATGCGATCATGGGTGCCGGCGGTGGAAACCAGGATCGAGGTGAAGATCGCCACCGCTCCCAGAAGGCCGAAGCTGGCGTAGCCTTGACGGTTGAGAATCCCCAGATGGTTGTGGGGCCCGGTCCGAAGGAAGACCAAGTTCAGCACCAACGAGATCACGGTCGCACCGACGATCCCGAAAAACCATCTGTAGCTCTGTAGGGACGTCCGACGATCGTAATCCGGAGTGAGTTCCGGCGTGAGAGCGTTGCTGGCGATCTCGTATAGGCTGACCGAGACTCGCACGAGCACCATCATGGCAAGCATGAAAATGACCAACCTCGGACCCCCGAGGCCGTGAGGGGCGTTCCACAGGAGGTAGAAGAACAGCGCCGCCGGCAGGGCGGACGCGTACATGAACGGGTGCCGTCGGCCCCAGCGCGTGCGCGTCTTGTCCGACCATTGTCCGATCAAGGGATCGAACAGAGCGTCGGCCATCAGCGAGACCATGATGGTGGTCCCCACCAGGATGGGCTTCAGTCCGAGGACCTGGTTTAGATAGATCTGCAACACGGCGCCGCTCAGGCCCGTGTATGCGGTCCCATAGGCCACCGATCCGAAGCCGTAGCTGAGGCGTGTGCGCAGCGGCAACGGAGAACCGTCGGTCCGGGTTGCACGATTCATCGGAACAAAATCATGGCGGCCGATTCGGTGAATCCCGCTTGTTTCCAACGCCCAACGTCACTCTAGCGAGGCGTGGCCAAACGCCAAGCGGCGATGTTTCAGCCCGATCACCCAGATTCGGGCTTGCAATTATGTTCCTCTTTTGTTCTAGTTTGGCCGCCGTCCAAAAAGAGGGGCGGTTCGAAACTGCGACGGGAGGCTCCCACGATGCAATCTCATAACCTCGCCAAGACCGGCCTTGCGATCGTGATGCTGGCGCTGAGCGCGACCAGCGTTCCGGCGGCTGCGCCGAAGGTGCGCGACATCTGCCTGGCCGATTTTCAGAAGTTCTGTCCCACGGCCAAACTCATTCGCGGAGCGGTGATGCGGTGCGTCAAAACCAGGCTTGATGACGTCTCCGCCGATTGCAAGTCGGCGGTGACCGCCGCCAAGGAAAAGAGCGCCGCGCGCAAAGCGGCGCGTCTCGCGGCCGCCCAGTCCCAGTCCAAGGCGTCGTCCCACTAAGGCGACGGGACTCCTGGTGGGGACGGCCGCCTAGAGAAAGGCGCGGACCTCGGCGAGAAAGGCTTCCAGCCGGTCGTGGTGGACCCAGTGACCGGCCCGTTCGAACACCGCGACCCTGGCGTTGGCGAAGTGGACGATGCGGCCGTCCTCAGCCGGGTTGGAGGCCCAACTCTCGCGTCCGTACGCCAGCAGCGTCGGGCATCTGATGTTCGACCACAGCTGTTGCAGCTCCTCGGCGCGAAGATCGACAGGCGTATGGGATCGCACATAGTTGTCGAACTTCCAGCTGTAGGTCCCATCTTCGTTCTGGCTGATCCCGTGGACAGTCAGGTAGCGGGCTTGATCGGGAGTAAGATGGGCGTTCTCCTCCCGCATCCGGGCGAAGGCGTCCTCGATGGAGGCGTAGCGTCGCGGGAGTCGGCCAGCCAACGCCCGCTCCTGGGCTATCCACTCCCTGAACCGCTCGGCGACCGGCCGTTCCGCTCGCGCCGCCTGAACGGCCGGAGAGGGGCCCATGCCCTCGATAGCCACTAGCTTGCTGACGCTATCTGGAAAGATGCCGGCGTAGCGCAAGGCGATCGAACCGCCAAGGGAGTGGGCGATGATGCTCGCCGGGGCCAAGCTCTGCTGATGGATGAGCTGGGCGAGGTCATAGACGTAGGCCGCCATGGCGTAGTCGCCGCTGGGAGAAAAAGCGCTGTCGCCGTGACCGCGCAGATCCGGAGCGATGACGTGCCAGTCACGTCGGAGGTCGGCCGCGACCCAGTCCCAATTCCGGCAATGGTCCTGGCCGCCGTGCACCAGGAGGAGCGGCGGCCCGTCGGCGTTTCCCCAATCGACGTAGTGGAGACGGAGCCTCTGGGAAATGAAGCTGTGAGATGTGGGCCCGACGGGCTGGCTGGTCATGATCGCGGGATTGCTCAGCTTGCGTTCGCCGGTTTGGACACGATCCAGTCGTGGGCCGGATCATTGCGGAATATCCAGCGCCGCTGCGGTCCCCCCATGACGTTCAGGTAATAGAGGTCGTAGCCGTGCGCCGCGGCTACAGGATGATAGCCTCGAGGCACGATGACGACGTCGCCGTCCTCGACCGTGAACGTCTCGTCAAGAGAACGATCGTCAGTATAGATGCGCTGGAAGGCGAAGCCTTGGGCGGGCTTGATCCGATGGTAGTAGGTTTCCTCGAGCGCAGTCTCGCTGTCGTGATCGGCCGTGTCATGCTTGTGTGGTGGATAGGACGACCAGTTGCCGCCCGGCGTGACGACCTCCACCACCAGTAGGCAATCGGCGGCTTCGCTGGCGGGCAGAATGTCGCGCACGCGCCGGGCGTTGCTCCCCGTTCCGCGATCCTCCCGCCTCATCGCCGATGAAGAAATCAATCTCGTGGAGCGGCCGCTGGCCCCGGGCGCAGTGCACACCGCGACCTCGACCTGTGACCTGGCCGTCACCCTGTACGCTGCGCCGGCGCTGGCGTAGATCGCGGCCGGAGCCACATCCTCGAAGACGTTGGCTCGGTCTCCGAGCAGCCCGAACGACTGACCGTCCGCCTCGACATCGGCCGTTCCAGCCAGGATCACCAGGCAGGCTTCCCGCCCCTCCTCGCCGCCGCCAAAGCTCTCTCCCTTCGCCAGGCGAACAGCCTTGAATCCGACGTGACGCCAACCGGCGCTCATTGGCGTCACCTCGACGAGGCAGCCAAAACCGGCGCGGTCGGTTGGCCGAACGAGAAGATCGCTCACGCTGCCGATTCCTCGATGAGACCGGCCTCTTGCGCCGCTCTACGCAAGGTGGCGAGACCCAACCTGGCGTACGCAACGGGCTCGGCCTTGGCCGGATCCTGCTCAGCCTCGACGACTATCCAACCCTTGTAGCCGACCTCGGCCAGCGCCCCCATCACGCACCGCCAGTCAAGATCGCCATCGCCGGGGACCGTAAACATGCCTTCGAGAACCCCGTCGAGGAAACTCATTCCCTCGCGCCTCACCTTCTCGAACACGCCGGGACGCACGTCCTTAGCGTGGACGTGGACGATCCTGCGAGGATGGGCGCGGACCACCGTCGCCGGGTCGATCCCCGCAAGGGCCAGGTGGCCGGTGTCCAGCGTCAGGCCGACGACGGGGCCGCTTTGATCGAGCAGCATGCGGAGGTCCTGGGCGTCCTCGATCACCGTCCCCAGATGCGGATGATAGGCTAGCGCCAGACCCTCGCCGGCAAGAAGGTCGGCGAACCCCGTCAGCGCTTCGGCGAGGCGCAGCAGATCGTTCGGCCCGAGGCGGGGCCGAACGGCGAGCGGCGTGGCGCGGGCGCCATGCACCGCCCCGCTGATCTCGGCGTAGATGAAGACTCGGCAGCCCATGGCCTTGAGAAGCGCGGTGTGCTCGGCGGCGTCGGCGAACTCGGTGGCCGGCGATTGGCCCAGCAGGTGACCGCCGTACCAACCGCCGGCCAGAGCCAAGCCGCACGGGGCGAACTGGGCGGCAAGTTCGCGCGCGGTCCTGGGAAAGCTGCCGCCGAGTTCGATGCCGGAAAAGCCGATCGCTCGCGCATCCGCCAAAATTTCGCTGACCGGCGTCCCCGCGCCGAGTTCGGGCATGTCGTCGTTGACCCAGGCAATCGGACTGACGCCGAAACACACCGCCATCGCCGTCAGCTCGTTGGCCGCTGGCGGAGGGCGTTGGTCTCGTAGCGCCGGCGGGCGGCTCTCACTTGCGGCCGGTCGGAGACCTCGGGCGCGGTGACGTCCCACCATGCGCCACCAGCCCTTGTCGCGGAATCCGGATCTGTCTCGATCACGATCACGCTCGTCCGATCTGCGCCGAAAGCCCGATCCAGGGCCTGCGGGAGGTCATCGAAATCCGCTGCCCTCTCGGATCGAGCGCCTAGGCTCGCGGCGTGAGCGACGAAGTCGATCGCCGGCGCCGAAACACCAATCATGTTCCCAAGCGGCGCCTCGCCGAGAGACCGCTGCAACCGGTCGATGCAGGCAAAGCCACGGTTGTCGAGGAGCACGATGACGAGCCTCAATCCCATCGCGACGGAGGTGGCGATCTCCGAGTTGAGCATCAGATAGGCGCCATCGCCCACCATGACGATGACTTCGCGATCGGGATGGGCGAGCTTCACGCCCAGGCCGCCGGCGATCTCGTATCCCATGCAGGAAAAACCGTATTCCACGTGGTAGCCGCCGGGTTTCTTCGCGCGCCAGAGACGGTGCAGCTGGCCCGGCAATCCGCCCGAGGCGGCCACGACTATCGCGTCGTCGGGGGAACTTCGCCAGACGGCGCCGATCACCTGTGCTTCGCTCGGCGCCTCGGATCGCCTGGCGGGTGAGGCTGTCGCAGCCCGCCACGCCTTGTCCCAGGTGGTCGTCCAGGCTCGACACTTCGTGGTCCAAGCCTTTGGGGATCGCCACGGGGCGAGTTCCGCCGCCAGGGCGTCCAACACCACGCGCGCATCGCCAACGACGGCCGTCGCCCCATGCTTCGCGCCGTCGTAGGCGGAAACGTTGATCTGGGCGAGGCGCAGGCCGGGGTGGGCGAAGAGAGCCCGGGAGCCGGTGGTGAAGTCGGAAAGGCGCGTGCCCACGCCAACGATCAGGTCGGCGGTCGCGGCGGCCTTGTTGGCGGCGCTGGTCCCGGTCACGCCAATAGCGCCGAGATTCATCGGATGATCGAATGAGAGCGCGCCTTTACCGGCCTGCGTCTCCGCCATCGGCGAGCGGGTGGTCGCGGCGAACGCTTCCAGGGACTGTCGCGCCTGCGAATAGACGACGCCGCCGCCAACGATGATCAGAGGCGAACTCGAGTCGCGAAAGAGCCCGGCCAGCCGCCGGATCTCGCCTTCGTCGGCGCGCGGCCGCCGGACGCGCCACCGACGGCGCTCGAAGAAGGACGAAGGCCAGTCGAGAGCCTCCGCCTGCACGTCCTGGCAAAAGGCGATCGTCGCGGGCCCGCAAGTCGCGGGATCGGTAAGTTGGGCCATGGCTCTGGGGAGCGCCGTCAACAGCTGTTCGGGGCGCGTTATGCGGTCGAAGGAGCGCGACAGCGGCCGAAGGGCGTCATTGGCCGATACGGTGGCGTCGCCGAAGTCCTCGACTTGCTGGAGCACCGGGTCAGGGCGTCGACTGGCGAAGACATCGCCCGGCAACAACAATACCGGCAGGCGGCTGACATGGGCGCCCGCCGCCGCGGTCGCGAGATTCAACGCCCCCGGACCGATCGAAGTCGTGCACACCATCGCCCGCCGCCGCCGCATCGCCTTGGCGTAGGCCGTGGCGGCGTGAACCATGGCCTGTTCGTTGTGGGCGCGGAAGGTCCTGATCTCGTCTCGATGGGCGTAGAGCGCCTCACCCAAACCCCCGACGTTGCCATGGCCGAAGATCGCCCAGACACCGGCGAAAAACGGCCACGCTTCGGGTTCGTCCTCGTCGACGAGGATTTGGCGGGCCAGAAACCTGATGCACGCCTGGGCTGCCGTAAGGCGCAGGCTCACGCGGCCGGCTCTCTTTCCTTGGCCTGGCGCCACGCCGCCGCCAGCCCGTCCAGGCGGCCTGTCAGCTCGCCGATCGCACCGTCGTCGTCGATGACGCCTTTGAACCACGACCGCGCCACGTCGTCGAACACGGTCCGACCCAGGGCGAACCCCTTGACTACCGGCGACCTGGCGCAGGCGCGGAAAATCACCCCAAGATCATCCGCCGAGGCGCCCATGCCCAGAACCAGCACGCCACGGCACAGGCTATCTCCCTTGGCGATCGCGGTCTCGATGCTTCTCCACACCCGCGGATCCTCCGAGGGGGGCAACTTCCACCAGTCCGGCCGCACGTCCAGGGCGTAGATCTGATCCATCAGCCGGCCGATGAGGGTCGCATCCGTGGCCGGCGAAGACGGCGGAATGAGCTCAAGCATCAGCTCATGGCCGGTGCGACGGCAGGCGTCGAAGAGTCTCAGCAGTTGACGCTCCTGCCGATTGCGCAGTTCGGGCGGATCCTCAGGATGGGCGCGGAGCAGGCACTTGACCACTTGCCGCGACGGCCAAGTCGTAAGATCCATGCCGGCGTCGGACGGCCCCTCGAAGACCAGCGGCCGCGATCCCGGCTTCTCGATGCATCGTCCCACCCACAGCGGAAGCTCCGCCGCCCTGGCGAGCGCGTCTGCGCCGTAGGTCCCGTCCAACAAAATACCGAAGTTGGAATCCCGCCGCGCCGCCCGCGCCACGGCCTCCAGGGCAAGATCCTTGAAGGCGCTGATCCTCGTCGCCGGCGCGCCGCAATCACGGGCGATGACCTCGAACTGGGACCGGTGATCGACGGCCAGCACCATCAGCTCTTCGATCGGCGGGCCGCGCGTCGTCGCCCAGTGGATGTGCTCGAGTTCGATGTCCTCGCGAAGGCGAACCGGCCCGCCCCTCCTGGAAAGGAATGCCTGCACTTCTGGCCAGGTGGGCATCGCCGGCGCGCATCCGTGCCGCGAGGCCACGATCGCTCCGGCCGCATTGCCTAGCTCCAGGCTCGTCGGCAGCCCGAGGTCACGAAGCCACCCGCGCAGGAAACCGGCCAGGAATGCGTCGCCCGCCCCCACCGAATTGAACGCGTCGACCGGAAACCCCGAGTGGACGATCCCTGCGCCCTCGCGGACGGCCCCCGGCCACGCGGTCGCGCCATCCTGACCGTGCTTGACGATTAGGAGGGCGCCGGTCCGCTCTCGCACCTTCGCGAGCGCCCTCAACGTCTCCGCCTCGCCGCCCAGGATCCGCATTTCCTCCTGGGTCCCGACCACGAGATCGCAAAGCGGCAGGACCTCCTGCAGAATCGCGCTCACCGCCTCGTCGGCCACGTAGCGATCCTCGCCGCAGTCGCGGCCCGCCAGTCCCCAGAGCACGGGCCTATAGTCGATATCGAAGACTACGCGGCCGCCGGCCGCCTTCGCCAGTCTGGCCGCCTTCAGACTCGCGGCGCGCGGGTCCGCGACCGATAGATGGGTGCCGCTCAAAATCACGACCTGTGCGCTCGCGATCAGGCTTTCGGGGATGTCTGCTTCGCTGAGCGCGATATCGGCGCAGTTCTCTCGGAAGAAAATGAGGGGAAGGTGTTCCTTGTCGCGAATGCCCAGCATCGCAAGCGCGGTCAGCCGCTCGGGGTCTTCCTTGACGGCGCTCGTATCGACGCCCTCGCGCGCCAGTATCTCTCTGATGAAGCGGCCCATGTGGTCGGACCCGACCCGGGTGATCATCGCCGCCTTCAGCCCCAGCCGCGATGCGCCGATGGCGGTGTTGGTCGGACTGCCGCCGACATACTTGGCGAAGGAAGCCATGTCCTCGAGCCGGCCGCCGAACTGCTGGCCGTAGAGATCGACACTGGCGCGACCAATCGCCACCAGATCGAGCCGCGTCGTCATATCTTCGGTCTCCGCCATCTTTTCTCCCAGGCCGCGCTCGGGTGCGAAACCTCTAGTCCAGCGCCGGCTTTTTAGCCACAAGGGGGCATGTTCGAGGTCGCGGTCATCGGAGCCGGCCGGATCGGGTCCGTACACGCCGCCAACGCCTGCCGCCATCGCCAGCTGCGCCTCGCCGCCGTCGTCGATCCGAGCGAGGGCGCCGCCGATGGTCTCGCCGGGGAGACCGGCGCCCGCGTGGCCGCCTTCGACGAGGTCCTAGCGGACCCGGCCATCGCCGGCGTGATCATCGCCAGCCCAACCGAGTCGCACCTTGCCCAGGCCAAGGCGGCAACCGGCGCCGGCAAGGCGGTGCTGCTGGAAAAACCACTCGACCTGAACCTCGATCGCGCCCGCGCCGCGGCCCCAAGCTTGTCTGGCGCGCCACTCCTGTTGGGATTCAACCGCCGCTTCGATCCCGACTTCGCCGCTCTGCGCCGACATATCGTCTCGGGCGCCCTAGGCCCCCTGGAAAGCCTCCACATCACCAGCCATGATCCGGCCCCGCCGAGCCCCGCCTACGCCCGGGCCAGCGGCGGCCTCTTCAAGGACATGGCCATCCATGACTTCGATATCGCCCGCTGGCTTCTGGCGGAAGAGGTTACAACGGTCTTCGCCGTCACCGCCCGCCTTGTCGATCCGGAATCCTCCGACGACCCCGACGGCGACACGGCCAAGACCTTGCTTCGCACAGCCTCCGGGCGTCTCTGTGTCATCTCGAACAGCCGGCGAAGCGGCTACGGTTATGATCAGCGCATCGAAGCTTTCTGCGCCGGGGGCATGGCGAGGGTCGGCAACGCGCCCACCAGCGGTCTGGAGACGTGGACCAGATCAGGGCCCGGCGCCGCGCCCTGGAAGGATTTCTTCCTCGACCGTTACAAGGAGGCCTATCGCCGCGAACTCGACCACTTCGTCGACGTCATGGCCGGCGCCGCCCCAGCCGTCACCTTCGCCGACGGCCTCGCCGCGCTGGCCCTGGCCGAGGCCGCTGCGCTATCGGGGCGCACGGGCGAAGCGTCAGGTCCGTGAGCGACGGCTGTAGCGGCCTGTGCTAAGCTGTACCGAAGAGTAGGGGGGTGTCATGGACTGGATGAAGTATCTGCTGGTGGTGGTCCTCTCCGGGATCGCCGGGTCGTTTACCGACTGGCTGTTCATGGGCGTGCTCTTCCATGACAAGTACAATGCCCACCCCGAAGTCTGGCGGCCCGGACGAACCGACGCCCGAAAAATCCTTATCTCCACCTTGATAGGCGCGGTTGGTTCGGCCGCCGCCTTCGCCTATCTGCTCGTGCGCGCCGGGGACATCACCCTTGGCCACAGCTTGGCGTGGGCCGCCCTGGTGTGGATCGCCGGACCGCTGCCGCTCCTCGTTATCAACGGCCAGTGGCTGAAAATCCATCCTCTCGTCACCTGCGCACACGCCCTGGGCTGGCTCGCCAGGTTCGCCGTCACCGCCGGCATCGCCGCGTGGCTGATTTGAGCCTTGGAGCTCCCGTCTAGAGGATCTGGCCGACGATCAATTCCGCGGCCTCCTCGGGGGTCATCTTCGTGGTGTCGATCCGGATTTCCGGACTCTCCGGGGGCTCGTAGGGCGAATCTATGCCGGTGAAGTTCGAGAGTTCTCCGGCGCGGGCCTTCTTGTAGAGACCCTTGACGTCGCGCCTCTCCGCCTCGCCCAGAGGCGTATCGATAAAGACTTCGACAAACTCGCCCTTCGCCAGCATTTCCCGGACCATCCGCCGCTCGGCGCGGAACGGGCTGATGAAGGCGGTCAACACGATCAGCCCAGCGTCGGTCATCAACCTGGCGACTTCTCCGACTCGCCGAATGTTCTCCACCCGGTCGGCGTCGGTGAAGCCCAGATCCTTGGTGAGGCCGTGGCGAACGTTGTCGCCGTCGAGGATGAAGCTGTGACGACCCAGCGCGAAGAGCCGCTTCTGCACCAGGTTGGCGATCGTCGACTTGCCGGCCCCCGAGAGGCCGGTGAACCAGAGCACCCTGGCCTCCTGACCCTTCTGTCGCGCCTGGGCTTCGCGGCTGATGTCGACGGCCTGCCAGTGCACGTTGGAGGCTCGGCGAAGGGCGAAGTGCAGGAAGCCGGCCGCGACCGTCGCATTGCTAATCTTGTCGATGAGGATGAAGCCGCCGAGGTCGTGGTTCTGTTCGTAGGGAGCGAAGGCGATGGGCCGATCGACCGACAGGTTCACCACGCCTATAGCGTTCAACTCCAGCGTCCGCGCCGCCAGATGTTCCAGGGTGTCCACGTTCACCTGATACTTGGGCTGGGCGAGCGAGGCGGTGACGCTCTGGGCGCCGATCTTCAGCCAATACGGCCGACCGGGCAGCATTTCCTCTTCCGCCATCCAAACGATCGTTGCTTCGAATTGGTCGGCCGCGAGCGGCGGGTCATCGGCCGCGGCGATGATCTGGCCGCGCGAGCAGTCGATCTCATCGGTCAACGTCAGCGTCACCGCCTGACCCGCCACGGCCTCCTCGATATCGCCGTCGAAAGTGACGATCCGGCCCACGCGTGAGGTCCGGCCGAAGGGCGCCACTCGAACCGGATCGCCCACCCGCACCTTGCCGGTGGCGATAAGTCCGCAGAAGCCCCGGAAGTCGAGATTGGGCCGATTGACCCACTGCACCGGCATCGCGAAGGGCCGCGCCTGCGCCAACTCGGCCTCGACCTCGACGGTCTCGAGATGCTCCATCAGCGACGGCCCGCCATACCAGGGCGTCGCCGACGAGGCGGAGATGATATTATCGCCCCTCAGACCGGAGATGGGGACAGCGAGGAAATCATCGATCCCGATCGAGGCGGCGAAGGCCCGATAGTCGGCGACGATCGCCTCGAACCTCGCCTGATCGTAGCCGACGAGGTCCATCTTGGTCACGGCAAGGACGATCTTGGGAATCCCGACAAGGTGGACGAGGTAGCTATGGCGTCGCGTCTGGGTGAGCACCCCCTTGCGCGCATCGACGAGGATCACCGCCAGATCGGCGGTCGATGCGCCCGTGACCATGTTGCGCGTGTATTGCTCGTGCCCCGGGGTGTCGGCGACGATGAACTTGCGCCGGTCGGTGGAGAAGTACCGGTAGGCAACGTCGATCGTGATCCCCTGCTCGCGCTCGGCCGCGAGCCCATCCACGAGCAGGGCGAAGTCGATCTCCTGGCCCTGGGTGCCAATCCTGCGGCTGTCGGCCTCCAGCGCCGCCAACTGATCCTCGAAGATCATCTTCGAATCGTAGAGCAGGCGTCCAATCAGGGTCGACTTGCCGTCGTCGACGCTGCCACAGGTGATGAACCGCAGCAGGCTCTTCTTCCGGTGCTGGGCGAGGTAAGCGTCGATATCGCGCTCTATCAGCTCGCTGACGTGCGCCATCAGGCGACCCGCCTTGCATCTCCGGGGCGGGACGGTCGGATCGCGGCGACGGCCACCCTAGAAATACCCTTCCTGCTTCTTCCTCTCCATCGAGGCCGTCTGGTCGTGGTCGATGGCGCGGCCCTGGCGCTCGGAGGTGGTGGTGAGGAGCATTTCCTGGATGATGTCCGAAAGGCTGCTGGCGGTGCTTTCCACTGCCCCGGTCAAAGGATAGCAGCCCAGGGTCCGAAATCGGATCGAGCGCTCGACGGGCGTTTCGCCTTCGGCGAGCCGAAAACGGTCGTCGTCCACCATCAGGATCAGACCGTCGCGCTCCACCGTGGGGCGAATCGCCGCAAAATAGAGCGGCACGATCTCGATCGCCTCCTGTTGGATGTATTGCCAGATGTCCAGCTCGGTCCAGTTGGAGAGCGGGAAGACCCTCATGCTCTCGCCCTTGGAGATCCTGGCGTTGTAGAGCCTCCAGAGTTCGGGCCTCTGGTTCTTTGGATCCCACCGGTGGGCGGACGAACGGAAGGAGAAGATTCGCTCCTTGGCCCGGGACTTTTCCTCGTCTCGCCGCGCGCCTCCGAAAGCGGCGTCGAAGCCCCAGTGGTCGAGCGCCTGCTTGAGGCCCTCGGTCTTCCACAGATCCGTATGTACGGCCGAACCATGGTCGAAAGGATTGATGCCTCTCGCCTTGGCTTCGGGATTTTGCCAGACTAGGAGCTCCATCCCCGCCAGGGCCGCCATCCTGTCGCGCAGCGCGTACATGGCGCGAAACTTCCAGGTCGTGTCGACGTGGAGGAGCGGAAAGGGAGGCGAGGCGGGAAAGAAGGCCTTGCGCGCCAGGTGCAGCATGGTCGCCGAGTCCTTGCCCACCGAATAGAGCATCACCGGCCGGCTCGCTCCGGCCGCCACCTCGCGCATGATGTGGATCGATTCCGCTTCCAGTCGCTGGAGGTGGGTCAGGACCTTCGGACCGCTCATCTTTGTCGAGCAGGCTCTGGCGCTTCGCCGCGCTCGAGGAACGGACGCAAGGGCGACGGATCATAGGGCCCGGTGGCCACGAAACCCGGGTTGAAGAAGCCGGCCTTGCCATAGGCGAGCACGTCGCCATCCAGATCGAACACGCGCCCTCCAGCGGCCCGGAGGATGGCGTCGCCCGCCGCCGTATCCCACTCCATGGTGGGCGCCGGACGCGGATAGACATCCGCCTCGCCCTCCGCGACGAGGGCGAACTTCAGCGACGAACCGATCGAGAGCCGCCTTCCGACGCCGGCCGCCGACAGCCATGCCTCGGTCGGGGGAGTGCTGTGCGACTTCGAGGCCACGGCACGGAGGGGCAGCGCCACGACGCTGACCCTGATCCTGCGCTCGCCTCGACGATTTCCCTGCGGCGCCTGCTCGGCGCACCACGCCTTGCCCAGGGTCGCGTCACCCCACCAGAGCTGCGAGCGCGCCGGCGCATAGACGACGCCCAGGGTCGGGGCCCCGTCCTCGATCAGACCGATGTTGACGGTAAAATCGGTTCCCCGCCTGATGAACTCCTTGGTTCCGTCGAGAGGATCGACAAGGAAGAACCTCCGTCCGACCTTGGGAATTCGCCCTGCCTCTACTTCCTCCTCGGCGATCACGGTCGTGTTCGGAGCGAGTCGCGCAAGCCCTTCGAGGATCACCGCCTCGGCCGCCCGGTCCGCCGCCGTGACCGGAGAAGCGTCGCGTTTGGTTTCGACCGCGCACTCGCCTTGGAAATGCTCCCAGATCACGGCCCCCGCGACCACGGCCAGGTCCGTCAGGCCGCCAAGGAGTTCGGCGCGATCGACCGGCGCTTCGTTGGTCATTTTCGTGATTGACGCCTCCCCAACTCCGCCCGCCGCGCGTCGGTGATGAAGAAGACTACTCCGCCTTCGCCTGGAAAGGGGACGGGACCCGCGCCCGGCCCTGCGTGGCGAACATCCAGCCTGGGTATTCAGCGGACAGCTCGCTCACCGCATCCAGCTTGGCGACCTCGTCGCCGGTGAGTTCCAGGTCGGTCGCGGCAAGGTTGTCCTCGAGCTGCTCGACGGTCTTGGCCCCGACGATGATGCTCATTACGTGCGGCTTGGAAAGCAGCCACGCAAGCGCCACCCGCGCCACCGACACCTGATGGGCCTCTGCGACCTCGCGCATGGCGGCGACGCTCGCCCACGCCCGGCCCTTGTCGACCGGTGGAAAATCAAAGCTCGCCCGCCGCGCATCGTTGGGCGCCGCCGCGTCAGGCCCGAACTTGCCCGAAAGCAGGCCTCCGGCCAGGGGCGACCACACCATCAGTCCGACCTTCTCGGCGGTCAGCATCGGGACGAGTTCCCGCTCCAGATCCCGCCCCGCGATCGAATAATAGGCCTGCAAGGTCTCGAACCGGGCCAGGCCCCGGGCCTCGCTGACGCCAAGGGCCTGGGCGATCCTCCACGCCGCCCAGTTGGAAACGCCGATGTAGCGCACCAGCCCCTCGCGCACGAGATCGTCGAGAGCACGCAAGGTTTCGTCGATCGGCGTCACGGTGTCATTGCCGTGGATCTGGTAGAGGTCGATGTGGTCAGTCTGCAGCCGCTCGAGGCTGCCCTTGACGCTATCCATGATGTGGGCGCGCGAAGCGCCGAGGTCGTTGGGACCCGGACCCATCCGCCCGAAGACCTTGGTCGCGATCACCACGTCGGATCGCTTCACTTTCAGGTTCTTCAGAGCGTGGCCGAGCCGGCGTTCCGCCTCCCCGAACGAATAGACGTCCGCGGTGTCGAAGAAGTTCACGCCCGAGGCGATGGAGCGTCCGATGATGTCATCCACCGGCCCCTGCTCCAGCGACCCGATCGCCCGCCACATTCCCGCATCGGCGTTGCCCCCGAAGGTCATGGTCCCCAGGCAGACCTCCGAGACAAAGAGTCCCGTTCGGCCGAGCTGTTTGTATTTCATGAGCGGCGCATCCTTGGGAGAACTGGGCGCACTTAGGGTGGCGAGGCGCGGGGCGCCAGAGCCCGGACGGTTCCGGGTCGCGCCGTTCAGACCCGAATCACCTCGAGTCCGTCGAGCTCCCGGCGCCGCACCAGTCTTCCAGGACCTTGTCAGGCTTCCTCGGGCTGGAGTTCCGCCAATTCCCGATTGGCGATGATGTTGGCCCGCAGTAGCAATCCGATGACGCCGAAGCCCAACAGCAACATCACCCAGGTTCCGGGCTCCGGGAGGCTGGCGGCCGCACCTTGGTCGAGACCGACAATTCGAGCCGAAGGACGAGTGCGATCTAAGATCAACGTCGCGGACGGGCCGATCTGCGGAAGGTCGCTGGCGATCAACAGTTCGGATGCCACCGGGAGTCGCGTCATCCACGGCGCGGCCGCTATTCCATCGATGGTCGGAACGCCTGGATCACCTGCGCCGACAGGACTGGGCGCCTCCGCCGCGAAGAAGATCGAGCTTGTCGGCTGCGGGCCACGGAATCGAAGGGCCTGGGTCGAGTCATCCAGATCTCGGGATCGCCATTGCCGCTCGAGTCCGGCCAGGGAACCTTCCGAAAACTCGAAATGGGACGTCGGTTGGAAGACGCCGTCGGCCGGGGCGTCGGCGATATCATGTTCCGTCGGGCCGAGCTGCCCGGCGGATGCGATCCCACCAAAGAGCATCCCCGCGCCGGCCACCGCCGCCGCCAGCCTTCGCATCGGAGGGCACTTCCCTTTGCTTGCCGGCCACTTCCGGAGACACATCGAGAGTCAATTCAGCGCGCGTGACACAATGTCGCCACATCGCTTAACGCGGATCGCATGTCGTGTGAAGGCCGTTCGCCTCTCGCGTGCGCTGCCGCCAAATGTTCGAAGCTGGACTCGAGTAAAGCCTGATGCGACTAAGAGACCGGAGGCTCGGGTCCGAAGTTTTCGCCGTGACCTGCAATGCAAGTCCCTAGGGATCGGATGTCCAAAGGAGTCGCCCGGCCTGCCAAACTGAGGTTGGAGCACGTCGCGCCCCCTGGAGCCCGGTGTGGTCGCCTGTCAGGCGAAAGGTATTGGCAGGGGGCCGCTCACCGCCCTATTGGATTGGGGCCGCGTTAACCGAGTTGGCCGCTTCATTGGGCTGGGGTGAGACGAGTGACCGTTCACCAGAGGCGATTCGTCATGCCGCGGGACTGCGGGATTGTGTTCACCGAAGTCCCGCAAAGCTTGGCCGCCGGCGCCGAGCGCCTCCAGACCTCCCGGTTGAAGCGCCTTATCGACATTTTCGGGGCCGCGATGGGCCTTGTCTTGCTCAGCCCGTTCCTGCTCCTGGTCGCAATCGCGGTTCTTATCGAACACCCTGGCCCGATAATTTTTCGTCAGCGACGAACCGGATACGGCGGCGTTCCTTTCGTGATCTACAAGTTCAGGACGATGACAGTGCTGGAGGACGGCCACATGGTCGTCCCCGCCACCCGCGACGATGGCCGAACTACCCGCTTCGGCCGGTTCCTCCGCCGCACCAGCATCGACGAGTTGCCCCAGTTGGTGAACGTCCTGAAGGGCGACATGTCATTGGTGGGTCCGCGGCCCCATGCGCTGGCGCATGACGAATTCTTCGGCGGCACAGTCCGGGGATACGACGACCGGTTCCTGGCCAAGCCCGGGATCACCGGCCTTGCGCAGGTGTCGGGACTGCGAGGTGAAATCCGCGGGCCCAGTTGCATGGCCGCCCGGCTCGACAAGGATCTCGAATATGTCAGCCGCTGGTCGGTCGGGATGGATATCGACATCCTTTTCAGGACCCTGACCATGGGACCCTTTCACCCCGCCGCCTACTGAAGGTCGGGACTTCGCCAGCGAATCGGCCGACAAGTCTGACCTTGCGATCGAAAATGGCCATTTAACGATTGCGAAGGGCAGTGCAGCCTATCGTCGGACCTCGTTTGCGAGTCTAGATGATGCAACCGCTCAGAAAACCTAGCGCCCCGGCGCGCGAGGTGATTTTCAAAACGCAGAAGACATCCGCCGCTCGCGTGGCCGACACCGCCAGCGGCATGACGCCCTCTCCGGCGCTCGCCCTTCAGGATCATCTGGCGACGAACTGGAACGCCGCGGCCACGGTCGACGAAGAGCGGCGTTGGGCCCCACGATCGACGCTGCTGCTCGCCGCCGGCGTATCCCTGGTCATCTGGGGAGCGATCGCCGGGGCGGCCGCCGGCATTCTCTGACTTCGCCGCCAGCACGGGCTGCTAGAGCCCGTCGAACAGCGCCGTGGAGAGGTAACGTTCCGCGAAGCTTGGGATGATGGTCACGATGAGCTTGCCGGTCATCTCATTGCGGCTCGCGACGTCAAAGGCGGCCGTGAGCGCCGCGCCCGAGGATATTCCTACAGGCACGCCCTCGACCCGGGCGCAGAGTCTGGCCATGTCGATCGCGTCCTCGTTCGAGACACGAACGATTTCGTCCATCACGCCGCGGTCGAGGATTGCCGGCACGAAGCCGGCGCCAATGCCCTGAATCTTGTGCGGACCTGGTTGTCCGCCGGAGAGGACCGGCGAGCCAGCGGGCTCCACGGCCACCATCCGCACCGAGGGTTTTCGAGCTTTCAGCACCTGGCCGACGCCAGTGATCGTGCCGCCGGTTCCGACCCCCGAGACCACCACGTCGACGCGACCTTCGGTATCGTTCCAGATCTCCTCGGCGGTGGAGGTCCGGTGAATCTGCGGATTGGCCGGGTTCTCGAACTGCTGGGGCATCACCGCGCCAGGAATTTCCTCGATCAGAGCCCGGGCTCTGGCCACCGCGCCCATCATGCCTTTCTCGGCCGGCGTGAGCTCCAGCCTGGCGCCCAAGATCAGGAGCATCTTGCGCCGCTCGATCGACATGCTTTCAGGCATCACCAGTATCAGATCCAGCCCCTTGGCGGCGGCGACAAACGCCAGGGCGATGCCGGTGTTGCCGCTGGTCGGCTCGACGATCGTGCTGCCGGGCCCGATCAGTCCTTTCGCCTCCATGGCTTCGATCATGGCGATGCCGATGCGATCCTTTACCGATCCCATCGGATTGAAGAACTCGAGCTTGGCGGTAACCTCGGCCTTAGGCTCGAAGCGCGCTGTCAGCCGAGGAAGGCGGATCAGCGGACTATCGCCAATTGTGTCGAGTATCGAATCGTAGATCTTGCCCCTGCCCGATCGCTTGAAGCGGGTGGGGTCGTGTTCGGCGCCGATGGGCTTCATGGTCGTTCCCGGCTTCCTCTCAACGAAGCGACCCTAAGCTGAGATGCGCCCCTACAGAAGCACGCTTATCCCGGGACTCAAGTCTTAGCCGCTGTCCGTGGCGGCGAGGATCGGGCCGCCGCCGGGAAGTTGCACCAGGATGGCGGTTCTCAGGGCCGGGTCGCCGGCCTGCGCGATCGGAAGGCTTTCGGCCTGGCCGGTCCAGGACCCCAACCTTGTCAATTCCCGAACGATGTTCTTATGCGGGACCGTCTTGCCGCCGTTCTCGCCGCGCCTGATCGACACCATTATGACGCGCGGATCGTACCGCACGAGCCAGACGTCCGCGGGCTTGGCGGGAGCGGGCGCTGTCGACAGGCTCACGGCGTCGCGGCGCAGGGCGATCGCCGGCCCGCCATCGCCGCGGTCGCCCTTGACGATCAACCCACGCAGTTCGCGCGGATCGACGCCGACGCCGTCGCGGCGACCGTTGACCACGACCTGCGGGGTGAACACGGTGGCGCGCGCAAGTCGGCGTTCGTACATCCACTGCCTGGCCGTAAAGAGCGGCGAGGCGAAGGTGTCCTTCCAGCCGAGCCCATCCCAATACGTGACGGCGAAACTCAAGACCAGAACGCCGGGCTGACCGGCCAGCGCCGCCGCGTTGGCGTCGGCGGGCAAGCAGGATGAGCAGCCCTGGCTCTGAAACAGTTCGACCACCGTCGGATGGTCGGCGTCCGCGGCTACGGCCGGGGACGCCAATGCGGCAAAGCCGACCGCCAGCGCGATCAAGCCGCTGGATCGAAATCTCTCTGTTCGGGTCATCTCAGAGCACTCGATGGTGTCGTCAGGGGCCGTCACGCGGCGCTTGCCCGCGGGCGGAGCGGGGGCGCAATATACTTCCTGAGGAAATCCCGGCCAAGAAGGAACATCCCCTTGCCCCAAGCCCACGATCTGGTGATCCGAGGCGGCGTGATTTTCGACGGCGATGGAGCGCGGGGGTTCGCCGGCGATATCGCAGTCGACGCCGGGCGCATCACCGCGCTCGGCGATATCGCCGGCGCCGGGAGAGAGGAGATCGACGCCAGGGGGAAGGTGGTCACGCCCGGATTCGTCGACATCCACACGCACTACGATGGCCAGGCGACCTGGGATACGCGCATGCAGCCATCGTCCTGGCACGGCGTCACCACCGCGGTCATGGGCAACTGCGGTGTCGGCTTCGCACCTTGCCGGGAGGCGGACCACGATCGGCTCATCCGACTCATGGAAGGAGTCGAGGACATACCCTTCCCCGTGTTGGCCGAAGGTCTGCGGTGGAACTGGGAGAGCT
>Ga0302325_10009443_pt1 | contig 21292 bp, 16 predicted proteins | sample Palsa_T0_2_FD_201948 | JGI IMG/M metagenome (GOLD analysis project Ga0302325, IMG submission 201948) | Peat permafrost microbial communities from Stordalen Mire near Abisko, Sweden - Palsa_T0_2 | ecosystem: Environmental > Terrestrial > Soil > Palsa > Peat permafrost | place: Sweden: Abisko...
AACACCGTCCGCAGCGCCTCGTGCCGGTCCACCACGTCCGCCAGCGCCGCCCGCAGCGCCCCCACATCCAGCTCACCCGACAACCGCAACACCAACGGCCACCCAAGGCCGTTCTGGATGCCGGTGAACCACATGCGTCGCTGAGCCGGTGACAGCGGGATCCGTTCCGGTCGGGCGGCCGGGCGCAGCTCTGGTCGCGCGAGCGGTGTCAGCAGCTCCGCGAGCGCCACCGGCGTCGGCGCGGTGAACAATTCCCGTATGCCCACCTCCAGGTGCGCCTGCGACCGAATCTGGTTGACCAGTCGTACCGCGAGCAGCGAGTGGCCGCCCAGATCGAAGAAGCTCTCATCGAGGCCGACCTGGGGGATGTCGAGTACCTTGGCGAAGATCGCGCGGAGCAGGTCCACCACGGGAGTCCGCGGCCGCTCGCCGCCGTTTGCTGACTCCGATTTGGGCGCCGGCAGTGCCGACCGGTCGAGTTTCCCTCCCGGGGTGAGCGGCAGCGCGGGAAGGATGACGATCGCCGATGGCACCAGATAACCGGGCAGCCATCCGGCCAGGTAGTCGCGCAGGCTGGTCACGTCCGGGTCATCCTGGTCGCGGCCGGCCGCTCCTTCGGCCGGGGTCACGTAGGCCACCAGGCGCCCGTCGCCCGGCCGGTCCTCGCGGACGGCCACCGCCGCCCGCCCGACGAGCGGGTGCGCGGTCAGTGCGGCCTCTACCTCGCCCGGCTCGATCCGCCGTCCACGCAGCTTGACCTGGTCGTCAGCCCGCCCACCGATGATGAGCTCACCGTCGGTCGTCCACCGGGCCAGGTCACCGGTCCGGTACATCCGCTCTCCAGCGTGCCCGTACGGGCACGCGACGAAGCGCTCGGCTGAGGTGGAAGGCCGGCCTAGGTATCCGCGAGCCAGGCTGGCCCCGGCCACATACAGGTCCGCGACGACGCCGGGCGGGACGGGCCGCAGCCCGCGGTCAAGCACGTAGGCTCGCGTGCCAGGCAGGGGGCGCCCGATCGGCACCTGCTGCGGGCCGGGTCGGCAGGTCCACGACGTGGCGTCCACGGTTGACTCTGTTGTCCCGTAGCTGTTGATCATCGTGCGGCCCGGCGCCCAGTCCCGCACCAGCTCAGGCGGGCACGGTTCGCCGCCGACCTCCAGCGTCTCGACCCATGGCAGCGAATCGGGTGGCAGGCCGGCCAGCACGGATGGCGGCAGCGTCACGTGCGTCACGCCCTGCTTGGTCAAGAATGTCGCCAGCTCGGTGCCCAGCCGCTGTTCGGCCGGCACGATCACCAAGGCAGCGCCGTTTGCCAATGCCGATGTCCACTCTCGGCCGAATGCGTTGGACGCGGGTGACGCGAACTGCGCGAAGCGACACCCAGGCCGGACATCGAGCCGCCGCTGGGCGACGGCCAGGTTCACCAGCCCGCCCTGCGTGATCATCACGCCCCGGGGCGCCCCGACCCGGCCCGGCGTGTAGCTAACGCAGGCCGGATGCGCCGGGCGAACAGGCGCGTCCCGGTCGGCGTCAGTCACCGGTGCGCTCGGCCGCCGGGCCAATCCGGCCGCCACCCTATCGTCGTCGATGACCACCGCAGCGGCGTCCGCGGGCAGCAATCCCGCCGTCGCCGCGTCGGTTACCACCAGCACCGGATCGGCGTCGGCGAGCATGAACGCCACTCGCTCGGCCGGATAGCGGGCGTCAAGCGGCAGGTACGCGGCTCCCGCCTTCAGCACCGCCAGCACCGACACGATCAGCTGCTCGGTCCGCGGCAGGAGCACCGCCACGATGCGCTCCGGGCCCGCCCCCGCCTCGATCAGGTGGCGGGCCAGCTGACTCGACCGCTGGTCAAGCCCCGCGTACGACAGTGTCGTAGCGCCGCAGGCAACAGCGACGGCATCCGGCGTCCTGGCCGCCTGCGCCTGGACCCTGTCGGCCACCAGGTCGGCCACTGGCATGGCCGGCCTCGTCGCCCCCGTGTTGTTCAAGCGGCTGTCGTTCCAGCGGCTCAGGATTCGTTCTCGCTCGCCTGGGCCGAGCAGGTCCACCTGATCAACCCGCATCCCGGGGTCACCGGCCACCGCTGTCAGGAACCGGACCAGCCGGTCCGCCAGCAGCTGGGCGCTGGCGCGGTCGAACATGTCGCGGGCGAACGCTAGCTCGCCCGCCACGCCGCCCGCCTCCAGCCCGGTAGCCCTCATATCGGTGAGGTTGAAGGACAGGTCGAACCGCGCCGCGCCGGTCAGCGTTCGCCGCTGCGACGCCATCACATCGTCGCCCAGCGATAGCACGGTCCCGTGGGGGTTGAGGAACGCCAGCGAGACCTGGAACAGCGGGTGATGAGCAGCCGAGCGGGCCGGCGCGATGACCTCCACCACGCGCTCGAACGACAGGTCCTGGTGCGCGAAGGCAGCCAGGTCGATTTCCCGCACGGTGCCAAGCAGTTCGCCGAAGGACTTGTCACCGGCCACCGGGGTGCGCAGCACCAGCATGTTGATGAAGAACCCGACGAGCTGATCCAGCCCCTCGTCGCCGCGGCCCGCCACGGACGTCCCGAGCGGTATGTCCTCGCCAGCCCCCAGGCGGGAGAGCAGCGCGGCCACTGCCGCCTGCACGACCATGAAAAGCGTCACCTTGAACTGCCGCGCCAGTTGCTCGAGGGCGGACACTAGCGGAGCCGGGAGGTCGAACTGCACGGAATCGCCGTGCTGATCGCGTAGTGCGGGGCGCGGGCGGTCCGATGGCAGCGCGATCTCCGCGGGCAGCCCTCGCAGGGCGTGCTCCCAGAACCGGGCCTGGCGGCTGAGCTCACTGTCCGGGTCGTTCTCGGTGCCCAGGGCCTGCCGCTGCCACAGTGTGTAATCGGCGTACTGCACGGGCAGCGGGCTCCACGGTGGCGCCTGGCCCCGTGATCTCGCCTGGTAGGCCGTGGACAGGTCGGCCAGCAGCGGTCCAGTGGACCAGCCGTCGGCGGCGATGTGATGCACCACGAGCAGCAGCACCTGCTCGCCGTCAGGCTCGCGGAGCAGGCATGCGCGTAGCGGGGGGGCCGATGCCAGGTCGAACGGCCGCGCCGCGAGGCGGCCGAGCACAGTCTCGGTGTCGGCGTCGCCGGTGTCGACGACCTCGAGGGCCGGCGTGGCGGCCCTCGGGTCCAGGATCCGCTGGACCGGTGTCCCGCCAACCTCAGGGAAGACCGTGCGCAGGCTCTCGTGTCGTCCCGCCACATCGGCCAGGGCGGCGGCGAGCGCGTCGGCGTTGAGCACCCCGGTGAGGGTGAACGCTATCGGGACGTTGTAGGTCGCGGACGGTCCCTCCAGCTGGTTGACGAGCCACAGTCGCTGTTGCCCGAAGGACAGCGGCAGCTGCTCCGGGCGCTGTTGCGCGACCAGCGCTGGCCGTTGGCTCGCGCCGCCCTGGCCCAGCAAGCGTGCCAGTCCCGCCACGGTGGGTGACTCGAACAGCAACGGAAACTCCAGTCGCTCTCCGAGCACCGCGCTGATCCGGTTCAGGAACCGCACGGCGAGCAGGGAATGCCCGCCCAGGTCGAAGAAGCTGTCGTCGACACCGACGGCCGGCAGCCCGAGCACCGCCGCCATCAGGTCGCACAGCAGGCTCTCGAGGCCGGTTCGCGGTGCGTTGTCCTCGCGGGCGGTGTGGAAATCGGGCGCGGGCAGCGCGCGGCGGTCCACCTTGCCGTTGGCGGTGAGCGGGAACTCGGGCAAGACGATGAGAGCGGTGGGAATCATGTGCGCTGGCAAGCGACCGCGCAGCGCGGCCATGAGCTCGGAAACGAGCAGGCTGGCTCGGGTACTCGTGGTGGGGGCACTCGACGGCGAGTCGGCCGAGCGAGGCACGACATACCCGATCAGGCGCCGTTCCCCCCTGCTGTCCTCGTGGGCGACGACGCACGCCTGTTTGGTCCCTGGCTGGGCCGTGAGGATGGCTTCGATCTCACCGGGCTCGATCCGCAGGCCGCGGATCTTGACCTGGTCATCCGTCCGTCCCAGGTACCTGAACTCACCGTCGTCGCCCATCCAGACGAGGTCACCGGTCCGGTACAGGCGGGCGCCCGGCGCGCCGTAGGGATCGGCGACGAACCGCTCGGCGGTCAGGCCGGGCCGGTTCATGTAGCCGCGGGCCAGCTGGGCCCCGCTCACGTAGAGCTCGCCTGGCGTACCGTGGGGCACCGCGCGTAGCTGGTCATCGAGCACGCGCAGGACCGTCGTGCCCACCGCGGGGCCGATGGACGGCGGGGTCGGAGCTGGCTTGAGCGGGCCGGCCAGGGTGACTATGACCGTGGTCTCGGTCGGACCGTAGACATTGAACATGCGACGTTTCGCCGCCCAGAGCTGAACCAGGCTCACCGGGCAAGCCTCGCCGCCGACAACGATGACTTCCAGGTCCGGGAGCTCGGCCGGCGAAGCCGTGGCGAGCACCGACGGCGGTATAACCACGTGAGTCACTCGGTTCACGGCGAGGAAGTCGGTCAGGTCCGCGCCTGCCAGCGGGCCGGGCGGGGCCACGACGAGGGTGGCGCCTGAACCGAGCGCGGTTAGTGTCTCGCCGAGCATGGCGTCCCACCAGGGGGAAGCCATCTGCGGGATGACGCTGCCGGGGCCAAGGCCGATTCGCTCGATCATGCTGCGAGCAAAGTTCATGATGCCGAGATGAGTCACCCCGACGGCCTTGGGCTGGCCGGCGGAGCCGGAGGTGTATATGACGTAGGCGAGGCTCGACAGCGGTCGGCTGGCGAATCGCTCACGGACCGGTGCCTGGCCGCCGTCGAGCCCCGCCTCCTCCACCAGCACGCACGGGATCGCCAGCGTGTCGGGGAGGTTCCGGGCCAGCTCGCCGGTGGTGATGACGAGCCGGGCCCGGGAGTTCGCGCACATGAAATCGATCCGTTCGGCCGGGTAGGCCGGATCGACCGGCATGAAGGCAGCGCCGGCCATCATGACGCCGAAAATCGCGACGATCAGATCCACTGACCGGTTCAGGGTCACGGCGACGACGTCGTCAACGCCAACCCCCATGGTGGTGAGCACCTGCGAGACCATCGCGGCCCTGCGTGCCAGTTCACCGTAGGTGAGGCAGGCATCCTTGCTGACCACCGCGGGTGCCCCTGGATCCTGCTGAGCTCGCAGGGAGAACAGGTCCAGGGCGGTCCGGCAGCCTGCGAACGTCGGCGCCGTCACCGTTATCGCCCTTCGGCCGACATGGCGTCGGCGAGGCTCTTCGGCCGCATGTCCGTCCAGTGCTCATTGACGTAGTCAATGCACTCGGCGCGGCTGGCCGAGCGGAGCACGACCCGCCACCCGGCCGGGACATCCGCGAACTCCGGCCACAGCGAATGCTGATTCTCGTCATTCACCAGGACGTGGAAGATGGCCGACTCGTCGTCAAAGGGATTGCTCACGAGATTTCTCCAGTGTCAGGGTTGCTGTCCGGCGAATTCAGGGGTAAGGAAAGGTCATTTGACGATGAAGAGCCGCCCGCCCGGCACTTTGTGCGGCCTGCACTGGACGGCGCTGAAGCCTGCCGCGAGAAAGGTCTCCCGCCAGGTCTCCTCCGCGGGCAGCCGCACGTTCATGAAGCTTTCGTGCAGGTAGGTGAACAGCGAGCTGAACATGCGCTCGCGAGCGGTGGCACTGTAGGGCACCGCATCGCTGATGGCCAGGAACCCGCCCGGGGCCAGCGCGTTCTTACAGCTGCGGAGGACCGCGGCGGAGGTTTCCGGGTCGGACAACAGGTCGTGGAAGACGAAGCCAGCGTGAATGACGTCGGCGCCGGCGATGGGGCTAGGGTCGTCCGCCAGCGACTCAACCGATCGCTGGACAACCCGCAGTCGGCCCGCCAGGCCTGCTTCCCGCGCGCCCTCCGCGGCGAGCGCGCACGCGGCGGCGCTGATGTCCAGCGCCACGCCGGTCGCGTCCGGTAGCTCCGAGAGTGCGTCGATCAGGAACCGTGCCGTGCCCGCGCCAAGGTCGACCACGTGCGACGGGCGCGCGCTGACCACGACGGACAGGTCCTGCGGGTAGATATCACTGGAGCCTATCCACTGGGAAAACAGCGCCACATCACGAGAATCGCGTGCGTGCAGTCCCGCCGCGGAGTCCCGGTCCGTAAGGAACGCGAGCGAATTGTCGATGAACGGACGAGCGGCTTGGAGAGACCAGGAGAGATAACCAGCGGCGGTGCGCAGCTGCGGGAAAGCATCGGTGACCCGCACCGACCGCGAGGCGCTGTCACGGATCACCAGGCCCGCGGCGGCCAGCGCGCCGAGAAAGCTCTCCATGCCGGGAACCGGCGTTCCCGCCGCCGCCGCGAGTTCCTCGGCGGTAAGGGGAAGGCCGCTTTCCAGCTGCCCGAAGATCCCGAGTTCGTCCGCGATCTCAAGCAATGCCGCGATAGCGGCGAGGTCGGCCGCAGTGTCGATCAAGGTTCGGTCGCCCTGAATGGGTGTCACCATTTCCTGGACGGAGTTTGGGCGTGTCTGGAGCGCTTCTGTTTGGTAGTCAATTGTCACGGGATCCTCCTCTGAGCATGTTCGCGAAAGACGCGCTCACCGACGATTTTTTTCACTTTAATAAGCGGGTGAGCCCGCCCGCCGCGCCAGTTACTTCTTCGGCAGGCACTTGTCGTAAGTGTTGCCCGCGGTCGCGATGGGCGCAACTTTCGCCGCGCGTGGTTTAACTGCGGCGACGGCGCAGTTAAACGTCCATTACGCCTATCGCGGCAGCATAAAATTCGACTGCTCAATTCCGCGGGTTAGCCTCTGGCCAGCGGGCGTGACGGAGCTCGCGGTGGGCCAGCCCGTAAATGGTCGCGACGCCCATGGCCGCGGCGAGGGTCACCATCGCGCCCTGGGCCGGGAGGTACTGCAGGAGCAGGCCGCAGCCGACGACGCCGACGGGCATGCCCAAGGCGATGAGCGTGGTGGCCGCGGCGACGACGCGCCCACGTCGCTCCGGCGGGGCCCGGCGGATGACGAGGATGTCGCCCAGGACACGCATCGCGGGGACCGCGATCATCCCGGTGAATAGCACGCCCGCCACCCACCACGGGCCGAGCGGAACCGCCAGCAGCAGGAACACCAGCACCTCAGTACCGCAGATCAGCAGCAGCAAGACACCAGGCCGGAGGCGGTGCAGGATCTTGACCAGCGGCGCGCCGGCCAGCCCGCCGGCGCCGCCCAGGCCGATCGCCAGCCCGATCTCGAAGGGCGGGACGCCCTGATGCCGCAAGATCACGATGACCACGAGCTCCAGGCCGGCCGCGACCGTGTTCACGGCCATGATCAGCAGCACCGTGGCCCGCAGGACCGGCTGTCCCCATAGGTCGCGGATGCCGGCCAGCATGCCGTCTCCCGCCGTCTGCTCGCCCGGCGCCGGGCGGGCGACGCCGGCCGGGACGAAGGCCATCGCGGTGAAGGCGAAAAGGAAGGCGGCGGCGGTGAAGGCGAAGGGGACGACGTGGTCCAGGCCGTAGAGGACGCCGGCCAGGGCCGGTCCGGCCAGGTTGGCGCCGCTGATCCGCACCTCGTCCTGGGTGAGCGCGAGGGTCAGCTGCCGCGCGGGAACGATCGAGCGCAGCAGGAGCATGCTCGTCGCACGGCCAAGCGCCTGGCCGGCGCCGAGCACCGCGGCGACGGCGACTAGCAGGGGCAGGGTGAGCCAGCCGCCGATCAGGGCGATGGCGACGACGCAGGCCACCATCGTGGAGACGGCGTACGCCACGAGGGCCAGGCGCTGGCTGTCGTAGCGGTCGGCCAGCGAGCCGACCGGGAGGCCGGCCACGAGCATCCCGGTGATCTGGACCGCAGAGAACAAGGCCGCCTTGCCGGGCGAGCCGGTCATCGTGAGGATGGCCAGCGGGTAGGCGACGGTCCCGACCGCCTGGCCGAGGGTCGCGCTCGCCGAGCCGGTCCAGAATGTCTGGAAGACGAGGTTGCGGCGTAGGGGGATCTCAACATCGACTGTCACACTTTCACTGTAACGCGAATGCTTCCGTTTTCGTGAATGATCTTAGATTCGTGAATACGTGAGAGGATGGCGGACATGGAAAAACAGCCGGGAGCCAGGGAGATCGGCAGCGTCGAGGAGCTGCGGGCGCTGGCGGACCCGGTTCGCCTCGCGATCTTGTCGGCGCTTGACACGCGCGTCCCTGACGGTGAACTCGCGGTCATGTCGGTGAAGGAGCTAGCCAAGCACCTCGGCGAGCCGCAGACCAAGCTGTACCGGCACGTGAAGCAGCTCGAGGCGGCCGACCTCATCGAGGTGGCCGCGACGCGGATGGTCTCCGGCATCCTGGAGCAGCGTTACCGGGTCCGGCAGCGCGAACTGCGGCTATCCCCGGCGCTGTACCGGCGGCACGCCGACGAGAGCGAAGAGGCCGTCCGATCCGCCTTCGACGCCTTCCTGCAAGGCCTCTTCGACCGAGCGCGCGACCAGGGCTGGCTGCCGGACGCCCCGGACAAGCCCGTCGTCCTCGTCGCCAACAACCAGGTCAGCCAGCAGGCCGCGCAGCGCATCCGCGTCCGGCTGGCGGAGGTCCTGCGGGAGATCAGCGAGGCCGAGGCAGGCGATGTACCGATCAACGTCGCGATCGGCTTCTACCGGTCGACGACATGATCCTGGCAGTTCAACCAGCGCCGGTCATCAGTTAAACCAGCGCCCGCTAGACAAATAATCGTTTTTTCAGAATGCTTGCTCCAGTGTTAATGCCGCGATCCATGCGCTAACGCCGCGTTCGGACGGGAGCGAATTGAACACGTCAAATGAAGCCGTAAGCAGGGCCAGGACCCTGTCCGTATACCGCGGACTGGCGGCTGAACTTCACCAGGCAAGAGTCCACCGCCGCGCAGTGCGGCCTATCACGACGCGCCATCCGAACCTGACCTTCGAAGAGGCATCCGCGATCCAGGACGAGCTCCGTGACCTGGAGATCGCGGATGGCGCCGTCCTCGTCGGGCACAAGATCGGTGCCACCAGCAAGGCCGTCCAGGAGAAATTCGGCATTGGACACCCCGACTTTGGCTTCCTCACCGACCGAATGGTGCTTTCGAGCGGCGTGGTGCTCGAAATGGACCAGTTCATCGCGCCGATGGTCGAGGGGGAGATCGCCTTTCGCATGGCGGCTGATCTGCACGGCGAGGACGTCACCGCGCAGCGCGTCCTGAACGCCGCGGCAGAGGTTTTCCCCGTCCTCGAAGTTCTCGACAGCCGTATCGTCGACTGGAAGATCCGGCTCGGCGATACGGTCGCGGACAACGCCTCATGTGGCGCCATCGTCATTGGCGAGCCGATGCCTGCGATAGGGCTCGATCTGGCTGCGGAGACGATGCTCTTCGAGGTGGACGGGCGGGTCGAAAGGGGAGACGGCACCGCGGTGCTCGGCCACCCAGCGGAGTCTGTCGCGTTCCTCGTGCGGATGCTGGCCGCCCGGGGTCGCGGGCTCAGCGCAGGTGAGCTGGTGCTGGCCGGCGCATGGGCCGCCCCCCTCGAGCTTCGTGCCGGAAGTCGCGCCCGAGCCGTCTTCGCCACAGTGGGTTCGGTCTCGTTGTCGGTCAAGGTGTAGCACTGCGCGGATTCCGCGCACCTCCAGAATGGAAGATCGAAATGGATGATCGATCGGGACCAGACCCAAAGGGCCTGCGCGTCGCGATTATCGGCACAGGCAACATTGGGACAGATCTCCTGCTCAAGGTGATCGCGTCGCCGGTTTTGCAGTGCACGCTGTTCGCCGGCCGTCGCCCGGACTCCCCCGGGATGGCACTGGCTGCGCAGCGCGGGGTGCCGGTGAGCGACCGCGGTCTCGACGCCGTGATCGAGGCATTGGACGATGTGGACGTCGTCCTCGACGCTACCTCGGCCGTTGACGCCGCACGTCACTGGGCCGCGCTCGAACCCGTGGGCGTATCCTTCATCGACCTCACCCCGGCCAACCTCGGCCGCTTCTGCGTGCCGGCGCTCAACCTCGAGGAGTGCCTCGACGAACAGTATGTCGGCATGGTCACGTGCGGCGGCCAGGCGGCCGTGCCCATCGCGCACTGCATAAGCCTGGCGGCGGGCGGTCTCGACTATCTCGAGATCGTCTCCGCCAGTTCCTCCGCCAGCGTCGGCCCGGCTTCCCGAGCGAACATCGACGAGTACATCGACACCACCGAGAAGGCCACGCATAAGTTCTGTGAGGTCGCGCAAACCAAGTCGGTGTTGATCATCAACCCGGCCGAGCCTGGGATCGTCATGCGCAACTCCATCGCAGTCACCGCCTCCACAACGGTCGACCTGGAGGCCCTGCGCGCCTCGGTCGCGCTGATGGAGAAGGAGATCGGGTCCTACGTTCCAGGCTACCGAGTCGTGGTCCCGCCGGTGCGCACGCAGGACCGGATCATGGTCACGGTAGAGGTCGAAGGATCCGGGGACTGGCTGCCCAGGCACGCCGGGAACCTGGACATCATCACGTGTGCGGCGGTGGCAGTCGCCGAAGCCCGAGCGAAGAGGAGCGCATGACGATGGCGACGCGGCCCCATCTGACCACCTGTGACACAACACTCAGAGACGGCAACCACGCCGTGGCCCACCAGCTCGGCCAGGCGGACATACGCGCGTATGCCCGGGCCGCCGAGCTCGCGGGGGTCGATGTAGTGGAAGTCGGACACGGCAACGGCCTGGGCGCCTCCTCGATCCAGGTCGGCCGAGCCGCCCTCAGCGATCTCGAGATGCTCAAGACGGCGAAGGCCGAGCTGCGCGAGGCGAAGCTCGGCGTGCTCTCGATTCCAGGCTTCGCCAACATCGAGCGCGATCTCAAGCCGGCCCTGGACTGCGGGGTGGACGAGGTCCGCGTGGGTGCGCACTGCACCGAGGCGGATGTCACCCGCCAGCAGATCACGATGCTGCGTGACATGGGCGTGACGGTCAAGGGCTTGCTCTTGATGACGCACATGGTCTCGCCGCAGAAGCTGCTCGCACAGGCGCGGCAGATGCAGGAGTACGGGGCCTGCGCGGTTATCCTCATGGATTCTGCCGGCGCCTACCGGCCGGTCGAAGTCGAGCAGAAGGTCGGTCTCCTGGCAGCGCAGCTGGACATCGAGGTCGGCTTCCACGCGCACAACAACCTCGGCCTGTCCGTCGCGAATGCGCTGACCGCGATCGAGGCGGGAGCGAGCATCGTGGACGTCACGGCACGGGGCTTCGGCGCGGGCGCCGGAAACGCGCCACTGGAGCTCGTGGCCGCCAACCTGCAGCAGAACGGGGTGATATCGCGCCTGCGACTCTACGCTGCCCTCGATGCCGCGGAACTGGCCGCCGAGCAATTCGTCAAGCACATCCCCAGCAACGACAGCGTGACGATAGCGAGCGGAATGGCCGGAATCTTCTCCGGTTTCGCAGCGCCCGTGCGCCGGGCCGCGCAGCAGTTCCAGGTAGATCCGAGAGACATTCTCTTCGAGCTCGGCCGCCGGAGCGTGGTGGCCGGGCAGGAGGACACCATAGTCGAGGCGGCAATGTTCCTCGCCAGCGGTGCCGCCTGATTCGCGCCCGCGCCCGTCAGCTAGAGCCAGCCGCGGTGCACGGCGCGCGCTCCCGCCTCGAAACGGCTGTGCGCGTGCAGCTTCGTCATCAACTCCGACGCCATCCGGCGGACGGTCCGCAGGGACAGGCCGAGCTTGCGCGACGCCGCCTCGTCGGTCATGCCCTGAGCCAGCAGCCACAGCAATTCGTGCTCGACTGCGGACAGGCCATCTTGATTGCGCTTGGGCCGGTGCCTCCATGGCACGCCGGCCTGCCAGAACTGGTCGAAGAGGGCGGACAGCGCCGCGATCATGCCCGGACCGCTCAAGGCCAGCGCGCCACGACGGTCGTCGGACGGGTCAAGCGGCACCAGCGCATACTCGCGGTCGACGATAACCAGCGGCAGCGGCAGGGTCGGCACGGTGCGCGTCTCACCGCCCAGCGTCTCCAGCCACTCGACGTACTGCAGGGTCGCCGAGTCGTTGCGGAAGCTGTCCTGGTAAATGGTGCGGACCGCGACACCCCGCTCGAGCGCCAGTTGATCAAGCGGCTTGCTCGCCTGCATGGCGTCCGGCCGCTGGGCGCCGCCCGGCACCAGTGACAGGCATTCACGCTTGGCGGACTGCGCCAGGCTGCGGAGCCGGTCGCGCACCGCATCGAGGCCCTCAATCGGCTCGATCGAGCCGATGGCCTCTGATTCACTCTGGTACTCGCTGGCCAAGGCGGTCACCGCCGCCCGGGCGTCCTCGATCTGGCGCTGACGCTCCACCAGGTTGGCCTCTGTCCTGGCCAGGAGCGCGATCAGCCCAAGCCGCGGTTGCACCGCCCGGACGCCTCCGCCCGGCCCAACCGTGGATACCAGGTTGAGTGCCGCCAGCCGGTCGAGCGCGTCCCGGACATCAGACTCACTCAGGCCCAGATGCGAGCCGATCTCGGCGACGCCCCAGTCCGATTGTCCAAGGAGTACGCGGTACACCCGCTCGGTCGTGGTGTCAATGCCCAATGGCTCTAGCATCACGGTCCCTCTGCCCGTGAGCGACCAGCTCCTAGGGCCTGGAAGTACTCACGAGACCAGTATTAAGACGTGGTGCCGTTGACTGAGCCGAGCGCGCCGTTGCAAGCCCAGGACGGTGGAACGCCCAGTCCCATGATGCCATCGGGGGCGCAATCTTTGCACCCCGGCTGGCATTATCATGCCACAGCAGATCATGCCACGCAACCAATTCCCAGGTCAGCGGCGTCCACGGCTGCGGCCGTTCCTGCACCATCCGCTCGCGACTTTGCTGCCAGGCCGAAATTAATGACTGCATACGACCGGGCTGACACTATAGCTTTTGGGAGATCAAGCCGCCAAGACGGCGGCCGTCCAAGGGAGATGCAGTGAAACCCACCATTCGAGCCACCGCCCTTCTCACCCTACTTCTTACCATCGGCCTTATCGCACTCACCGTTGCCCTGACCGGTCAAGCGCGCGGTGTAGCGGGCACCCTGGCAACCGATGGCACCCCTACCGGTAATGGGTTTACCTGGGGCGACCACGGGCCGATACTGACTTTGTCTGGGGCGACCAACGGGGACTCCTGAGAGCGGTCGGTAATGGCTCGAGCCCCGGAGAGGACAAGGACGTGTACGCGGTAACAGTGTCGATACGCGGAGATTTGCTCAGGGCAACCGACCGCCTGGACTCAGCCGGGCTGATCGATATCCTCTGGGCACACGCCCTGCCTCAGGACAGACTCGAGCACATAGCTAAGCACATAGGCGACGATACCGTCGATATCAAGCTATTCGTGAAGTCTGATACACCAGAAAACGCCTATCAGACGGCAGCCAGAATTTGTCAATCGGCACTCCAAACCTCTAGCTCGCTGGCCGGCTGGAGACTGATCAACGACGATCAGGCGAATGGTGTCATCAGGATCTCGCAAGCACGGTAGGCGGAGCCGACCCCACAGCGAAGGGCATTCCGGGCGGGATGAGATTTTATTCTCCCCGCCCGGCCCGGGCCCCCGCCCAGCGACGATATTGAATGAACGCGACCACGCGAAGGAAATCCCACAGTGAAACAGCTAGGTGATCGCGCGTCCCAGCAACTAGGCAACTCGACGTCTTCCCTTCCGGACACCGGTGACGTGGCCGCACGGGCGGCAGCCGCCCGCGGCCCGGTGGTGGCAGTTCCCGTGCTCGCCATTCGCCCAGCCGACTCACCACGGCTCTCCGGTGAGGACAAGGCGCACATCGCGCTGCTCGCTGAGACCGAAGCGCCGCTCCCGCCGATCCTGGTGGACCGGCGCACCATGCGGGTAATCGACGGGATGCACCGCCTGATGGCCGCGTCCGCGCAGGGACGGGAGCTCATCGACGTCATATTCTTCGACGGAAGCGAGGCGGACGCCTTCCTGCGGGCGGTCCAGGAGAACGTCGCCCACGGCCTGCCGCTGTCCCAGGCCGATCGCCGCGCCGCGGCGATGCGGATCATCGCGTCGCATCCCCACATGTCCGACCGCGCGATCGGTCATTCGGCCGGCCTAGCGTCGAAGACCGTAGCGGCCATCCGCAGGACTTCCGGTGAAGTACCGCCGTCTAACGCGCGGATGGGCAGGGACGGCAAAGTCCGCCCGCTGGACAGCAGTGAGGGCCGGCGGCGGGCGGCGGAACTCCTGACCCAGCAGCCCTACGCATCGTTGCGTGACGTGGCGGGCGCCGCGGGCATATCGCCGGCGACGGTTCTCGACGTGCGCAAGCGCATGGCCCGGGGCGAGTCACCAGTGCCAGCTAAGCCCACCGCGAGCGCTGCCCGTAACGCTGCCCACGGCAACGATGCGCGCACCGATGGCGTCTCCGCCCCGGCCATTCGTTTCCGTTCGCGGGCAGCGGCACCGCCAGATCCGGCCGCCGCCGTGGGAACGCTGCTGCGCGACCCGTCGCTACGCGACAACGTGCGTGGCAAAGAAATGCTGCGGCTGCTGCATGTTAACGCGGTCGGCGCCGACCAGTTGCAGGACGCGGCCACGACCGTCCCGCCGCACTGCGTCGGGATCGTCGTGCAGCTCGCCCACCAGTACGCGTTGATGTGGCAGAGCTTCGCTCAGGAACTGGACGGGCGGGCTCGAATCATCGACCCGTTGATCGCCACCCGCTGAACCGACGATGAACGAAGGCGGTGCCTTATCGGCGCGATCCTTCAACCTGTCGGGTATTTCATAACAGGCATCCAATCAATCGCATCGCTGAAGGGATCATGGATGGAGCGGATAGGCATTGTCGGCGCCGGGACGATGGGCACCGGTATTTCCCAGCTGTTCGCCGAGGGCGGGCACGAGGTCATTCTGGCCGACACCGCCGACCGGGCCCTGGACGATGCGCGGGCGGAGATAGCGCGCAACGTCAGGCTGGGTCCGCTGGTGCGCCCCGCGGCGCCGCACCGGTCGCCGGAGGAGGTTATCGCCCGCATCTGCTTCACGACCGATCTGAAGGATCTCCGGGGCGCCAATTACGTTATCGAGAACATCACCGAGAACTGGGAGGCGAAGCGGCGGCTCTATGCCGAGTTGGACGACGTGTCCCCGCCCGGCGTGCCGTTCGGCGTCAACACCTCGGCCATTCCGATCACCCGTATCGCGGCGATCACCGGCCGGGCGCCGGACGTCATCGGGACCCACTTCATGAACCCGGCCCCGCTCAAGGGCACGGTGGAGGTCATCCGAGGCCACCACACCTCGGGGGAAACGCTGGAGCGTACGGCGGCGCTCCTTGAAAGCGTCGGTAAACGCTACATCGTGGTGAACGACTCCCCTGGGTTCGTCACCAACCGCGTGCTCATGATCACCGTGAACGAGGCGATCTTCCTCCTGCACGAGGGCGTGGCCTCGGTCACCGAGATAGACCGGCTTTTCAAGGAGTGCATCGGGCACGCCATGGGGCCGCTGGAAACGGCCGACCTCATCGGCCTTGACACCGTGCTTTATTCGCTCGACGTGCTATACGACAACCTGAAGGATCCGAAATATCGGGCGTGCCCGCTACTGCAGAAAATGGTAGCGGCCGGACTTCATGGCCGGAAAACGGGGCAAGGTTTTCATTCCTACGAGCCAGGCCGGGAATCGGCCGTGCCCACGAGAGAAGAGCGGTGACATGACCGAGAATGAGATAGAGCAGATTCGCCGGTTCGTTTCCAGGCACGCGGACGGCGCGGTCCCCGACGATGATCAGGATTTGTTCGATGATGGCTACGTGAACTCCCTGTTCGTCGTGCAGCTGGTCATGTGGATCGAGCGCACTTTCGACCTCCAGCTCGGGCGCGGGGACCTCGACTTCGCCCACTTCCGGACGATTTCCACGATCGCGTCACTCGTCACCCACCAGGGAGCGGCGGAGGCTCAGCCTGCTGGCGCTGCCGCGAGGGGGCGGTCGTGGACTTCGGCCTGACGGAGGACCAGCGCGCGCTGCGGACCCGGGTGATCGCCTTCGCCCGGGACCGGCTCGGGCACTCGGCCGCCGCGGACGACCGCTCGGGGACCTTCCCGTGGAAGGACTGGCGGGCCTGCGCGGGGCACGGAGTCCTCGGCTGGCCGGTGCCCGCCGCGTACGGCGGGAGCGGGCTCGATCCGCTCACGACGATGATCGCGCTTGAGGCCCTCGGCTACGGCTGCCGCGACAACGGTCTCGTCTTCGCCATCAACAACCACCTGTGGGGCTGCGTCATCTACCTGCTGGAACACGGCAGCCAGGAGCAGAAGGACCGGTACCTGAAGCCGCTGTGCGATGGGAGTCTCATCGGCGCGCACGCCCTCTCCGAACCCGAGGCAGGCTCGGACATGCTGAGCATGACCAGCACCGCCCGGCGCGAGGGCGATCACTACGTGCTGAACGGGACCAAGTGGTTCGTGAGCAACGCGCCGGTGGCCGATGTGTTCGTCACCTTCGCCCGGACCAGCGAGCGGGGATCGGCCCAGCAGCAGCTCTCGGCGTTCCTGGTCACCACCGATCTGCCCGGTGTCACCAAGGTGCGGGACTTCGCCAAGCTGGGGCTGCGGAGCACGCCCATGGGCGCGGTGCAGTTCAGCGAGACACCGGTGCCGGCCGAGAACCTGATCGGCCAGGAGGGAGCCGGCTACTCGGTCTTCAGCTCAACCATCGAGTGGGAACGGGCCTTTATCTTCGCCAGCCATGTCGGGGCGATGCAGCGGCTGCTGGAATCGTCCATCGACCATGCCACGTCCCGGCGCCAGTTCGGCCGGCCCATCGGCTCCTTTCAGGGAGTTTCCCACCAGATCGCGGAGATGAAAATCCGTCTCGAACTGGCCCGCCTGATCCTTTACCAAGTCGGATGGCTGAAACGGGAAGGGCGCATGGCGCTGCTCGAATCGACGATCGCGAAGATCTTCATCAGTGAAAGCCTCGTCCAGACCGCCCTGGGTGCCGTCCAGGTCCACGGGGCGCGAGGGTATCTGGAGGACTGGGGGATCGAGCGCGAGCTGCGCGACGCGCTCGGCGCGCCGATCTACGCCGGATCCTCTTCCGTGCAGCGCGGCATCCTCGCCGAGCTGCTCGGCCTGCACGGCAGCCTGGCCGGCGGAAACGCCGGGAACCCCGCACGTGTCCGACAAGAAAAGGGGCGGTGACCGCAGATGGCCGTGTACCAGGGCTTCGAGACCGGGCAGCCGACGATGCACCGGATCACGCTTGACCTGCCCGTACCGGAGATCCACGCCGGGGAGCTTGCCCGGCGGATCTTCTTCATCTCCGAAACCATCACCGACTTCACCCTGGTTCGGTCCGGTGACCAGATCAGCGCGGTGGACGTGGCGGTCGAGGACGAGGCGGATCTTGACGGCCTCACCCGGAAGCTCCGCTTCGTCGTGGCCAACGACGTGGTGGCCCAGCGGCCCTTCGATCCCAAAGTGATCTGGAGCCGGGAGACGGGGGTGGCTTCGCGTGACGTCTTCGGCGAGCTGACTGAGCGCGGAATCGCCACCGAGCCCGGCCAAGGGCTGGTCGCGTTCGGCGAGCCTGTGCTGTCGCTGATGGACTACCTCGACGCCAGGGTCCGGGCCCTGGTCATCGCCGAGTTCGGCGCGAAAGAGTACCGGTACCCGACGATCATGCCGGTGAGCGTCCTGAACCGGTGCGGCTACCTGAAATCCTTCCCGCAGCTCATGATGTTCGTGTCGCGGCTGCACAGCGACGTTGACGTCTACCGGAGATTCCTGTCGGACCTGGACGACGGGCAGGACCTGACGAAACGGCTGTGCGCCGACGCCGCCGACGTCGAATACTGCCTGCCGCCCACCATGTGCTTTCACACCTACGCCCAGCTCGCGGGGCGGGCGCTGCCGACGGCGTCGGCCGTGTTCACCTCCCGGGGCAAGTCGTTCCGGTTCGAGTCCCGCTATCAGCGCTCGCTGGAACGGCTGTGGGACTTCACGATCCGCGAGATCGTGTTCGTCGGCCCGCGCGACTTCGTGGTGCGCTCGCGCGCGCGCCTGATGGAGCTCACGTTCGCGCTCGCCGCTGAGCTCGGGCTCAGCGGCTACTGCGGTGTGGCCAACGACCCGTTCTTCGTCAGCACCGACACGGCCGAGCGGGTGTGGTCACAGCAGCTCCTCGAGCTGAAGTACGAACTGCGGGTGCCGCTGGAGGCGGACCGGGACGTCGCCGTCTGCTCCTTCAATTTCCACGACCGCTTCTTCGGGCAGGCATTCGGCATCGAATCGGCGGCCGGGGACGGCGCGGCGTACACCGCCTGCGCCGGGTACGGGCTCGAGCGGTTCGCCTACGCGTTCCTCTGCCAGCATGGCCTGGATCCGTCCGGCTGGCCCGCGGAGGTGCGGAAGGCCGTCATCCCATGAGCCAGGCAACAGGTGCCCGGCCGCTGCTGCCGCAACTACTGACACTGTCGGCTCCGAGCCCGGTGGCCCTGGAGGAGGCCACCGAGAACCTCATCGGGGACCTGGCGCACTGCCCCGCTGCGGATCTCGCCCGCCGGGCGCGCGCGCTGCAGGCCGAAGGGCCGGCCCACCGGTTCCGGCGCGTGGTCGTGGCCAGCGAACCGGGAGAGGCCGCGCACTACCTGCGGGAAAGGGATCCGCGGCGGACCTTCAGCACGAGAATGAGCCCCGCCCGCCCGGTCGTTTTCCTGTTCTCCGGCGTAGGGGAGCAGTACGCGGGGATGACGGCCGGACTTCACCGGTACATCCCGGTCTTCGCGCGGGAACTGGATCGCTGTTTGCGCGGCCTCGGAGCCGAGATCGGGACCGACCTGCATGCCATCCTGTTCCCTGACGCTGACGCGGCTGAGCCCCGCTCTGACCTGGCAGTCTTCGGCCAGTCCGAATCCATCCAGGAGATCCACCGCACGATCATCGCCCAGCCGCTGATGTTCGCCGTGCAGTACGCCATGGCCGCCGCGCTGCGCTCAATGGGCATCGAGCCGGCCGCCCTGCTCGGCTACAGCATCGGGGAATACGCGGCGGCGTGCGTCGCCGACGTATTCCCGCTCGACAGCGCGCTGAGCCTAGTCGCCAGGAGGGCTCGCCTGGTCGACGGCCTTCCCGGCGGCTCAATGCTCGCCGTCATGTCGGACGTGGGCCCGCTGGAACCGCTCCTAGGCGCCCTGGTATCTGTCGCGGCGCTCGATGGGCCGGAGCTCACCATCCTGGCCGGGCCGGACGAAGATCTAACCCGGATCGCGGAGCGGCTGGACGGCGAGGGGATCGCCTGCCGGCCCCTCCCGGCCTCGCACGCCTTTCATTCGACGATGATGGAACCGGTCGTCGCGCCGCTGCGCGACCTGATCGATACCTTCCGTCTCCAACCGCCCGCCGTGCCCATGCTGTCCAACGTGACGGGCACCTGGATGCGGCCAGAGGATGCGACCAGCCCTGACTACTGGGCCAGCCATCTTCGGCGCACGGTCAGATTCGCCGACGACACCACCGAGGTGTGGAAACTTTCGGCTCCGGTGCTGATCGAGCTCGGCCCGGGACAGGCGCTGACCAGGCTGGCCCTGCGGAGCCCGGGCCGACCGGGCGGGGACGCCGCGCTCACCGTCTCGACCATTCCCGGCAGACTCGAGAGCCGTCCCGGCCTGGTCGTGTTCCTCAACGCGGTGGGCAGGCTCTGGGCAACGGGCGCCGAGATCAAATTCGACCAGCTGCCGAGGAGCTGATATGGACAACGAGCAGGTGTTTCTGCGGCCCGACGCTATTATCGAGCCGCTGGTGGACAAATTCTATGGCTGGCTGCACACGGTAGCGCCGGTGCAGGCAGCGATGAACCTTGCCTTTGGACAGGTACCGCTGCTTGAGTCGTATCTCCAGTCTCCGCAGTCGCACTTCAAGGCCAGCCGCAACCCAAGGTTCAGGGGCGGGTTCTTCGTCGGCATCGAGGAATCCAGGAGCGCCGAGGTCCAGGATCTCCTCGCCGCCATCAAGCGGGACCGGGCCGCCATGCTGGGGTTCGCCGCGGCCGTAGCCGAGGCCGAGGAACTAGTGCGGACTGGCGCGACCGGCTACAGTCTCACCCCGCTGTACCCCAAGCTCCCCCCGGCGCTGTCGGGACTGGTGGAAATCGCCTACGACACGAACAACCAGCCCGCCATCCGGTATATCGAACCACTGGTGTATGAAAGCGACGTCTACACCGAGGCCCGCCAGTCGGTTCAGCTGTCGCGGGAAACCGGGATCGAGCGTCCGTTTATCTTCAGCACGCCCCGGCTGAGCGCGCCGGGCGTCCTCGACCTGCCGGTGCCGTTCCGGCATCCCGGGCTCGAGGAGCTGTTCCGGTCGAGGGTGCACGGCACGACGCTAGGCCGCCTGCGGGAGATGCTCGAGCTGAACGCGGACGACGCCGCCACGCTCGGGGGGCTGATGGCCGGGCAGCCGGACTTGTCGGCCGACCGCCACATCGATAGCGGCACCCGGGTCCGCTACTTCAATCACGCGTGCCTCGTCCTGCAGACGCCCGCGGGAGCGATCATCACCGATCCGTGGGTCAGCGCCGATGCCTCGGCCACCGACCGTTTCACCTACCGGGACCTGCCCGACCACATCGACCTGGCCCTCATCACCCACGGGCATCAGGACCATGTCGTCTTGGAGACCTTGCTCGCGCTGCGCGGCCGGATCGGCGCGGTGGTGGTGCCCCGGTCGTCGCGCGGCAACATGGCCGACCCGTCCATCGCGCTCTACCTGTCGCAGCTCGGCCTCCCGGTGATCGAGGTCGACGACTTCTCCGAGGTCGAGTTCCCCGGCGGCACGGTGACCGCGACCCCGTTCCTGGGCGAGCACGGCGACCTGGACATCCGGGCCAAGTCGACGTACGTCGTCACGCTCGGCGACCGCACGATATTCGTGGGCGCCGACTCCTCCGGCATCGACCCAGGGCTGTACCGGCACATGCGCGGTCACGCGGGCAAGGTCGACCTGGCGTTCCTCGGCATGGAGTGCGCCGGAGCACCGCTGACCTGGCTGTACCAGGGGCTGTTGACCAAGCCGGTCAGCAAGAAGATGAGCGATTCACGCACGCTGTCGGGGTCGAACGCGGAGCAGGCGGCGAGCATCGTGACCGAGCTTGGCGCGAGCGAAGCCTACGTCTATGCCATGGGCGAGGAAAGCTGGCTTGGCCACGTCATGGCCACCACTTACAACGAGGACTCCTACCAGCTCAAGCAGGTCGCGGAGTTCATGACCTGGTGCGCCGGCCATGGCGTCAAGTCAGATCACCTGCTCGGCCAGCGCGAATGGCGCTGGTAACCGACCCGGGTTCCAACCTCT
>Ga0302325_10009444_pt1 | contig 21289 bp, 17 predicted proteins | sample Palsa_T0_2_FD_201948 | JGI IMG/M metagenome (GOLD analysis project Ga0302325, IMG submission 201948) | Peat permafrost microbial communities from Stordalen Mire near Abisko, Sweden - Palsa_T0_2 | ecosystem: Environmental > Terrestrial > Soil > Palsa > Peat permafrost | place: Sweden: Abisko...
AACCTTCGCCAGCCCAGAAAAGGCTGTCGATGCGCTCGTCGCCGCCTCCCGCAACAACGATTCAACCGAGTTGCTCAGGCTCTTCGGTCCGGCTGGGAATAATCTCATCAGTTCAGGCGACCCGGTCACCGACAAGGATGCACGCGCGCGATTCGTCGAGCGTTTCGGCAAAAGTGAGAAGATTCTCAACGATACCGCGAACAAGGCGACACTCGTCATCGGCACCGAAGAATGGCCCTTTCCCATCCCGCTCGTGAAGCAGGGCGGCGTCTGGCATTTCGATGCCGCGGCGGGGGCACAGGAAATCCTCAATCGCCGGATCGGCCGCAACGAACTGAGCGCGATCGAAGTCTGTCGCAATTACGTTATGGCGCAACGTGAATATGCCGCCGATCTCGAGGCCGAAAAGAAGCCGTCGGAATATGCGCAGAAAATCGTCAGCAGCCCCGGCCAACATGACGGTCTTTACTGGCAGGTCCAGGCAGGCGAAACCGAGAGCCCGATCGGTCCACAAATGGCGCATGCCCGCGCGGAGGGTTACGATTCCGGAGACGAACCGCATGCGCCTTATCACGGCTATTTCTACAAAGTCCTCACGCGTCAGGGCGCGGCCGCTCCGGGCGGCGCGCACGATTATATCGTCGGCGGACATATGACGGCGGGCTTCGCGCTCATCGCGTTTCCCGCGAAATACGGAGATTCGGGGATGATGACATTTGTCGTCAATCGGGCCGGTATCGTGTTCGAGAAAGATCTCGGACCTCATACGGCAAGCGTCGCGACCGCGATCACAGAATTCAACCCCGATGCCACATGGAAAACGCGTTGAAGTAGGACGGGACGCTTGTCGATGTTCTGCCCGAGTGGCGCCAAAGACGGGCACCGTTCATGCCAAGGTTCCATTGTGGAGAGAACAAGTGCCCACGGTCGGCTCGGGTTGAAATCAAAAACCTATCCGATCGTGACGCCGACGAGATGTCCGACGCCGTACGTAATGGCGGCTGCGGCGTAGCCGATCGACAATTGCCTCATGCCGGATAACAGAACCGTGCGGCCGGTAAAGAGCGTCGTTGCGGCGCCAATGCAGAAGAGAATGACGCCGCTGAGCACAAGGCTTGCGACAACCGCCTCTAGACCGCTTGCAAAGAAGAACGGGGCCACGGGAAAGATCGCGCCGAAGGCAAAAATGAAGAACGAAGTGACTCCCGCCGTCCAGGGTGAGCCGCCCAGTTCATCCGGATCGATTCCGAGTTCCTCGCGCACCAGCGTATCGAGAGCGGTCGCTTTGTTCGCCATGAGCTTCTCGGCCAGCGCAACGGCCTGCTCTTTCGGCAAGCTCTTGGCCTGATAGATCAGCGCCAGTTCTTCCTTCTCCTCGTCCGGCACCTCTTCCAGTTCGGACGCCTCGATATCAATCTGCCGCTGATAGGATTCGCGCGCGGTGTTGACCGAAAGCCACTCGCCCATCGCCATGGAACAGGCGCCGGCAAGCAATCCTGCAAGACCCGTGATGAGAATGGCATGTGCGTTCAGCGCCGCGCCTGCCACGCCCATGACGAGGCTGAGATTGGAACACAGTCCGTCATTCGCTCCCAGCACGGCAGCGCGCAGGGCGTTGCCGCCCATGCCCCTGTGGCGCCCTTCGATACGCGCCAGCGTGCCCTTCATCAGCGCGCCCGGATCGGTGTCTGCGAGCGCCTCGATGATCCGGGCATGACTCCGCTCCATCGCGGGCAATCCTGCCGACACCGCTTCCGGCTGTGTGTCGTATTGGCCGCTGTCGATTTGCTCGAGCGTATTGACAGCCGGCAGCACGAATTGCGATCCGAGACGACGCACCAACCACCGCAGAATGAGCGTGCGCAGGCTGGGCCGCAAATCTGGAATGACGCCGCCGGTCTTTTTCAGCTGCGACTTCCAATATTCCGCGTGCGACTCCTCGATAGAGGCGAGTTTGTCATAGACCTTCGCAATCTCGGGATTACTTTCTGCCCTTCCCATCGTGTGATAGAGAGCCGCGCTATCGACTTCGCCCTGAAGATTGGCGCGATAGCGCGCCTCGTGTTCTTGTAGTTCTGTCGCTTCCACCCTAAGCCTCCAAGCCAAGTCCGCGTGCGAGCGGCCTCCGGCGATACGCTCCCTAGCGCGATCCTGTTTTGGATTGGCTGCCGTCCGCATGGCCGACGGCCCACACATAGGCAGCCACTGCTGCCACATCCGCCTTCGAGAGCGGGGCTCCGCCGAGCGGCGGCATCACGCCTTGATATTTCTTCGGATGGGGTACACCCGTCTCGATCGTCGCAGTCAGTGCCGCGAGGCTTCCGTCGCTCCACAGCCAGTGTCCAGCGTTGAGCGGCGGCCCTTGCGGTGTGCCGCCCGCATCGGATCCGTGACAGCCGCTGCAGGTCCCGTTGCTCGCCGCGCCATGGAATATCCGGTCGCCCAGCGCCACCTGATCGGGGCTCGAGCCTGGCGGAGCCGGTAGGGGCGCGCGGCCTGCATTGGGGTGAATGCCCTCCGGCGGCAAAGCTGACGACGACGCGTTTGCGGCCACGAGCGATGTTGGCGCCGGCGCCGGCGCGACCTTGTCCGAACCATCGCCCTCATAGGTGACACGCCAGATCCGGCCGTGAACGTCGTCCGAGATGTAGAGCGCACCGTCGGGCGATACGGCGAGGCCCGTAGGACGGAATGCGGCCCTGCCGGGATCCTTGAACGCGCCCGCGAAGCCGTCCGCGAACACCACGAACGAACCCGATGCCTTTGCGTTTGCCAGTGGCTGGAAGACGACATTGTATCCCTGTTGCGGAAGAGGCGCGCGATTCCAGGATCCATGGAAGGCAATGAACGCGCCGCCGCGATAGCCACGCGGGAATTTGTCACCGAGATAGATGGCCAGATCGTTCGGCGCCCAATGTCCCGGAAAGGCCGCGACGGGACCGTGCCGCTTGGCGCAGACACCTGCTTTTTTTCCGTCGCCGCCATATTCCGGTGCGAGGACGAGTTTTTTTTGAAACTGGTCGTAATAACACTCGGGCCATCCGTAGTCGGCGCCGCGCACCAGCAGCAACAATTCCTCGGCCGGCAATTCTGCGCTCTGCTCGGCATTGTAGAAGCGTGGCCAGTTCTGGAAGAGCTGGTCGCGGCCGTGCTGCGTGACGAAAAGGCGACCGGCGGCGTCGAACGCGAAGCCTTCACCGTTGCGGATGCCGCCCGCATAGCGCGACGACGGCGAGAACACCTGTCCCGTCTTGTTCGCGTCGAATTTCCATGTGCCGCCGCGCGTCTTCTTCTCCTCGCACGGCACAATCCCGCGCGAAAGAGGAATGCGATTTTCTTCCTGGCAGGCGTTCGTTGCCGCGCCCAGGTCGACGAATAGCGCGCCCTTCCGATCGATGATGAACGGGTGCATCGGATGATCGCCCGTCAGCGGCAACCCGGAGACAATCACCTTGGGCGGCCCGTTGGGAACGAGAGACCCAACCGGCAACTCGTAACGCAGAACGCGTCCGTTCTCCTCGGCGTAGATGCCGCCATTGTAAAGCCTGATGCCGCTGCCTCCGGTGCCACCCTCTGCAACAGTCACACCGAAGCGCTCAACAACATCGGCATGCCCGAGTCCTTTGGTGTCTTTCAACGCCACGAGGAACCCGCCCGGTGGCGGCGGCGAATTCGGAAAATACGTGCCGCTCCATGTGTTGGCGTAAAGAGTTCCGTCCGAGGCCACGACCATGTGCCGAACATGACCGAGATTGTCGGCGTAAACGGTTGCGCAGAAACCCGGCGACAGCGTGATGCCGCCATTGTCGCCCTGGCAGCGCGCAGCGCCTTGCGGCGCGGCCGCGCTCGCGCTCCATGCGGCGATCAGAACCAGCACAACAACGAATGCCGCGAGCGTCGAGGCGATGCGGTCGCTACCGTTTTTCATGTTCCTCTCCTTGCTTCAAGAATGAGTTTGCGTTCGCACGTCCCTTAGGCGCGGCTTGGCGGCGCCATGAACTCGGGGCCGACTGCATCGGTGATCGTTTCGCGAAGAATTCGATCGATCTCGGCCATTGCGGTGGCATCGATTTGCCAACCCGAAACCCCGTTCACCGGCTGCAATTGATCGGGGTGGCGCGCGCCCCACAGCGCGGCGGTGATGCCCTTGTCGAGCATCCAACGCACGGCCAAGTGAATGACGCGCTTGCCAAAGCGGTCCCTAGCGAGAAGATCAAGCTTCTGCACGGCGGACAGGTATTGCGAGAAGCGCGGTGCGACAAACTTCGGATCGGTTCGGCGCAAATCGTCGCCGGTAAACACGATATCGGACTTCATTCGACCTGACAGCAAACCGCGGCACAACGCGCCGTAGCCCAGCGTGGCGATGTTATTCTTGCGGCAATAGGGCAACAAGTCCTGCTCGATCTGTCGTTCGAACAGATTGAACGGCGACTGCAGCACGTGCAGGGGCGCTACGCTGCGAAACCGCTCCATCTGGTCGACCGAAAAATTGCTCACGCCGATGGCGCGAATCTTTCCCTGCGTAAAGAGCGTCCGCATCGCTTCGGCCGTCTCCTCGATCGGGACGAGCGGATCAGGCCAGTGAACCTGATAGATATCGATGTGATCGGTGCGCAGCCTGCGAAGCGAATCTTCGACTTCCTTCAGGATTCGCCCGCGGCTGGCATTTCGGAAGGGCTTGCCATCACGCCATTCAAGCCCTGTCTTGGTAGCTATGACGACCTGCTCGCGCAGCCCGGCTTCGGCGATGGCCTGTCCCACGACCTTCTCGGAATGGCCAAACCCGTAGACCGGCGCCGTATCGATGAGATTGATGCCGTGCTCGAGCGCAGCGTGGATCGCGGCGATGGATTCTGCGTCGTCGGTTCCACCCCACATCCAGCCTCCAATGGCCCAGGTTCCGATTGCGACGTGCGATGCCTCCAGCGAAGTGCCGGGAATGGAGGCCATCTCCGTCTTGAGCACAGGAATTTTTGCCTGAATTGTCACGATGCTTCTCCTGTCATTGCCGTTGTCTTTTCTTGAGCCATTTCCTCGGGCGGTTCCGTTATCAAAAAATTGCGGGCGCTCGAACGCGAGCGGCCGAGGCTTCTTCGTCGGCAATCAGGCCGAGCCCGCTCCAGTCGAGATCGGCATGGCCTCGGGCGATGCCGGCAGTCATGCGATCTCGCACCACCTCTACCGAAGGCATCGGCACGCCGGCGCGTTTCGCTTCTGCCAGCGCAAGCCTTACGTCCTTGAATGCGAGAGGCATGGCGAAGCCCGGCGCATAGTCCTGGTGCACGATCCTGTTGCCGTAGATCTTGTGCGCGCGTCCGGCGAACATCGTGTTGGTCAGAACGTCGACGAAAAGCTGAGGATCAAGTCCTCGTCTGCGCAGCGCGGCGATCGACTCGCCGAGCATCTCAAGCGTAGTTGCCGTCATCATGTTGCCGAACAATTTGATCAGGTTCGCATGTGAGGGATCGTCGCCGATCGTGAAAATCCGTTGCCCGATCATCTCCAGCAAGGGGCGGCAGCGCGCGACGTCGGATTCCGCGCCCGCTGCGATGATAAAAAGCTGACGGTCCTTCGCGGCATCCGGGTTTCCGAAAACCGGCGCGGCCACATAGCCTTGTGCGTGACTTGCATGCTCCTTTGCTGCGCTGGATACCGCGTCCGTGCTGATGGTGCTCATCGAAAGATGGATCGCACCCGGTTTCATTCCGCTGGCGAGACCATGAGGACCAAACACGACGGAGCGGACCGCGGCGTCGTCCGGCAGCATGCTGACGACAATATCGCAGCCGAACAGATCGGCCATGTTCAGCGTCGGATTGATTTTGAGCTTCGCGAGCCTGTCCATCTCTTCGGCATGGCGTACAAACCCGACGACCCGAAATTCGGCTGCCGCAAGATTGGCCGCCATAGCGGACCCCATTCGGCCGAGTCCGATGAACCCGATGCGCTGTGCTACGGCCGACTCGTTCGACAGCAACTTCGCGACGGCGTGACTGCTCGACTGCGAACCGGATGTGTCGTTGATCATTGCTTTCCTCCGCGTGAAGCTGCGTCGTTCGACTAATTCAAAGATAGACACGAAGTCGCCGCGCACCATTAAAATGGCTTTTACAATGCTAAATTCGCATTTAGTCTTGAGCGAAGCACTCGCCGATGCAGTGGGATCGAGTGCCTGACTCCGGCAAAACAAAGGCTCGCTGCGTGTCACGGCGCGCACGTTTAAGAGAGCATCCGAATATCTGGATTGTTGGCGCCGCGTGACGAGGGCTATTGTTGCGGTAGCGAAGGGGCGAACGCCGAACCGTCAGAACAACGCCGCAGTACTCTTGATCGCGATCGAGAGGGCGATCAGAAACGGAATGCCGACCGCCAGCCATGCGCCGGCGCCCACCCAACCGAAGGTGCCGTGTGCAGCCGTCGTTGCGTTGGCTGCCGCATGGTCTTCCCGTTGAAGAGCCCGTTCGTGCGCCAGCTCGTCATCGGTCATGTAATTGCTTCCCTTCACCGGTCCTACGAACAGATTACAGAGCAAGCCGATCAGCAGAAGTCCCGCCATGATGTAGAGCGTGCGGTCATAGACGAGGTTTGGTGCTACGCCATGGGCAATCTGCGTGTCGCGCAGGCCTGCGATCAGCGCGGGACCCGCCACACCCGCCACCGACCACGCCGTGATGAGACGGCCATGAATCGCGCCTACCATCTGCGTGCCGAAGATATCGGCGAGATAGGCGGGCAGCGTGGCGAAGCCTCCGCCATACATTGTGATGATGATGCACACCGACGCCACGAACGCGGGCGCCAGACCAAGATGTCCCCAAGTCGGCAGCAGGCAATAAAGGACGATGCCCAGGGCGAAGAAGATGAAATATGTGTTTTTGCGTCCCAGGAAGTCGGACAGCGACGCCCAGAAGAGGCGGCCAAGGCTGTTGAACAGACTGATGAGCCCGACAAGGCCAGCGGCGGCCGCGATAATCGCAGCTTTCTGTACGCCGGTGAGCGCAGTGTGCGCATCGACGCCCAGCAACCTGCCGCCGAACACATCCTGTAACATGGGACTCGCCATGGAGATCACCGCGATTCCGGCAGTGACGTTCATGCACAGCACGCCCCAGATCAGCCAGAACTGGGGAGTCTTCCATGCCGTATTCACGTGGACATGTCGGCCCGTGATCATTGTGTTGCCGCCGCTCACAGTTGCATTCCAACCGGCCGGTTTCCAGCCGACGGGAGCTACGCGAAAGGCAAAGGCGCCGAGCGCCATCACGATGAAATAGATTGCGCCCATCGTCATCAGAGTCGTCGAGACGCCGGAGGTGCCGTCGTTTGCGAAGCGCGACATTAGCCGGACAGCCAGCGGCGAGCCGATCATCGCGCCGCCGCCATACCCCATGATGGCAAAGCCCGTGGCCATGCCGCGGCGGTCCGGAAACCATTTGATCAGCGCCGAGACGGGCGTGATGTAGCCGAGACCCTGGCCGATGCCGCCGATGAACCCGCAACCGAGAAAAACAAGCCACAGCTGGTGAATCATCACGCCGTAGCCGCCCAGGATCAGTCCACCGCCCCAGCACAACGCGGCATAGAATCCGGCCGTGCGCGGGCCCGCGCGTTCCAGCCAGCTGCCCCAGATCGCCGCGGATATTCCAAGCATCGCGATGAAGGTTTCGAAGATGTGCGTGACGTCGGCGACCGACCAATTGCAATTGGCAGCAGTCAGCTCCGCCAGAAAGCCGCCGGAGCAAGTCACCGCGCCCGGCAGCATCCTGCTCATTGGCAGCCAGAACACGCTGAAGCCGTAAGCCATGCCGATGCACAAATGGATGGCGAGTGCTGCCGGCGGAGCGAGCCAGCGGTTGTAGCCGGAGCCCGCGATAGTTCTTTGGCGAGAAAGAAAAAACGGCCGGCGCACATCGTTGGCGGGAATTGTGGTTGTGGTCATGTTTTCCTCCCTCAGAAAATCTTAATCGGATAGGGGCGCCGCGAGATGGCGCGGTGATAGACGACTGCAAGGAGTACGATCGCGACTGCACCCGTCAGCACGGGCGATATCAGGAACGTCCACGACGCCTTCGCCGTCAGCACGACGATGGGATCGGCGCCCGCCGGTGGATGAAGCGTGCCGGTTAATTCCATCGCGGCGATCGCGATACCGACGGCCGCTCCGAAAGCCAGCGGCTGACTTCCCAGAAGCGAAAAAACGGCAAGCCCGATCGCGGTCGAGATCAAATGTCCGCCGACGATATTGCGGGGTTGCGCCAGTGGGCTCTGCGGCAATGCAAAGGCAAGCACGCAACTCGCACCGAAGGGCGCGATCAGCAAAAGCGTGTGCCAGTCGGCGGTCGCCGCAGCCAGCAATGAGATCACGATGAATCCGCCCAGGCCGGACAGAAATGCGCTTAACCAAGCCTTCGTGCCGGTCGGCACAACCACAAGCGGACGCAGCAATGCAGCTCTCGAGATGATTTCAGTCAATGACATCGCACGACTCCGAAAAAGAATGGGCCGGCGGATGATTGCCGCCGGCCCAACCGTTCAAGCGCTCTTCCTGAAGCGCACCGCCTCTTCTGAGCCCTTCGTGGCGTCGCCGGCGCTGTAGGAATGTGCGCCGGTGCCCGCGAGCTTGCCGCCCTGCACGATCAGATATTCGTCGCGGATCGGCCGGCCCTCGAAGAAGCATTCGAGAATCTCGCGTGTGCCCGCCGCATAGCGCGTCTGCGCCGAGAGCGAAGTACCCGAGACGTGTGGCGTCATGCCGTGATGCGGCATCGTGCGCCACGGATGGTCCTTCGGCGCCGGCTGCGGGAACCACACATCGCCGGCATAACCTGCCAACTGACCGCTTTCGAGCGCACGCACGATGGCGTCCCGATCGCAGATCTTGCCGCGTGCCGTGTTCACCAGATAGGCGCCGCGCTTCATCTTGGAGAGCAACTTGTCGTTGAACATGCCTTCGGTTTCGGGGTGCAGCGGCGCGTTGATGGTGACGACGTCGCACACTTTCACCATGTCCTCGACATTCGGATGCCAGGTGAGATTGAGTTCCTTCTCGACGGCTGCCGGCAGGCGATAACGGTCGTAATAATGCAGGTGCATGTCGAACGGCTTCAGCCGGCGCAGAACCGCCAGGCCGATGCGGCCGGCGGCAACCGTGCCCACATGCATGCCTTCCACGTCGTAGGAGCGCGCCACGCAGTCGGCGATGTTCCAGCCGCCTTTAACCACCCACTGATAGGAGGGAATGTAGTTGCGCACGAGGCCGAGGATCATCATGACCACGTGTTCGGAGACGCTGATCGAATTGCTGAAGGTGACTTCCGCCACCGTGACACCTTTGTCGCCGGCGGCCTTGAGATCCACGTGATCCGAACCGATTCCGGCCGTGATCGCGAGTTTCAGGTTCTTGGCCTTAGCGATACGTTCGGCAGTGAGATAGGCCGGCCAGAAGGGCTGCGAGATCACAACATCGGCGTCGACGAGCTCACGTTCGAACACCGAGTTCGGACCGTCCTTGTCTGAGGTCACAATGAATTTGTGGCCGTGCGATTCGAGGAATTTGCGCAGGCCCAGTTCGCCGGACACACTGCCGAGCAGAGTCCCCGGCTTGAAGTCGATCGCTTCCGGCGTTGGCGCTGTCTGGCCTCCCGGATAACGATCGATCGTCGGGATGCCGTCCCGAGCATAGGATTTCGGATACCCGTCGACCGGGTCGTCGTAGAGAACGCAGAGAACTTTTGCCATTTCAGTCACTCCTTTTGGGGTTGGGGTTTCACATTGAGATTTGATTGCCGTTCAGGTTCCGCAGTGCCGCTGCCAGTTGTGCGGCGGGTCGGCGCTGTCCGTTGACGCCAAGCTCTGCCCGAGACGCGCAAAGCAAACGCCGCCCGGTACGGATTCGGACGCCAGACAGGGATCGGACGTGCTGCGCTCGATCCGCTGCACATCCGCACCGCTCACATGGCAGCGTTCTTGCGAACGTGCTTGATCCGAATGAGCGGCATTCGAAAGCGAATCGACGAAAGGCAGTCGTCGCGACAGTCGTGACGCGACCTGCGGCTCGAACGCCATCGTCGCCGGCGAACTCAGAAGCATTGCCAAGCACGCACAGAACAGAAGACCGTTTTGAAAACCGTGCATGTCGCACCTGTCGCTTTTGCGATGCGCAGAGCGTTTCTGCGCACGGCCGAGAGATAGGCGTGGCCGTCAGTGGCTTCCATTAAATTCGTATTTAGCGAGACCGAACCTCCGCTCTTTAAAATGGAATTTAATGGCGTCGCCGGCTTGGTGAATTATCTCTGGCATTGCGTTCAGCAACGCACGCGGAGGAGGCGATGCTCAGATGACATGGATTGTTCGCATCGCACTTCAGCGGCCTTACACATTCGTGGTTCTCGCGCTGCTGATATTGATTGTGGGTGCGCTCGCGGCGCTTCAAACACCGACCGACATCTTTCCCAATATCGGCGTGCCGGTGATCGGCGTGGCGTTTCAATATACGGGCCTGCCGCCCGACGACATGGCGGGCCGAATCATCACGCCTTATGAGCGCGTGCTGACGACGACCGTCAACGACATCGAACACATCGAAAGCACGTCGCTACCCGGCATGGGAATCGTCAAAATCTATTTCCAGCCGAACGTCGATATCCGTACGGCAACCGCCCAGGTCACGTCGATTTCGCAGACGATTCTCAAGCAGATGCCCCCAGGTACGACGCCGCCGCTCATTCTGAATTACAACGCCTCGACCGTGCCGATCCTGCAGCTGGCGACTTCGAGCCCGACCCTATCCGAGCAACAAGTTCTCGACCTGACCCAGAATTTCATGCGGCCGGTCCTGAGCATGGTGCCCGGCGCGGCCATTCCTTATTCCTATGGTGGGAAAGTGCGCCAGGTTCAGATCGATCTCGATCCGCCGGCGCTGCAGGCAAAAGGCCTCTCGGCGCAGGATGTGGAGAACGCCATTGCGGCGCAAAACCAGATCCTGCCCGCAGGCACCGTCAAGATCGGATCGCTGCAATACACCGTGGAATTGAACGACGCCGCAAGCACGATCGCGGAACTTAACGATCTGCCGATCAAGACTGCCAACGGCGCCACCATTTTCATTCACGATATCGGCCATGTTCGCGACGGCTCGCCGCCGCAGCAAAGCGTCGTCCATGTTGACGGCGCACGGGCCGTGTTGACCACGATTCTGAAGGCGGGCTCGGCCTCCACGCTTGCCATCGTGCAAGGCGTAAGAGATGCGCTCCCCAGGCTTCAACAGACGTTGCCGCCCGATTTCAAGATTGTCGCGCTGAACGATCAATCGGTGTTCGTGAGAGCTGCCATTTCCGGCGTCGTGCGCGAAGGCATTATCGCGGCTGCGCTGACCAGCCTGATGATCCTGCTGTTCCTGGGGAGCTGGCGATCGACCGTGATCATCGCCACGTCGATACCGCTCGCAGTCTTGAGCGCATTGGCGGGCCTCTCTGCCGCCGGCCAGACTCTCAACATCATGACGCTTGGAGGGTTGGCGCTGGCAGTCGGAATTCTGGTCGACGACGCGACGGTCACCATCGAGAACATCAACTGGCATCTCGAGCAGGGTAAGGATGTCAGAACCGCGATTCTCGACGGTGCGCAGCAGATCGTCACGCCCGCTTTCGTCTCACTGCTGTGCATTTGCATCGTCTTCGTGCCGATGTTTGCGCTGCACGGCGTGGCGGGATTTCTCTTTGTGCCGATGGCAGAGGCCGTCGTCTTTGCCATGATCGCCTCCTTCATCCTGTCTCGCACCTTGGTGCCTACCATGGCGATGTACCTGCTGAAGCCGCACGCGCATCGCGACGGACCGTCCGGCGAAGCCAATAGCGAGATCATTCAACCGATGGGGCCGCTCTCCCGCTTTCAACGCGGCTTCGAAGCGAGGTTTGAAAATATCCGAGAAACTTACCGCAACGTGCTTGCCATGGCGTTCAGCCATCGCCGGATGTTCGTTATTGGGTTCCTGACCGCGGTTGTAGCGTCGTTCGCCCTGGTGCCGTTCCTGGGGTCGAATTTCTTTCCATCGGTCGATTCCGGCGAGATTTCCTTGCATGTCCGCCCGCAGGTGGGCACTCGGATCGAAGACGCTTCTGCGATATTCGGCCGTATCGAGCAGGAAATCCGCAAGACCATTCCGCCAGCGGAATTGTCCTCGATCGTCGATAATATCGGCCTGCCGATCAGTTCGATCAACACGGTCTATAACAATTCGGGCCTGATCGGATATCAGGACGGAGACATTTTCGTCAGTCTCAACAGCAATCACCATCCTACCGCCGACTATGTCCGGCAATTGCGCGAGCGCCTTCCAAGAGCGTTTCCGGGCACAACGTTTTCGTTCCTGCCGGCCGATATTGTCAGCCAGATATTGAATTTCGGATCGCCCGCGCCGCTCGACCTGCAAATCGTCGGTCCGAACCAGCAGGCGGATCAGACCTATGCGCTCGCACTTCTTCAAAGGATGCGGGCCATCCGCGGCGTCGCCGATGCGCGCATGCAACAATCCGTCGACAACCCGGAGATGCGCGTCGACGTGGATCGCGCGCGGATGGCGCAGCTTGGCCTGAACGAACTCGATGTCACCAACGCAGTGACCACGTCGCTGGCGGGAAGCTCGCAAACCGCGCCGACATACTGGCTCGATCCCAAGAGCGGCGTGTCCTATCCGATCGTCGCTCAGATGCCGGAATATCGTGTCGACACGCTGTCGAACCTCGAGAACCTCCCGGTGACTGGCGGGCCATCGGGTCTGCAGGTTCTCGGCGGCCTCGGAAAAATCACGCGAACGCAGTCCGATGCGGTCGTCACCCATTACAATGTCGAGCCCGCGATCGATCTCTATGCCGCTACGCAGGATCGCGATCTCGGCGGCGTCGCGAGCGACATCCAGACGTTGATCAAGGATACCGCCGGCCAAGTGCCCAGGGGCGCCACCGTTACGCTGCGCGGCCAGGTGACGACGATGAACACCGCGTTTTCCGGCCTTCTGTTCGGGCTTCTGGGCGCGATCGTGCTCATCTACATGCTGATCGTCGTCAACTTTCAGTCCTGGCTCGATCCGTTCGTCATTATCACAGCGTTGCCGGCCGCGTTGGCGGGAATCGTCTGGATGTTGTTCGGCACGGAGACCACGCTGTCCGTGCCCGCCCTGACTGGCGCCATCATGTGCATGGGTGTAGCGACGGCAAACTCGATTCTCGTCGTCAGCTTTGCCCGCGAGCGTCTTGCCGCAACGGGCGATGCGACGGTTGCCGCGGTCGAGGCGGGCGTCACCCGCTTCCGCCCGGTGCTGATGACAGCGCTCGCCATGATCATCGGCATGGCGCCGATGGCGCTCGGCATGGGCGAAGGCGGCGAACAGAATGCGCCGCTGGGGCGCGCCGTCATTGGCGGACTGATTTTCGCCACCTGCGCGACGCTCATGTTCGTGCCGGTCGTGTTCAGCATCGTACACGGCCGCAAAGCAGCGCAATCCGCGAACACGTCAACCGACCCCGCCGATCATCTAGGAGAAGTCCATGCCTGATCAAGCAAATATCCTGCGCTACACGCCACCACGGCGATTGAAGGCGATAGGCATCATCGTTCTCTGTATTGCCGCAACCGTCGTTGCGCTTGGTGTGATCAGCCGCGTTCGAGCGAATCAGAATCTCGCGCACTGGACCGACAGTCAAGCGATCCCCACGGTGAATGTCGTCGAACTTTCGGATGCCGGCCGGACCAGCGCATTGGTGCTGCCGGGGGACGTTGAAGCCTTTGACAGTGCGCCGGTTCATTCGCGTGTGACGGGCTATCTCAAGAAGTGGTATACGGACATCGGCACTGTCGTGAAGTCCGGTCAGACATTGGCCGAAATCGACATTCCCGATCTCGATCAGCAGCTCGATCAAGCCAAAGCCAATCTCAACTTGGCGATTGCCAATGAAAATCTTGCTGCCATTACCGCCAAGCGTTATCGCGCTCTATTGGCCGAAAACGCGATCGCGCCCGAGGCTACGGACGAAAAAGTCGGTGCATGGCAGGCTGACATCGCGGCGACAGCGGCGGCGCGCGCCGCCGTCGGGCAACTCGAGGCCGAGGAATCCTTCAAAACGATCACGGCACCCTTCGATGGCGTCGTGACCAGCCGCTCGACCGATATCGGCGCCCTGATCACGGTGGGCACGCCGACCGACGTTCCGCTGTTCACGGTTTCCGACGAACACAGGCTGCGCATCTATGTGCATGTGCCGCAGAATTATTCCTCTCTTGTGAAGCCCGGCATGACGGCGACGTTCGTTGTTCCCCAATATCCCGGCAGGGTGTTCACCGCGACGTTGGCAACAACGGCGGATGCTGTCGACGCTCTGTCCGGCACGCTGCTAAGCCAGTTTCAGATCGACAACGCCGATCATGCCTTGAAACCGGGCGACTATGCTCAGGTTCATTTCGACGTGCCATCGCGCGCGAACACACTCGTCGTACCCGCGAGCGCGCTCATATTTCGGAACGGTGGTATGTCGGTGGCGACCGTAGGTCCGGACAGCAGGATCGTCATGAAACGGATCACCATCGGTCGCGATTTGGGAAATTCCGTGGAAGTTTCGACAGGGCTCTCGCGCGATGACCGCGTTGTCAACAATCCGCCGGATTCTCTTGAGCAGGGCAATGTTGTGCACGTCCTTGGCGGTTCTACGGCGCAGGCCCGAATCCAGGTGGCTGCAAAGGGCTAGCGCGCAATCTATTCGGCCACGGATTGATTTCGCTTTCCATCGGCCCCGCCCGCGACGGGCAGCGGGCACGCGATCTCTATGATGCATCCCGGTCCACCACGAATATCGAGCCGGAAGCCGTGCAGTTTAACGATCGCGGCCACAAGGCTCAGGCCGAGGCCGGCGCCCGGCGCGCGCCGACTTTTGTCGGCTCGATAGAATCTACGCGTCACGGCCTCGCGCTCCGCTTCGCCGATTCCGGGGCCGGTGTCGGATACCTGAAGAACGACATCGTTTGAGTTTCGAAAAACCGCGACACTGACCTTTCCGCCCTCGGGCGTAAACTTTATGGCATTGTCGATCAGATTGGCGGCCGCTTCGAACAGCAAGTCCCGGTCGCCGACGATGGGGAGCGCGCTCCTGAAATCTGTATCCAGTTGAACATGCCGGTTATCGGCAAACGGGTCGTACAGCTCGACCGCAGTGCCCGCGATTTCCGCGAGGTCGATATCTGCAAATCCGGTTGTTCGACGACCATGCTCGATCGCCGCAATCCGCAACAACGCAGTGATGACATTCAGCGATTGATCGAGCCCATTGATCGCGCGATCGGTCGCACCGCGCAATTCTTCAACGGTTTGCGCATTTTCGCGCGCCCGTTCGAGCGTCGCGCGGACTCGCGTCAGCGGCGTGCGCAAATCATGCGCGATATCATTGCCGACATTCGCAAGCTGGCCAACGAGCTGCTCGATATGATCCAGCATCCCGTTGATAATGGCGCTCAGTTTATCGAAGGGTTCGTCATGTGCGATCACGGGCAAGCGCTGCTGCAGATTGCCGGCATAGATCTGGCCGACAAGTGCGGTCCAGTCTTCGATACGTTGCCTGGCGCCTCTGCTCAGCAAAGCCCCGGCAAGCATTGCGAGAGCCAAGGCCGGCAAGAGGCTCAGCGCCAGCGCACGCTCGATAATTTTCGCGAATGCATCGTCTTCCTGTATACTTCGGCCAACCACGAGCCGCTCGCCGTTACCGAGCTTTACGGCCACCGCACGAATGAGTTGAGTATGCGGACCGTCCGGATCGACCCGCGTGATCGTCACGCCGGCAGCGACACCATCCGGTACGAGATTGGATGGAAAACCCGCAATGTTTCCGGAGATTCGGCGACCCGCGGCATCGAATATCCCTGCGCTTGCCACGCGATCCGAATCCGCACGCTCCCTGACGGCCCCATTCCAATCGCCGGGCGGTAACGCGGCGACCGTGCTCGCCTGCTTTTCGATCAGACGGTCGAAATGTTGCGTCAAATAAACGGTTGCCTGCCAATAGACGAAACCGAACAGCACCGCGATGCACAGAAAAAACGCGCAGCCGATTGCGAGCGCCCAGCGAATCGACGTGGACCGAAACTGGCTAAACATCGGCACGAAGAACAAACCCTGCACCGCGCACATTTTGAATCAACGGCTCTTCGCCAGGCGCGTCGACCTTGTGCCTGAGCTTTCCCATATGCACATCGACGAGATTTGAATCCGGCACGAAGCGGTAGTTCCAGACATCCTCGAAAAGCATGGCGCGCGTCACCATCTGATCCGGTCGCCGCATCATATATTCGAGTAGCCGGAATTCGCGGGGCGACAGATCGAGCGTTCGGGCGCCGCGCGTCGCGCTGCGTTCGATGAGGTCAAGCTCGAGTGGTCCGACTCTCAGCCGCGTCTCGCGGCCCTCCGCAGGACGCCGCAGCAGCGCTTCGATCCGCGCGACCAATTCCACCAATGCAAACGGCTTCGACAGATAGTCGTCGCCGCCGGCGCGAAGCCCTTTCACGCGCTCGTCCAGCGCGCCCAACGCGCTGAGGACGAGGACGGGGGTGCGTATCTGTTCGCGCCTGAGTGTCTCGATAACCGCCAGGCCATCGAGGCCCGGCAGCAATCTGTCGACGATCAGGACGTCATGTCCGCCGGCGCGCGCGAGATCGAGCCCGTCCGTTCCCGTAGCGGCGTGCATCAGCTCATAGCCACGGTGCGTGAGCTCTCCAATGATTTCTTCGGCAGTCTCTTCATCGTCCTCGATGAGAAGCAATTTTGCCATTGTCCGATTGGGTATCGATTTCAAGTGCTTCGAACCTACCACATTGTTGAGCCGTCGACACGCGCCGCCGCGATGGCGGTACAGTCAATCTCCCAGAGGCATACTACGCGCGAGCGAAGCCGCCCCCGACTAAAATCCGTTTTAGTCCAACGGACTAAAGCCGAATTTAATCGAACTCCCCGCCTTCCCGCGGCATTTCTACTTGGGCAAAGCGACGCCGCCGTCAGCCGGCCAGTGCCAGAGCCAAGGAGACAATCATGCAACGTCGAACATTTCTTCTGTCATCCGTGTTAGCGGCACTCGCGGCGGGCACAGCCGGCGCTTCGCCGATCGATCCGAAACAGACATTCGTTCTGCAGCGCGACGAAATCAATTTTGTCCCGTGGGAAGGGTTGCCGCCGGGCAGCGGCGAGATGGCAAAGCTCTATGGCGATTTCGACAAACCAGGGCCGTACCTCGTCCTGATGAAGTGGAATCCCGGCTGGTTCAGCGCGCCGCACAGCTACGCGACGGATCGTATCCAGATGGTTCTGTCGGGCACGTGGTGGGTCAACAGCGGAGCGGATTTCACGCCTGAGATGGCCGTGCCCGTGCCAGCCGGCGGCTTCGTCAAGCGGACCGCGCGCACCTTCCACTATGACGGCGTGCCCGCGAACATCAACGAACCTGTCGTCGTAGCCGTATTTGGGATCGGTCCCGTCGACATCGAACTGGCCGATCCGCACCTGCCCTCGTGGCGGCGGGTCTGAGAGCACGTACGAGGCTATAGGGTGGCAACCATGGTCAGCTATCTCGTCTCACTCCTCATGGGCCTGGCCGTCGGGGTGGCCTACGGACTTATTCAAGTGCGCTCCCCTGCCCCACCGCTGATTGCACTGGTCGGCTTGCTGGGCATGGTGCTTGGTGAGCAGGCTGTCTGCATGGCGAAGTACCATTTGGCGCTGCCGTCTAAGACCTCGATCCAGCAAGCGCATGATGATATCCAGCGGCCGCGTTAGCTCGGTCAAAGGATATCTCATGTCGGGACGAAAGCCCGCCCGCAAGAAAGCTAAATTGCGCGGCCGCAGAAGGCCGAAGCAACAGCGTTCCGTTGAGACGATCGAGGCGATTTTCGAAGCGACCGCGCGCATCCTGGAAAGTATCGAGCCCATCGAACTGACCACGATCCACATTGCGAAATTATCCGGTTACGGCGTGGGTACGGTCTACGATTATTTTCCCAACAAGGAGGCTATCCTTGTCGCGATGGCACGACGCGAACTCGAGAAAACGTTTCACGCAGTTCAAAAAATCATGACTGCCGACCAGCGCGGCGGCGGCGAATCGATGACGCGGCTCGCCATGCGCGCGGCGATCCGCGGCTTCGGAGGCCGCCAGAGATTGCGGCGCATCCTGCTCGAAACGATGATCGCACAGGGACATTCGGCAGAGCTGGCACAGCCTGTCGAAAGGATTGCGCAACATCTGGTCGGCAACGAAATCGGCGAAGCGGGCGCCGCGATGCGCCGCCTGCGGCCTGAAAGTCTCTATGTGCTGACCCGCGCGGTGATCGGCGTCATTCGTGCGGCCGTGATGGAAGGCAATACGAAATTCAGCCAGCAACTGCTTGAGAACGAGCTCACGGAACTGACCGAATCCTATGTGCAACGATGCCTTGAAAGCGCGTGATGGAAATCCGAGTGCTGCTTGACGAGACGACCCGTCAAGCGCGCGCACGCGCCGCGACACTGCCTTGATATCCGCGGCCAAGCAGGGATTTGAGGCGACTCCATTTCCTCCGGATTCGAGCGGCACAATCCGAATAGCAAAAATCGAAATCCATTCGTATTTTGGCTGCCGTTCATCCCCAATCCCATGGTGTCACGATGGCCGAAGCAACGAACAGACCAGCCGCCGCCTTTATCGGACTGGGCCGCATGGGCCACCCGATGGCGGCGCATGTGCTCAAGGCAGGATTTCCGCTCACGGTCTGGAACCGCACGCCGCAGAAAGCGGACTCGCTGGTCGCGTCCGGCGCGACTCTGGCGAAGACCCCTGCGGAAGCCGTGTCGGGCGCCGATTTCGTCATCTCAAGCCTGATGGACGATGAGGCGGTGCTTGAGATCGTGACCGGCAAGACGGGGATCCTGAGCAGGCTGCGCCCCTCTGCAATCCACATCGGCGCGAGCACGGTTTCGCCGAAACTGTCGGACAAGCTTGAGCGTCTCCATCGCAGCAAGAAAACGCATTACATCGCCGGCCCCGTACTGGGACGCCCCACGGCCGCTGAGGCTGCACAGCTGATGACCTTTGTCGCTGGCGATGCCGCAGCGATCAAGCGCGCCCGCCCGATCATCGCAAGCTACGCGCCGACCATCATTGTCGCCGGAGAGCAGCCTCGGTCCGCGAATGTCGCCAAGCTGCTCGCCAATTTTACCCTCGCGTCCGCGCTCGATCTGATCGGCCAGTCGCTAGCGCTCGCCGAAAAATCGAAGCTCGACCCGCGGCTCGCGATCCAGATGCTGTCCGGCTTTTTCGGCGTTCCGGCTGTCAAGGAATATGTCACCAGGATTGCCGAGCGCGACTTCGAGCCACCAGGATTCGAGATCGCCGGCGGTCTGAAGGACATCGAATTGATGATCGCGGCCGCGCGCGACGTGAATCTGAGGTTGACCAACGCGGAAGCGATCCGGACCAAAATTCGCGCGGCGATAAGGTCGGGGTTGCGCGGCACAGACTGGAGCAGCTTCACGGAAATCGATCGCCGCTGAAAAGGGAGACACTGCGATGTCGCTCACCGAGTTCGTGCCCACACCGAAATTCGAGGAGTACAGGGAACGCTTCAAGGAGCATTTCAGGCTCGAACGCCGCACGGATGGCGTCGTCCTCGCGCAGGCGCACACCTTGGGCGGCTCGATTCAACTAAGCGTTCAAAATCACAGGGCTCTCGGCCAGCTGCTGAAGACCATCGGCGCCGATCCGGAAAACGAATTGCTGATTCTCACGGGCACCGGCGAACACTTCATGATGGCCATCGATCCGGACGGCTTCGCCCTGGAGAAGGAAAACCTCCAGCATTGGGCCTACGAATATGCCTACAAGGACGGGCGCATCAATGTGAGCGCGCTCATCAACGATCTGGAAATACCGACGATCGGCGCGTTCAACGGCTCCGGCGGCCACGCCGAGGTCCTGCTCATGTGCGATATCACCTTGTGCGCGGAAGAGGCCGTCATCTTCGATCCGCATTTCAACATGGGCTCGGTCCCGGGCGACGGGATTCACAGTTGCCTGCAGGAATTGCTAGGCGTAAAGCGCGCAGCCTATGCGCTGCTCACCGGCCAGCGGATCGATGCGAAGCTGGCGTTGGAATATGGCCTCGTGAACGAGATCATGCCGAGAGACAAGCTGCTCGAGCGCGCCTGGAAGCTGGCAGACCACATCATGCGGCAGCCGCGGATCACGCGCCGCCTGACAACACAAATCATTCGGCGTCCCTGGCGGCGGCGCATCACCGACGATTTGGACGGCGGCTTCGGAATCCAGATGTTCGCGCATCTCGCGAAGAACGAAGCCATCCACGATGCAACGCACGCGGCGGCGGCCGGCGAGATAGCGAGGATAGTGTTCGAGTGAAAGCCTTGGGTTCGCCCGCTAAAGCGCGACGGCCGCGCCCTTCGCCAGCATCGTTTTCGCAATGACGTCGAACAGCTTCGCCATGGCGACAGGCTTCATGATGAGTTCGTCCGCGCCGCCCGCCATGCAATTCGCCCGGATGTCCGGCGCCGTATCGGCCGTGACGACGATAATCGGGAGATTCGCCTTTGCGTCGCCGCGTTCGCGAATTTTCCTGATCGCCGTCATGCCGTCCATGCCGGGCATGCGCAGATCCATGAGTACCAGATCGTAGGAATTGCGCTCGATCATTTCGAGGCCGCGCAACGCATTCTCGGCTTCGTCGAGCGTGCTGTCGGACTGCTCCACCATCGCCCGAAGGACGCGCCGGTTCACGGGATCGTCTTCTACAAAGATAATTTTCATGTTCGATCCCGGCCGTTCAGGCCGCCTTCGTGGCGGCAAGATTCGCTGTTTGCGTCGCCTGCTGCATGTCCGCGAGTTTCGACAGCAGGCTCGCGGGTCCTATTGGCTTGTCGAGAATTTCGGCGAATCCGTCCAGGATTTGCGATAAGTCGCGCGCCTGCCGATCATTGAGAATCAGCGCCCTGCCGCGTCCGCCTGCAAGGCGAACAAGCGCTACGCCGAGATCGCCGTCATCGTCCGGCAGAGACGGACCGTCCGCGACGACGAGCGCGAATCTTTCGTTGCGACACGAAGCGGCAGCCGCATCGAGACTCGGCACGATCTCCACATGTCTGAAGTGCGGTCCCAATAACGCCCGCAACACGCTCTGGGTGAGCGGGTTCGCCGCGATGGCGAGCAGCGCGCAATCCTTGAGCGAATCTTCGGACGCACTCGTGCCGCTCTTTGTCGCGGCCAGC
>Ga0302325_10009445_pt1 | contig 21289 bp, 30 predicted proteins | sample Palsa_T0_2_FD_201948 | JGI IMG/M metagenome (GOLD analysis project Ga0302325, IMG submission 201948) | Peat permafrost microbial communities from Stordalen Mire near Abisko, Sweden - Palsa_T0_2 | ecosystem: Environmental > Terrestrial > Soil > Palsa > Peat permafrost | place: Sweden: Abisko...
GACTGTAATCTCGACCCAGCAAAATCAGAAATCTTGTTCGAACAGCCCGAGTACGTTACTAGTTGTTTTACCAGGTTTCTCGAGAAGTGTTTAAGTGTTACTTCCGCCTGGGCAGGGAATGGGCAAGATGCTGTGGGGGGAGAGGAAGGGCCTGGAGTCAAGTTACTTTCGCCGCCGTTGTCGAGTCCGATTAGGGATGTTGCGGAGAAGAGAAATGTCTATGCGGCGGTGGATGAAGGAGCGTTATACAAACCTGTCATGAAACAAAGTCCGCAGATGGCCACGGCACAGCGGCTATCTTTCCACGCTTCAACCACAGACTCTCAATTTACTAAACACACTATCGTGGCGGATGTGCCGGTTGAAAGAGATATAGTCAGAAAGACGCAACAAAGGAACATGCCCATGGAAACAGGGAGACAAACTACACTCGAGGACTTCAGATGTATGTTTTCTTCTCCGCCTCAAAACAAGGATCACCAACCCACTCAATGCAAAGACAACCTGCGTCAAACCCGTCTCGACGAATTCCTCCCAGGCTCCGTCGCACAACTACCCACAAGTCTCCTTAAACGACCCAGATCTGACGACCCCCCTGCAACACATCCTTCCTACCAGAGTAACAATCTCAACATACCCGCCATTCAAGCTGCAGTAGGCAGTATCCTGGGCCCCGACGTTCCTGACCTTTCTCATGGAATAATCTCAGCGTGTCGACCTCTGCAATCCTCTCAAATTCCTAATCTGCGAGACCAACCTCGGAGGGATATTGAGATGGATGGACCGCCGGGGATGAACTTGTTTAAACACGCAGGTCGGATGAAAGGGAAGGAGTTGAGACAACAGGCAAGTGTGAAGCGGCAGAAATCGGCTTCTGTAACTCCTTATTTCCCTGTTGCTTCTGGAGAGAAGGACATAGGGCGTGTGTCACGGGGTAAAAATTACTCTGTTGAGGAGGGTCAGATGTTTCATGCAATTCAGGCGGACGGCCAGAAGGACTCGATAAATCCTTGGACAATAGCGGCCGGCAAGTACGGCTCATTAAATAGACCATGGGGAATCAATAGAAGTGTCCAGGGTGGGAATGATTGTATAATGGAAGAGGTGGGAGACTCAGCGGGCGGGAGAAGTATGGGAAAGATGGGAGCGAGATACGACTATTTCGTCAACGCTAGTGTAGGAGACGGTTTACAGAGGTTGATGTTGAGATGGGTTATCCGACGGGATGAGATTTATGATGAACAGATGATGTTGTTGAGTTTTATTCCCCCGGAATGTGATTTAGAGGAGTTTTTACTTGAATATTGTTCATCTGATTGACATCTTGCATATATGTTAGATACAAGGATACATGATTGATTTTAAATATAGTAATGATGAGAATACAAATTTATTGAAAATATTAGAGCATGTGAGGTATTCCAGGATTTTATGGTCAGAGTACGACGAGATCGCGGTATGGCTGAGGTTAAACCGACGAGAGGTTGTCTGATGGAGGCTGGAGCGCCAACTGCGATTGTCACGTGCCGGCTATCAAAGGAAATCGAAAATGAATCCACGTCGCCAAAGCGTCTCACCGCCGCGACGCGCAGCATGTCTCTCACATTACCCTCATGGCCAATCCTGCTTCTCGTCTTCCTGTCCCTGGCCTTCCTCTCCATCCTCGCGGTACTCTCCGCATAATCCTGATCATAACAATAGTCGCTCCTGCTACTGCAATACCTGCACGTCCCCCCACGCAAACCATTCCCCTCGGAACTCACTTTCACGACTCCCGCGACAGTTACATCGCCCGCACCACTGCCTACGCTGTCCACCCCGGGAAAAATAGCTATCTCAGTGGTAGTCCCGGCATACAATGAAGAGAAGAGGATTAAAGTCATGTTGGCCGAGGCAGTCAATTATTTGGATAAGACGTATCTGGGCGGACGAGATGAGTGGGAGATTCTGGTGGTGGATGATGGGAGTTCAGATGGCACTTCGAAGGTTGTCTTGGACTGGGCGAGGGGGTTGCAAGATGCGGGAGCGTTTGATGATGGCCAAGTGCGGGTTTGCAAGTTGGTCAAGAATAGGGGGAAGGGGGGTGCTGTGTCTCATGTATTTCCCCCCGAAAGCCCTTTCTTTTATCTCTCCTCCTTGAAGTCCTCGTATAGTTTCTCTCTGAGAAATACGTTCTGGCTTTTGGTTTGAGATCTCGCGCTTGTGTTCAATGGATGTATTTGTTGATATTTTAGGGAATGCAGCATACGCGTGGGAAGTATGTGATCTTTGCAGACGCAGATGGAGCGAGTAAGTTCGAGGATCTAGGCAAACTATCCAACGAACTAAAAAGGATCGAAAAAGACGGTCTAGGCGTAGCCGTCGGCTCCCGAGCGCATATGGTCCATTCTGCCGCTGTCGTGCAGGTACATTCACAACTTCCCCCCAAACACACATCTCCATCTTCGAGCGCACACATCTCCTGCTACAACCGCGAAACTGTTATTCTCTAGAAACGGTGACTTGAGAAGAGAATTAATAGTAGCGCTCCTTTGTACGAAACTCCCTGATGTACGCCTTCCATACATTTCTGCATTTCATCGGCATCCGATCCATCAAAGACACCCAATGCGGTTTCAAATTATTCACTCGTCGCGCTTGTACCAAAATATTCCCCTCGATGCATGTTGAACGATGGGCCTTTGACGTCGAGTGTCTATACCTCGCGGAACGGCAATCGATACCCATGGTCGAAGTCCCCGTGACCTGGCATGAGGTAGGATCCCCTTTTACAATTTGTTTGGACTTGTGTTGGGTTATGGGATGTAAATTGACTGGTAGGTGGCTGGGTCGAAATTGTCGCTTGCGAAGGATAGTTTGTTGATTGCTCTTGACTTGATTCATTTTCGGCTAAATTATACCCTTGGCATTTGGAAGATAGGCTCCATAAAAGAGGAATAGACAGGGAAATTCATACGTAGCATAGCTGAAGAACGCGAGTCCACAACAACACGCTCAGACCACACGAATCTTATACTGCATGACCAATTTTTCTACATGACTTTTGGATTGTGATGGGATACCAGATGATTTGTATTTCTGTACTATATCTATAATTCCACGGCACGCACGTTTAGTTGAATCCCCAATGACATATTTTACACCCCTGAACGTTTCAAAAAACCCATTACCTGAACTCCACAGTATAAAAACATATAAAACAAAGAAAAAGACGATGTCAATGTAACCAAATCCTCCAAAACTAAGATAAATTAACACATAGACATAGTGAGTGAAAGTCCGATAGTCGAAGGCCAGGTGCATGAATGCTGAAGGATAGGCGTCGGTATATAGTCTACTGAGCTTGATATGGCCGGGGAACATTAAGCGAGAGATAAATCCCATCCCATCCCTTCCATGACATCTTCCCATTTGACGGATTGCTTGGTTTTTGTCTGTGCCCAAGTCTCCAACATGACTTTCTTTGCTCGTTGAACGTTCCCGATGCCTATTTTCTCCATTTCCGTCATGCGGAATTCAGCATACTCTCTTAGCGTGCCGCTCGCTTCGACGCCGGCGCTGAACAGCGGATACAAGAGCGAGATCTCGGGGCCACTTCCCACGGGTATGTGTTCTATGGCTTTGAAGACCTGTTCGACCGTCGGCTGGACTTGTTCGGAGGACATGTTGCGTAGACGACGTTGGATATGGAGCCGTGCAGCAGAGTGGAAAGCCTCGTTACACGCGCGGAGTTGTTGTTCCAGTTCTGCGTCTATACTTGTCTCTGGCGGGAAATTGATGGTGTCTAATTCCGCGGCATTGAGATCCAGTTCCAGGGCATCCACGTTGGCCACGAACGCGGCATCTTCATTGAGATTGATGTGGATACTTGACGCCACGCGTTTTTGATGGGCCAGTTTTCCGATACGCAGTAACAGCGGGAGTAGACGGGACGTGAAACCAGTGAAGGTATCGAACTTGGAGGGTTCCCAGGATTCGGTGCGGCGGTTCTCGCTGACATCTTCGATGAGCGAGACGGCTGAGTCGTAGTTGTGTTCTTTCAACGTTAGACCACTTGTCCCGGCAATGACGTCCAGATACGCAAACCATTTGGAGAGGAAGGCACGGATACTACTTTCGTAGAAAGGGCGAGATGCTGTTCGCCGGCGATGGAGGATAATTTCCCGGGCGCCATCGAGATGCATTCGCCAGTGAGTGACATCGCTAGAGATGATATTGTAGGAGGAGAGCGCAATTGCCGTGGCTAAGGTTGTATCTTGGGATGCTTCTGAGGGGTCGTCCAGAGCTTTTCGGAGACCTCCAAGGGTGGTCTGTAAAAGATTTGAGATGAGGTATTTTGGGGGATTCTCGCCTTTCACGCCTGCGCGATGAGCGGCACTTGAGGCGAGAAGGGCGGCCAGGAGATGTTGTGCAGAGGGATGAAGAGCCATTTGTGCCAAGATCGTTCGGAAGGGATTGTTTTGATCGTCGTATGGAACGAGGACTCGACATGTATTGTGTATGAAATGATAGTATAGATGCCGGAACGCGGGGTTCTTTTCTAATAGGGGAGAAGTGACGGCGGACAGACTTTGTGGAACGGTGTGAAAATTGCCAAACGTCAATTGAGGATTGATAAACTCGGGTTCATGTTTGACGAGGGCAACAGTCGTCGACGGTCGAGCAGGGAGGAAGTCCCGAACTAGATCTCCCACGGAACCCTCGTCGTCTTCCTCCATCTTGATATCGACTTCCGAGGACTGTGACTCGAAGAGAGGCTGGGCAAGGAGCATCGGGTCAACGGAAGAGGTCATCATCGGAAGATGTGGCGTGTACGGCACGGGCGACAAAAGTTGCTGGATGCTGCAGTCGAAAGACGGCGTTCGGTAGTTCCGTCCTTGGTGGAACTCCGAGTGGTCCTGGAAGTACGATGGCTGAGGAACATAGTCGCGGAATGTTTCGGGACTCAATGGCTCCGGGGGAGATCCCCCTGAACTGTAGCTGCCATCTACTATCAGCAATGGAATAGAAGAGACATACCGCGTACACTGGTGGGACTTTTCATGGGCTGGTCGAACTGGACAGAGAAATTCGATGTAAGACTGTCTTGTCGCGACTTGGCCTGTTTTCCGCCCCAGGTGAGTTTGATGGAATAATCGCATGCAAATCCCTTTGAATGGCAGTGACTGCAGATGGGTCTGCAATGTCAGCAACACGTAGCTAATGGGTGGAGGATACTTGAGTTCATCGCACTAGCCAACGTCAGCAACGATTACAGAAGAGCGGTACCTTAATTTTCCGGCGTTTGCAATTGTGACAGCCTAAACGACGTCAGCGGAATTGCGACGGTGGACTTACCATGGCGACTGCGACGTTTTATTTCTCTCTTCTGGTCGGAGGCGGATGGTGCTTTAGGCATGGCGAAGATACGAGCAGCGGCGACAACGGGTGGTTGGTGGTGGTGGTGGAGGTGGTGGTGGAGGTGATGATGTGAGGGAGGGATGAGCGTGGAGAGACGGAGGAGGATCCGGGGACAGAGATTAGGTGCAGCAGCGTCAGTGTGTGTAGAAAGTTTCTGTTTTCACAGGACAGACGGAGCGGAGCAGTTGTGTGGGCAACAGAGTGAGTGGGCGATGCAGGCAGATGCTGGGTGGATATCGGACCGTCTTTTAAAGCGATGCAGCAGCAAGGGCTATAAATGTCATTATTCCGTGTTGCAGGGACAACAGACAGGGCGAGTGTGGCCGGTGCCGAGATCTGCCTGTGTCTGCCTTGGCGGGTGGGTGGATTTTAAGCAGAAATTGAATGTGACCGAAGCTCAGGTCGACAGGGCAAGCAAGGTGCTGGCTGGCTGGCTGGTGCTGGTGCTGGTGCTCAGTCAACGGGGAAATTAGGCTTTTGGTATCGGAGAGCTTGTGCGTGCTCGTACCAGCGATTCATCGTATGCAACACTGCCGCCTGCCGCCCAGACGCCTCCAAGGCCTTCACTTCTCATTTGTCCCCGGCGACAGCTCGGCCAGCCACACGACCTCATTGGCCCATAACCGAGTTTGTCTTTGCTAAGCATACTTTCTCACAACTTGGAGCCCATGTCGATCTCTCCATAAAAACAAAACGACCCAAACTTCAAACTCTAATCCTCGCTCACGCCCCGGCCCCAAACGCACGCTGAACTAAAGTCTGCACCCGGACTCGACCACTTTTTTTCTTTTGCATTGCTTACACATGACAAAGATTGATGATCAACCACCCGGCTCCACAAAAAGGGAACGTGCAACATGCAATCCTGTTCATAAATTTAAGGACTATCAGAACGTGATGCAGAAACTGCATTAGTCTGCATCCAGGGAACACCCGGCCCAGCGGAAAAAATTATCTCGCTCGCACAAAGACAATCCCGCCAGGTGTCTGCTGGAGCAGCGATTTTCGCACCGACACGCTCCATGTCCGCCCTCCCGGTCATCGCGTCGCTGCATCGGTTCTCGGACCGCCGCCCATTGTTCCTGGCTGACTCAGAGATGGACAATCGGTGATCTGTGCAGCATGGTCAGTTGACCATACGTTATCTCGCCCGCAGCAATTTAAAGTGCGAAAAGGGTGCTACATCCGACCGACGTCACGGTACGCGAAAATCGTACCAATAATCGCAACACATACGACACCCTGCACCGGCTGTCGCTCTCCTTTCGCACCGTCCCTCGGCGACAAACTACGCCGAGGCATTCGGCCTTTCCTTTTAGCGAGATCGGCACTCGGACCAGTGCGATTGTCGAGATTTAAGGACCATCCATAGCACATTCCCGGTACTGCCACCTATTCAGGCGGACGATCAGCGAATAATCGGAGATCTAGCCTCTAGCTAGTATTTATAGCAATTCACGCGGTCGTCGTCGGACAGGTAATAAGGAGACTTGGCTCTTTTAGGCAGGTCTAGCCTTCCTATCTTGTGGGGGTGAAATTGAAGTTTTGCGCATTCTACTTAACTTATTTATCCCGCAGCGACATCTGTGCGTCTACAGATGAACCTTGTCATATGCCAATTTTCTTTGAAACGTCGGAATTTCCGGCCATGTCCAACATCCACAAACTTTTCTTGGAATTTGAAATATAGAACCAAAATAACTATCTCGCGAGATCCAAGTTTTTCGCCTGCAATTGCTCACGGTCATGGGCTTTCTGTTGCAGGCGACTCGTAGCGTTCGTAGGCTTGTAGTTTCCAAGGGCTGACTGGCTGGTGGTTGCTTTCGCGATGACGACGCGACTTTGAAGCGGCGATCCGCATCCCAGAGCTCGAACAAGGGCCATGACACCTCCACGTGAAAAGGGGAATCCACAGAAACGCAAACCGGCATCCCAACAGCCATCGCTGATTTCGAACTACTTCAAGAAAGTCGATTCATCAGCCGAGAAAGAGTCGCGTTGTCCCGTGTCTGCCAATCCACCGCCCGCCCCGGCTCGCAATGGGGATCGACCTGCCTCGCAAATTTCCCCTGGCCGCTCCGAGGACGAAGACGACGGACACGTTCGCAAACGTCCACGGCTCCATACTCCCCCGTCTTCGGACTCTTCACGGGCAATCACGCCTGTTGAGCGGAACGCGTCTGAACAGAATGCCTTGTCCGCGCTTATGACTCCAAAGGTCAAGGAATTTCGACCTCCACCGCAATCACCACGAACTGCGCGTTACAAGTATATCCCAAACTCGCCTGACAAGCCCGCTGAGAATGCTACTCCACAAGAACTTGCAAGGAAACAGAGTCTGCACGAGAAATTCGTCCAGAAATTGGGACGGCCTGAAAGTCTGGTCAGAGCTCGGCGACCGTCGCAGGAAGGATTACCAGAGGAGGAGGATGACGGAATTGGCGGGGAGGAAGACGAGGAGATGGAAGAGGTTCCTGCTGCAGCAAAGGGTTTACGTGGCAAATACGCCCGTGGAGGAGCAAAAGCGCCAGCTCAAAAACGCGCAAGTAAATCGACTACTGCAGTAAATGCAAAGCTAACACCTCTGGAACGACAATACGTAGAGATCAAGAAATCTTATCCAGATACCCTTCTCCTAATTGAAGTTGGGTATAAATTCCGGTTCTTTGGAGAAGATGCCAAGGTTCTTCACTCTCAACGATATTCTGATGGTAGATTGCCTCGAAAGAACTCGGAATTGCCCATTTCATGAGTCACAGTTTCTATACCGCTAGTATCCCAGTGCCACGATTACATATCCATATCAAACGGTGATTCTCATTCTATATCTCGCTGAAAATAAATAGTCTTGTCACGGCAGGTCACAAGGTTGGAGTTGTAAGACAGACTGAGACAGCTGCCCTGAAAGCCGTGGGGGATAACAAAAGCGCGCCATTCGAGCGGAAGCTTACGAATCTATATACCAAGGGGACATATATCGATGATTTCAATCTCGATGATGAGTTATCTGCCATTGCACCTTCAACGGGGTATATTATGTGTATCGTAGAGGATCCTGGTGGAGGATCTGGAACAGATGAGAAAGTCAATATTGGGATGGTGGTATACTCCTGCCTATAAGTTAATTTGACGTTAGGCTGTACAACCCTCCACAGGAGACGTTGTCTATGACGTATTTGAAGATGGATTCATGAGGGCCGAGTTCGAGACTAGAGCATTGCACTTACAACCATGTGAGATCATTATTGCCGGAGATCTCACATCGGCGACAAAGAAAGTCCTCTCCCATCTCTCGATAAACACGTTACTCCTCCCTTCATCACATCTGATAATAGAACCTCCTACACCGAAACAATCCGCACTGAATACGTTTCCAGACCTAAAACCACGGAAGTCGCCATTTCCCAAATCAAAGCATTCTACGCATCTATCAATGGAGTCACGGATACTCTCATCGACAAGATACTGTCCTTTCCACGATTAACACATCTTGCGTTGGGAGCAATGATCACTTACACCATCGACTTTGGTCTTCAAAATGTATTTACATCAAAATACTTTCAGCATTTCTCATCCCGGGCACACATGTTGCTCAATGGCAGCACCATAAGCAGTCTTGAGATCTACAGAAACCAGACGGATTTCTCAGAGAAGGGCAGTTTGTTATGGGTTCTGGATCATACGAGGACGAAATTCGGACGACGGATGTTGAGAAAGTGGATTGGAAGGCCGCTTCTCGCGAGACGGTAAGACGACAAGTATTTGCGGTATTAATGGTAGTGAGGTTGAAGCTCGACTGGATGCTGTGCAAGAGATCAAGGAAAGCACAAATTATAAACTGGAACATCTTTCAGGTCTTCTAACCCGTCTTCCAGACCTCGAAAAAGGTCTTGTGAGGATTCATTATGGAAGAGTACTCTCCCTCCACAACTTGCCCTCCAGTATCGATCTGACGATAGTCTTCCCGGCCGGAGCTTCTCTCAATTCTCCAAGCACTATCCCGCGTAGCCTCCAAATTCCCGCCCTTCGAAACACCCGATGCCGTCGGCTTCACCTCTCCCATCATAAACGAAGCAATCTTCTCGCTGCCCACCATCGCCATGGAAATAGCTACCTTTCTCTCCTCGTTCAACCACTCTGAAGCCGCCAACGATAACAAATACGACATGTTCAAGGACGACGATATCAAATACGATGCCATCCAAGAACATAAAATGGCCATCGTGGCTGTTGAAGCAGATTTAGATGAACAACTCATTGAGATTCGAAAGATCCTCAAGCATTCGAAACTCAATTATGTCACTGTTGCGGGGATCGAGGTATCCACCCAAAAAATCACCTTTTTACTTCGGGACACCGGGCTGATGACTAGTATTTGATCGAAGTGAGGAATGCGAATGCCGCTAATGTGCCGAAGAATTGGATCAAAGTCAGTGGCACGAAACAAGTCTCACGCTTCCATTCGCCGCAGATAATCAAGCTTGTTCAGGAGAGGGAGCAGAGAAAGGAATCCCTGGGGATTGAATGTGATAGATCATATGCAGAATTCCTCAGGTAACGCGTTTGGAGAATCGGGTTAACGGCAGGGAAATCTCAGAGAAATACGAATTGTTCAGGGATGTTGTTCAGAACCTGGGGGTTTTGGATTGTTTGCTTTCTCTGGCTGCGGTGGCTTCTTTACCAGGGTACGTAAAGCCTGAGTTTGTGGACAAGGGCGGGATAGAAGTTGTCAATGCGCGGCATCCTATGGTCGAACAGATCCTAGTTGATTCCTTCGTCCCGAATGATATTCAACTCAAGGTATTTTACCCGTGAGATGTAGATTAAATCTAGCATGACGAGATGAGAGCATTGATCCTCACAGGACCCAACATGGGTGGGAAAAGTTGTTATATCCGATCCGTTGCCTTGACCGTTATCATGGCCCAAATCGGCTCTTATGTCCCTTGCGACTCTGCGAAATTGACTCTTGTCGACGCAGTTTTTACAAGAATGGGCGCATTCGATAACATGCTGCGAGGCGAATCAACGTTCATGTACGAGATGAACGAAACAGCGGAGATCATCAAATCTGCCACTCCGAGGAGCCTTGTAGTTCTTGATGAGATTGGCAGGGGCACAGCTACCTTTGACGGGTTTGCTATTGCACAAGCTGTCTTGCGTTTCTTTGTTGAGGATACAAAGTGTCTTACTTTGTTCGTTACGCACTATCCGCAGATCCGGGAGGTTGCCAATGAGAGACCCCGAGAAGTCGGGACGTTTCATATGGGGTTTATGGAGAATGAAGGGCCTGGTTTGAGCTTTTTGGTGATTTGAGTTGATTGTAGATGGTTCGCAGGAAGTGACATTTTTGTACAAACTGACGCCTGGGATTGCTCATCGGAGTTATGGGTATGATCATCCATGTACCTGCTAATAGTAGTTTGAACGTTGCACGCTTGGCGAATCTCCCTAACGAGGTTATTACTATTGCTGGCGAAAAATCACGAACCATGGAAGAAGAAACCAAGCAGAGAGAAGCACAGAGATGGTTCGCCTCCTCACTGACGTCGCTGATGAGTAGGAACGAGAAAGCATTAGAACTTGTTAAAGCAGAGAACATCGACGTGGAAGCATTAAAAGAATTAGCCAAAAGATTGGATTAAAGGACTTTGTGTTGATCGATTTGGCTTGTTTTGTTTGTTTGTTCAGCAGTGTAGCTGCTCCGGGCTCATAACCTGTAGCAATTGTACGATTTTGAACTTCTTGAATTGTGTCTCTATCAACGCGCTAGCTGGTTCCTTTTAACTTCACCAGCTCGTCTAGCTAGCTCGTCTAGCTCTTCGGATACGCCTCCAAAGCCACCAAGCCACAATTGTGGCTTCATTTCGTGCTGATCTTCAACAAAAACTCTAGGTGAAGGAGACTGTCGGAATAGCCCGATATCATTGAGGTAGTAAGATGAGGCAGTGATGGAGGCGGTGTAGGCCGTTGGTATTTATATCTACATAGAACTCGAGGTCTTACCAAGAGTGCACGAGGGTACTTGACGCAGTCTCGTCGCTTCCCCTATGCTGGAAGCCCACGGAGGCGCCCTCTATTTCTTCTTCCTGTTGGTCCTTATCGTCCGTCCCTGGAACTGCGAATGAAGAACCAACGGGTCATCAACGGTCTTATCCGCCCGCCGAATTCTCCCGTCATTTGGATTGAAGTTCTTCCTCCATCCGACATATGTCCCGGATAAAAGTCCCTGGTTCTGGGTTCTTAGGGCTTGTTCCCAGACCTAATTGGTCGGAGTCCGACCGTCGGACTTCGAATTTAACTGGGCTGATTTTTTGGCGCTTACACAGCGTTCTTCGTTCATGTCGATATTCATGCCCGCACCGGCAGTTCTTCCAATGACTCCCCACCGCAAAGAACGACGAAAGCGACCGAGCCTATCTCCGAGGAAACGCTTGGATAAACCTCGAATATCCGATCCGTATCCAATTCCGCGCTCTGAAGAATCCACAGTTAAACCCTCAGCGACGAACCAGGCCGATATTTCGGATGATCCAACGATCGATACGGATATCACGTTCTTTGATGATGCCAAGAAGGAGTTCAAAATTGTTACGAATGAACAGAAAAGGCAGCTCTTGAAGACGTTACGAGAAAAATATTCCGGAATAACTGCGATCACCCCGATCATCCCATTTCTAGTAATTGAAGCAGATCCAATTCCCCAACCAGCCGACCAGCCTTTCATGATAGCCAGTCTCATCGCTTGTTTCATTCCTGATGGCGGCCCCTTTCCATTTGGAATTCAATTTATTGGGGAAGAGGGTCAAGCTGGAAATGTCGACGAGATTGCCCGACCTCCGAGTTGCGTTGCAGAAGATCTTAAACCTTTTCATATCCCTACTATGGAGACTCTCCGTTGGCTTCATCAACACATTCCCGATGCTTCTCATATCTCATTTTATCCTCAACAACTTGTCGTCGAGTTGAAAAGAAACGATGACGACACATTCCGTAGTTGTCTGGAGAAGCTGCCTCCCAGAATTGGCTCGTTGAATGTAGGCTACGTGAACGGAAGCATATGGCGAGAGTTTCAAGCGCGTGCAAAGGCGCCGAATCCTCAGGTTCTTGACTCAACATATGATGATACCAACTATCTACTCGGTGAAAACGGTGTATGTTTACGTCCCGGAATCGTGGTAGAGTGTGTAGGAAATCGATCGGAGTCAGGAAAATTGACAGGCAACGTGCTATCAAATACTGGTGTGAAAATTAAAAAAGGAGACGTCGAACGCTTCACGGTTGCGCTACATGGATGGGATGCAGTCACAAAGAAGGATATCTATCACGGAGGAAATAAAGTCGGGACTATTCGGGACAGTCTCAGCGAAGATATTGGGTTGGTTGAGACTCAGCACTCGTTTTCAAATACCTTACTCGACATTAACGCTACCGCGCAGCGTTTGTTCCACTCAAATCTCCTTCAATTTGGCGACTATGTGGTGATGGATTCGGCATTTACATCACGCCAACGTATGCGTTTTCTCGGAGTGCGATCGGGAAAAAAACGAACTCTCCCAGGTTACGTGGGACCAACTTCTGATCATGAATATATTACCATCGACCAGGGGATCTATTCCGTAAGAGCTGCCATCATCAACACCGAGCCTCAAGTCCGCGAAGGTGTTTGCGGCACTCCCGTTCTCCTCGCAGGTAAATACAAAGAAGATCAGAGTCTATTAAGAGATGGATGTGTCGCAGGATTCTGGACGGACATAGTTGGCTACGATGTTGCCGGAAGATTATATTCATATTGTCAAACGACCGACGAACTGATTGAGGACGGATGGGAAATTGCAAATTAATGTGGAATTTGTTGAGAGTGTCGTGTCGTAAACGGCCATCCATTGAGATAGTTGTTCTTAGTCTTCTTCGTGAGCGCAGATAATTTTCTCATCCATATCTCACAGCATCAGATGGCGACGGCATCTCAAGAGTAACTTCAAAAAGAGCGATATTAATAATTAAATCGGTGTTTCCACTGACTGTATACTCCACCATTGTCCCAAACTCCAAAACCCAAACGCCATATTTCCCTCCCCATCACCCCACTAGTATCATACAAAATAAGATTAACCCCGAATCAAAGATAGTTTCTTCATAAATACTTCCTCTTTGCCTAGATCCCACTCCTCTGTCGTTAATGTTCGTAAGACTTCATCTGTTTCGACGTAGAGTTTTGCTTCGAAATGCCATAGAACTGCGACGGCGGCACGTAGTAGAACGTGGTCTCCTTCAAAGGCGTAGATGTCCCAGACTCGGGATAGGATGTCCAAGGGCATGTATAGTGCGAACATAGAGGACAGAATTTTGTCTAGGTATGCTGAAGGGTGTAGTCGCAGTGTGCTTGTGAAGTAGTTGTGTAGCGAGTCCAGATTGGTGTAGAATAGATGTTCAAATTGTGTGTAGTATTTGTATTTCTACTATCAGATAGAACTGAGAGTGATGTACAGCCATCGGATCTTTAGTAAGGAAGGCAAGCGGTAGTGGTCGATTCAAGGCATTTGCGAGAGCAACAAATGACTTGAATGGACTGAGATTGACGAGAAAGGTAGCCGCCATAGCGTGCGTTCCTCGAAAATAACCGATATCTGAACGATAGAATGCGTATGCTTTTGTCACGGATACAAGATCCTCATATAACGGCCCCCCTAACTGGAAGATTTTGAGGTCCCGAAAGATGGACGCGGAATCTCTCTCGATCCGTCGAAAGAGAATGGCGAAATTATGGGCCTCGTCGTCCAGTGATGAATCACGCAGGACTTGTTCTGCATCTTTCACCCGGCCTAGAGCTTTGTTGAACGTATCTTCTGTTACAGACAGCCCATTACCAAAACACTTTTGCCTATAAGTGAGTAAAGGTTACATGAAGACGATACCAGACGGCTCCACGACGAGCGGATGGGATCCCACTCCACCATTGTAACCGAGAACGAGGATCTCGAATTCTTAATTAGCTAGGGTATCAAAGGCAAGTACGCTGTATCCCAGTTCGGTAGTATCCAGGCTTGCCATACTTTGGAACTATCTTCATATAGCTTGTCCCGCCCCTCTTTTTCACATAGAGCTTTCTGCCGACGCTTCGTTTCTAAATCAGATAATGCAAATTCAAGAGAGTACCGGCTTCCTCTGCTTGTTGAACCATCTTTTGATATTCTGCCAGATGTCGTTTCTCCTCAGATTTCTTCTTCGGAGGGAGCCAGGGTGGTCGTGTTTGGGACAGAACAGCTTCCTTTTCTTTACTTGCTGGGAGAGAGTCTATCAGTGTTGACGTCGAAGGGAGGTGAGTATGACTCGCAGCACGTCGTGATTGCCGTTGCAATGCCGGAAGTGGTTTCGACTTATTGACCATCTCGTCTGACGTTCTATCCTCGTCCGTACCAGAGACCTGTATCTTTCCAAGCTCTCGCGTTAGACGTTTTGACTCGTCGTCAAGCGCGCTGACTGCCTCATGATAACTTACAACTCTCCGAGGATATACTCCAGGCGATGGACGTCGAGTAAACTCAGAAGTAGAGGCGCTGGACGTTGGGCTGCCACTGACAACGGGATCTTCTTCTATCACAAGGGACGGACGTCGGTCCTCTCCGGTAAGTGGACTGCTGACGGGGACATTGTAGAAGACAGTTTCTGGAGGCACAGAATCATCCGAGTCGTAGACTCTTTCTACCTCTGAACTAGTGCGTCGATGGCGAGAAGCCTTGCGTATATTCGTTGTATGTCCATTGGAAATTGCATCCAAACTCAACGGTCCCGGAACGGTGAAACCGCGCTTGGACGACGGCCTTGAGCTTCCACTTACGGAGCTCTTACTTGGTGAATCATTTGAATCCACTGAGAGCCCATGGGATGCCCGTTTCGGGGATGTTGTCCGCCAAAACTTTGGTGTATGTGGGGCTTCGCCAGATTCGAAAGGGGAACGCGATCGCCTTATTCCCAAACCAGTGAGTTCCGATTGATTGCGTCGTATCCGCGGCTTCGAGTCGTCGTCCCCAGGATCATGGTCTTTTCCCAAGTCAATGTCCTCGAAGTCTCCCAGTTCCACTGAGACAGCGTTGAGCCCGCCCCCTGAGGAGGCCGATATCAATCCCGCGCCACTCCAGCGTTTGGTTGCTCGAGATCCCTGAGAGAGCCCAGAGTCCGACAGGGCCGGGGACGCCGCTGGCCTCTCCATCAAATGCGGCAAGTCGATGGCCTCTCGAGGTGTCTTAGGGGCTCATAAGGGCGACGAGAATGTCAGGAAGCTGGGGACCAGTTTGTCGAAGACGAGTTGGTCGTTGGGATTTTCAACGCGACTACATAAATTGAGTGGCCGGCACGGGGTAATGGAGCAGCCACTGCACATGTCGCGGCGGTGCAACGGATGTTTGAGATCGAGGGGTCAGGGGATGCATTGTTGCTACATACAACTAATAAACGAAAACAAGGCAAGTTAAAATCTTAAAGCAGCTGCTTCCACAGCCACTTTTACATGAGAACCCTGTCCACCACTGATTAAGAGAAGAGAACAACCCCAAAAGAAAGCCAATCAAAACCGAATTATGTATGCTGTCTCATTCATTCCCCGTCCCTTTCTGTATCTTGGTGTTCTCTATCACCGTCTTCCGACAAATCACCTTGATCCACCGCTTCCGGAAGTGAAAGAGTTGATATACTTTGAGCGACAGCACGCTATGCAGCAGGCGCATCGTCCTCCTCATCGTCGTCAAATCCATGTTCGAAGAGATAGTTCGCAGCAATCTCCTCGTTTTTATCGCATGCGATGTACGCTTGAACAGCCATTTGTCGAGGAAATCCTAATGCTTCCAACTAGACTATCAATATTAATACAAGACTGTGTTTACCCGTCCGATCGCCTCAGCTTCTTCTGGAGTGACTTGGATGGTATTAGGTGGGATTTGTCCCTCTCCTTCTCCTCCGTCTTCTGCCAACAACTGTAAGAACGCTTCAGGGTTCTGGTTGATAAGAGCGGCGAATTGTGGGTTCGCCTGAGCAATGTTCTGGATGATGGGTTCAAGGAATTGGGGGTTCGTTTGGATGAGGTGACGAAGCTGTTGGAATTGCGGGTTGCTTCGAAGGGCTTCGAGACTCGCACCGCCTAAGAGACCAGCAGCGGCACCAGGTGCGGCTCCCGGTGCAGCGGCGGCTGGCCGAGCGCCACCTCCACGCTGAGCAGCAGCATGCTGGGCTGCGGCTTCGAAGAGATTGACGGGAGCATTTCCAGGGGCAGGAGCTACAGGAGAGGTCGCTGACGGGATTGTCTGTGACTGTTGAGGAACCGGGGCAGCAGGGGACGGAGTAGCAGGAGGTTGACCGCCAGGAGATCGAGGACCAACCTCCTGTTGGAGATGTGCGGGAATGCCCTATTATTAGTATCTCCCACTATTAGGCAGTACATCCATAAGATACTCTACAGCTCTGTCGGGATTATTGAAGGCAGCTCTCATAGCGCGTTCAACTTCTGTTCGTTCGAAGCCCATGTTCATCAACTCTTGAATCGCTCCTTCTCTTGCGGAACCGACGCTGAATGCATTCGGATCATTGAATGCCACGGGTCCGGCGGGAACAGCAGCAGGTTGAGGAGCGGGAGGAGGAGATGTAGCGACAGAGGTAGCCGGTGTAACTGGCACTGGGGCAGCGGCAGGTTGTGGCGCTGGAGCAGAGGATGAAACAGTGGGGGTCTGGACGGTGGGTGTAGGGGTAGATGGTTTGACAGGTGTGGCTGCAGCCGGTCGGGGCTATTCATTAGTATTCGAAGAAAGTGACCTGAACCTTCTTTACCATACACACAACGAAATCCTTTTCCTGGATCTTGTAAGACTCCACGGTCTGGTCATCTTGTAAGATTTTGCCTAAATAGTGAGTTCGAGTAATCTAATGGAAGACACCCGAATAGATCAACTTTTGAGCCTCAACATCATGTTTCTCCTTCTCCTGAATCTTCTGCTTAACTTGCAAAATCTAAAGCACACATCGTTAGCCCTTCATTGATCGGCACTAGTCTGGGTGGCTAGAACATACCGTAGCGCTCGGTTCTACTTCGATGGTGAACTTCTTCTGTTGAAGGTCCTTAAACGTGAGTAGCATGGCGATGGCTGAGCAACAGGGACGGGAAGGGCGGTTTGTTAGTGTGCCGGCGGTCAGGTAAAGAAAGGGACGTCGCTGGAGCTTGGACGGATTGGCGAGGCGTGGAAAAGCTGATGGCGTAAGCTTTCTCCGCGAAATAGGAAGGTGTCTCAGTCAAACTCGAAATCTGCGAGTCGGCATCTCACCACCGTAGCGCATGCCACAGTTTATAAAATAGCCCCATGTTGTACGGTTGAATGTCTCTAACTGCCTTTCATGGCCAAATTTCTCAGTCTGGCTATTAATATCGAGAGTTTGAGGATTAAATCTAAAGTGCAACTCGCTTAAATTCGGAAGTTAGTGCAGTACAACCCAGTCTGTAGGATATCCTCCGAATGATATTAATACATATTATCAACTGACTGCCTCAGATATTATTCTACTCGCATATGAAACTTTTTATCAATACTTTCTTACCTCTCCTCTTCCTTCTTCCGATAATATTCTACTCGTTGTCGGTCCAGTTACTTGCGAATTGTCCTATGACAGGGACTTCAAATCGCAGCAATGTCTCTGAGTCGGTGTATGCATGCCATCTACAAGTCAGCAAAACAAATTGATGACAGGATACCCCAAGAATCCTATTGCGCCCAAGTCCACAATGAATAACGCCCAGGACAGGAAGGCAGAGAACGAGAGTAAAACGTGTATAAGCTACAATTAGACACACACCAACCCGAGTATACAATAAGTGTAGTAAATAGCAATGATGACTATTGTTAGATAACTTTCAAAGTCCAGGAGAGTACCTGCCAGGCATGGAATCGTATATATGAGTTATTATGCTCCAACATTAATAGCAAAACCCCCGTTACAGGCGGAAATGCATACGCAGCCGCAGCCTCAATATCCAGTCTACCTCGTCAATACCAACCCTTCAAACATAAGACTTACCGCACCGGCAGACTCGTTTCATACTGATTTATTCTATCGTCTCCACCGCCCACAGCCCCGATAAAGGCATCGCCCTGCCCCTGCCCCTCGGAAGAGTAATGTGAGGCCGATGCAAAAGCAGCTTGTTCTCTCTCATGCGCAGGAATGTCTTCAGGTGGATCCTGGTACGGAGCGAATGAATACTGAGCAGACATCTTCGTCTCAGAGTCTCCCACGTCGATATCCCTTAATTTGGAGACACCTTAAATTGGACACAGCCTGAAGACGATCTTGGCCAAATTGACGTGTGTGGCCGAAATAGGGCAAACGTCACGTGATGGAACTGTTTCGTGGTGCAGCTTACCTCATCGGCCTTTTGTTTTGATTGAGCAACACACAAAACAATCTTCCCCCTTCGTCGACGCGAATCGTCCCCATCTCCGCGTTAATAATTCCAGAATGTCCGCAGATTGGAGTGCCATCCGTCGTCGTCAGACACTGGGCGAAGTGCTCAGTAATACACATGGAGCATCTCAGATCCCGCAACCTTCCTCGGTGTTTAAAAAGTCTGCTGCTGGACGCGCGTCAGTTGCTCCCGGGGGTTTGGCTGGGCTAGGACCTGCTCCTCCACCGCGATCGAGTCTTGCGCCTGCGAGGTTTTTTCGGAGCTCGTCGGGTGGGAATCTGGCTTCTGAGGCGGCACTGGGGGGGTCGTTGGGTTCTTCGCAGGCGAGCAGTCAGAGGGAAAGTCTGCGGAATTCGAGACAGAGTTATGCTCCGCAGCAATCTATCAAGTATCACTCCACAACTCCTTCCTCCACTTTGTTATGGTCATTTGTTTGGAGATGGTGTTGACGTTAGTGGTCGACGGAGTAGTGCGTATACGAATGGACGACCTTCGAGTATCGGGTTTCTATCTCAAGTACCCCCGCAAATCGCAAAGGACCCAAGACCTATAAGGGATAAGACGTACATGGCGAATGCACAACGGAATATCATCGACTATCTCATTTCAGCGAATTATCCTATTCCCATCAGTATCAAGACTCTACAAGTCCCTACGTCAAAGGACTTTGCCACGATTTTCAAGTTTCTTTATAATCGCATGGATCCGAATTACCAATTTGTCAAAAAGATCGAAGATGAAGTTGTATTATGTTTGAAAGCTCTCAAGTAAGTCACGTTTTGTCCACCATTAATTGCAGGTATCCATTTGTTGATACGATGTCGAAGTCACAGATCTCTGCAGTAGGCTCGATGCACTCTTGGCCGAATGTCCTTGCCATGTTGAACTGGATGGTGGACATCAATATAGTAATATCCTCATGGTGATAAATGTTAATCGAAGGTAAGTGAAAAGTTATTGATGGGCGAGATTGTGGCCGAGGAATTCGACAATAACTTCCACGAACGAGTTTTCTTCGATTACCTTTCCGATGCGTACAGTCAATTCTTTGCTGGCAAGGACGATTTCAGCGAATGTGAACGACAACTGGAACAACAGTTTGATAACAGGAATGCGGAACGATTAGCCGATATCGAGAGACTGCAAGAAGAGAATGATCAACTTGTCAGGGAATTAACTCAGCTCAACATCGATGCTGTACCTACCAAACCCTTCTATGTCAAGTGTCTGACCAGTAGCCTCCTCTTGAAGCGATAGAGAGAGAGAAGACGACACTATTGAGCGATAAAGAAAAGTTCGGGAATTATATCGTGCATTTAGAGAACAAATCCAAGAGACTCAAAGAAGTCTGCGTCAATCTTCGCCGAAATCTACTCGAGCAAGGTATACTCGCTGCAAGCATTATATACTAAACAATAGAAAACGAGCTTGAACACTGTCAGGCCGAGAAACAACAACTCCAAGCACAAGTAGACCGCCAATCCATCTCCCCCGCAGACGTCGACCGCATGACCGCCGAACGCGAAAAACTCGTCCAAGGCCTCGAACAAATGTCTGCCAAAGTCGACGAAGCGCGCAAACTCGCCTGGGACAAAGAACTCACTGCTCAAAAGAAAGTCGAGAGTATCGAAAAGCTGATCCAGAGTTATAATACCCTTGGGTATAGGATTGGGATTATCCCTGCGTCGGCGCCGCATGCGATGGGCGTGGTGTTTGAGCTGGATTTCGATGTCCAGGCCGCGGTGGGGGATCGCGAGGGACAAGGGCAGGTGCGGCCCGATCAGTTGATTAATCGGGACTTGAGACATGAGATTAGGGGGGCTTTGATGAAGTTAAGGGAGAAGTTGGGAGGAGAGGTTCATAAGAAACAGGATGAGGCGATCCAGTTGCAGGAGCAGTTGGATAGGATTTGTGAGGGATTGGTGGATAAGAAGGATGAATTGGAGGGACTGGATGCTAAAGTCGTTGGTGCCATGGAACAGTACAATGAAATCAAAGATGTACCCCACCAAAAAGCACCGAAGAATACTAATTCTAGACTATGACAGCAGAAACTTCAGCCTCCAATGCGGAAATGGAGAAACTCGAACGAGAACTCCAACAAATGCGTATCACAGCCCAAAACGGAATGCTCCAAATTGAACAACGATCACAGTCCGTGGGCATCGAATACGACCAGCTCGTCCATGCAAGTCACGCTGTCAAAGAAGACGTGTATCGCGAAGTGGTTCGTATTCTCGAAGAGGTGATTAAGTTCAAACTTCACGTGCAGAGCGGGCTGGAGAATTTGCAGGAGGAGTTGGATGGGGTCACGAAGGAGGCGATGGAAGAGACCGTGATGTAGTATGATACGGTCTTGGGATGTAATATAGGGAGAACTATATATGGTGTTTGAGCGTACGTCCGGTATTGTATTTAATTTCAGCTGATTCTCTAAGTTAGATA
>Ga0302325_10009446_pt1 | contig 21288 bp, 19 predicted proteins | sample Palsa_T0_2_FD_201948 | JGI IMG/M metagenome (GOLD analysis project Ga0302325, IMG submission 201948) | Peat permafrost microbial communities from Stordalen Mire near Abisko, Sweden - Palsa_T0_2 | ecosystem: Environmental > Terrestrial > Soil > Palsa > Peat permafrost | place: Sweden: Abisko...
ACCGGCCCGACATCCTCGACCCCGCACTGCTGCGCCCCGGCCGCTTCGATCGCCAGATCGCCGTCGATCGCCCGGACCGCAAGGGGCGGGCGAAAATCCTCGAGGTGCACACCCGCGGCAAGCCGCTGGCGAAGGTCATCGACATCGATGCCCTGGCCGGCCAGACGCCCGGTTTCACCGGCGCCGACCTGTCGAACCTGATCAACGAGGCCGCGCTGCTGTCGGCCCGCACCGGCAAGCGCGAGATCGGTCAGGTCGAGCTGGAGGAGGGGATCATGCGGGTGATCGCGGGCCCCGAGAAGAAGACGCGTGTGATGAGCGAGAAGGAGCGCCTGATCACCGCCTACCACGAGATGGGCCATGCCCTGGTGAGCCACTTCCTCGAGCACTCCGACCCCGTGCACAAGATCTCGGTGATCTCCCGCGGGCAGGCGCTCGGCTACACGATCTCCATGCCCCAGGAAGACCGCTTCCTGACCACCCGCGCCGAGCTCCGGGACACGATGGCGATGACGCTAGGCGGACGTGCCGCCGAGGAGCTGGTGTTCGGCGAGATCACCACCGGCGCCTCCAACGACCTCGAGAAGGTGACCGCGACCGCCAAGCAGATGGTGATGCGCTTCGGCATGAGCGAGAAGCTCGGCCCGCGCGTGTTCGGCCATGACCATGGCCAGCCCTTCTTGGGCCGCGAGTTCTCCACCGAGCCCGATTACTCGGATGAGATCGCGCGCGAGATCGACGATGAGGTTCGCCGCATCATCGAGTCGGCGCATCATTGCGCCAGGGACATCCTCACCGAGCACCAGGCCGAGCTCAACAAGATCTCCGAGATCCTCGTCAAACGCGAGACGATCGAGAAGGAGGAGTTCCTGGCCCTGCTCGCGGGAAAGAGCGAGGAGGAGGTCTTCGGCGCCGAGCCCGAGGTGGAGCCGGAGCTGCCCGCACCGCCGGCGCCGGCGGGTCGTGCCGAGCGCGAAACGCCGCGACCGATCCCCCGTCCGGGGTTGGCCGGGGGCACGACCGAGATCCGGGGCACCGACCCCGAGCGCCCCGAACTGACCTGACGGGCACCGCCGCCCTGAACACCGACCGCCACGACTTCCAGCTGATGGGGGTCGTCAACGTCACGCCGGACTCCTTCTCCGACGGTGGCCGCTTCCTGCAGGCGGATGCCGCGGTCGAGCACGGCCTGGCGCTGATCGCGGAGGGCGCCGAGATCGTGGACGTCGGCGGTGAGTCAACCCGCCCGGGTGCCGAGCCGGTGTCTGCGCAGGAGGAGCTGCGCAGGGTGCTGCCGGTGGTCGAGGGCATCGCCGCGGCCGCCCCCGGTGCGCGCGTCTCGATCGACACCTCCAAGGCGTCGGTGGCGGCCGCGGCGCTTGCAGCGGGCGCCGATCTCGTCAACGACGTCAGCGCCCTGCGCGCCGACCCGGAGATGGCGGAGGTGGTGGCGGTGAGCGGGGCCGACTGCTGTCTCATGCACATGCTCGGCGAGCCGCGCACGATGCAGCGCGAACCCCGCTATGAGGACGTCGTCGATGAGGTCAGAGCTTTCCTGGAGGAGCGCCTGGCCTACGCGGTGGCCGCGGGGGTGAGCGAGCAGCGGGTGCTGCTGGATCCGGGCATCGGCTTCGGCAAGACCGTCACGCACAATCTCCAGCTGCTGGAGCGCCTGGGGGAGCTGACGAGCCTCGGGCGCCCGATCGTGATCGGCACCTCGCGCAAGAGCTTCCTGGCCCGCATCGCGCCCTCGCCGGGAGCGGCGGGAGAGCCCCCTGACGCGCTCGGGAGGCTCCCGGGGACGCTCGCCACCAACGTGCTGGCCTACGAGCGCGGGGCCCGCGTGTTTCGCGTGCACGAGGTGGCAGCGGTCCGTTACGCGCTGGCTGTGGCGGCTGCTACGTTGGGCTCAAGATGGACGGCGAGGAGCACGCCGAGGAGGCGGACGAGGTAGACGACGACGGGCAGGACCTGGGCGAGGAGCTCGACGAGGAGCACGGCGAGAGCTCGGAGTCGGTCACCGTCGAGATCACCGGCCTGTCGCTTTACACCCACCACGGCGTCAGCGACGCCGAGCGCGAGGTCGGCCAGCGCCTGGTGTTCGACCTGCGCCTGGACCTCGGCGAGAGCGACGCCACTGTCACGGACTCGCTCGAGGACACCGTCGACTACGGCGAGGTCTGCCAGCTGGTCGCGTTGATCGCCCAGCAGCGATCGCACAAGACGCTTGAGCGCCTGTGCAGCACGATCGCCGACCGGCTGCTGGCAGACTACGAGCTCGAGGGCGTGTGGGTCAAGGCCACCAAGCCCGAGCCACCGATCGCTCTCGCAGTCGATGAGGTCTCGGTTGAGCTGTGGCGCGAAGCCGACGCCTGACCGCCCTTGACAACTTAGTTAGCAGTCACTCATAATATCTTCTGGTGAGCAGCCGAACGCCGCAACGGGCCGCGATCGCGTGAGCGCAACGTGGTAATCGCACGCCTGTCGCAGCTGGCCGCGGGGCGCACGCGCCGGGTGCTGGTCTGCGCGGGCGTGCTGTTCCTGCTGGCCGCCGCAGTGGGCGCCCCGATCATCTCCGTACTCAAGAGCGAACCATCGGAATTTCAGGATCCCGCGGCCCAGAACCAGCAGGCCCTGAGGCTCATCGAACGGACCACGGGACAGTCGGCCAACTATGGCGTGGCGGCCCTCGTGCCGAGCGCGGCAGACGTCCGCAGCGATCCCTCGCAGGCCGGGGAGGCGGTGCGCGTGGCCGCGCTGCTGGCGGCCCAGCCGGGCTTTCAGCGGGTCCTCGATTTTCCCGCCACGCACCTGCCCCAGCTGGTCTCCCGCGACGGCCGCCAGACGGTCGTGCTGGCGGCGTTTGCCACCCGCAATCGCTCGGCCCGGGCTGTCGAAGCCGTGGGCCCGCAGCTGCGTGGCAGCGGAGTGCGCCTGGGCGGCAACGACGTCGCCTTCAGCGAAATCAACAAGCGCACGACCTCCGATCTGAAACGCGCGGAGACGCTCGCCTTCCCGATCCTGCTGCTGCTCTCCTTCTGGGTCTTCCGTGGCCTCGTCGCGGCGCTCCTGCCGCTGCTGGTGGGTGGCTTTGCGATCGTGATCACCCTCCTGCTGCTGCGCATAGTCGATCAGTTCACGGGCCTGTCGATCTTCGCCGTCAATCTCGTCACCGGCCTCGGCCTCGGCCTCGGGATCGACTACAGCCTGTTCGTCCTCTCGCGCTACCGCGAAGAGCTGGCCGGCGGAGCAGATTCCCGCACGGCCATCGCCCGCACCCTGCAGACGGCTGGGCGGACCGTGCTCTACAGCTCGCTGACGGTGGCCGGGGCGCTCTCCTGCCTGCTCGTGTTCCCGCTGCGCTTCCTCTACTCGATGGGCATCGGCGGCGCGCTGGTCGCGTTGTCGGCGGGTGCGGTCTCGCTGATCGTGCTGCCGGCCGTGCTCGTAGGGCTCGGCCCCCGCATCAATTCCCTGGCCCCCGCCTGGCTTCAGCGTGGCGCCTCCTCGGTCGCCCCCGGCGGCGAGCGGGGAGCATGGTTCCGCCTCGCCCGCACGGTCATGCGCCGCCCCGGCCTCGTCGCCGTGGTCACCGCGGCGGTGCTGCTCGTGGTGGCCTCGCCGGCGTTGAGCCTGATGCTCGTTCCGGCCGATGCGCATGTGTTGCCGGCCTCCTCTCAGCCGCGCCAGATGGCTGAAGCGCTCACCCGCGACTTCGCCGTTGACGGCTCGGCGACGATCACCATGGTCGTGCGTTCCCCGCAGGCGGCGACCGTGACCTCGCTTGAGCAGCGCGCGCAGCAGACGGCCGGGGCGCAGGCCAGCGTCGTTGCCTCCCGCCCCATCGGCCGCGGGGTGTGGGAGATAGAACTGCTGCCGCGTGGCACCGACGGATCCGCGGCCAACCAGAGCCTGGTCAAACGGCTGCGAACGCTGGCCGGACCCTCGACGCTGCTCGTCGGCGGCTCGACCGCGTGGTTCGTGGACCAGAAGGCCGCTGTCGCCGCGCACACCCCGCTGGCGCTCTTGATCCTGGCGCTCATCACGGGCGGGTTCCTGTTCCTGATGACAGGCTCGCTGGTGCTGCCGCTGCTGGCGCTGGCGATGAACCTGCTGACGGTCGCCGTCGGGGCGGGGCTGCTCGTGGAGATCTTTCAGCGCGGCCACCTCTCCTCGCTGCTCGGCTTCACCCCGATCGGCGGTCTTGAGGAGTCCAATCTGGTGCTCCTGTTCGTCGTCGCCTTCGCCCTCTCCACCGACTACGGCGTGTTCCTGTTCGCGCGCATTAAGGAGTCCCACGACTCCGGTTTGGGCACACGCGACGCGGTCGCCCACGGGCTGGAGCGCACCGGGCGCCTGGTCACCGCGGCAGCGCTCCTGTTCTGCGTCGCCATCGGTGCCTTCGTGACATCGCACATCTTCTTCATCAAGGAGCTCGGCGCCGGGGCCGCGCTCGCCGTGGCGATCGACGCCACGGTGGTACGTGCGCTGCTGGTGCCGGCGCTGATGGGCCGGCTCGGCGACCGCACCTGGTGGGCGCCGCGCCCGCTGCGCCGCCTGCACGCTGCGATCGGGCTGCGCGAGCACCTGCCCGAGCCGACGCAGGCCCATCCCGCGTAGCCCTCGCTAACGTGGCGGCGGTGATGGCCAACACGGGCCTGCTGGGACTCGGCTCCAATATCGGCGAGCGCCGCGCCCAGCTGCAGGCTGCCGTCGATGCCCTGCCCGGGGCGGGGGTCCGCGTGCTGGCATCCTCCTCCACCTACGACACCGACCCCGTGGGGGAGGTGCTCGACCAGCCGAGCTTTCTGAACGCCTGCCTGCTGGTGGAGACGGCGCTTGCCCCGCTCGAGCTGCTCGACGCCGTCAAGGGCCTTGAGCGGGCGCTCGGGCGCAGCGCCGCGGGCGCTGTCCATGGCCCCCGTGCGATCGACATCGACATCCTCATGCTGGGAGACATCCAGCTCCACGATGAGCGCATGTCGCTGCCCCACGAGCAGCTGCTCGCCCGCCGCTTCGTCCTGATCCCCGCCCTGGAGCTGGACTTCGGCCTGCGCACCCCCGGCGGGGAGAGCCTGGCCGAGGCCCTGGCGCGGCTGCCGCTGAGCGAAGGCGTGCGCCGCGAGGGAGGGCCGCTGGCGCTCGGAGATGCCTACGCGGGCGCCGCCGATGCCAGCCACGCGGCGGGCAGCACCCCCGCCGGCACCTCGCCCGCCATCGGCGGGAAGTAGCGCGTCAGCGCGCTCGCCGGATGCGCCTCGATCAGTGGGCGCAGGTCGAGCATGCTCATCAGCAGGCGCACGCTGCTGCCGATCTGCAGGTCGGCAGCATTGGGCCGATCTGAGCCCAAGAGGCCCTCTGCGATCCAGCCGTCGATGCGCTGCAGCTGGCTCGGCAGGGCGGCCAGATCCGCGCGAGCGGCCTCATCGGTCGTCCCTGCTCTGATCTTGAGCAGGCGTGCCACCAGGGGCAGGGCCGGGCGTAGCGGCGCGATCGGCAGGGGTAGTTTGGAATCGGCGGCGTAGCTCTCCATCGCCCGCGGCCGGCGCACGAGCGCGATGTTGATCACCCGCCGCGGTACCGCCTGCAGGACCTCATCGCCCCAGCGCTCTGCCTCGAGCACCCTGGCGTAGGAGGGGCTCCCGGCCGCCGGCAGCAGCGGGGGGTCGGGAACCAGGGCGTCGAGCCGGTGGATGATCGTGCGCGAGCCCACCAGGCGCTCGCGGCCAAGACGCATACCCGGCACCGTGTTTCCGCCCCAGCGCAGCGGGCCGATAGCCAGGGCGCTCAGCGGCAGCAGGTCGACACGGTCATAGGCGATCGACTTCAGCGCCAGTGCGGCCTCCACGGCGGCGCATGGATGCGAGCCTGGTTGCACGTAGAGCTTGGGACGGGCCATCGCCATCGCGCGGCCGAGCATAATGGGAAAGCGATGCTCTTAGCTGTCGACGTCGGCAACACGCAGACCCACTTCGGCACCTTCAGCGGGGAGGAGCTGCATGAGCATTGGCGCTTTGCCACGGTGCGCCAGTCCACGGCCGATCAGCTCGGGGCCGCACTCGGCAACCTGCTGGGACTGCGCGGCCTCAGCTTCGCCGACCTCGACTGCTCGATCGTGTCCTCGACGGTGCCCCAGCTGGAGCCCGAGTGGGCGGCAATGACCAGCCGCTATCTGGGGCATGAGATGCACATCGTCGGGCCCGGCACCAGGACGGGCATGGCGATCCGCTACGACAACCCGCGTGAGATCGGTCCCGACCGGCTCGTCAACGCCGTCGCCATCCGCAAGCGCTTCGGCGGGCCGGCCGTGTGCGTGGACTTCGGCACGGCGACGACCTTCGACGTGGTCTCGCGCGGCGGCGAGTACCTCGGCGGCTCGCTGATGACGGGGATCGAGATCTCGCTCGAGGCGCTCACCGAGCGCGGCGCCCGGCTGCCCAAGATCGACCTCGCGCCGCCCAAGAGCGTGATCGGCAAGACCACCATCGACGCCATCCGCTCGGGCGTCGTGTTCGGCTATGCGGGGGCCGTCGACGCGATTCTGCGCCGCCTGTTCGAGGAGCTGGGCGAGCACGCCGAGGTCGTGGCCACGGGGGGCCTGGCAGGGCTGGTGGTGCCCTTCACGGAGGAGATCGACGAGGTCGATGAGCTGCTCACGCTGACCGGGCTTCGCCTGCTGCACGAGCTCAATTCCTAGGCCGGCGAGCCGCCTGCGGCCATAATTGGGCGGATGGGAGCCACGCCTGCACTGACGGACCCCTGGATGCTCGGCCCGCTGCCGGTTCCCAACCGCGTGCTGCTGGCTCCGCTGGCAGGGATAGGCAACTGGTTCGTGCGCCTGCAGGCCAAGCGCTACGGCGCCGGCATGGCCGTCTCAGAGATGGTCTCCTCGCACGCGATCCACTACGGCAACCGCAAGACCTGCACCGAGATGCTGAGGATCGACCCGCGCGAGCGCGCCGGCGGTCCGGTTTCGGTCCAGCTGTTCGGCGAGGACCCGGCGATGATGCGCTCGGCCGCCGCTGCGGCCGTGGCGGCGGGCGCGGACGCGATCGACATCAACATGGGCTGCCCGGTGGCCAAGGTGTGCAAGACCGGCGCGGGCGCCGCACTGCTCGAGGATCACGACAGGGCGCTCGACGTGGCGCGGGCCGCGATCGTCGGCGCCGCCGATTGCGCCGGGCCCGCGGGCGCGGCCGCCCCCCCGGTGACCGTCAAGCTGCGCTCCGGGCTGCGCGCCGGCGAGAGCAGCGGCTTCGAGCTCGCACACCGTCTCGTGGATGAGGCCGGGGTGGCGGCGATCACGCTGCATCCCCGTTCGGCGGCCGTGCGCCACAAGGGCACGCCCGACTACCAGCTCGTGGCTCGTCTCGTGCAGTCGCTCCCGGCGCCCGTCATCCTCACGGGCGGGCTCAATGACGCGGACTGCGTGCGCGAGGCCTTCCGCGCGACGGGGGCGACGGCGGTGATGCTCGCGCGGGGAGCGCTGGGCAACCCCTGGCTGTTCGCAGAGCTCCTGCGCGGGCACGAGCGTGCCCCGAGCACCGCGGAGGTCCTGACCGAGCTTCACTGGACGATCGATCGTGCCGTCGAGCACCTCGGCGAGGATCGCGCGACGCGCTACCTGCGCAAGTTCTATCCCTGGTACCTGGCCCGCATGCAGCTCGAGCCAGAGCCGGCCAAGCGCCTCTCGCAGGCGCTGCAGACGGCGCCCACGCTGGGGCGTGTCAGGGAGCTGCTCGAGCTCGGGCGCCCGCCGCTGGCGGCCGCCGCGTGAGTCCCTCACCGCAGATCTGAGGCCGCCGCCGGGACGTTGGGGGCCCCCGCTATACTGCCGCTCGCTGAAACCCCTGGGCTGCGAGAACCCCCGCGCGAGCGGGGTTTTGCACGTCCCCGGGTCATCCTGGAAACCTCAAATCGAGGGTCACATGCCGAAGGACGTCATCCTCACTCCCGAAGGCCTGACCAAGCTCAAGGACGAGCTCGAGCTGCTGTCCACGGCCAAGCGCCGTGAGGTCGCCGAGCGGATCAAGGAGGCCAGGGAGTTCGGGGACATCAGTGAGAACTCCGAGTACGACGACGCCAAGAACGAGCAGGCGATGCTCGAGAGCCGCATCGCCCAGCTGGAGGAGAAGCTGCGCATGGCCACGGTCATCCAGGCCAATGCTCTCTCCACGGACATCGTGCAGGTCGGCTCGGTGGTGCATGTCAAGGACGAGAAGACGGGCAAGTCGGTCAAATACACGATCGTCGGCTCGGCCGAGGCAAAGCCCGACGAGCACAAGCTCTCCAACGAGTCGCCCGTGGGACGCGCCCTGCTGGGGCACAAGCGCAATGAGACGGTCGCGGTGAAGGTGCCCCGCGGTCCGGCTCGCAAGCTCAAGATCACCAAGATCGACGTCGGCCTGAAGTAGGGGGGTCGGTGAGCTCCCCGGCACGGCACGGTCTGCCCGAGCTGATCGCCGAGCGGAGGGCCAAGGCCGAGCGCTTGCGGGAGACCGACGGCGAGGCCTTCCCCTACTCCTTCCCGGGCGTCGAGGCTGTGGAGTCGATCCTTGGCGCCTACGCGCGGCTCGCGCCCGGCGAGGAGACCGAGGATCGCCATCGCGTCGCCGGGCGCCTGCAGGCGCGGCGGGGAGCAGGCAAGGCGGCGTTTCTGGATCTGGTTGACCGCTCGGGCAAGATCCAGCTGCACGCGCGCGTGGACGTGCTCGGCGAGGAGGCCTTCGAGCGGCTGCTGTCGCTCGACCTCGGTGACCTGCTGGGGGTCGACGGCGCAGTGCTGCGCAGCCGCCACGGCGAGCTCACACTGCGGGTGGACGGCTTTCAGATCCTGGCCAAGGCCCTGCGCCCGCCCCCCGACCGCCATCACGGGCTCACCGATGTGGAGACGCGCCTGCGCCGGCGCGAGCTCGATCTGATCTCAAGCGAGGAGTCCCGCAAGCTGTTCATCGATCGCGCCCGCATCGTCTCGGCGGTGCGCGCCTACCTCGACGCCAACGGCTTCGTGGAGGTCGAGACGCCGGTGCTGCAGCCGCTCTACGGCGGCGCTCTAGCGCGTCCCTTCACGACCCACCACAACGCCCTGGACCGCGACCTCTACCTGCGGATCGCCACCGAGCTCTACCTCAAGCGCCTGCTCGTGGGCGGGCTCGAGCGCGTGTATGAGCTGGGCAAGGACTTCCGCAACGAGGGGCTGTCCTCCAAGCACAACCCGGAGTTCACGATGGTCGAGTGGTATGAGGCCTACGCCGACTACCAGGACGAGGCCGGGCGCCTGGAGGAGCTGGTTGCGCAGGCCGCCGGCGCCGTCGCCTATGCGGGCGAGCTCGACTTCTCGCCACCATGGCGGCGGGTCGGCTTCTTCGAGGCGATCGAGTCGCAGACCGGCATCGACCTGGCCAGCGAGCGCGACATCGAGTCGCTGCAGGCCGCCATCCTGAAGCGGGGCCTTGAGCTGCCCAGCGAGGGCGCCAGCTGGTTCGAGCTCGCGGACGCGCTGCTGTCGAAGTTCGTCGAGCCGAACCTCCAGCAGCCGACCTTCGTCATGGACTACCCCATCGAGATCTCGCCGCTGGCCCGCGAGCACCGCTCCCAACCCGGTCTTGTGGAGCGCTGGGAGGCGTTCGCCGGCGGCATGGAGATCGCCAATGCCTTCAGCGAGCTGATCGACCCCGACGTTCAGCGTGAGCGTTTCCTGGCCCAGCAGCGGCTGGCGAGCCTCGGCGAGGAGGAGGCCCAGCCCTATGACGAGCAGTTCCTGGCGGCGCTCGAGCAGGGGATGCCGCCGGCAGGTGGCGTGGGACTGGGAATCGACCGCCTGGTGATGCTTCTCACCGGCCGCGACTCGATTCGCGAGGTCGTGCTGTTCCCGGCGATGCGCGACTGAGCGAGCGCCACCGCCGCCGCAGGCCCGAATATCCGTTGCATTTCCGCCACCACGGTTGATCCACCGAGGCCGGGTGGCCGATTGGTAGACTGCGAACAGGCTTCGAGCAGACCACATAGCGCATGAGGCACCGTCCTCGCAGGAAGGAATCACACCATGTTCGAGCGATTCACAGAACGGGCCCGGCAGGTGGTCGTTCTCGCGCAGGAGGAGGCGCGAACGCTCAAGCACAACTACATAGGCACCGAGCACATCCTTCTCGGACTGTTGCGCGAGGAGGAGGGCCTGGCGGCCCGCGTGCTCGAGAGCCTGGACATCACCGTCGAGCGGGTGCGTGCGCAGGTCGTGCGCATCGTCGGCTCCGGCGAGGAGGTCACCTCGGGTCAGATCCCGTTCACGCCGCGCGCCAAGAAGGTGCTCGAGCTCGCCCTGCGTGAGGCGCTGAGCCTGGGCCACAACTACATCGGCACCGAGCACATCCTGCTCGGCCTGGTGCGCGAGAACGAGGGCGTGGCCGCCCGCATCCTGCTCGATTTCGACGCCGACTCCGAGAAGATCCGTAACGAGGTCATCCGCATGCTCTCGGGACCGGGCGGACGCCGCCAGGGAACGGGCGGCGGCTCGGGCGCGGGCACCGCCGGCGCCGGCGGAGAGGGCAAGAAGTCCTCGAAGCTGCTCGACCAGTTCGGGCGCAACCTCACCAAGCTGGCCGCCGAAGGCAAGCTCGACCCCTGCGTCGGTCGCGAGACTGAGATCGAGCGGATCATGCAGATCCTCTCCCGCCGCACCAAGAACAACCCCGTGCTGATCGGTGAGCCGGGGGTGGGCAAGACCGCGGTGGTCGAGGGCCTGGCCCAGCGCATCACCAACTCCGACGTGCCCGAGCTGCTCAAGAACAAGCAGATCTACACGCTCGACCTGGCCGCCCTCGTCGCCGGCTCCAAGTACAGGGGCGAGTTCGAGGAGCGCCTGAAGAAGGTGATGAAGGAGATCACCCAGCGCGGCGACATCATCCTGTTCATCGACGAGCTTCACAACCTCGTGGGCGCCGGCGCCGCCGAGGGCGCGATCGACGCCGCCTCGATCCTGAAGCCGGCGCTGGCCAGGGGCGAGCTGCAGACGATCGGCGCCACAACCCTTGACGAGTACCGCAAGTACCTGGAGCGCGACTCCGCGCTCGAGCGCCGCTTCCAGCAGATCCGCGTGGAGGAGCCGACGATCGACCAGACCGTCGAGATCCTCAAGGGCTTGCGCGACCGCTACGAGCAGCACCACAAGGTCCAGATCACCGACGAGGCGCTGCGCGCCGCCGGCGAACTGGCCAGCCGCTACATCTCCGACCGCTTCCTGCCGGACAAGGCGATCGACCTGATCGACGAGGCCGCCTCGAGGATGCGGATCAAGTCCATGAGCTCGCCCCCGGCCAACCGTGAGCTTGAGGGTCAGGTTGAGACCACGCGGCGCGAGAAGGAGGCGGCGATCGAGGCTCAGGAGTTCGAGAAGGCTGCCGCCCTGCGCGACAAGGAGCGCAAGCTGACCAACAAGAAACGCGAGCTCGAGCAGGAGTGGGAAGCCGGCGAGTCCGGAGAGCGCCCCGCGATCGGCGAAGAGGAGATCGCCGACATCGTCTCGATGTGGACGGGCATACCGGTGTTCAAGCTGACCGAGGCCGAGACCCAGAAGCTGATGCGCATGGAGGACGAACTGCACCGCCGCGTGATCGGGCAGCACCCGGCGATCGAGGTCATCTCCAAGGCGATCCGCCGTTCGCGTGCCGGCTTGAAGGACCCCAAGCGCCCGACCGGCTCGTTCATCTTCCTCGGCCCCTCGGGCGTGGGCAAGACCGAGCTGGCCCGTACGCTCGCCGAGTTCCTGTTCGGCGACGACGACGCGATGGTGCGCATCGACATGTCCGAGTACATGGAGAAGCACGCCGTCTCGCGTCTGGTCGGCTCGCCCCCCGGCTACATCGGCTACGACGAGGGCGGGCAGCTGACAGAGGCCGTGCGGCGCAAGCCCTACAGCGTGCTGCTGCTCGACGAGATCGAGAAGGCCCACCCGGACGTCTTCAACATCCTGCTGCAGATCCTCGAGGATGGCCGCCTGACCGACGCCCAGGGGCGCACGGTCGACTTCAGGCACGCGATCGTGATCATGACCTCGAACATCGGGGCGGCCGAGATCGCGCGCAACACGCCGCTCGGCTTCGCCGTTTCAGACGATGAGACGGGGATCACCTACGAGGACATGAAGAACCGCATCATGGGTGAGCTGAAGAAGGTCTTCCGGCCCGAGTTCCTGAACCGCATCGACGACGTGATCGTCTTCCACAAGCTCCAGAAGGAGGAGATCAAGCAGATCGTCGAGCTTCTGCTGCTGCGCATCCGCGAGTCGATGGCCGACCGCGAGCTGCAGCTCGAGCTCACCGACGAGGCCAAGGATCTGCTGGTCGAGAAGGGCTGGGACCCCTCCATGGGAGCCCGTCCGCTGCGCCGCGCGATCCAGCGCTACGTGGAGGACCCGCTGGCCGACTTCGTCCTGCGCGAGCAGCTCACGCCTGGAGCGACGGTCGTCGTCGACCCCGCCCCCGGCGACGAGAAGGGCGAGGTGCGCCTGACGGTGGTCAAGCCCAAGAAGCAGAAGACGCCGGTCGGCGTCGGCGCAGGCAAGGGTGACGGCGAGGTTGATCCCGAGCTCGCCGGCGAGGGCGTTGACGAGCCCGAGCCCGATGCTCCCGCCGAGTAGCAGGGTGCGCGACTGAAGATCTCGCCGCTGAGCGCCGCGGACTGGCCTGAGGTGGCAAGGGTCTTTGCAGCGGGGATCGCCGCCGGAGATGCCGCCTTCGAGCAGGCGCTGCCCTCCTATGAAGAGTGGTCCCGCGCGCGCCTGCCCAAGCCGCGCCTGGTGGCTCGGGAGGAGTCCGGCGAGCTGCTCGGCTGGGCCGCGCTGAGCCCGACATCCCCCCGTGCGGTCTATCGCGGCGTCGGCGAGGTCAGCATCTACGTAGACCCCGCCGTTGCCCGTCGCGGGGTGGGCCGCGCGCTGCTGCGCGCCCTGATCGAGGAGTCCGAGAGCGAGGGGCTGTGGACGTTGCGCGCGGGAATCTTCCCTGAGAACATCGCCTCGGTCGCCCTGCACGAGAGTTGCGGCTTTCAGCCGGCGGGCCTCAGCCGGCGGATCGGCCAGATGGCCGATGGTCGCTGGCGCGACGTGGCCTGGTATGAGCGCCGCAGCGACGTCATCGGCGGCGACCCCGGCCCCGACTGAGCCGCCGCGGGCCGTGGGCGGCGCCCGCGGGGAGCCGTCCCCGCTGCCGCGTAGGCTGCGAAAATGCCTCGCGATACCGTTCACGCCTGCTCGGAGTGCGGCTTTCAGTCACCCCAGTGGCACGGGCGCTGCCCCGGCTGTGAAGCGTGGGGAACCCTCGTGCAGGAGCGGATCGCCCGCGGCGACTCCGGCTCGGGGCGCAAGCGGGTCGCGCGGGGGGGCGGGGGTCTTGGCGGTGCGGGCGCCGGGCCGAGCCTTGCGCTGGTCCCGCGTCCCCTGCACGAGGTCGGAGCGAGCGCTCTCAGCAGGCTCTCGACGGGGATCGGCGAGCTCGACCGCGTGCTGGGGGGTGGCCTCGTACCGGGCTCGCTGGTGCTGCTCGGCGGCTCCCCGGGGATCGGCAAGTCGACGCTCACCAACATGGCCCTCGGCCACCTTGCGCAGGCCGGCCGGCGAACCCTTTATGTGAGCGCCGAGGAGTCGGCCGAGCAGGTGCGCCTGCGCGCGGAGCGCCTTGCGCCGGGAGCCCTGAGTGTGCCGATTCTCGCCGAGAGCGATCTGGAGGTCGTGTTACAGACCCTCATCGCAGAGGCGCCTGAGGCATGCGTGATCGATTCGGTGCAGACGCTGACGTCGCTCGAGCGCGGCGGTGCGCCGGGGTCGGTGGGGCAGGTGCGCGAGGTTGCCGGGCGGATCATGGAGCTGGCCAAGGCGAGGGGGGTGGCGGTGATCCTGGTGGGGCACGTGACCAAGGACGGCGTGCTTGCCGGACCGCGGGTGCTGGAGCACCTGGTGGATTGCGTGCTGCAGTTCGAGGGCGAGCGCGAGCGGCCCTATCGCGAGCTGCGGGCGCTCAAGAATCGCTTCGGATCGACCAACGAGGCGGGTCTCTTCGAGATGCGCCAGGGTGGCCTGGTGGAGGTGCTTGACGCCTCGGCACGGTTCGTCGCGGAGGCCACGCGGGCTCCCGGGAGCGTGGTGCTGGCGGCGATGGAGGGCTCGCGGCCGCTGCTGGTGGAGGTCCAGGCGCTGGTGGCGCCATCCGAGCTTGAGCAGCCGCGGCGCGTGGTCTCGGGCCTTGACCGCAACCGCCTGGCGCTGGTGCTGGCGATCCTCGCCCGCCACGGCCGCGTTTCCACGGGCGGCGCGGATGTGTTCGTGAACGTCGTGGGTGGGGTCCGCCTGGAGGAGCCGGGCTGCGACCTGGCGGTGGCCCTGGCGGTTGCCAGCGCCAGCGCCGGCGTGGCCTTGAGGGGTTCTCCCAGGGCCTGTTTCGGAGAGCTCGGCCTGACCGGTGAGCTGCGCTGGGTGGGCCACCCCGAGCGGCGCCTGGAAGAGGCCGCCAAGCACGGCTGCGCCGATGTGATCGCGCCGGTTGACAGCGGCGGCGCCGCCTGCGAGGCGGCCACGCTGGGCCAGGCGCTGGCGCTGGCCCTGCCCGCCCAAGCCACAGGTCCCGCCCGAGCCGCCGCGTGAGCGACCTTGGCGAGGAGACTAAGGAAAGGCTAAATGCCCTAGAATCAAGGACCGTGCCCCTTCGCTCCGGTGACGATTTCGATACAGAAGCAAGACCGGAGCCGGGGTTGATGAAGGCCCTCGAGATGATCGCTCCCGGGACCGCCCTGCGGGAGGGGATCGAGAGCATTTTGCAGGCCCGCACAGGGGGGCTGATCCTCATCGGCGAGCCCGATGACCTGAGCTTTTTGAACTCCGGCGGGATCAAGCTGGAGATCGACTACACGCCGGCCTTCCTCTACCAGGTGGCGAAGATGGACGGGGCGATCATCCTCAATGCGAATGCGACCAAGATCACCATGGCCAACGTCCAGCTGATGCCCGATCCGACGATCCTCTCGCACGAGACCGGGACCAGGCACCGCACGGCCGAGCGCGTCTCCAAGCAGACCGACGCCCTCGTCATCGCCATCTCCCAGCGCCGCGACGTGGTCTCGCTCTACGTGGATGGCGGCAAGTACATCCTGGAGGAGATTCCGGTCGTGCTGGCCAAGGCCAATCAGGCGCTGGCGACGCTTGACAAGTACCGCTCCCGCCTGGATCAGGTCTCCACGCGCCTGACGGCGCTGGAGTTCGAGGGCGGCGCGACCCTTCATGACGTTCTCACAGTGCTGCAGCGCTCTGAGCTCGTGACCCGCATGGCGGTGGAGATCGAGCGCTACATCGTCGAGCTCGGCAACGAGGGCCGGCTGATCGAGATGCAGCTTGAGGAGACGATGGTCGGCGCCGCGGCTGAGAAGGCGGCGCTCGTGCGCGACTACCTCTTTGGCAACTCCGATGAGGAGTTCGCGGGCGCCCTGGAGGAGATCGGGCGCCTTGGCCACCAGGACCTTTTGGACTTCGGCAGGCTGGCCGAGGTGCTCGGCTATGACCGCAAGCTGAACACCCTCGACCACCCGGTTGCCCCGCGCGGATACCGCGCGCTGGGGCGGATACCCAGGCTGCCAAAGCTGGTGGTCGCGCAGATAGTGAGCGAGTTCGGCGGGCTGGACGAGCTGCTCGCCGCCGCCGACTCCGAGCTGGAGGCGATCGAGGGGGTTGGAGAGATCAGGGCCAAGGACATCCGCGAGGGTCTGCGCCGCCTGCAGGAGCTCAACCTCGTGGATCGCTACCTGCAGACTTGAACCGCCAGCCGGCGATGGGTCGGCTGCAACGATTGGAGGACATCATTTCGCCACAAATCATCCAAGAGGAATCGCTGATCGAGGAGCTCGAGACCACTCGCGAGATCGAGTGCATCGAGTTCGAGCTCGGCGACCATGTCGTCTATCCCCATCACGGCGCCGGCAAGGTGCTGGGGAAGGAGGAGATGGAGATCCTCGGTGAGCGACGGGAGTACCTGACGATCAAGATCCTCCACAACGACATGACTGTGAGGGTCCCCACTGAGAATGCCGCCCTGGCCGGGCTGCGCAGGGTGATCGACGAGGAAACCGTCAAGAAGGTGCTGGATGTGCTTCGCGACGAAGTCTCGGAGATGCCCAAGAACTGGAACCGTCGCTTCAAGCACAACCGCGACAAGATCAAGACGGGTGACATCTATGAGCTGGCGGAGGTCGTGCGCAACCTCTCGCTGCGCGAGAGCGAGAAGGGTCTCTCGACGGGTGAGAAGCAGATGTACACGCGCACCAAGAAGATCCTCGCCTCCGAGCTGATGTATGCGCTGGACAAGGACGAGGAGGAGGCCGAGAACTACCTCGATGAGCTGCTTGCCGCATCGGCCACCAGCCAGATGGCGATGGCCGGTGCCGAGTAGCCGCGTGGGGGCCTCCTAGCCGACGCTTTTCGCGTGCGCGGCGGCGCCCTGGACGGCCGCGTGCGCAAGGGTTCCCCACGCAATGACGATCGCGCTGATCCTCGCTGCGGGTAGCGGCGAGCGGCTCGGGGCCGGGCGCCCCAAGGCGCTCGTGCAGCTGGCCGGCCGCCCGCTCGTGCGCTGGAGCATCGACGTCCTCTCCCAGGTGGCGGAGATCGAGCGGATCGTGCTCGCCCTGCCCCCCGGCACACCGCCGCCTGCCGGCGTGATCGCAGTGGAGGGCGGCCCCGTGCGCTCGGACTCGGTGCGCCGGGCGCTGGCGGCGGCCGGGCCCGGCGAGACGGTGCTGGTGCACGATGCGGCCCGTCCCCTGCTGAGCGTTGAGTTGGCAAGCGCCGTGATCGCGGCGCTCCAGAACGACGACAGCGCAGACGCCGCGATCGCCGCCGTGCCGGTAACCGACACGGTCAAGCGCGTGGACGGCGCAGGCGTCGTGCGCGAGACGCTCACCCGCAGTGAGCTGTGGGCGGTGCAGACGCCCCAGGTCTTTCGCCGCGCGGCGCTCGAGCGGGCCCTCGCGGTCCCCGATGAGATCCTTGCGCAGGCCACCGATGACGCCTGGCTCTTGGAGCGCGACGGGGGAAAGGTGCTGGTGGTGCGCGCCAGCGAGGAGAACCTCAAGGTCACCACCGCGCTCGACCTCCAGGTCGCCGAGATGCTGCTGAGCGCTCGCCCGCAGGAGTCGCCCTAGATGCTCACCGACTACCACCTGCACCTGCGCCCCGACGATCTCAGCGCCACCGTCGCCGAGCACTTCACCAAAGCCAACGCCCAGCGCTACCGCGAGGCTGCCAGTGCGCTGGGGATCGCCGAGCTGGGTGTATCCGAGCACGTCTACCGCTTCCAGCAGGCGCTCGATGTGTGGCAGCACCCCTACTGGCGCGAGAACGCCCGCGACGATCTCGACGAGTACTGCGCCTTCGTGCGCGAGCACACCGATCTGCGCCTGGGGATCGAGGCCGACTTCGTGCCCGGCCGCGAGGAGCAGATGGCCGAGCTGCTGGCGGCGCGCGACTTCGACTATGTGATCGGCGCCGTGCACTTCCTGCGCGAGGAGGGAGCGGTGGACATGGACGACTACAGCGTGTGGGACAGCGGTCACAGCGCCGAGGAGATCTGGCGGCGCTACTTCCAGACGATCGGCGACGCCGCCGCCAGCGGCCTGTTCGACATCCTGGCCCACCCCGACCTGGTCAAGATGTGGGGCCGTGCGCGACCGCTGCCGCAGGGGGACCTGCGCAGCTGCTATGAGCTTGCCATGGACGGGATCGCGCGCTCGGGCATCGCCGTGGAGGTCTCCACCGCCGGGCTGCGCAAGCCCGCACGCGAGCTCTACCCCGCCCCGGCCTTCCTTGAGATGTGCCTCCAGGCCGGCGCCCCGGTGGCGCTCTCGAGCGACGCTCATCGGCCCGAGGACGTCGGCTCCGGCTACGGGCAGGCGCTCGAGCTGCTGGCGCAGCTGGGCGTCAGCGAGTTGTGCGTATTCGAAGGCCGCAAACGCCGCCTGCAGGCGATCGCCCCGAGCGACGGAAATCCCGGGAGCGCCCCATGACCCTCAGCGGCATCGGCTATGACTCCCATCGGCTGGCCTCCGGGCGCCGTCTGGTGCTGGGCGGGGTGCCGTTGGAGAGCGAGCGTGGCCTTGAGGGACACTCCGACGCCGACGTGCTCACCCATGCCGTGATCGACGGCCTGCTCGGCGCCGCCGGAATGGGGGACATCGGCGAGCACTTCCCCGACAGCGACGAGCGCTTCAAGGATGCCGACTCGATGCAGTTGCTCGCCGAGGCTGTCGCAAAAGTCACCGCTGCCGGGTACCAGCTCGTCAACGTCGATGCCACCGTCGTGATGGAGACCCCCAAGCTGGCCCCCCACCGCCAGGCGATCCGTGAGCGCCTTGCCGCGACGCTCGGGCTCGATGCCGAGCGTGTCAACGTCAAGGCCAGCACCGGCGAGGGCATCGGGTTCGTCGGTCGTGGCGAGGGCGTGGCGGCGCTGGCGATCGTCAACCTCGGCTAGGCGGAGTCCACGCTCTCGTTAGGGTTGCGCTCCGATGCGAGAGGTCCTCATCCACGACACCCTCACGGGGAAGGTGTTGCCGCTGCGCCCGCGCGACGAGGGCCGCGTCGGGATCTACGCATGCGGGCCGACCGTCTACAGCCGCATCCACATCGGCAACGCGCGCCCGTTCGTGCTCTTCAGCCTGTTCAAGCGCTTCCTGGAGCACGAGGGTTACGAGGTGACGCTGGTGGTGAACATCACCGACGTCAACGACAAGATCTACGACGCTGCACGCGCGCAGGCGCGCCCCAGCGCCGAGCTCGCGGCGGAGATGTCAGGGCACTACCGCGCCGACACCGACGCCCTCGGTATCGGCCGCCCCGACCACGAGCCGCTCGCCTCGGAGACGATCGGGCCGATCGTCGACTACATCGCCGCGCTGATCGACTCCGGGCACGCCTATGCGGCGGGCGGCGACGTCTACTTCCGGGTGCGCTCTGATGCCGATTACGGCTCGCTGTCACACCGCCGCCTGGAAGACATGGACCAGGGCGAGGATGTGGAGGGCGCCGAGCGCAAGCAGGACCCGCTGGACTTCGCGCTGTGGAAGGGGCACAAGCCGGGGGAGGACACGGTCTGGGACTCGCCCTGGGGTGCCGGGCGTCCGGGCTGGCACATCGAGTGCTCGGCCATGGCCGAGGAGTTCCTGGGCGTCGGCTTTGACGTCCACGGCGGAGGCTCTGACCTGGTGTTCCCCCACCACGAGAACGAGGCCGCCCAGACCCGCGCCGCACGCGGGGAGGAGCTGGCGAAACTGTGGATGCACAACGGCATGATCCAGTTCACCGGCGAGAAGATGGCCAAGTCGGTGGGGAACATCGCCCCGCTGCACGAGGTGCTCGCCCGCCACGGCCGCGATGCGGTCCTCATGTACCTGGTCTCCGGCCACTACCGCCAGCCGCTGGCCTTCTCACCGTCGGAGCTCGCAGACGCCGAGCGTCGCGTCGAGCGCATCCGTGACGCGCTCAGGCGCCTGAAGGACGGCCACCCCAGCCCGCCGGACATGGCCGCACACCGCGAGGCCTTCTTCGACTCCCTCGCCGGCGACTTCAACACCCCCGCCGCACTGGCCTCGCTGTTTGAGTGGGTGCGCGAGGCCAATCGCCGCGGCCAGGGCGTGGGCGACGGCGACCTGCGCGAGATGCTGGGCGTGCTCGGCCTGGGCGAGCTGATGGCGCGTGATCACGCGGGAGTGATGGACTCGGTCGATCCCGAGGCGCTCGCGCTTCTGGAGCAGCGCGAGCAGGCTCGCCGCGACCGTGATTACGAGGCCGCCGATCAGATCCGCGAGCAGCTCTCAGCTCAGGGGTGGGAGATCCGTGATGGGCCGGACGGCCCCGAGCTGATTGCGCTGTGAGCGGCGCGGCGCGGCGATGATCCTTTATGGGCGCAATCCCGTACGGGAGGCGCTGCGGGGCCGGCGCGCCGGTGCCGTCGCTGAGGTGTGGGCGACGGCCGGCGCGGCGCGCGAGCAGTGGCTGTCGGGCGTGCAGGTCAGGCCTGCCTCGGCCGAGGAGATCGAGCGCCGCTGCGGCTCAGGGGCCCACCAGGGCGTGTGCGCGGACGCCGGCGCCTACCCCTACTCCGGGGCCGATGAGCTGCTGGCGGGGCCTCAGCCGCTGCTGGTGGCCCTCGACGAGGTCCAGGACCCGCAGAACCTCGGCTCGATCTGCCGCACCGCCGAGTGTGTCGGGGCGGCGGGTGTGCTGATCTGCGAGCGCCGCGCCGCCGAGGTGACCCCGTCGGCGTGCAAGGCCTCGGCCGGAGCCCTCGAGCACCTGCGCGTGGCACGCGTTCGCAACATGGCCGATTTCCTCATCCGCGCCCGCGCGTCCGGTTGCTGGTCCTACGGAGCAAGCGTACTGTCGGGCGACCCCGCGCAGCAGGGCCCTGAGCATGCGCGCAAGCAGGGTGCGCCGGTCCGCTATGACGAGCCCGATTATCGCGGGGCGGGCGTCGTCCTGGTGCTCGGCAGCGAGGGCCGGGGCCTGCGCCCGCGCGTGGCCCAGGCCTGCGATCAGCTGATCTATCTGCCCATGCTGGGGCGCACCGAGTCCCTCGGCGTCAGCGCCGCCGCGTCCGCCGCGCTGTATGAGATCTTGCAGAACCGCGCAAATTGCGCTTGACAAGCCCTCATAACTATGCAACGCTCGCGTCACATAACGCTTAACCTGAGGTTGAAGAAGCCTTAGGAATGTATAGGGTTGGCGCCCGGGGAGGGGTGCGCCACTGAGCATGTTGGGGGCCCCGTTCTACGGTGGATCCCCTGGAAAGGATCTGCTCGTGGCACGAATTACCCACAACTATCACCCTGAACCTAAGGTTGAGGATGGTTTCCTGATCGCGCTTGCAAAGCAGGGCGATCGCCATGCCCACGACCGCCTCGTGCGCCGCTACCACGGCTTCGTGCGTCTGAAGGCCTCCTCCTACTTCCTGGCAGGAGGTGACTCTGAAGACCTCATCCAGGAGGGGCTCGTAGGCCTCTACAAGGCAGTTCGCGACTACCGCACCGACCGCGAGTCGAGCTTTCGCAACTTCGCCGAGCTGTGCATCACCCGCCAGATCATCACCGCCGTCAAGACCGCCACGCGCAACAAGCACGCGCCGCTGAACCAGTACGTCTCCTTCTCCTCCACGCCGGCCGGCGCCGGCGAGGATGTGCCCACGCTCGATCAGCTGCTGCCGGGCCCAAGTGTGCACGACCCCGTCAACCAGGTCATCTCCGCTGATGAGCTGCGCT
>Ga0302325_10009448_pt1 | contig 21285 bp, 18 predicted proteins | sample Palsa_T0_2_FD_201948 | JGI IMG/M metagenome (GOLD analysis project Ga0302325, IMG submission 201948) | Peat permafrost microbial communities from Stordalen Mire near Abisko, Sweden - Palsa_T0_2 | ecosystem: Environmental > Terrestrial > Soil > Palsa > Peat permafrost | place: Sweden: Abisko...
GTCGGCCACCAGATCGAGCAAACGAACCGCATCGGGCGCATCGATTTTGTCCCAGGTATCGCTGGGTTTGTGATAATCGGCGTGTAGTCCCGAAAAGAAAAACAGCACCGGCACTTGTTTAGTGGTGAACGAGGTGTGATCGCTGGACCCGTATCCGGCACGCTCGGTGACGTCGGCTTCGAAATCGTGCTTGGGAGTTAATTGCTTGAGCAGCTCTGCGAAAGTGGTTCCGGTTCCCACGCCTCCGACGTAAACCTTGCGATCGCGAATGCGGCCGATCATATCCATGTTGATCATTGCCACTGCGTCTTTGAGCGGCAGAACGGGATGGTTGACATAGTAGCTGGAGCCCAGCAGACCGAGTTCTTCACCTGCGAAGGTGAGAAACAGCATGCCGCGCTGGTGGCGGGGCTGATGGGAAAACCAGCGCGCCAGCTCAATGACCCCCGCGGTTCCTGACGCATTATCATCCGCGCCGGGATGCACGGTTCCGGCGAGCGACGGCGCCATAGAAAACTGCTCGCCCAATCCAAGATGATCGTAATGCGCGCCGACAACCAGGTATTCGTTCGTGTCGCCGGGAAGGTAAGCTCCGACGTTGTGGACCGTTTTCAGCTCGCGCCCAATATCGATATCCATGCTGAGGTGCAATGTCTCGGGAAACGCGAACGATTCCGGGTGTAGGCTCTTATCGATCTCCGCTTCGATCCCTTGCAAACTTTTGCCGGCTGGCGCCAGCCACTTATTGACGACGGCGGCCTTTGCTTGCACGAACTCGATGCCCGAGTTGTCGGGGCCGGCGGTGCTTCCGAATTTTTCGAGATCGTCGGCATCGCCCGAATGTGCGCCCACATCGTTCACCATCAAGATCGCCTTGGCGCCGTGAATTTTCGCATTGGCCGCTTTGCTAAAGATTTGCGAGTGGGCGGTATAGACCTTGCCTTCGAAAATGCTTTTGTCGTCGAACTCCTGAGGCTCGTGACGCAGCAGCACCACTATCTTGCCTTTTACGTCGAGCCCGGCATAGTCGTCGTAATTGTACTCGGGCGCGGTGATGCCGAAGCCCGCGAATACCGCAGTTCCGGAAACGTCGCCCGCGCCGGAAAGATTCAAGGGAATAAAATCTTCCTGGATTCGAAGCGCTTCCCGTTGATCGCCAATGGTGTAAGTCAGGCTGTTGCGCTTGCCGAGGTGGGCGCTGGTAGTGACGTCAAAATCCTGATAATAGCTTTGGCCGGACAGCGGCTTCAGGTTCATGCCGCGAAATTGATCGCGGATATAGGCCGCGGCTTTTTCAAGCTCCGGCGAACCGGTAGCCCGGCCGCGCATTTGCGGAGACGCGAGATATTTAACTATGTCCAGGTATTCTGTACTGCTAATGTCAGCAGCGAACAGTCCGCCGGTTAGCCAGGCCAGGAGTGCGGTTCGCCACAGACCCGGGAGGCGCCGCCACATGCGATGCATCTACTTGCTCAGCGGCGAAGGGATTTTCACCTCGCAGCACTTGTCAGCCGCAGGCGGAGCGGTTTGAGCGGACTTCTCAAAGTTCAATTCACCACTAATGATCTGCGCGAGATTTTGCCAGGGATAATTGCCAACCAGCCGGCGGCCATTCAAAAAGACGGTGGGGGTGGCGTCCACATGCAGCGAGCGAGCCTCCGCCATGGATGCATCGACTTCGGCCGCGGTGGCCTTGGTATCGATGCAATGGCCGAGCTGGATGCTGTCGAGATCCGGCAAGGTTTTGGCAAAATCCAGCACTTGCGTCTTTAGGTTTTCGTATGTGATGTCGGTCTGATGCTCGTAAATCCAGTCATGGAACTTCCAGAATCCGGGCAGGCTTTGCTGGAAAATACATCGGCCGTCAATAGCGGCATTCTTAGCCCAGGGATGGATCTGATCGAGCGGAAAATCCTTGAAGACCACGCGTACCTGGGTCGGAAATTGTGTGGGTACGTTATCGCGCAGTGTCTTGGCTTCCTCTTTGCAATTGGGACATTCGAAGTCGCCAAACTCGACCACCGTCACGGGCGCGCTGGCCGGGCCGAAGCTGGGAGCCCCAGCGGTTTTCAGCTTTTCGAGATCTTCCTTGAAGGGGTTCTCGCCGATGTTGTAGACCACGCCTCGGATGATGTGCTGGCCGTTCTTGGTGACGTAAAACGTCTCGTCTTGCGAACGACCCTGGTACAGAAAGTGAACGTCGACTTCCAGAAGCTCGGGCGTGGAGCTGGGTTTGGGGTCGTCGATTTTGACTTGGACCTCGGGAATGACTGCCAGCAGATGACGGACGTAAGTCTCTAGTTGCGTCTTGTCCAATGCGGACACGGGGGCAGCGGAGTTCGGCTTCTCCTGCGCGGAGAGCGCGGGAAGCAGGCACAGACAAAGGGCTGTGAGGATGGCAAATCGCATACGTTGATTGTAACCCGCCTGTTGCGCAGTCGGCCTACGGCGGCCTCTCATCTCAGGCGGTCTTTAATCTTGTTCAAACCGGCAATCGCGCACACTTCGTCCTGATCGCCACCGGCAGCGCCGCTGGCTCCGATAGCTCCGATTACTTCGTTTCCGACGACGATTGGAACCGCTCCCTCCATCACGAACATATTGGGGGTGACCCGGGCGAGCAGGGTTTTGTCGGCTTCGACAGCTTCCGCGCTTTTCGAGCTCGGGATCTTGAAGGCAAGCGCAACCAAAGCCTTGCGCACGGCGACATAGACGTGTCCGCCGTCGGATCCCTCGGCCTCGATCGTGGCCCGCGGCTGACCGGAGGTGTCGATAACGCTTGCGCCGATATAGAAGCCGGTAGCGGCGCAGGTGTCGACGGCCGCACGTGCTGCTTCGATAGCCAAGTCTAGCGAGGGCCCGCGAGTGGATACGGGCGTTCGAGGGGCGGGGCGAGTGGCTGTTCCCGGCGGCCTTTGCGGAGGCGGGGTGAATTTGCCATTGCTATCGAGCATGCCGAATGGCGGCAGCGTGTCGCCCGGGAGGCTGGCAGGTGAGGCCGGTTTGTCGGGTGGGCGCGTGGCGGGTGCTTGGGCTTGAGCCGAAGTGAAGAAGGCAGCCAGGATGCAGGCGCTGGGGAGGATTAATCGAGTCATTGTGGTTGGGCCAAGCGCATGTGCGACAAACGGGACAAGTTCGTCTTGGCCCGTCGGAGGACTCTCCCACGGCGTATGCTCCTTAATTAGCCTAATCGCTTCGCGAAGGCTCGACGATCGCCGTGAATTCGTTGCGCTTATCCGTATCTTACCGCCATGGAGCATAAGTTGGAGACGACAGGGCCGCTTTCTGCGCGGCGCGGATCGGCTATTCGCCGCGGATCAGGTCTTCGTATTTTTCGCGCTTGCGGACTACGCGAAAACGATCGCTTTCCACCAGTATCTCGGGCGGGCGAGGGCGGGAATTATAATTGGAAGCCGCGACGAAGCCATAAGCGCCGGTAGTGCAAACCGCCAGCAGGTCGCCGGGCATGACATTGGCGATCTCGCGGTCGCGGGCGAGAAAGTCGCCCGATTCACAAACTGGACCGACCACATCGGCGGTGATGGTACCGGCCAGACTTTCGCGCAAGGGAATTATCTTGTGATACGACTGGTACAACGCCGGCCGGATAAGATCGTTCATGGCCGCGTCGACGATCACAAATTGGCGATCGCCGTTGGTCTTGCGATAGAGTACGCGCGTCAGCAGCAGGCCGGCCTCGGCGACAATGGACCGGCCGGGTTCGATCAGGATCTCGAGGTCATGCCCGGCGGTGCGCTGGCACATGGCCTGAATGAATTCGCAAATAGGAGGGGCTTGCTCGCCGCCTTTATAAGCCACGCCAAGCCCGCCGCCCAGATCCAAGGCGCGGATGGGAATGCCGCGAGCGCGGAGGCGCTCCACCAGCGCGATCATCTTGTCGAAGACTTCGAGCATGGGTGCGATATCGACGATTTGCGAGCCGATGTGGCAGCTGACTGCGTCCAGGACAAGATTCCCTAACGCTCGCGCGCGATCATAAACCGCCTCGGCCTGGGCAATGTCGATGCCGAATTTGTGCTCGCGCAGGCCGGTGGAAATGTAAGGATGGGTGGCTGCGTCTACATCGGGATTCACGCGCAAAGCCACGTGGGCTTGCACGCCACGGCGCGATGCCAGCGCGTCGATCAAAGCCAATTCCGGCTCGGACTCCGAGTTGAAGCTGCGAATTTTGTGATCGAGCGCATAGTCCAGCTCTTGCGACGTCTTGCCGACGCCCGAGAAAACCACCGTGCCTGGATCCGCTCCGGCCTGCAACACGCGAAATAATTCTCCGCCCGAGACGATGTCGAAACCAGCGCCGGCCTCAGCGAGCAGCTTCAGGATCGCAAGATTGCTGTTGGCTTTGACGGCATAGCAAACTTTGTGCGGGACGTCGCCGAAGGCCTGGTCGTAAGCCTGGTAGCGATCGAGAATAGCGGCGCGCGAGTAGACGTAAGCGGGCGTGCCCTCGCGGCGCGCTATGTCGGCCAGGGGAGTGTCTTCGAGGTAGAGGCTGTGATCGCGATAATCCATCAGCGCACTTTGAGTATGACGAGCGTCTGATCGTCAAATCGCGGCGCGTCGGATGTATATGCGTCAAGGTCGGCCAGAATCTGGGTTGCGATGGTTTCCACCGGCTTGCCGCACACCTTGCGCAGCTTGCGGCCCAGGCGGCTGCGCCCATACTCGTCACCCGCCGGATTGGGCTGGTCCGTGATGCCATCGGAGTGCAGAACGAACACGTCGCCGGGCAAAGCACTGAAGATCACTTCTTCATACTCGCGGTTGTCGAGCAGGCCGGCGGGAACGCCTTCTACTTTAGGTTTGATAATGTCGCCATGCCGGCAGATCAGAGGCGGTTCTGCGCCAGCGTTGGCCATTACGAAGCGATGTCGCGCGCTTTCCCATACCAGCACCATCAGCGCCACGTACTGAGTCTCGACGATGCGCTCGCGCAGCACTTTGTTCAACAGCTTGAGAAGCTCGGCGGGGCTGCGCAGCCGATGCGCCAGAGTACGAAGCAAGCCGCTCACCATGGCGCCATAGAGGGCCGCGGCCGCACCCTTGCCGCTGACGTCGCCAAAGATAAAAACAATTTCACCGGAGCTATGTTCGAAGATGTCGTACACATCGCCCGTGATTTCACGCGCGGGCCGCGAGCGGATAGCGACATCCAGTCCTTCAATCTCGGGCGCTTCCCTGGGCAGCATCACCGATTGCACGTTGCGGGCGGCCTTAAAATCGCGATCCATCCACTGTTCCCGCTGCGCGATCTCTTCGTACAGGCGCGCGTTTTCCACGGAACTAGCGATTTGCGGAGCCAGCAGCGCCAGCAAACGCGAATGCTCATCGGTGAAATAACCCATGCGCTCGCTCTCCAAATTCATCACGCCTACCACGCGATCCTGCACAATCAGCGGCACGGCGATTTCCGAGCGTATGTCGGGATGCGAAGCGATATAACGATGGTCGGCCAGAGTATCTGCGACGCGCACAATCTCGCGCGATTCGGCGGCCGCGCCCGTCAGCCCTTTGCCCAGCGGAATATTGTCCAAATCCACGCGCTGGTCATAGCGCTCGCTGAAGCGGTGACGCAGCACTTTGCGTTCTGGGTCGAGCAGCAGAATGCTGAAGGCGTCGAAGGCCACCAGCGAGTGCGTGGTGGTTGCGATCTTGCGGAGCAGTTCGTCCAAATCGAGTATCGAGCTGAATTCCTGGGATAAATGCGAAAGCGTCTTGAGCGTGCGATTCTGCCGGTCCACCCGCCGATAAAGCCGCGCGTTGTCGATGGAGACAGCTACCCGGGATGCGATTAATTGCAGCAAAGCTCGATCCTGTTCGCGGTACGCGTTGCGCCGAGTCGATTGCAGATCGATGACACCCACCAGCTTTCCGCGCGCGAGCATCGGCACGGCGAGTTCCGATTGAACGGCGTCGAGCGCCACCAGATAACGAGGATCGTTGCGAACGTCGCCCGATGAAACCGGCTGGCGCGTGCCCGCCGCGATGCCGGTGATGCCCTCGCCCAACGGGATCACCAGGTTTCGCACCACCTCTTCGCGATGGCCGATAGAATAGCGGATGCCGAGGCCATGCTGGCGCTCGCTATACAGCAAGATCGCAAACAGATCGTACGGGATTACATCCTTCACAATGGCGGCGACGTTGGCCAAAATGCGATCGAGGTCGAGCGTTTCCGAAGTGACCGCCGAAACCTCGAGCAGAAAGTCGAGCAATTCGGCGCGTTCCTGAAAACGCACCTTGGATTTTGGAGTCGGGGCCATGTCAGGTCCCAGGCTCCGGGCGAGCACCGGCTAGCTCGGAGGATCGAGCGGCCTCTACGATCTTGACCCCGGAGCTGGAGCCGATGCGCGTGGCTCCGGCAGCGACCATCTTGTTCAGATCGTCGAGCGTTCGAATTCCACCCGAGGCCTTCACCCCCATTTTGGGACCCACCGCGCGGCGCATCAGTTGAACGTCGTGAACGGTGGCGCCCGATGGACCGAAGCCGGTGGAAGTTTTAACAAAATCGGCACCAGCTGCTCGCGCCAGCAGGCATGCGAGAGTCTTTTGGTCGTCATCCAGCAAAGCCGTCTCAAGAATCACTTTGACGGTCGCGCCGCCGCTGTGCGCCGCCTTTATGACGGCTTCGATGTCTTGCTGCACAGCCTGACGATCGCCGCTCCGCAAAGCACCGATGTTCTCCACCATGTCGACCTCTCGCGCCCCGGCTGCAATTGCGGCCTCAGTCTCTGCAACTTTCGCTTCCGTGGATGTCGCGCCGAGCGGAAACCCGACCACGGTGCAGACCAACACCGGGGATCCGGCCAGCTCCGCGGCGGCCACTGGAACCCAGTAAGCGTTAACGCAAACGCTCGCGAATTTGTACTCGCGGGCTTCGCGGCAGAGCTGCAAGATGTCCGGGCGGGTTGCATCGGCACGCAGCAGCGTGTGATCGATCAGGCTGGCGATATTCGACGCAGAATCCGACATAAGTGCAATAAAATCAGTGGCTTTCGGGTTTGCTGCTGGAAGCTCCATCATACCACAGCAGCCCAGCTTTGAATGCAGCACTATTGGAGTTTGTTGTAGTCTTTCAGCGCTTCCCGCAAGCGCTGATGAGGAAGAGCAATCACGCGATGATCGTTGACCCCGGTCATGGTTTCCGCAGCCACCAGCGCATTCACAATGGCCTCTTCGGTGGCCTGGACGGTAGCTTCAAATAGGGGGTTCATCTCGTCGTTCGGCAACATCTTTAGATCGCGAAGACCGCTGGATTTCGACGCCTCGGCATTGGCTGTCGAGAACGCCACAAAAATATCGCCCGAACCGTTTCCCGATGTCGAACCGGTGCGCGCCAGGCCCATGGTCGCCCGCCGCGCAAGACGCTTCAACTGCTGCGGCAAAATAGGCGCGTCGGTGGCCACCACGATGATAATGGATCCCACGTCTTCCTGAATCCAGCTGGCGCCTTTGGCATAGGGGACGTATTCGGGAATCTTCTGGCCAACCGGTACGCCGGCGATCTGGAGTTGCGGCCTTCGTCCACAATTGCATTGGACGAAAACGCCTACGGTGTAGCCTTTCAACGGTCCGTCGAGGACTCGCGACGAAGTGCCGGACCCGCCTTTGAATCCATAGCAGATCATGCCGGTGCCTCCGCCGACGTTTCCCTCGGCGACTGGACCCGGCGCGGCGGTATCGAGGGCCTGAAACACGTGGCTCTGCTTTACGTGAAAGCCGTTAATGTCGTTGAGAAAGCCATCGAACGTTTCGGCGACCACGGGCAGCGAGAAGAACTCTTCGCCGCCGAGATTATTGGTCGCGGCCGGATGCTTGTTCTGCACCTGCCACTGGATGTAGGCATCACGTACCACGCCGACAGAGTGCGTGTTCGTGATGAGAACCGGGCCGTCCAGGAAACCCGATTCTTCGATCCAGGTGGTGCCGGTCATCTCGCCGTTCCCGTTCTGCGAGTACCAGCCGGCGAACGCGGAATCAACCGATTGCTTGCCGCGAGGCCAGATGGCGGTGACGCCCGTGCGCACGGGACCTTGGCCGACGTTCAGCTTGCCTTGCCCTGAGATCAGAGTGCTGTAGCCGACTTCGATGCCGGGAACGTCTGTAATGGCATTGAATTTTGCGGGCGTGCCGGAGAAGGGAACCCCGAGATCGCGAGCGCGCGGGGTTTGTGCTTGGAGCGATATGACGGACACCAGAGCCACAAGGAATCCGGCGAGTGTGGGCTTGCAACTAGTTCGGGTCATCACTGCCTTATACCATGAGCGCCTTATAACATGGCTTAATGGATGGCATGGACCTGCATGCGATCCGGCTGGAGATTCCGAGCGATGGCAACATCATCGTGGGGCAAAGCCATTTCATTAAGACCGTGGAAGACATCCACGAAGCGATGGTGAACACCTCCCCGCACATCAGGTTTGGGATCGCGTTCAATGAGGCCTCGGGCGCGTGTCTGACGCGCGTGGATGGCAACGACGATGAATTGAAAACCATTGCGACGCGAAACGCCAGCGCGGTGGGAGCGGGCCATTTGTTCGTGGTCGCGCTGCGCGGCGGCTTTCCGATCAATGTGAAGAACCGCATTTTAGAGACGCCCGAAGTCTGCACGATCTTCTGCGCCACCGCGAATCCGGTGGAAGTGATTGTGGCACAGACCGAGCAGGGCAGGGGAGTGCTCGGCGTAATTGATGGATCATCGCCCAAGGGCGTGGAGACCGCGACGGATGTCGAGTGGCGGCACGGGTTCTTGCGGAAAATCGGCTACAAGAAGTGAGGTTGCTGACCGCACTGCTGCTGATCGTTCCAGCGGTAGGACAGAACTCTCTGGATGACTTCGATCCCAAGATACACTTCGCGGTTATCAGGTCGGGTCATGTTGTTCTTCAACACGGAAAGATAACAGCGCGTGCCCCCGAAGAGCCGGTGATCGCCGAGCGCATCCCGCAAGGTTTGCTCGACAAGCCAGCGCCAATTCCGCCCGGTGCCACGATTCGGCAAGTGCTTGCGAACATGGCGGACGGCACACCGGGTGAAGAGATATTGGATAACCCAGCGTTCTTTGAGGCGCTGAGACCGATGGCAGGCCGCGCGCCGCTTCCGAACGCACTGAAGTTTGCCAGGGACAAGCACGGGGCTCTCGGATGGTTCACTCAGGAGTATTCGGGTGAGCGTCTACTTTGGTCGTACGGACCTTCCGTACTGCTGATCCGAGTCCCAAGCAAGAGTCTTGCGCTGGTAATTACAGGGGATCTTACCGCAGCTCGTCTGGAGGATGGAAATGTACTCCGCTCCAGGACCGCGCTGCGTTTGCTCGGTGGCCCAGTGGGCGCCGACAATCTGATTGACGAGGCTTTTGAGTTCCTCGACACGGGTCACCGTAAGAAAAGCGCGGCGCTGGTACGCCAAGCGCTGAACAAGTTTCCCGGCCTGGAATCCACACCCGATGTCACGCTGCTTTATTTGTTCGCAACCCTGCTACTGCCTGAAACCGAAGCCTCTGCGACGGCTGTGTTTAAGGCGCACCCAACGCTTCCGACGGCTTGGTTTTACTACGGTCGGTTTCTAGAGAACAGCAAGCGCTACCGCGAAGCCGCAGCGTGCTTTGACAAGATCGTAACTCATCAACCGCCATGGCACAATTGGACGGTAGCAGCCGCCAACAAGGAACTAATGTCCCTGCGATAACGAAAGCTTACTGAGTAACCGTCGAGCTAAGACTTTGGTTCGAGGTTGGCCGGACCAAGTTGCCGCTGGCCTCTGCCAGCCACTGAGAGAGCGCTTTGGAGGCGCAGGATTCCGAGCAAATATGCTCGTACCCTTCAACGTCGGCAATGGCCTGATCCCATCGGATAAGGCGGAACTGCCTCGGGTCTTGCGGCCGCAGCCACCAATGGTTGGTTTCGCCCTTTAGGTTCAGGCAATAGTCGCAGCGATAGGGGCACTGAACTCTCATACTCCTATTAAATCCTTCCGAAGCAAATCCACGCCTCCGTTTTCGTCCCTTAATACATTAGATCGACCAAAAGCGTCCTAAGTTACTGCTTGTTACCCCTTAAAAAAGCAGAACTTGCGAGCACGGTACGGGCAGGTTAATGAGTACTACTAGTTTTTGCAATGGCTGGTGACTGACTAGACGCCACATCCACGCCCGCATCGTCTCGAATCACAATGTGGACCAGGAAGTAACCGGCAATTGGAAGTATTGCGAACGCGACGCATACAGGCGCAAAACCGAAATTTTCGATCACGCCTGCCAGGGGGCGGGAAATACTCGATTGCATTAGTCCATAGGCGAACACCAACGATGCACCGCCGAATGCGGCGTGGCTTGCGCCGAATAAATCTATAGGCAGCGTGTAATGATTGACGCTCCAGGCACAGGCCCAGAAGAAACTGAGCGACATCCCGACAGTTGCGAGCGCTGGATTGGGCGCGAGCGGCACCGCCATGGTCCCCAGCAAGAACAGCACGGAGATGAGGCAAGCGCGTTTGCGCGCGGCGACGGGCGTGTGGCCGGAGACGATTAATCGCCAGGAGATTACGCCTCCGAGTAGCCCACCGAAGTAGCCGCTGATGGGCACGATCCAGGTGTAGTGCGAGGCTTGCTGCGGCGTTAGGTGCTGCACGCGCACCAGGTATGTGGGGGCCCAATTTGCCCATAGGCTATAAACCGTCATGCCGAGCATGTTGGCGATAATCAACGCCCACAGTTTAGGGTCGCGCAGCAAGCGAAAGGAGTGCGCGGACTGGCCGTCGCCAGGCAACCAGACGGGCGGAATAGCCCGCGACGTAGCGAGCCACACCGGAATCCACGCCAGGCTAAGCAGACCGGCGGCGTAGAACGACCAGTGCCAGGAGTAGCGATACGAAAAATAAACCGCGAATGCCGGGGCGAGGCCCGCGCCCAGGCTCAAGCCCAGCTGGCTCATGGCTTGTCCGACGGCGCGTTCCTTGGGAAGGAGATACATCGCGACCGCCTTGGTCACAGCGGCAATTGCACTGGCTTCAGCGGCTCCCAGCACGGCGCGCCAAAACAGCAACTCCCGGACGCTGTGCGACGCTCCTGTGCCGAAGCTGGCAACAGCCCAGACTGCAACCGCTATAATCGTTCCGCGATTCAATCCCAGCCGATCGATGAACCATCCGGCAAAGAGAGCGCTCACCGCGTAAGCGATGGAGAAGACCGACAGCAGGAGCCCGTAGTCGTCGTAGGTAAACGGAAACTCCGGCCGCGTGCGCCAGATATCGACCATGGTGGCGAGGATCTGGCGATCGAGATAATTCAGGACCGAGGCAAGAACGAAGACGCTGATCGCTACCCAGCGGGCGGGGATGGGCGGGCGCACCTGGTGATTGTAACAGCGAGGCGCCGCTAACTGAGGTACACGGTTAGTAGATTGTGCGCTGAGCTGCATCCGCCTCTACTGCCAGCTCCAGCAGGAACTCGATAAATTTCGGCGACTGCCCAACGAAAATTCCCATCGCGATAAACGCTTTTGCTGCTCCCAATGCATCAATCTGTCCTTGAGCGGTGGGCCGGATGACCGCACACTTCGGCAAGTTGGGGCTGATGAATTTGCAAGGCACGGGGAAGATGAGATTGGTCTGCAGCAGAGGGTTTACCGTCAGATCGAAATTCGGGAATCCCGGTAGGCCGTTCGCCGCCGCCAAAGGCGCCACGGGCGGCTGCACCGAATTGCCCGCGAAATCCACCCACTCTAAAAAATGCGCTACTTCGTCTCCGCCGATGCTCATCGTAATCTTCAGGACTTCCACGTTTGAGACCTTTTGGCCTAACGTGGCATACAGGCTGGAACCGCCTTGCTCAATGGTCCCAAAATGAAATGCAGCGATATTGGCGATCGCCTGGATGTTGGAAAGTCCGAAGTCAGCGTTGGTTCTGGGAATGGCAGGTACATTGGTCAATGTAATGGCCTGCGGATAGGTGGCGCCGAAATCGGGGTTCGTCGAGCTGCGGTACCTGGTATACCAGCTCGTGTCCACATTGATTTTCATCAGGTTGGTAAGGCGGCCGATATTCCGAGCCCCGTCCGCCTGGCTGCTCGGCAAGGTGCGAAATTCGTCAAAGTTAACGCCCGGATCGCCCTTGGACTCAAGGTATGCATTCAAGAATGCCACATGGCTCTGTTCATCGAGCGTATTGCTGGAGATATATTGCGGGCCGTCGGGATCCAGGTTCATGAAAGCCGCCTGATAGCTGTTCATCGGCGTGAATGGGGCCGTCTCCACGGGGAGTTGACCTGGTGTGAGACCACCGAGCTCCGCATATTGATCCCACATGTCGGCCTCTATCAACTCAGCCGCTGCCAGAAACCGGAGAATTGCAATGTCGCCGCGCGTTGGGGCTGTCAATGCCTGGCCCGAGGCAGGTTTGCCCGCGATCAGTCCGGCTCCGACGGTGGCGGTACCAGCGAGCAGCCCCTTGGTCACAAATGAGCGGCGGTTAGTCCCGCGCGTTGACTTATCTGTAACTAAAGCTTTCAAGATTGTTCTCCTTTATTCGAATATTCGGTAAGAGCGCAGTGTCGAAGTTACGATTGCGCCTGAGCCAGAGTACTCGACTTTCCATGGCATTTCTATGAAAAGGGAAAACGTTTACAATACATTTACCTCTTGCCGTTGAAGCCGCTTACGCGCGCGGTTCACTAAGAATGCGGGGGTCGCTGACACCGAGCTGCTGCAGTTGAGACTCCACCTGATCGAGAACTTTCTCGGCTTCCAAGGTCCCTTCCAGCGGCAGCCGCAGCACTCCGGCGGGGGTGAACTGCGCGCCTTCGGTGCGTGTCACCAGGCTCATCAGACGCTTGGGATCGATGTGCGTCTCCTTGTGGAATTTGACGTTAATCGCGCCGGCGCGGCGGTCGATGGCTTCGATACCAAGCTTCTGCGCCGAGCCTTTCAAAGCCGAAAACTTCAGCAGGCTGCGAACGGCGGCGGGCGCTGGGCCATAGCGGTCTTCAAGCTCGGCTAAAGCTTCAATCGAGGCCTCGGTCGTGCTTGCATCGGCGATACGCTTATATGCTCTCAGCCGCTGGTGTTCGTCCGAAATGTATTCGGTTGGAATACGGATGTCGAGCCCTAGATTAAGCGTCGTGTGAACTTGCAGCGGCGCTTCTTCCCCCTTGAGCTCGTGGACTGTTTCTTCCAGCAGGCGGATATACATGTCGAATCCGACGGCGCCGATGTGTCCGTGCTGCTCGCCTCCTAGAATATTTCCTGCGCCGCGCAGCTCGAGATCGAGCGCCGCGATCTTAAATCCTGCGCCGAGGTCGCTAAATTCCTTGAGCGCAGCTAAACGCTTGCGGGCGATTTCGCTTAGCTCGGTATCGGCCGGGACCAGCAAGTACGCATAGGCTCTTCGATTCGATCGCCCCACGCGCCCGCGCAGCTGATACAGCTCCGAAAGACCATGCCGCTCGGCGTTCTCGATAATCATGGTGTTGGCCAGCGGAATGTCGAGCCCATTCTCGGCGATGGTGGTGCAGACGAAAACGTCGAAGTCGTGCTTCATGAATCCCAGCAGCACGCGCTCCAGTTCGGTTTCGTCCATCTGTCCATGGCCGACGCCGACGCGCACACCCGGCAACAGGTCTTGAATTTGTGCCGCGCGCATGTAAATGCTGTCCACGCGATTGTGGATGAAGTACACCTGGCCGCCGCGGGCCAGCTCCTGTTCGATGGCGGTCTTGATCAGCTCGTTGCCAAAATGCGCGACAACTGTGTGGATTGCCAGGCGATCCTTGGGCGGGGTTTCGATTACCGACATGTCGCGCAGGCCGGCCAGCGACATATGCAGCGTGCGCGGAATGGGGGTGGCGCTCATGGTGAGCACGTCCACGTTGTGCTGCAGCTGCTTGATGCGCTCCTTGTGACGCACGCCGAAGCGCTGCTCTTCATCGACCACCAGAAGGCCAAGATCGCGAAACACCACGTCCTTCGAAAGAATGCGATGCGTTCCGATGACGATATCCACTTTGCCTTCGGCCAGGCCTTCCAGCACCGCCGCGATTTCCTTCTTGTCGCGAAAGCGGCTGAGCATTTCGATGCGCACCGGGAAAGCCGCAAAACGCCGCTTGAAGGTTTCGAAATGCTGATACGCGAGCACGGTGGTAGGCGCAAGAACCGCGGTCTGTTTGCCATCGCCGAGACCCTTGAATGCCGCGCGCATGGCGACTTCAGTTTTGCCGTAGCCGACGTCGCCGCATAACAGGCGGTCCATGGGATGGCCGCTTTCCATATCCTTCTTGATCTGCTGAATCGCCGAGAGCTGGTCCTTGGTCTCGGTGAATTCGAAGGAGTCCTCAAACTCGCGCTGCCAGTTGCTGTCGGGCGAGAAGCGAAAACCTTCGGCCATGCGGCGCTGCGCGTAGAGCTTCAATAGCTCGTCGGCCATGTCGCGCATTTTGGCTTTCACGCGCGATTTGGTGCGTTCCCAGGTGACGCCGCCCAAACGGTCGAGCCCGGGCGCCGCGCTGCCTTCGCCGGCTCCGCGATACTTCTGAATCAGATCCAGCCGGGCGAGTGGGACGTAAAGCTTGGCTTCGCCAGCGTATTCCAGAAGCATGAAATCGCCCTTGTTGTCGCCTTGCGCGATTTCGCGGGTGCCTAGAAAACGCCCGATGCCGTGGGCTTCGTGTACCACGTAGTCGCCGGGTTTCAGATCTGCCATGTCGGCGGTGAAGGCAGCAAGTTGGGATTTGGAAGGCCCCGGCTTGGCGACCAGATCGGACGAATCGAACAGGTCTTCCGATCCGAAAACCGCGATACGCGCGGAAGGAAATACGACGCCGCGGCGGATCAGCCCCTTAACAAGAAAGGTGCTAGCGGATGTTCCGGCGACATAGGAGCGCTCTGCGAGGTATGGACGGGTTGCGTCGGCTGGGTCCAAGCCCAACTGGAAGGGCACCGAGTATTCCTGAAAGATGTCGGCGAGCCGTTCCAGTTCGCCGCTGGATCGCCCGAAGAAGACCACGCGGTAGCCTTGCTCCACCAGATTGCGCGCCTCGGCGACAGCGGCTTGGATGTTGCCGTGGAAAGCGAGAGACGGCCGCGACGCTGTCGCGCCGTCGTTACCGGTGGCTGGTTGTTGGTTGCTGGTGAGGAGCTCTAGTTCGCGGAGGGCTAGTTCCGCAAAACCGGCCAGGCTGTCGAGCAACTCGGGCCATGCGAAAAAGTTCGCTTCGGGAGGGAGGGGAAATGGACGATCGGATTTTTCCTCCAGACGCTTCCAAAAGCGCTCGGCGGCTGCGGCGGCCTGCTCTGGTTCATCTAAGATGACGACCGGATTCTCGGTCAGGGAAAACAGCGAATGCGACCGCGGCCGGACCAGGGGAACTGTGAATTCCCAGCCGGGAGCGGGTTCGCCCAACTCATCGAACAGTTCGCGCGACTTGGGATATTCGGCTAGCGGCAAGAGCGTGGTCTCGGAGATTTTCATCACCGAGCGCTGGGTTTGTACATCGAATCTCCGGATGGATTCGATCAGATCGCCGAACAGCTCGATGCGAATCGGCTTGGACGCTTCAGCCGGAAAAATATCCAGGATGCCGCCGCGCAGCGAGTATTCGCCGACCATTTCCACCGGGTCGCGCTTTTCGTATCCGATGCTTTCCAGATGTGCCAGCAGATCCTGCAGCGGAATCTCTTCGCCTACGCGGATCGCGAGCGCGAGTTGTCGATAGAACTCGGCAGCTTCGGTGCGCAGAAGCGCCGACGCAACGGGAGTAATCGTGATACTGGTATTGCGCGAGGCGAGACGCCACAACCCGATGGCCCGCTGCTCGCTGATCTCGTTGTGCGGCGACATCCGCTGCGCGGGAAGAACGTCCAGGGCCGGGATGGTCTGCGGCCGCGGCAAATCGGAAGTGACCAGCAGATCGAAGAACGTGTCCACCAGTTCCGTGAGTGCGTCGGATCGATTATTGCCATCAACCACCACCATGAGATTGCGCTCAGTGGCTTGCCACAACAGAACGATGTACAAAGCTTTGGCGGTGGGCGTGAGTCCGGAGAGCGATAAACGGGCTTGCGGGTCGCGAATCAAGCGGCTGACTACTTCCTGGAATGCAGGATCGCGGCTGAGCGATTGGAACAGATCGCGAATGGCTGGGTGAGTCACGAGAAAACCGGTGGCGAGGAAATCGCGCGGTGCAAGCCTATTTTAGCGTGAAAGCCCGTTGACAACTATATCCATTCATGATATATCATTAACTGACTATGGAGCCCGATTCGCCGCTGGCGCCGGCCGCCTTCCTCATCTTATTCGCGCTCGCCGGTGGCGATAAGCACGGATACGCGATTATGCAGGAGGCGCGCAAGCTCTCCGACCATACGTTCCAGATTGGGCCAGCGACGTTATACACGACGATCCAGCGGCTGCTGGATGCCGATCGGATTCGCGAAGTGCCGGGTCCGGAGCATGGCGATAGCCGGCGCAAATACTATCGCCTGACCAGCGCGGGAAAATCTGCCTTACATGTAGAGCTCGCGCGCATGGAGTCTATGGTGAAGAAGTCCAAAGCGATGCGGCTGCGTTTGGCGGAGTCGTCATGAACGCGTGGTTCTATCGGAAGCTTCTGATGCTTTACCCGGAAGATCTGCGCACGGAATTTGGCGCTGAGATGGCCCTGGCATTTGCTGAAGATCTCGACAACATGGGCCACCTCCGAGTGTGGTGGTGCGCGGCAGGCGAGGTGCTGACGGTCGCCCTCCCTGGCCAAAGATCGAATCCGTCCGTGCTTGTGCCGGCTATTTCCTTCGCTCTGACGGCGCTGATCGAAAGCGCGGAGATATGGCTCGGGAGTCATCAGGCCGGGCACGTGGCGTACCCTCCGATCTTCGACTGGGCGGGCCTGGTTATTTTCGCGAGCCTTTTGAACGCATCCGTAGCGTTGGTCGTCACCCGCTTCTACGCTCGATGTTCGTTTATCAGGCTGCCGCGGAATTAACACCATGCTCGAGATCCGGCACCTCACCAAGCGTTTCCGAGGAGCACCGGTGGTGGATGACGTAAGTTTCGCCGTGCGTCCAGGCGAAATCACGGGCTACCTGGGGCCCAACGGCTCCGGCAAATCAACGACCGTCAAAATACTCACGGGCTTGCTGCACGCCAGTTCGGGCCATATCTTTTATCGGGGGCAAAACGTCTACGACGACGCGATCGGCTTCCGGCAGCGCCTGGGCTATGTGCCCGAAGAGCCGAATCTCTATGGCTATTTAACGGGCCTGGAATACCTGCAACTGGCCGGTGGGCTTCGCGGCCTTGGGCAAGCACGCGTGAACGAGCGCGCTGGCCAGCTTCTGGAATTGCTGTACCTGCACGACGCCCGTTGGCTTCCGCTTTCGAATTATTCGAAGGGCATGAAGCAGCGTGTGTTGATCGCGGCGGCGCTTCTGCATGACCCCGATGTTCTGATTTTCGACGAGGCACAATCGGGACTCGATATTACGAACAGTCTCCTGTTCCGGCATCTGCTGCGCGAGCTGGCGGCGCGTGGCAAAGCGGTGCTTTATATCTCGCACGTGCTCGAGCAGGTGGAGAAGGTCTGCGATCACATCGTCGTGATCCATAAAGGCAAGATTGTCGCAGACGATTCTGTGAGCGGCTTGAGAACCCTGATGCAGCGCCCGAATCTGGAAGGTGTTTTCATGCAGCTCGTGCAGCAGGACGATCTGGAATCGCGAGCCCGCGCGATCGCGTCCGTAATAACGGCATGAAATCGGCTTTTCAGCTTTTGGTGCGGCTTTTTCGGAATCGATTTCTCGAAAACGATTCTGTATCGCCGGGCGGCGGATTTCAAACCAACATCTATCACGTGCTGGGCATCTTGATCACGGTTGGGCTGATTGCCGGCTATTCTGTGCTGTTGACGTCGGCGGACCTTTCACGAGGCGCCAGATCGATTCAGGGCGACTGGATGCTGCGAAGTTTGAGGCTGTTCCTGCCGGATTTCTCATTCGGAGTGGCTGGTTTCACGGCGCTGTTTTACTGGGATGCGCTATTCCCGGACCGGCGCGACTTTTTGATCCTGGCTCCTTTTCCAATTCCGCTGCGCCAACTGGTGGCGGCCAAGTTCACGGCACTCCTGGCGTTCGTAGCGCTGCTGGCGGGCGCGGTGAACGTGACTCCCGATTCCATCGTGTTGTTAAGCTTGTTCGGTCGTGGCGACAGCCTACGACTCGCCGCAGCACAGATCGCCGCCACATTTGGTGCCTCGGCATTCGGTTTTTTGGCGGTCGCCGCCGGGCAGGGAATTCTCATCAGCCTGACATCAGCCAGCGTCTTCCGTCGTATTTCGCCCTGTATCCAGATGTTCGGAATGAGCGCGATGGTGGTGTCGATCTTAGGGTTTCCTTTCTTTGCGGGACTGCTGAGGCCGGCCGTCGAGCAAAAACAATTTTGGCTGTACTTGTTTCCGCCGGTTTGGTTCAGCGGCCTGTTCGAGTTGTTTCTGGGAGGACAGAACCAGTTGCTGGCGTCGCTTGGGATGCTGGCGATCAAGATGACCGGGCTTGCGCTAATCATCATGCTATTCACTTGGGGATTCGGTTTCCGGCGACATTTTCGACGGACTCTCGAGTCGGAAGACGCTGCTCACCGGCCTCGCAATTGGCGTGTTCCCAATTGGCTGATTCAGTCACCCCAGGAGCGCGCTCTCTTCGGATTTGCCGCCAAAACGCTGGCCCGCAGCCAACGGCACCAGTTCTTCATCGCGACGTACTTCAGCGCCGGCCTCGCGATTGCTTTGTTCTTTGGCGCCGCGATTCGCGACGGAAGGATCGCACTATCCTCTAGCGGTGCACGATCGGTTGCCTTCGTTCTGGGCTTCTTTGCGATCTCCGGTTTTCGCGCGGTGTTCCAGTTTCCAGCCGAGCTTGCCTCCAATTGGCTCTTCCGTATGACCGAAGCGCGCTGGACCGAAGTATCGCGAAGCGCCACCAGGAAGTTGGTGCTGGCGGTCAGCCTGGTTCCATTGCTAATGCTATCGTTGCCCCTGGAATTGGCCGTGTGGGATTGGCCCGCGGTGGTGGAACACCTGGCGGTTCAAGTTGTGGCCGCGGCGCTGCTGGTGGAATTGCTGTTCTGGAGTTTCGACAAGGTTCCGTTCACGTGCTCCTATTTTCCCGGGACGACTAGTCTGGCCGTGCTGACTGTCCTTTATATCTACGGCGTCACCGGCTACAGTTTCCATATGGCCGATCTGGAGAGCGTGATGGAAGGGAACTGGCCTATCGCTGTACTCTTCTTTACGGTGACCGGCGCGGCCCTGATCGTATCGTGGCGGCGTCATCCGAGGGCGGACGGCGTGCGCTTCGATGGCAGCGAGCCAGTGATTCAGTCATTGGAACTGAATTGAAGGGCTAAAATCTGCTCGAGAATGCCGGTAGTGGAATATCCGGGCTCCAGCGGAAGCGCGAGCACGCGGCCGCCGGCGGCTTCAACCTCTTCTCGGCCGGCGATGAAATGCGTCCAATCGGCGCCCTTGATCAAGATGTCCGGAAGCAAGGCTGCGATCAGCTCGCGCGGCGTGTCTTCTTCAAAGAATGTCACCGCGTCGACGGCGGCGAGGGCGGCGGCGAGCTCGGCGCGTTGGTCTTGAGAAATCAGCGGCCGCGTGGGGCCCTTCAGGCGCTGAACGCTCGCGTCGGTGTTCAACGCCAGAATCAGGACGTCGCCCAGCGATCGCGCGGCTTCGAGCAACCGGATGTGGCCGGGATGCAAAATGTCATAGCAGCCGTTGGTGAAGACCACGCTTTTGCCGGCGCGTTTCCACTCGGCGCGCTCAGCGATCAGTTCTTCGCGATTGTAGATTTGGCCCAACGGGTTTATTCTACCGTGGAACAGGCAGCACCAAATCGCGTATGTTGGAGAGCGGAGGTGCGCAGTCATGATGCTGACGATTTTGATGGGCGCGGGATTCCTTGCGTTTGGAATTTACGTGGCGCGTCTGGTGGTTCCGGTTGTGGTGGAGGCGGTGGTGCCGGAGGTGGTGCGGATCGTAATGAAGGCGACGGCGGACCCCAAATTCTAACTTCCGATAACAGGTATTATGTCAAATTTCGCGAGAATCGCGATCCTAATCGGAATCTCGCTGTCCGGGACTGCGGTTCAGGCGAATCCCCAAGCGGCAGCCATCGATGCTTATATTCAGCCTTACGTTCGAAGCGAAAACTTCTCAGGATCTGTTCTGGTTGCGAAGAATGGGAAAGTCGTTTTTGAGAAGGCCTATTGGTTCGCCGACCGCGAGCGGCGTATTCCCAATACTGCCGCAACGCGGTTCCACATTGCTTCCGTATCCATGCAGTTCACAGCCGCGGCGGTTCTCAAGCTCGTAGACACCGGCTCGATCACCCTCGATGAACACGTGGGCGATTTCGCTCCGGGGATTGAAGGGGCGGACAAAATCACCATTCGAGAACTTCTGGCCGAGCGCTCCGGCTTGCCGGACATCAATGCTCTTCCCGGCTACGATGACATTCTTCAGCGTCATCAGACTCCTGCCAGCTTGATTGCCAGAATTGAGGGACAGCCGCTGCTTTTCGAGCCGGGATCGAAGTTTTTGCATGAGGAGCATTCCGCCTACAATCTTCTTGCTCTCATCGTGGAAAAGAAGACCGGACTTCCATTTGCCGCTGCCATCGAGCGCCTGGTGTTTCGTCCCATTGGGTTGGCGCGATCGGGCGTAGACGACGATTCCCGGATAGAGTCCGTACCAATGGCGAAAGGTTATGAGCCGGAGGGAACATACGCAGTGAAGCCTGCCACTGGAATCCATTGGTCCGCTAAGACTGGGAATGCTTCGGTGTATACGACGGCCGGAGACGAGGCGCGCTGGGTTGAGGCGTTATTCCACGGCCATTCCATGAGCTTATCGTCGCGCGAAACCGTGCTCGATGCCACCCAAAACGTTGGCTATGGCTGGTTCAAGGGCGAGAACAAACGATTCGGCAAGACCGCTTACTACATGAATGGCAGAGCTCCGGGGTTCGCGTCTTTTGTTATCCACCTTCCGGACAGTCGAACAACCGTCGTGGTTCTGAGTAACATCTATTCGTCGGCAACGACGACAATCGGCTACGACATTGCGGCCATCGCTCTAGGGCGGACATACGAACCGTTTCACTTGAGAAGTCCGGCGCCGGATTCAGTGGAATTGAGCAGATGTACAGGTACGTTTCGTTTTGGCTCGGACTTTTATCAGCCGAAGGCGGTGGTAGCGTTGACATCGAACGGACGGGAGC
>Ga0302325_10009451_pt1 | contig 21279 bp, 23 predicted proteins | sample Palsa_T0_2_FD_201948 | JGI IMG/M metagenome (GOLD analysis project Ga0302325, IMG submission 201948) | Peat permafrost microbial communities from Stordalen Mire near Abisko, Sweden - Palsa_T0_2 | ecosystem: Environmental > Terrestrial > Soil > Palsa > Peat permafrost | place: Sweden: Abisko...
AGGACGCGAACAGCTTCGTCTACATCCAGCCCGACCGTGGCGGCGAGCCGATCGAGCTCGCGCCCGAGCCGAGCTGGAACCGCGTCGCCTACGTGCCGCGGTAGCCGGCGCCCCGGGGCCCGGCGCCGCGGGGCCCGCGCCCGCCGCCCCGCCCCCCCAGCGCCCCCCGGCCGCCGCGGCGCGCCGAGCCCTAGCCCGCGCCGGCCGACGACGCCGGGACCACGTCCTGGTTCCGCGGCGGTGGATCGTCGAGTAGGAGCCGCGGAACCGTGACGAGGTGGTACCCGCGGGCGCGAAGGTCCTTGATGATCTTCGGCAGCGCCTCGATCGTCTGACTGCGATCGCCGCCGGCGTCGTGCATGAGGATGATCGCGCCCGGGCGGGCGCCCGTGAGGACCGTGTGGACGATGCTGGGCACCCCCGGCCTCAGGTAGTCGTTGCTGTCCACCGTCCACATCACCATGAGCATCCCGTACTTGTGCAGCAAAGCGAGCGTGTTTGCGTTGTAGACGCCGTACGGGGGTCGGAACAGGCGCGGGAACGCCGCGCCGTACTGGCTGATCGCCGCGGCCTGGTCGAGCAGCTCGCCCCGCTGCGCGGCGAGCGAGAGCTCCGACATCGGCTGGTGGAGCTCGGTGTGATCGCCGATGGGGTCGCCCCGTGCGACGATCGCGCTCGTCGACGCGTGGAACCAGCGCAGCATGAACCCGACCTCGAAGAACGTGGCCGGGGCGTGCTCGCGCGCGAGCACCGCGAGGATCCGCGGCGTGTACGGACCCGGTCCGTCGTCGAAGGTCAACGCGATCTCTCGCTTCTCGGACCCGGCAATGCGCACGAACGGCGTGTAGGCAAGCGTGCGGTTGATGGCCGTATTCTCGGCCGCTAGCTCCCGCGCCTCGAACGATCCGCGGCCGTTCCCGGCCAGCGCGTGGATGCGGGCAAAGAAGCCGGGCGGCACCGAGGACGCCAGCTGGGCAGGCCGGACCGGACCTCCGTGGCCCGAGCCCACGGCGATCCCGGCGATCAGCGATATCACCGCCAGCACCACGATGGTCGCCAGCGCGGCCGTGCGGCGACGGCGGAGGAAGACCGCGCGCGGACCATCGCGCGGCCGGCGCGCCCGGGCGGGTGATGGAGTGCGTTCGTCGGGCATCCAAGCTTCCTTGCCGCCGCATGATGGCGCGCCGGACGGATAGCCGCGCCTCGGTCAACTACGCTCCACGAAGTGTCCGCGCGCGTATGGGTCGTCATGCCGACATACAACGAGGCCGAGAACCTGGACCGGATCATTCGCGCGACGGACTCGGAGCTCGAGGGCGTGGCGCCCGGCGAGCACCGCATCCTGATCGTCGATGACAACTCGCCCGACGGAACCGGAGCGCTGGCGGACGCCCTGGCGACCGAGCTCGACTCGGTCGAGGTCCTCCATCGCGCGACCAAGCGAGGGCTCGGGCATGCCTACCTGGCGGGATTCGGGCGAGCACTCGGTAGCGGGGCACAGCTCGTGATCGAAATGGACGCCGACTTCTCGCACGATCCGAGCTACCTCCCCGAGCTCGTGCGCGCGGCGGCCGACGCCGACCTCGTGCTCGGCTCGCGTTATGTGCCGGGCGGCGGTGTGCGCGATTGGGGCCTGCTGCGACGGCTCGTCAGCCGCGGCGGGGGGTTGTACGCGCGCACGATCCTCGGCATCGGCGTGCGAGACCTCACGGGGGGCTTTAAGTGCTTCCGCCGCGAAGTGCTGGAGGCGATCGAGCTCGACAGCGTGCGCTCGGAGGGCTACACCTTCCAGATCGAGCTCACCTACCGGGCGCTGCTCGCCGGTTTCCGCGTCCGCGAGATCCCGATCTTCTTTCACGATCGCGCCGCCGGGAGCAGCAAGATGTCGGCCCAGATAGCACTCGAGGCGTTCTGGCTCGTACCGTGGCTGCGCCGCAGTGCCGCGGCCGCCATCGGCCGCAATCAGGCGGCCTTAACCAAATCTCAACCACGAGATACACGGATCTGACGGTGGCATCGGCATTCTGGAGGCGATGAGCGCGCGCGGTCGCCCACTTGAGGTCGTGCCCGAGACCGGCGTGCTCGATGTGCACGCCATACCCATGCGCGAAATGCAGACGGTTCGCGTGCGCACCGTGGCCCGTGAGCTGGCACCCCGCATCGGCGTTGCCGGCGTGGTCCTCACCGGGGGAATCCTCGCGCTTTCGGCGGCGCAGACCAACGACCTCGTACCCCAATCGGTGCGCCCCATGCCCGCCTGGCTGGCCGGCGTGTTCGCGAATACCGGCTTGCCCCTCGGGCGGACCGCGCTGATCGCGCTCTTCACGCTGATGTTCGTCTCCTACGTGCTCGCGGTTCGTGGCGCGCTGGAGATCTCCCCCCGCGTCGCTCTGGTGAGCATCGTCGGTCTTAGCGCGCTGTTCCTGCTCGCCCCGGTGATCCTCTCCACCGACGTCTTCAGCTATCAGGCCTACGGCCGGATGGGCACGCTGTACGCCACGAACCCCTACCTGCACGGTCCGAGCACGATCATGCTCGACCCCCTGTACTCGTTCATCGGCTCCAAGTGGGTCTCGACACCGACGGCATACGGCCCGCTCTTCACCGCGCTGAGCTATGGCCTCGCCCACCTGGACATCTCGGCGAGCGTCATCGCCTACAAATCGCTCGCCGCCCTCGCCTTCCTCGTCACCATCGGCCTGGTGTGGAAGGCGGCCCGGATCAGAGGGCTCGATCCGGTACGCGCCGCCATCATCGTGGGCCTCAATCCGCTGACCGTCGTATGGGGCCTCGGTGGCGGCCACAACGACCTCCTCATGCTCGCTCCCCTGATCGCCGGCGTTTACGTTCTCCTCCAGAAGCGCGAGGCCACCGGTGGCGTGATGATCGCCGTCGCGACCGCGATCAAGCTCACGGGGGGGGTGCTGCTGCCCTTCGCGCTCGTGCGCCCGCAGGCCAACCGGCGCCGCCTGCTCCTCGGCGCCGGTGTCGCGAGCGCCCTGATTGCTGTGCTCGGCCTTGCCCTGTTCGGCACCGGACAATTCCACCTGCTCACGACGCTGCGCAACAACCAGGCAGCGGGCAACTGGCAGAGCATTCCCGGCTTCATCTCCACCGAGACGGGACTGGGCAGCGTCGGCCGCTTCGTCGGCCTCCTGCTCGGCATCGCCTTCGCCGGCGTGACCGCATGGCTGCTGCTGCTCGTCTACCGGGGCCGGCTCGATTGGGTCGCCGGCGCCGCCTGGGCGACCGTCGCCATGCTCATGACCGCGAGCTCACTCCTGCCGTGGTACATCGCCTGGTTGACTCCGCTCGCCGCACTCAGCCCCGGCCGCCGCCTGAGACGGTGGACGCTCGCCATGACGGGCGTGATGCTCGCCATCAACCTCCTCGTCTGGGTGCCGAACGGCTCGTCGCTACTCGGCGGGTAAGTAGCAACGGTTGCGGCTGTGAGCAGGGCGCGCCGTAACATGAAGCCATGAACTGGCAGCCGGGCATCGAGGGCCGCGAGCGGCGTTCGCTCGGGTTGCTCAGCGTGGTCGCGCCCGTGTGCAACGAGGAGGCGACGATCCACGAGTTCTACTCGCGGGTGCGCGCCGCGCTCGAGGGCATCAACTTCGAACTCGTGCTCGTCGATGACGGCTCGAGCGACGGGTCGCCGGCGGCGCTGGACCTGCTTGCGGCCGAGGATCCCCGGGTCCGCGTGGTCTACCTCTCGCGCAACTTCGGCCATCAGACCGCGCTCACGGCGGGCCTCGATTATGCCCGTGGTGACGCCGTGGTCATGCTCGATGCCGACCTTCAGGACCCGCCCGAGCTCATCCCGCGGATGCTCGACCACTGGCTGAGCGGCACCGACGTGGTCTACGCGGTCAGAGAGCAGCGTGAGGGCGAATCAAGATTCAAGCTTGCGACCGCGCGGTGGTTCTACCGCCTGTTCGACACGCTCGCGCAGGTTGAGCTCCAGCACAACTCCGGCGACTACCGGCTGCTCGATCGCCGGGCGCTCGACGCCCTGCTCTCGATGCGCGAGCGCAACCGCTTCCTGCGCGGTATGACCGTGTGGGTGGGCTACACGCAGGCCGCGGTGCCCTACCGCCGCGACGCGCGCTACGCGGGCGAGACCAAGTACACGCTGACGAGGATGCTGCGCTTCTCACTCGACGCGATCGTCTCGTTCTCCGACCGCCCACTCCAACTCGCGACCCTGCTCGGCTTCCTCATCTCGACCCTCGCCTTCATCGCCGTCCCCGTCGTCATCGCACTGCGCATCTTCGGCTCCTACCTCCCGGGCTTCAGCTCGATCACCATCGCCGTGCTCCTACTCGGGGGGATCCAGCTCATCGCGATCGGGATCATCGGCGAGTACGTCGGACGGATCTACGACGAGGTCAAGGGACGCCCCCTCTATCTCGTGCGCGCCAAGCGGAACATGCCGGGGAACGACGACGCTCCGGTGCCCGCCGCGCGCGAATCGGTCGAGAGCGAAAGCTAGCAACGCCGCCCGCGCCGCCCGCGCGCTCAGCCCCCAGCGGGATTGGGGCCGCGCATGGGGCGCAGCGGGCGTACGTCTCCCGGCGCGTGGAAGTCGCCGTTGGCGGGATTCTCGGCCAGGGCCCGCTCGACGGCCGAGAGCCGGTTCGACAGACCCTTGATCGCGTCCGCGATCGGGTCGGGCAGGTGGACCCAGTCGGTGTCGGGTCCCTCCGGACGGCGACCCTCGACGCGCACGGGATGGCCGGGGTTCCCGACCACCGTAGAGTTCGCCGGCACGTCGTGGATGACGACGCTATTGGCGCCGATCTTCGAGCCGTGGCCGACGGTGATCGGCCCGAGCAGCTTCGCGCCTGAGCCGATGGTGACGTTGTCCTCGACCGTCGGGTGGCGTTTGCCGGTGGCGAATCCGGTGCCGCCCAGGGTGACCCCCTGGTACAGGGTCACGTCGTTCCCGATCCGAACGGTCTCGCCGATCACCACCCCCATGCCGTGGTCGATGAACAGCCCGTCGCCGATCCGCGCGGCCGGGTGGATCTCGATCCCCGTCATCGCGCGCGAAGCCGTCGCGATCGCCCGGGGTGCGAGCGGGACGCCGGCGCCCTGGAGCGCGTGGGCCACACGGTGGGCGAGCAGAGCGTGCACACCGGGCCAGGTCGCGAGGATCTCCAGCGACCCGACGCCGCGCGCTGCGGGGTCACGAGTGTTGGCCGCGGCGACGTCGCGCCGGATCTCCGCCACGGTGCGCGCCAGCAGCCCTAGACCCAGCATGCCGCTAAGCGTAGCGACCGGCGTGCGTGGGCCCGGCTCCAGCCAGGGCTACGGCGCGAAGAATGGGGTCGACACGTAGCGCTCGCCTGAGTCGGGGAGGACGATGACGATGCGGGCGCCCCGTGACTCGGGGCGGCGGGCGATCTGGAAGGCGGCCCAGGCCGCCGCGCCGCCGGAGATGCCGGCGAGGACGCCCTCACGGCGGGCTAGGGCTCGAGCGGTCTCGATCGCGTCCTCGTCCTTGACGGGAAAGACCTCGTCGATGACCTCGCGGTTCAGGACCGCGGGCACAAACCCGGCGCCGATCCCCTGGATCTTGTGCGCGCCCGGCGGGCGGCCGGAGAGGACAGCGGAGGAGCTGGGCTCGACAGCAACAACGCGGCACGAGGGATTGCGCTCCTTGAGGACCTCCCCCACGCCGGTGATCGTGCCCCCGGTGCCGACGCCGGCGACGAAGACGTCGACCCGCCCGTCGAGTGCCTCCCAGATCTCGGGCCCGGTGGTGCGGCGGTGGACCTCTGGGTTGGCGGGGTTGGAGAACTGGTCGGGCAGCCACACGTCGTCGCGCTCGGCCAGCCCCCTGGCCGCCTGAACCGCTTCGCTCATCCCGCCCAGCGACTCGGTCACCTGGACCTGCGCACCGTAGAGCCGCAGGAGCCCCTCGCGTTCGCGGCTCATCCCCTGGGGCAGGGTGAGCACGAGCTCGTACCCCTTGGCCGCACACACGAACGCGAGCGCGATCCCGGTGTTGCCGCTCGTCGCTTCGACGATCGTCGTGCGTCCGGGCTCGATCAGCCCGTCACGCTCCGCCGCCTCGATCATCGCCACCCCGATCCTGTCCTTGACGCTGCCGCCGGGATTCAACGACTCGAGCTTGGCAAAGAGCTCGACGCCGGTCTCGGGGAGCATCCGCGCGAGCTGAATCATCGGCGTGCGGCCGACATGGTCCGCGATGTTGGTGGGTACGGCGGGCATCGCCCCGAGAACCCTAATGAGAAATGGAGCGGAGGCGAGTGCGGCCACCGCTCCCGAGCCCTCGTGCCAGCAGGTAGATCATGGCCACCAGGAGCGCCGGCGCCAGGGTGAGGCTGGGGATGACGTCGCCGTGGCCGATGCCCGATGCGGCGATGGCCACGACCATGGTCGCGGCGAGCACTACCGCGGTGGGCGCCACGTAGCGGCGCCAGAGGAGAAGCAGGCCGCCCGCAACCTCGAGAACTCCGGCGAGGATCTCGAGCGCCGAGGGCCAGGGCAACCCGAAGCTGCGGAAGGCGTCGAGCTCCCAATGGTGGAAGACGAACTTGACCAGGCCGGCGCCGACGAAGATGAGGCCGGTGACCACGGCCACCCGCGCCGCCGTGCGGTCTCCGCGAACGAGCTCGTCGGGGGCGGAGACGGTGGCGTGCTTGATCGAGGTGGCGCTCACCACCGGATCTTGGCACAGCCCTCGTCACAGCTCTCCCGTTTCGGCAATGTATGAGGTAGATGAACGACGCCGAGCTTCTCGCCGCCAGCGCCCGTGGGGATGCGGAGGCGTTCGCCGTGTTCTACCGCAGGCATCTGAGCGCGGTGGTCGCCTTCTGCCGCAATGCGACCGGGAGCGCCGACACGGCCGCCGACCTCACCGCGGAGGTGTTCGCCGCGGCGCTGAGCGCGGCTCCCCGCTACCGGCCCGAGCAGGACTCGGCCATCGCCTGGCTGCGTGGAATCGCCCGCAACAAGCTGCTCGACAGCCGCCGCCGCGGCCGGGTCGAGGACGCCACGCGGCGCAAGCTGGGGATGGCCTCGCTGGCCATCGAGGACGATGACCTGCGGCGCGTGGAGGAGCTGGCGGCCGTCGGTCAGGTTGCGCGGTCGCTGAGCGCGGTGGTGGAGCACCTCCCGGCCGACGAGCGCACGGCGATCCAGGCCCGCGTCGTCGACGAGCGCGCCTACGAGGAGATCGCCGCCGAGCTCCGTTGCTCTGAGTCCGTCGTGCGCCAGCGCGTGAGCCGGGGCCTGGCCCGGGTCCGCGCGCGCCTGGCAGCATCGGAAAGCGAACAGGAAGGCCAGCGATGAGCGATTTCTTCGATCGGCTCGAGAGCGAGCTCAGGGGGGCAGTGCCGCGAGCGGCCGCGGGCGCGGATGGAGTTCCCCGTCGCGGTCGCGCGCGCTCGACGGCCGGCGGTCTGCTCGTCGGGCTCGGATCCGTGGCCGCCATCGCCGTGGTCGTCCTCGCCATCGCCGTGATCGGAAACCGCGGCCGCGCGAATACAAACCGCGGACGCGGGCATACGGCCGCCGCCCGCGGCGCGTCCGGGACCGCGTGCACCCGGCAGCTGGTCTCCCAGCTCGCGGTGCTGCGCCGGCCCCAGACCGCGCTCGATCGCGCCTTCGATCCCAACCGGGTGAAGATCACCGGGGTCTCGAACAGCGGGACATTCCCGTACGCGGTTGTCCCCGCCCTGACCCGCTTGGCGCGTACGCTGCCGGGCGGCGAGCGCGTCTACTTCGTCGTCTATCGCCCCACTGAGACCAGCATCCCGTTCCCCGACGCACCCACCGGCATCCGGGCACCAGCCGTGCCCCAGAGCGTCCCGGTGCCGCAAGAAGACCTCCTCGAGGTCTACGCCACCCGTCCCGGAGCGCACACCGCCGCCTTTGTCACCGAGGTGCTCCCGGGGGCCCTTGCCTACGAGGATCGGCAGCCGCCGCTCCGGATCGCGAACGTCCTCCTCAGCCTGATGCCCGACGGCGTCGCCACCGTGAAGTGGACGTACCCCCGCCTGGTGGTCCCGACGGTCACGGCGCCCGGTGGGCACGTGTACCGAGGACGCGTCATCGCCGGCGTCGAGCTGACCGCGAGCGTGCAGGGGAACGTCGCCGCCGCCCAGGTCCCGCCCCGTTCCGATGTCTTCCTGCCCTCGGTGACGAGGTGGCTCGCCGCCGACGGGCGCGTGATCAAGACCTACCGGTTCCCGGTTACCAAGTTTCCCAAGACGATCCCGAGCTCGGGCACCGTCACCTCGACCGGGAAGATGGTCGGCGTGCCGATCAAGACCGACTGCTAGCCGACCCCGACCCCGACCCGCAGGTCGGACGCGAGCAGCTAGACGACGGGCGGGGGCTTGCCCTCGGCGCTTGCGGCCAGGGCTGCGTCCCACGCGCACAGCGCGCAGGCGTGCTGAAAGGCCGAGTGCGCGAACGCGAGCCCGGCGGCGTGCGGGTCGGGGCCGGCGCATACATCGTCCCAGTCGAGGATGTACTCGCCGAGCGCCCCGTCCCAGCGCGCCGCCGGCGGAGCGAGCGTCGCCTCGGCGAAGCCCTCGGGCGCCGGGTGGGCGTAGGCGTAGAACGCGGCCTTGCCGTAGCGCGCATCCCCGGGCCACCATCCGATCGCGACCTCTTGTGCGTCCATCGCGTTGCGCATGATGAAGTCGTCCGAGGGAGGATCGGCCGGGAGCCCGGAGAACAGGTTCACCGCGAGATCGAAGGAGCCCCACCACGCGTTGACCGGCGTCGAGCGGCCACGATAAGGGGCCCGAAAGGCCGTCAGGACGAGTGCCGCGCGTGTGGCGGCGGCAAAGTAGGCGCTGACCTGCTCGGGGTCATAGCGGGCGTGCTCGATGTCCTCGTCGAGTGGCTGGGTCCACGCCACCTCCTGCGGCGTGGGGTCGATCTCGACCTCCCCCGCGACGCTTCCGATCGCCGCCAGCAGCTCGCGCGTCACCTCCCCCACCGGTCGGTCGGGGACGAGCGCGATTCGCCTCTGCGCCCCGCCGCTGTGCTCGACCACCGCCTCGTGCGCCCGCAGGTCGAGTGCGGCCACGAACGCTCCGGAGCCGTCGGGGGCGGGAAGCAGAGCGGTCTCCCAACCCCGCGCGGTCAGGCGGAGCGCCGCGTGCTGGAGCTCGGGCTCGGGTGGGGCGAGCTTCACCGCCAGCTTGCCGAGGACCTGGGTGTGGGCGTGCAGCGTGTCGCAGGTCTCGCTCCACTCCTCGTAGGAGAGCATGGCCCTAACGCTACCGGGCTGACCGCGGCGCTGGCAACGAGACGGAGCGCGTGCGTACCCTCCAGGAGCCGATGACCGCCTCACGCGTAAAGCTGCGCACGCCGACCCCCGCCGATGGCGAGGAGTTCATCGCCGCGATGCGTTCGAGCCGGAAGCTCCACGCGGGGTGGGTGACCGCGCCGAACACTCCGGCCGCCTTCGAAGCGCTGCTCGAGCGCGCGCGTCAGGAGTCCTTCGAGTCGATGCTCGCGTGTCTGGCCGGCGAGGGGACGATCGTGGGCGTCTTCAACATCAGCAACATCATCCGCGGATCGTTCCAGAGCGCCTTCTTGGGCTACGGCGCCGTCGCCGCCCACACCGGGCGCGGGTACATGACCGAGGGGCTGGAGCTCGTGCTCCGGCGCGCGTTCACCGATCTTCGGCTACACCGCCTGGAGGCCAACATCCAGCCCGGCAACGCCGCTTCGATCGCGCTCGTGAAGCGCTGCGGGTTCGTCTGTGAGGGTTTCTCCGAGCGCTACCTGAAGATCGCCGGGCGCTGGCGCGATCACGAGCGCTGGGCGATCCGAGCCGAGCAATGGCGCGAGCGCCACGGCTCATAGGAGATCGTGCTCGTGGGCGTAGGCCACGAGATCGGCCCGGCTCGTGCGCCCTGTCTTCTGCTGGATCCGGGCCCGGTGCGACTCGACCGTGCGCACGCTCAGGTTCAGGGCGGTGGCGGCATCTCGGTTGGTGTGGCCAAGCACGATGAGCTTGAGCACCTCGGCCTCGCGGGCCGAGAGCCGGTCGGGCGCCTGGGCGGGCGTGGGCGGCTCGGCGGCGAGCCGACCGCCGAGCTCCGGGGACAGATAGGTCCGACCCTCCGCGGCCAGGCGTACGGCCCGGACGAGTTCGGCGTCAGCACCCTCCTTGAGCACGTAGCCCAGGGCCCCGGCGCGCAGCGCGACGCGAGCGAAGGTCGGGTCGTTTTGCATCGTGAGCACGACGATGCTCGTCTCCGGCGCGGTCTCGAGGATCCGGGGGATCGCCGGTAGGCTGGGCTCGCCAGGCATATTGAGGTCCAGGACGAGCACCCGCGGGCGGTACCCGAGCACCTTTCTCAGCGCCGTCGGGATGTCGCCGGCCTCGGCCACGACCACCAGCCCTTCCTCGGCCTCCAGAAGCATCCGCAGCCCCGTCCGGATCATCGGGTGATCGTCGGCGATCACTATCGTTATCTCGGACGTCGGTGGAGCATCCTCCTCTGCATCCATGTGGCCGCGGACTCCCTCAGATGTAGTACATGGCGGCGCCGGCGTCGCGCGCCTCGCGTTCTGCCACGTCGGCGATGGTCGAGGCCGCCAGCGACGACCGCGCGGCATTCGCGGCGTCGGCGAACACCCCGGTCGCCCCCGGACCGATCGGCCCATCGAGGAGCTCGACGATCTCGAGCACCGATATCTCGGCGGGACTGCGAGCAAAGCTGTACCCGCCCTTCACCCCCCGCTGCGAGCGCAGCACCCCGGCCCGCCGCAGCGTCGCGAAGAGCTGCTCGAGAAACTGGACCGGTATATCCCGCCGCCGCGCCAGCTCCGCAATCGGCACCGGAACCGCATCACCATGCCGATGGAGCTCGACCAGGGCGTTCAGGGCATACGGAGATTTAGTGGTGATCGAGATCACGGGAGGACGAGCATTGTCCCTCGATCGCCGCGCGAGTGCGGACTAGATGCCGTTGGCTAGGCGCCGGGTGCATCCGGCTCGCGTCAGTTGCATGCCCGGACGGCATGCGACTGGCGCGGACGGAGGCCCCGGCAACTCAGATCCAGCCCCGCTCGGTCGCCATCAGCACCGCCTGCGCCCTGTCCATCGCCCCTAGCTTGCCGTAAACGTTGTGTAGGTGGGTGCGCACCGTGCTCGTGGACAGGCTGAGCTCGGCCGCGATCTGCTTGTAGACCATCCCGCGCGCGAGGCGGCGCAGCACCTCGACCTCGCGCGTGGACAGCGGGCACGGGTCGATCTGTCGCGGGCGTCCGCCGGAGCTCGGGAGCGGTAGGTCGTACATGACCGCGCGCAGCTGCTGGGGGCGGATGCCCACGGCCCGGGCGACGTTCAGGAGCTCCGCGGGGGAGATCGCGCCGCTGAGCGCGTAGTGGGCGAGCATGTCGGCGAGGCGGATGAGCGCGGACTCGCCCTCGGCGTCCTCGGCGTGGTGGCGTTCGATCACGCCGGCCACGGACTTGGGCAGTCCCCAGCGGCGCGCGAGGACGCCGCCCACCAGGGCATGATCGACGCCGAGCTCGCGGCGCTCGCGCTGGAGGCGCTCCTCGGGGGTGCGAGCGTCGCCGTGGATCTGCCGCGGGTAGCCGGGGTAAGCGTGGATGAGGACGAGCTTGCCGATGTCGTGCAGGAGCGAGGTGACCATGAGGCGGTTACGTTCCTCGTAGCCAAGCTCGCGGGCGAGGCGATCGGCGGCCTGCTGGGTGGCTACGGCGTGCAGGCGGAAGCGCTCGGGCACGCCCTGCCACACGGCGGTGCGCTCGAAGAAGTCAAAGGTCCGGGCCCGGCTGGCGATGGACAGGACGGTGCGCGGGGAGAGCACCTCGACCGCCCTCACCGCCGTGTCCACGCGTCCGCGCGTGCGCCCCTCGATGCTGTTGGCCAACCTAAGCACGGCCACCGCGAGCGCCACGTCCCCCTCGACGGCGGCGACGACATCGGAGCTCGAGGGCTCGCCGGTCTCGAACAGGCGCAGCACCCGGTTGCGCGATTCGACGAGGACCGGGAATCCTTCGAGCGCCTCGAAGGCCGCGGTGAGGCGGCGTCCGTGGCCCTCGTTGTGATGACGCTGACGGACCGCGGTGGGCTCGTCAGTGGTGGGCTCGGGGGCAGTGGCGACAGGCGTCATTGGTTGTTCGTCACTCCCTGGCTGGGTCTCGGTCAAGCGCAAGGGTTCGGCGTCCTGGATCTCCCAGATATATATCGGCACGGACTAGGCCCTGGTTTAGCGATGGTCCCCCCCAGCTCGCCCGAGCGCACGGTCGATGCGGGCGAGTGCCTCGTCGCGCCCTATCAGCGTCACGCTCTCGAAGATACCGGGCGAAGCAGTCGTTCCCGAGATCGCGACCCTTACCGGCTGGAAGATCTTGCCCGGTTTCAGACCGAGGCGCTCAACCACGCCGCGGAGCGCGGCCTCCACCGTCTCCTCGTCGAAAGGGTCGGCTTGACTCAGCGCCTCGCGCGCGGCCTGGAGGATCTCGACCCCGCCGTCGGCCCCGATCGTCCGCTCGAAGGCGGCCGGATCGTCCACCGGTCCGTCGAAGACGAAGCCCGAGAGGGGCCAGAAGTCGGCCAGGGTCTGGATCTTCTCCGCTGAGATCTCCACCGCCCCGCGCAGGCCTGAGCGCCCCGTGAACTCCTCCAGGCGCCGCGTCAGCTCATCGATCCCCAGCTCGCGCAGATAACGGCCGTTCATGTGCCGGAGCTTGACCTCGTCGAACACGGCGGGGTTCTTGGAGACGCGATCGAGGCGAAAGCGCTGAGCGAGCTCGTCGAGGGTGAAGTACTCCTCGTCGGGCGCGTAGCCGGCGCCCAGGAGCGCGATGTAGTTGTCGACCGCCTCGGGTAGGTAGCCGTCGGCGCGCAGCTCCTGCACCGAGGCGGCACCGTGACGCTTGGAGAGCTTGCGGCCGTCGGGGCCGTGGAGGAGCGGCAGGTGGGCGTAGACGGGCGGCGCCTGGCCGAGGGCCTGGAGGACGAGGAGCTGACGGGGCGTGTTGGACAGGTGCTCCTCGCCCCTGACCACGTGGGTGATGCCGGCGTCGTGGTCGTCGATGGCGACCGCGAAGTTGTAGAGGGGGGATCGATCCGAGCGGGCGATCACCGGGTCGTCGAGGCTCGCGTTCGGGAACCTGGTCTCGCCGCGGATCACGTCCTGCACCACCGTCTCACCGGAGTCCGGGACGTGCAGGCGGATGGCGCCCTCCGCCTCAGGCTCCCCGCGGAAGCCGCGGTCGTGGCCGTGCTCCTCCTTGTAGGCCTTGACGTCCTGCGCCGTGGCGCTCGAGTGATAGGCGTGCCCGCTCTCGAGCAGCTCCTGCAACACCTCGCCGTGGCGCTCGGCGCGCTCGGACTGGAACACCGGGCCCTCGTCCCACTCGATCTTCAGCCACCGCAGCGCGTCGAGGATCTGGTCCACGTTCTCCGGCGTCGAGCGCTCGCGGTCGGTATCTTCGATGCGTAGCACCAGCGTCCCGCCCTGGCCACGGGCCAGCAGCCAGTTGTACAGGGCGGTGCGAGCGCCGCCGATGTGCAGCGCACCCGTCGGGGAAGGAGCGAAGCGGACTCTCATGGCCATCGCCCCATGCTAATCGGCGCCCACGTTTCGCCGGCGGGCGGCCTGCCGCGCGCCATCGAGCGCGGGGTCGAACGCGGATGCCGCTCGATCCAGATCTTCAACCAGTCGCCGCGCATGTGGCGGCCGACCGCGTACGGCCCCGACGACTTCGCCGCCTTTCGCGAGGCGATGTCGCGCAGCCCGATCGACGCCGTCCTCATTCACGCCGTCTACCTCATCAACTGCGCCTCCGACGACCCCGAGATCGCCGGGAAGTCGCTCACCTCGCTGGTGCAATCGCTGTCGGTGGGCGAGGCGATCGGCGCCGCCGGCGTCGTGCTCCACCCCGGATCGGCCAAGACCGGCGACGTCGGCGAGGCGATCGAACGCGCCGGCACGGTGATCCGCGAGGCCCTGGCCCGCACCGCGGGGTGCCCCCTCTTGCTCGAGAACACGGCGGGCGCGGGCGGCACCCTGGGGCGCTCGTTCGCCGAGCTGTCCGCGCTGCTCGAGTCGGCCGGCGGCGACGGCCGGCTCGGGGTGTGCCTCGATTCGTGCCACCTGTTCGCTTCGGGCTACGACATCCGCACGGCCGCGGGGCTGAGCGACGCGCTCGACGAGCTCGACCGCGTGGTCGGCCTGGACCGGCTCGCGTCGCTGCACCTCAACGACTCGGTCCAGCCCCTCGGATCTAACCGCGACCGCCACGCCAACCTCGGTAAGGGCGAGCTCGGCGAGCGGGGGTGCGCCGTCTTCCTCTCAGAGCCCCGCTTCGAAGCGCTCCCCTGCGTGCTCGAGACGCCGGGGCCGAAGGGAAGCGGGCCGACGGCGGAAGAGGTCGCCCTGGCCGGCAAGCTGCGAAAGCGGGGAAAGGCGGCGAGGCGGCGGGCTTAGCGCCGTAATTCCGCGAGCTCGCGCTCGTCTTCAGCCCGTGCCGGCGCGTTCTCCCCGGCCGCGTCGGGGGCGCGCCGGCGCAGCTCGTCGAGCCAGGCGAGCAGGGCCAGAATCGAGAGCCCGCCGCCGAGGGCGCAGACGGCGAGCCAGCCGCCGCTGCGCCAGGCCAGGTCGGTGCCGGCGGAGGCGAGCGCCCCACACAGGAAGTTGCCGGTCATGTACGCGGTGGTCAGGCGGCTGCGCGCTTCGGGACGCAACGCGTAGATCATCGTTTGGTTAAGGATGTGTTGCCCCTGGATGCCGAGGTCGAGGACGACGATCCCCGCGATGATGAGCAGCACCTCCGTCTTCCCGAGGGCGCAGAGAACCCAGCCGAGTGCGATCGCGGCGAGGAAGAACCCGGTGGCTGACCGCGAGCCGCCGCGATCGGCGACCCGGCCGGCGGCTTGGGCGGCGATGGTTCCCGCCAGCCCGGCGAGCCCGAACAGCCCGATCACCGCCTCCCCGTAGGAGAACGGCGGTCGCGAGAGGAGCAGCGCGAGCGAGGTCCACAGCACCGAGAAGCTCGCAAAGCCGAGTGCGCCGTAGATCATCCGGCGGCGGAGCACGGCCTCCTCACGGATGAGGACGGCGACCGAGGCGAGGAGCTTCAGGTAGGGCGGGCCGCCCTGGGGCGCGACCTCGGGCAGCGCGCGCCAGAGCGCCGCCGAGAGGAGAACCATGAGGCCGGCGGCGATCGCGAACACGGCGCGCCACCCGAGCAGCGCCGCCCCCAGCCCGCTCACCGTCCGTGCCAGCAAGATGCCCATGAGCAGCCCGCTCATCACCTGTCCGACGACCCGCCCGCGCTCGTCCTCGGAGGCGAGCGCGCTCGCGAAGGGGACGAGGATCTGGGCCACCACCGAAGTCACCCCGACCACGCCGAGGGCGAGGGCGAGGACTCCGAGGGTGGGCGCGGCCGCCGCGCCGACCAAGCCGAGCGCGGTGACCACGAGCATGCGTGAGACGAGCCGGCGGCGGTCGAGGAGATCGCCGAGGGGGACGAGGAGCACGAGTCCCGCGGCATAGCCGATCTGGGTCGCGGTAACGAGCAGGGCCGCGTTCGAGGAGGACGTGTGGATCCCGGAGGCGATGGCGTGGAGGAGCGGCTGGGCGTAGTACAGATTCGCCACCGCGGCCCCGCACGCGAACGCGAGCAGGATGACCAGGGACCGGGAGAGGGGCCGGGGAGCTCGAGTCGGGGAAACCATGGACTGATCTGAGGATAGGCCGGGCGCGCTCGCCCCCTCGGTAGGCTTCGAGGCGATGGCTCGCGAGCTCTATACGGCAGAGGCAGTGGTCACTGGAGGCCGGGCCGAGGGACGCGGGCGCACGAGCGACGGCGAGCTCGAGGTCGACCTCCGGCTGCCCAAGGAGCTGGGCGGCGATGGCGAGGGAACCAATCCCGAGGAGCTCTTCGCCGTCGGCTTCGCGGCATGCTTCGAGAGCGCCATCGGCGTCGTGGGCCGACGCGAACGGGCCGAGGTGGGCGACGTTTCGATCACCAGCCGCGTGAGCCTGCTCCCCACCGAGGAGAAGGGCTTCAAGCTCGCGGTCGCGCTCGACGTGAGCCTCCCCCAGGTCCCGGACCCGGACGAGGCCGCGCGCATCGTCGCCGCGGCGCACGAGGTTTGCCCGTACTCGAACGCGACGCGCGGGAACATCGACGTGAGCCTGACCGCCAACGGCGAACCGGTGGGCTGATCCCCGCGACATGGCGCAGCGGGCGGCGATCGTCACCGGGGGATCGAGCGGGATCGGGTTTGCCATCGCCCGCATGCTCGGCGAGGAGGGCTTTGCCCTGACCCTCAGCGCCCGGCGCCCCGACAAGCTCGAGGCGGCCGCCCGCGAGCTCGCGGCCGAGGGCTACGAGGTCCAGGACGTCGCCGGAGACGTGAGCGACGAAGCCGTCGTGCGCCGGGTCCTCGACGCCCACCGCGAACGCTACGGGCGGCTCGACATGCTCGTCAACAACGCCGGGGTGGGGATCGGCGCGCCGGTGGCCGAGATCAAGACCAAGGCGCTCGACCTCCAGCTCGGCGTCAACCTGCGCTCGATCGTCCTCTTCTATCGCGAGGCGATCGATCTGCTGCGCGCCGCGGGTGCCGAGCACGGGAACGCCATCGTGGTCAACACCTCCTCGATCGCGGGCAAGTCGGGACAGGCGTGGCTGTCGGTGTACTCGGCGACCAAGCACGGGGTGATCGGGTTCACGCAGGCCATGAACAAGGAGCTCGGGGCCGAGGGGATCAAGTCGTGCGCCCTGTGTCCGGCATTCGTGGACACGCCGATGACCGACTACGCCAAGGAGGCGATCCCGGCCAAGGACATGATCCGGCCGCAGGACATCGCCGAGGGCGTGCGGCTGCTCCTCAAGGTCTCCCCCGCGTGCCTGATCCCGGAGCTCGTGTTCGAGCGCCGGGGCGCGTAGACGGCGCCATCCCATGGCAGGCAAGCAGTTCGCCGGCGCCCTCGCCGCCGCTGCGCTGCTCGCCGCGGCGGCCGGGTGCGGGAGCGCCTCCACCAAGCCGCATCCGCTCTTCGCACGCACGCCGTTCCCGCAGGGCACGCCGGTGACCGCGATCTCGATGCCCGCCCTCGGACTCGCGGCGCTCGAGCCCACCGGTTGGACGGCGCCCGCGGAGGAGCGCTATCCCCCGTCCGCGGCCCACCCCGGCTACCAGATCTACGAGACGATCCAGGCGCCCGGGGCCGGCACCCTGTGCGTCTTCGTCGGCTCCCCGGCTCCCCGCCGCCTGCGCGGGAGCTACGGCGCGCACCTGAGGAAAGAGCTTTCCAAGGGGTCGAGGATCATGTTCACCCGGCGGATCGCGATGGAGAACGGCACCGCGATCCTCGTGCAGACGCAGCGTCACGGCAAGGACGGCGAGAGGACCCTCTACGCCGGTTTTGTCAACGCAGACGTCGAGGTGCTCGCCCAGTGTGCGGCCCAGACGCCGGCCGAACAGACCCGGCAGGACCGTATCTCGTTCGAGCCGATGATCTCCAGCCTACGGCTGGGCGCGCCCCGCCGGCACGCTCTCAGCTCTGGCTGACCGCCGCCTCGAGAGCTCGGCCGACTGTGTCTCCAGTCGCGCCAGCGCGCGCTCGTACTCGTCGTAGCGACGGAACGCCCGCATCCATCCCCACCCCGGCGCGCCGCGCAGCTCCTCACTGCGATCGGGGTCGCCGGGACGGATCGCCTCGATGGCGCGCGTGGCGCGGACGCGCTCACGACGCGCGGCGTGGTCAAGATCGTGGCGGCGGTGCGCGGCGCGTTCGTTGCGCGCGACGAGCTGGCGGTGCTCGGCCACCGCCACGGCGAGGTCGGGCACCGGGTCCGACGCGGCCACGAGGCTCATCTCGAGGTGCGTCTCGAGGATCAGGACCTCGCGCTCGGTGGCGCGCCGTGCTCGCCTGCCCGTGATCCCGCCGAAGCGATCCCACGTCTTGGCGAAGCCCTCGGCGTTGGTGCGCCCGCCACCGCGGTGCGCCGCCAGCATCGGGCAGATCCCCGCGTCGTTGGTATACGCGCCGAGGATGATCTCGTTGTGGCGGATGCCTTCGAGCATGGCCACGCGCGTCTTCAGCGGCAGCGCGTCGATGGCGTGGCGCAGCTCCTGGATACTCGCGTGGCGTCGTGTTCGCATAGGGTTTGACCGGCCTCGATGCGGCGGCTCGGCCACTGTACCCGCGCCCGTCGCCGCCCTCAAACGATCCCCTGGGGACGAAAGGAAACTTGCAGATGAAGCTCGGACTGAACCTCGCCTACGTGGCCATGGGCGTGACCCCTGCGGACCAGCTCCGAGTCGCCCAGGAGGCCGAGGCCCTCGGCTACGACTCGGTCTGGGCGGCCGAGGCCTACGGCTCGGACACGGCGACGATGCTGGCGTGGATCGCCGGGCAGACGAGTCGAATCAAGCTGGGCTCGGCGATCTTCCAAATGCCGGCCAGGACGCCGGCGATGACGGCGATGACCGCCGCCACCATCGATCAGCTCTCGGGGGGGCGGATGCTCCTCGGCCTCGGCACCTCCGGGCCGCAGGTGGCCGAGGGGTGGCACGGTCAGCGCTTCGCCCGCCAGCTCCTGCGCACCCGCGAGTACGTCGAGGTGGTGCGCATGGCGCTCGCCCGCGAGCGCCTCGAGTACCACGGGGAGACGATCGAGCTCCCCCTCCCCGACGGGCCCGGCAAGCCACTCAAGCTGATGATCTCCACCGTCCAGGAGCGGATCCCCATCTACCTCGCCGCCATCGGCCCCAAGAACACCGCGCTGGCCGGCGAGATCGCCGACGGCTGGCTACCCGCCTTCTTCTCCCCCGAGCACGTGGCAGAGCTCCGGGGGCTGCTCGAGGAGGGCGCGGCCCGATCCGGGCGCTCACTCGAGGGCTTCGACATCGCCCCCTCGGTCAACATCTTCGTCGACGACGATCTCGAGCTCGCACGCAACGTCATGCGCCCAGCCCTCGCCCTGTACATCGGCGGCATGGGCTCACGCGAGCAGAACTTCTACAACAAACTCACCCAGCGCTACGGCTTCGAGGCCGCCGCCAAGGAGGTCCAGGACCTCTACCTGGAGGGCAAGAAGGCCGAGGCGTGCGCCGCGATCCCGGACGAGCTCGTCGACATGGTCTCGCTGTGCGGGCCGGCCGACCTCGTCCGCGAGCGGATCGGCGTGTTCCGCGACGCCGGCGTGGGCTCGCTGCTCATCACCCCGATGGCGTTTACGGTCGAGGACCGCCTGGCCCAGGTTCGCGCGGCTGCCGAGCTCGCCGCGGCTTGAGTACGTTCTTTCTCGGCGCCTTCGGGGATCCCGGTCACGCCTTCCCGATGCTCGCGCTCGGCTCGCGCCTGGCCGAGCGGGGCCATTCGGTCACCCTCGAGACGTGGTCGCGGTGGCGCGAGCACGTGGAGGGGGCGGGCATGCGTTTCGTCGCGGCGCCGGAACACCCGGTGTTCCCCACCCGCGAGCATCCCGTCAAGCCCTACGAGGCGGTCGTCCTCGGGACCCCCATTACCCGTCGCGCGATCGCGGCGGCCCACCCCGATGTCGTCGTCCACGACATCCTCACCCTCGCCCCCGCTATGGCGGGCGAGCTCGAGGGGCTCCCCGTCGCCACCCTCATCCCCCACGTCCACCCCGCCGGAGGGCCCGAGCTTCCTCCCTACGCCTTCGGTGCGCGCCCGCCGCGCACGGCGGCCGGGCGCGCGCTCTGGCGGGCGCTCGAGGGGCGGGTCGAGGGCGGACTGAGGCGGGGGCGCTTCGAACTCAACGAGACCCGCGCCCGGCTCGGGCTCGCTCCGATCGACCGCCTTCACGGGGGCATCAGCGAGGAGCTGTGTCTGGTCGGGACCTTCCCCCAGCTCGAGTACCCGCGTCCTTGGCCGGAGGGGACCCGCGTCGTCGGCCCTTTCCTGTGGGAGCCCCCGGCCGCCGACGTCGAGCCGCCCCCCGGGGAGGAGCCGCTCATCCTCATCGCCCCTTCGACGGCGCAGGATCCCGAGCACCGGCTGCTGCGCGCCGCGCTCGCCGGCCTCGCCCGCGAGCCGGTCCGCGTGCTCGCGGCCTGGAACCGGCGGCCGATCACCCGCCCGCTTCCCGTCCCCGCCAACGCGCGCCTCGTGGAATGGGTCTCGTACGCCCGGACCATGCCCCGATGCGACCTGGTGGTGTGCCACGCGGGCCACGGGACCCTGGCCCGTGCGCTGGCGTCGGGCTGCCCGGTCCTCACCGTGCCCGCCGCCGGAGACATGAACGAGAACGCGGCGCGCGTGGACTGGGCTGGGGCCGGCGTGCGCCTACCGTGGCGCCTGCTCTCCCCGGCGACGCTGCGCCTGGCGGTGCGCCGGGCGCTTTCGGAGCCGGGTCTCGCCGCCCGCGCTCGCGAGCTCGGGGCCTGGGCTCAGGTCAACGACGGCGCCACGCGCGCGGCCGAGCTCGTCGAGGCGCTGGCGTCGTGAGCGAGCGAGCTGCGGGGGTGGGACTCGAACCCACAACCTAACGGTTAACAGCCGTTCGCTCTGCCATTGAGCTACCCCGCAGTGGCCGTGCTGCGCTGGCAACTGTAGCGGGAAGCCGGGACCCCCTACATCCCCTCCTCGAGCCGTGAGACCACGGCCCGAATCGCCTTCAGCACCTCCTCGCGCTCGCGGGCCAGCGCCGATGTGTCGCTGCCCGCCTCGCCGCGCGCGCGGCGGATGGCGCGGTCGAGCCGGGCGAGCTCGAGCACGAGCCGGGTGTGCTCGAGGCGGTCCGGGGTGGCGTCCGGGTAGCGTCCGGCGCGGGCGATCAGGTCCGAGAGCACGCGCGTGAGCTCGTCGTCGTCCTCAGCGACGGCGGCGAGCGGGCTGTCGAGGTGAGCGGCGAGGTGGCGCGCCGCGCGGCGGAGCGTGGTGCTCGTCAGGTGCTCCTCGGGGTCGATGGCGGCGAGCGCGGGTCGCCCGGCGTCGGGGAGCGCGAGGCAGAGCACGAGGAAGGTGCGCTCGGCGCGCGCTCCGTGGTCGAGCGGCGAGGCCCCGCCGGCCTCCTCCCCGGCTCCGGGCGAGCCCGACACGGGCGCCCGGGAGCCCCCCGTGAGCAGCGCCGCGAGGCGGCGCTCGGGCAGCTCAAGCCGCCCCGCCACGCGCCGGACGAGCTCGTCACGCAGCGAGCTTGCGGGCACCTCACCGATCACCGGGCGCAGCTCATTGAAGGCGCGGTCGCGTCCCTCGCCGCTGCTCGTGTCGGCGCGATCGAGGATCCGCTGTACCTGGAAGACGACGAAAGGAACCGACT
>Ga0302325_10009452_pt1 | contig 21277 bp, 14 predicted proteins | sample Palsa_T0_2_FD_201948 | JGI IMG/M metagenome (GOLD analysis project Ga0302325, IMG submission 201948) | Peat permafrost microbial communities from Stordalen Mire near Abisko, Sweden - Palsa_T0_2 | ecosystem: Environmental > Terrestrial > Soil > Palsa > Peat permafrost | place: Sweden: Abisko...
GTGAGATACTCGCGGGGGTTCGGCTGAAGATGCCCCTTGCGCCGCAGCTTTCCCAAATCCGCCTGGAGGGTCTCGACTACGACTCGCGCCGCGTGAAACCTGGATTCCTGTTCTTCGCCTTCCCCGGGGCTCGCGCCGACGGCCGTCAGTTCGCTCGCGATGCCGTCGATCATGGCGCCGTCGCGGTGGCCAGCGAGTCTCCGGTCATCGACGGTATTCCCGTGCCTTGGATCGAAGTCGAGCACGGCCGCCAGGCCCTTGCGCTGGCATCCCACAATTTTTATGGCCGGCTCGATGAGCGCATCGCGCTCACCGGCATCACCGGCACCAACGGCAAGACCACCACGTCCTTCCTGGTAGATTCCATCCTGCGCGCCGCCGGCAAAACCACCGCGCTCATAGGCACCATCGAATATCACCTGGCCGGGCAGGTTCTTCCCGCCGTCAACACTACTCCGGAATCGCTCGACCTCGACCGCCTGTGCGCCGCGCTCATGGAGCAGGGTGGCACCCACGCCACCTTGGAAGTCTCCTCCCACGCGCTGGCGCTCGGCCGCGTCTACGGTCTCCGCTTCCACACGGCCATTTTTACTAATCTGACTCGCGACCACCTGGACTTCCATCGCACCATGGAAGACTACTTCGCCGCCAAGCAACTGCTCTTCTCCGGCGCCGGGGCGCCTCCTCCAGCATGGGCCGTGCTGAATCGCGATGACGAATGGTGCCGCCGCCTGGAACTCTCGCCCGATACTCGGGCTCTGTGGTACGGCCTCGGCCACGGCGCCACCGTGCGCGCGCGCCACATCTCCTCCAACCTGCAGGGCCTCCGCTTCGAAGTGCAGACCCGCAACATCCGCTTCACCGTCGAATCGGCGCTGCTGGGCAAGATCAACGTCTATAACATCCTGGCGGCCTGCTCGGCCGGTCTGACTTACGAGTTCGCGCCCGAGATCATCGCCCAAGGCATCGCGCAATGCCGCGCCGTCCCCGGCCGCTTCGAGCGCATCGACGAAGGCCAGCCCTTCGGCGTCGTGGTGGACTACGCGCATACTGACGACGCCTTAAAGAACACCATCGCGGTGGCTCGCGGCCTGGCGCCCAAGCGTATCATTACGTTGTTCGGCTGCGGCGGCGACCGCGACCGCTCCAAGCGTCCGCTGATGGGCCAGGTTGCCGCCGAAAACAGCGACTTCGTGGTCCTCACCAGTGACAACCCCCGCTCGGAAGACCCGCTCGCCATCATGAACGACGCGCTCGTCGGCATACGCCGCACCGATGTCCCCCACGTCATCGAGCCCGATCGCGCCACGGCAATAGCTCGCGCCATCAAGGAAGCGCGCGCGGGCGATATTGTAATTCTTGCCGGAAAGGGACACGAGACGTACCAGGTCTTGAAAGACAAGACCATTGCTTTCGACGATCGCGAGATGGCCCGCGGAGTGCTTCGGGGTTTCGGTTACCACTTGGAGCAAAAATGATCCTGCCCCTCGCCGCCATCGCGAGCGTGCTGGGTGCGCCCGCAGCGGGAGTTACCAGCGCCAACGCCACCGTGACCGGTTGGTCCGTGGACACCCGCACGCTCCAACCCGGCGATCTGTTCTTTGCCCTGAGTGGACCGCATCGCGACGGGCACGCCTATGTTCCCATCGCGATCGAAAAAGGTGCGGTGGGAGTGGTGGTTGCGCACCCGGTCCCGGATGCCCCGACTAGCAATACCTTTGTGGTGTCGGATTCATTGGCCGCCCTGCAGAACCTGGCCGCCTGGGCCCGCCGGCATTGGGGCGGTCGCATCGTCGGCGTCACCGGCAGCGCCGGCAAAACCACCACCAAGGACGCCATCGCCCACCTGCTCTCGGCGGAATTGCCGGTGGGCAAGACCATCGGCAACTTCAATAACCACTTAGGCGTGCCGCTCTCGATCCTCCGCCTGCCGGACGACGCGCGCGTGGGCGTCCTCGAAATGGGCATGAACCACGCTGGTGAAATCCGTGCGCTCGCGGCCATCGCCGTGCCTGATATCGGTGTGGTGACCAACGTCGGCTACGCGCACGTCGAGGCTTTCGATTCCATCGAAGGCGTGGCGCTCGCCAAACGCGAGCTCGTCGAGGCGCTCGATCCCCACTACGGTATCGCCGTGCTCAACGCCGACGATCCACGCGTGCTGCGCTTCCGCGAAATCCATCGCGGTCCCGTCATCTCGTTCGGACTTTCCGAGGGCGCCGATGTCCGCGCTGAAGAAATCTCCTACCAACCCGATGGCACGCGCTTCCGCGTCGATGGTGTCGATTTCCACACGAAGTTGGCGGGCAGACACGCCGTGCTCAACCTGCTGGCCGCTCTCGCCGTGGCCCGCGTCTTCGAGATCCCGCCCGAGCGCCTGCGCGACGCGGTGCGCTCGTTCAACATCGGAGCGATGCGCGGCGAGCGCCTCGAGCACCGGGGCATCGTCGTCTGGAACGACTGCTACAATTCCAATCCCGAGGCGGTGCGGGCCATGCTCGAGGTCCTGCGGGCAACGCCTGCCCGCCGCCATATCGCCGTTCTGGGTGAAATGCTGGAGCTCGGCGCAGCGGCTGAGTCTCTGCATCGCCAAACCGGACGCTGCGCCGCCGCCGCTGGCCTCGATATGCTGATCGGCGTGCGCGGCGCAGCGCGCTGGATCGTCGAGGAAGCCGTGCGCGCGGGCATGCCGCCGACGGCCGCGCACTTCTTCGAAGACCCCTCCGAAGCCGGCGAATTTCTCCGCCAGCTGGCCAGCCCCGGCGATGCCATCCTGTTCAAGGGCTCCCGCGGCGTCGAAATCGAGCGGGCCATGGAGAAGCTACTGGCCTGATCATGCTCTACTTCCTGCTCTACGAAAAACTCTCGACGCTCATCACACCCTTCCGCGTGTTTCGCTACGTCACGTCACGCACCGCCTTCGCCAGCCTCACCGCGCTGTTCCTCTGCGTGGCCCTCGGGCCCTGGCTCATTCACAAGCTCCGCCAGTTCCAGATCGGCCAGTACATCCGCGAGGAAGGCCCCCAGTCCCACCAGAAAAAAGCCGGCACCCCCACCATGGGCGGCGTCCTCATCATTATTTCCATCGTGATCCCCACGCTCCTCTGGGCCGACCTCCGCAACTCCTACATCTGGATTGCCATCTTCACCCTGTTGGCCTACGGCGCCATAGGTTTCCTGGACGATTACGCCAAAGTCACCAAGCGCCAGAACCTCGGCATCAGCGGCCGGCGCAAAATGGCGTACCAGATCGGCGTGGCTTTTTTGGTCGCCGTGGTGCTGATTTTCATGCGGTCGTATGGCGGCTATTCGACCATTATGAACGTTCCGTTCCTGAAGCAGTACAAGCCCACTCTTCTGATCGGGTCGTTGCTCGCCAATCCCTGGACCTACGCGCTGGGCGTGCTGCCCTTCTTCATCTTCGTCGCCGTGGTGGTAGTCGGCTCGTCGAACGCCGTCAATCTCACCGACGGTCTGGACGGCCTGGCCATCGGCTTGATGGTGATCTCCTCGGGCGCCCTCACGGTGCTGACCTATGCCGGAGGCCACGCCACGCTCGCCGAATACCTGCAAATCGCCCGTAACGCGCGCACCTCCGAGCTGACCATCTTCTGCGGCTCGATGACTGGCGCCAGCCTGGGCTTTCTCTGGTACAACGCCCACCCCGCCGAGATCTTCATGGGCGATGTCGGCTCGCTGGGTCTCGGCGCGGCGCTGGCCATTGTAGCCATCCTGATCAAGCAGGAGATCCTGCTGCTGTTCATCGGCGGCGTCTTCGTCCTGGAGACGCTCTCCGTGATGCTGCAGGTGGGAAGCTTTAAGCTGCGCGGCAAGCGCATCTTCAAAATGGCCCCGGTGCACCATCATTTCGAAGCGCTGGGCTGGACCGAAAGCAAAATCATAGCGCGCTTCTGGATAGCCGGCCTGGTGCTGGCGCTGTTCGCGCTGACAACATTGAAACTTAGATGAAAAGAGGGTGCGTTCTATCCGTGTTCATCGGCGTTCATCCGCGGCCCATAATCCAGCTGGGATGCTTCGTACAAGCGAAGAAATATTGGCCGCGGATGAACGCCGACGAACACGGATGGGACACGAAATGACCATGCCGCGACCATCCTCTGCCCTTGTAGTCGGAATGGAAAAATCCGGCCTCGCTGCCATTCCCGTGCTCCTGCAGCAGGGCTCTAAGGTCCGCGCAACAGACATCCGGCCGCTTTCGCAGCTCCCCGACGCCGCGGCGGCCCTCGATGGCTTGGGAGTTCCATTCGAACAACAATCCGACTCCGTGTTTGAAAATGTCGACTTGATCGTCATCTCTCCCGGCGTCCCCGCCGACCTTCCTCCGCTCATTGCCGCCCGCCAACGCGGCGTGCGAGTCATCGGCGACATCGACCTGGCCGCTCCATTCCTAAAAGGCCGCACCATCGCCATCACCGGAACCAACGGCAAGACCACCACTACCGCACTCACCGGACACATCCTCGGCGAGTCCGGCATCCCCGTCCAGGTCGGCGGAAACATCGGCACGCCCGTCGCCGCCATGATTGAAACCTCGCGCCCGGACCAGTGGAACGTCCTCGAGCTCTCCAGCTTCCAACTCGAAATCATGGCCGAATTGCATGCGGATATCGCCGTGGCGCTCAACGTCACCCAGAACCACCTCGACCGCCATCACACCTTCGCCAGTTATGCCGCCGCCAAGGCGCGCCTTTTTCAAACGCAGCGGTCAGGCTCCTTCGCCGTCCTCAACGCCGACGACGCCACCTGCGTGGGCTACGCTTCGCTCACCGCTGCGTCTCCGCTCTGGTTCAGCAGCACCCGTGCCGTAACCCCTGGCGTGTTCCTCGCCGAGGACCGGATCTGGTTCGACGAGGAATTGCTGATGGACGCCCGCGAAGTTCCTATACGCGGCCGCCACAACATCGAAGACACCATGGCCGCCGCCGCCGCCGCCCGCCTCGCCGGAGCATCCCTCAAATCCATCGCCGCCGCCGTCCGCACCTTCAAAGCCGTGGAGCATCGCCTCGAATTTGTGCGCAGCCTCGACGGCGTCGATTACTATAACGATTCGAAAGCGACCAGCGTGGATGCCGCGCTCAAAGCGCTGGAGGCCTTTTCCGGAGGCCTATGGGTCATCCTCGGCGGCAAAGATAAGGGGCTCGATTACACCAGCCTGCGCGCACCGCTGGCTGCCAAAGCCCGCGCGGTTCTGCTCATCGGCGCGGCCGCCGCCAAAATCGCCGAACAGCTTGACGGCGCCGTCCCCCTCGAGCATTCTGAAACGCTCGACAACGCCGTGCGCTTCGCTCAGGGGCACTCGCAGCCTGGCGATACCATCCTGCTGGCGCCCGCCTGCGCCAGCTTCGATCAATTCAAAAGCTACGAACATCGCGGCCAGGTCTTCAAAGATCTGGTCCGTCGACTGGAGCCTGAACACTGACATGGGGCAGCAACTCAAAACCGACTGGACTCTCTTCGGCGCCACCATCGGCATGGTCGCCTTTGGCATGGTCATTCTATATAGCGCATCTTCCGTAATGGCCGAATTGAAGTTCGGGTCCGACTGGCACTTCGTGCTGCGCCAGTGCCTGTGGATGATTCCGTCGCTCGCCGTCATGATGGCGCTCAAGCGCGTGCCCTACCGCAAGTTTCAGAATCCCACGGTGGCCTTCGCCGCCATCGGATTGGTGCTGATCCTGCTCGGCATTGTCTTTTTCGTGGACTCGGCGCATCATCGCTGGCTGCGCCTGGGGCCCATTATTGGCCTGCAGCCTTCCGAACTGGCCAAGCCCGCTCTGGTTGTCTTTCTGGCGTTCTTCGTCACCCGGCGCGCGCCGGCCATCAACACCCGCTATACGCTGGTCCCGGCCGCTCTGGCCGTCGGTCTCGTCATTCTGGCCGTGGTGGTGGCCGACCTCGGCACCGCTGTGGTGCTCGGCGTCACCGCGGCCGTAGTGTTCTTCGTCGCCGGCCTGCAGTGGCGCTTCTGCGCCATCGCCGCGGGGTGCGCGCTCGTCGGCCTGGTGTTCTTCATCGCTTCCAAACCCTATCGGGTGGCGCGCCTGTTGGGCCATTTCGATCCGGGCTTCAAGATCATCGCACGATTCGATCCGCAAGGCCACATCCAGGAATACCTGCACAACTCGCTGACCTCGCGCGATACCAGCTACCAGGCGGAACAATCGCAAATCGCGGTGGGCGCCGGCGGCGCATTGGGCGCCGGACTCATGCAGGGCAAGCAGAAGCTGCTCTACCTCCCCGAGGCCCACACGGATTTCATCTACGCGGTGGTCGGCGAGGAAATGGGCCTGGTCGGCTCTCTTGGCGTGCTGCTGGCCTTCTGGCTGATCTTCTGGCGCGGCCTGCGCGCCGCCGTGATCATGCCCGACGACTTTGGCCGTTACCTGGCCCTCGGCGTCACCACCATGATCGTAGTGCAGGGCTTCATGAACATCAGCGTAGTCCTCAACATGCTGCCGACCAAAGGCATCCCCTTGCCTCTGATCAGCTCCGGAGGCAGCTCGCTGCTGTCGACTTTGGCCTCGCTCGGAATTTTGATGAATGTCTCGGAACATGCGGGATAGTTCGGCGGGGCATGGCGCCAAAGGCGCCTTCCTCATGGCGGGCGGTGGCACCGGCGGCCACATCATCCCCGCGCTCGCCGTTGCACGCGAGCTGCGCGAGCGCGGACGGGAAACTTTCTTTGTCGGCACGGACCGCGGCCTCGAATCCAAACTGGCGCCCAACGCGGGGTTTCGCCTCGAGTTCATCCGCATCGGCGGACTCAAGCGCGTCGGCCTGCGCCAAGCCGCGGCGACTCTTGTCCAACTTCCTATCAGCACCCTGCAGGCCGCCCGCCTGCTCGAAGCCAATCGCGTCGCCGCGGTCTTCAGTATGGGCGGCTACGTCGCCGGACCTCCTGTCCTCGCCGCATTGCTCCGCCGCGTGCCTGTCGTCGTCATGGAGCCGAACGCCGTCCCCGGCTTAACCAACCGCCGCATCGCCAGGTTCGTCGCCCGCGCGCTCATCAGTTTCCCGGAAACCGCCCGCTACTTTCCGCGGGGCCGCACCGAAATCACCGGCTTGCCCGTGCGCGAAGAATTCTTCTCTCTGCCGCCGCAGCCGCGCGGTCCGATCTTTAGCATTTTGATCACCGGCGGCAGCCAGGGCTCGCGCACATTGAACAATGCCGCCCGCCAAAGCTGGCCGCTCTTCCGTCAATCCGGTCTGCCGCTGCGTATCATCCATCAGAGCGGCCCGGCCACCTTTGAAGAGCTGCGCTGCGCCTTCGCCGAATCCGGCCTAGAAGGCGAGGTGCTGCCATTCATCGCCGACATGCCCGCTGCCTTCGCCCAAACCCACTTGATTGTTTGCCGCTCCGGCGCCGGCGCCGTGGCCGAGTTGGCCGCCTCGGGCAAGCCCTCCATCCTCTCGCCTTTCCCTTTCGCCGCCGACCAGCATCAGTTGCGCAACGCCGAAGCGTTCGCGCGCGCCGGCGCCGCGTGGCTGATCCCCGATAGCGAGATGACCGGCGCACGATTGTTTCGGACTGTATCCGAATCCGCGGCCGAGCCCGGCGTGCTCGAGGATATGGGCCGCGCCGCCCGCGAGCTGGCGCACCCCGGAGCCGCGCGCCGCGCCGCCGACGTGCTCGAAGAGGTGGCCCATGTTTGAGCAATGCTTGAGCAATTTCGAGCGCTTACGATTTTTATTGACACGCGCGCCGGAAGCCGGAACAATACGAGAAGATAATGTTTTTTAAGCGGCAGCACCTGCATTTCACGGGGATCGGCGGAATCGGTATGAGCGGCATCGCCGAAGTGCTGCTGAATCTCGGATACGTCATCAGCGGCTCCGATTTGAAGCTTTCGCCCATCACCGAGCGCCTGGCCACCCTCGGCGCCGCGATCTACGAAGGCCATTCCGCCGCCAACCTGACCGGCGCCCGCGCGCTCGTGGTCAGCTCCGCCGTCGATGAACAGAATCCCGAAGTGCAGGAGGCCCGCCGCCTGCAAATCCCCGTCATCCCGCGCGGCGAGCTGCTCGCCGAGCTGATGCGCCTCAAGTATGGCGTGGCGGTCGCCGGCAGCCACGGCAAGACCACCACCACATCCATGACCGCGACCATCCTCAACCACGCCGGGCTCGATCCCACGGTGGTGGTCGGCGGCAAGGTCGGCACCATGGGCGGCGCTAACGCGCGTGTCGGCCGCAGCGATTTCCTGGTGGTCGAATCGGACGAAAGCGACGGCTCGTTCCTCAAGCTCGCCCCCATCCTGGCGGTGGTCACCAACATCGATCGCGAGCACCTGGATCACTACGCCACCCTCGACGATATCCGCGCCGCCTTCATCGAGTTCGTCAATAAGGTGCCCTTTTACGGCGCCGCCATCGTCTGCCTGGACGACGACAACGTGCAAAGTATCCTGCCCTCCATCCGCCGCCGCACCATCACCTACGGCGTCAGCGCCCAGGCCGCACTCGAAGCGCGCGACATTGATTGCGGCGCTTTCTCGAGCGACTTCAGCCTGCGCTATCGGCAATCTGACCTGGGCGGCTTCCATCTGCGCGTCCCCGGCCATCACAACGTGCTGAACGCCACCGCGGCCGCGGCTGTGGCCCTCGAGCTCGAAGTGCCGCCCGATCGGATTCGCGAAGCGCTGGCTGCTTTCAGCGGCGTGGATCGCCGTTTCCAGATCCGCGGCAAAGAGCGCGGCATCACCGTCATCGACGACTACGGACACCACCCCACCGAAATCCGGGCCACTCTGGCCGCCGCGCGCCTCTGCGGCTTCCGCCGTATCCACGTGCTATTCCAGCCGCACCGTTATACCCGCACGTTCCATCTGCTCGACGATTTCGGCCGCGCCTTTCACCAGGCCGATACGGTCCTGGTTCTGGATATCTATGCCGCTTCCGAGCAGCCCATCGAAGGCGTCAACGCCGAGGCCGTGGCCGAGCGCATCCGCCAGTTTGACCACCAATCCGTCGAATACGTGGGCTCCATCGATCGCGGGGTCGAGGTCCTGTTGGATGTCGTCCAGGATGGCGATGTAGTGCTGACCCTGGGCGCCGGCAACGTCTGGCAGGCCGGCGATCTGCTGCTTGCCCGCTTGCAGCGCCGGCTGCAACAGGGGCTGCAACAGGAGGAGGCCAAGGCAAGCTGATATGGCCCGCGAAAAAGCGCGCCCCGCATTCCGCTGGCGTCTCTGGGCGATCGTCCTGGCCTGGTGCGCGGTCTTCCTGTCGAGCGCCCTGGCCGCCCGCAAGACGCACCAATACCTGCTCACCGATCCGCAGTTCGTGTTCTCCAGCGAGCAGCGCGGCTCCCTCGCCGTCGAAGGCGCCGTCTACGCCTCGCGCGCCAGGCTGTCGCGCGTCTTCGCCACCGACTACGGCCGCAGCGTCTTCGCCGTTCCCCTGGCCGAGCGCCGCCGCCGACTGCTGGCCGTCGATTGGGTCGAGGACGCCTCGGTCTCCCGCCTCTGGCCGAACCGCTTGCTCGTGCGCATCACCGAACGCAAGCCCGTGGCCTTCGTCAGCCTGCCGTTTCATTCCGGCGCGAATTCCCCGTCCCATTTCCTGTTGGTCGACGCCCAGGGCGTCCTGCTCGATCCGCCCGCCCGCGCGCAATTCGCCTTCCCGGTGCTCACCGGGCTCACCGAAGATCAGACCGAGCCCGAGCGCCGTGTCCGCGTGCGCGCCATGCTCGCCCTGCTCGACGAGTTGGGCCCCGCCGGCCAGAACATTTCCGAAATCAATGCCACCGCTCCCGACGACCTCGCGGTGGTTACCCAGGTGGAAGGCCGCTTGATCGAGCTCAAGCTCGGCGACGGTAACTATGCCAAGCGCCTGCAGAACTTCCTGGTCCACTATCCGGAAATCCGCAAGCGCGCGGCCACCGTCACCTCCTTCGATTTACGCCTGGATGACCGCATCACCGCAAAGGAGCAAAAGAATTGAAGACAGACTCCAGAATAAAAACGTTCGACGCCGTCGGTCTGGACGCCGGGAGCGAGTGGACCCGTTGTGTGATCTTTCAGCTGGAAGGCGACCGTGTACGTTTCCGCGGATGCGGGGAGGCGCCCTCGAAGGGTTGGGTGAAGGGCCGTATCGCCGATCAAAACGCCGCCGTCGAATCCATCCGCACCGCCGTTCACGAAGCCGAACAACACGCGCGAATCTCCGTCGAAGCCGCGGTGGTGGGCCTCGGCGGCAGTATCCGCGGCGCCAATTGCCGGGGCTTCCTCGACCTTGGCCGCCTGCGCGCCGTCGATCAGCGCGATGTCAATCGCGCCGTCGAACGCGCCTCCAGGGTCCGCTTACAGGAAGACCGTATGGTCGTGCAGATGTTGCCGCAGGACTTCGTGGTGGATGGCCACCCCGGGCACCGCGACCCGCGCCAAATGGTGGCCGGCCAGATCGAGGCCAATGTCCATCTGGTGACGGCTTCCATCCGCGAGCACGAATGCCTGATAGCCGCCGTCAACCGGGCGCACTTGGCCGTTGAAGAAACTGTTTTCGAGCCTTTCGCCGCCTGCTACGCCTCCCTGCGGCCGGAGGATCGCCGCGACGGCGCCGCCGTGCTTTCCATCGGCGCACACTCCGCCGAGCTGGTGGTCTACTACGGCGAAGCTTTGCAGCTCGCCTGTAGCGTGCCCATCTCCGGCGATCACTTCACGCGCGACGTCGCCCGCGGCCTCCGCATCAGCTTCGAGGACGCCGCCACCATCAAACACGAGTTCGGCTGTGCCGCCGCGGAATCCACCGCGGAAAATTCTTTTGTCGACGTTCCGTCCCGCAACGATCGCAACGTCCAGCGCCGTACCTTGAACCACATTCTGGAGGCTCGCGCCGAGGAGCTCTTCAAATACGTACACGAGGAGCTGACCCGCATCGGCATGCAGAGCGCCCTCATCGGCGGCCTCTTCTTGGCTGGAGGGGGAGCTCGCCTGGACGGCATGTGCGACCTTGCCGAGCGCATTCTCCAGTGCCAGGCGCGCATAGCGCTGCCGCTCGGCATACAGGACTGGCCGGAAGAGATCTTCGACCCGGTGTGGACCACAGCCGCGGGGCTGGCTATGTACGCGGCCAAACTGAAATCGCAACACGAAATCCAACGGCAGTCGATCGGACTGCTCGGGAGAATCCTGAAGTAGACGGAACCACAAATTTTTGCATCTTGAAGGGAGGGCGGTATGGGGCTCATGAATTCTGAAGACGACGATTTGAAATATGAAATTGAAGAAGAAGGCCGATGCGGAGCGCGCATCAAAGTCATCGGGGTAGGCGGCGGCGGCTGTAATGCCGTGGCGCGCCTGCTTCGCGAAGGTATGCCCGGCGTGGAATTCTGCGCCATGAACACGGACGCGCAGGCCTTGGCCGCCTGCGAAGTACCCATTAAACTGCAGCTCGGCTCCAAGGTCACCAACGGCCTCGGCGCCGGCTATAACCCGGAAATCGGCCGCCAGGCCGCTCTGGAAAATACCGACAAAATCGTCGAGCTACTGCAGGGCGCCGACATGGTCTTCGTCAGCGCCGGACTGGGCGGCGGCACCGGTACCGGCGCGGCCCCCGTCATCGCCTCGCTCGCCAAGGAGCTCGAAGCCCTCACCATCGCCGTGGTCACCAAGCCATTCTCGTTCGAAGGCGCGCGCCGCATGCGCCTCGCGGACCAGGGCCTCACCAAACTTGCCTCCACGGTCGATACCGTCATCGCCATTCCCAACGACCGCCTGTTGTCGCTGGTTCCGCGCGGCACCAGCTTCTTCGACGCCTTCAAGCTGGCTGACGATCTGCTCCGCCAGGCGGTCCAAGGCATTAGCGACATCATCAACACGCCCGGCATCATCAACCGCGATTTCGCCGACGTCAAGGCCACCATGCTCGGCATGGGCTACGCCATGATGGGTACCGCCATCGGACGCGGCGAGCACGCCGCCGTGGATGCCGCCCGCCAGGCCATCAATTCTCCGCTGCTCGAGGACTCCCGCATCAGCGGGGCCCGCGGCATTCTCATCAACATCACCGGCTCCAGCCGCCTGGGCCTGCACGAGGTCAACGAAGCCTGCACCATCATTCGCGAAGCGGCCGAGTGCGACGACGTCCAGATCAACTTCGGCGTCACCATGAACGAATCCATGGCCGACGCAGTGAAGATCACTGTTATCGCCACCGGCTTCCAGCCGCACTCTCTGGGCGTTATTGAGGAGCCCAAAGTGGCAGCGCCAGTGTTCGCGCCGCAGCTCGTGCCCGAACCAGTCGCCGTCGCTATGGCGCCCGATCCGGCCCCCGAGGTCGAACCCGAACCCGCGGTCTTCGATTCGGAAGATCTCGACACACCGGCGTATCTTCGCCAGGGCCGCCTGTTGAACTAGACTTACAGAGGCGGGCGCCGGAGCAGCGGCTCCGGCGCCGTCCCCCTGACAGAAATCTGACACACCCCTGATCCGCCGCTGACGATCAACGGCGTATACTGAACTCCACTGTGCGTCCGCTGACCATTCGGCTGCTGTCCGTGCGAAGGAGTCTGCCGCTGTTCCTGGCAATCGTCGTATGCCTCGCTATTTGGCAGGTTTGGCTCACCTGGCGCATGATGGAACAGGACCGCAACCTCGCCGCGCAGCATTCTCGCGAACGCCTGGAACAGATCGCCGACCTGGCTGTGGCCCAACTTGCCGGCACGCTCGGCGAATGGGACCTCAGCCTGCGCGAGTTGGACGCCCTGCCGCCTCCCGCTGCTCTGAAGGCCAAGCTTCCGCTGAACGGAACCTTGGTTCTGCTCGCGCATCCATCTGCAGCCGCTGCAGCCGCTGCAGCCGCGGTATCCGCATACCCCGCCAAATCGCTCCTGTTCGTGCCCGAGCTTCCTTCAGCCGGTCCGCTTCCCAAGGGTTTCGAGACTGCCGAGAAGCTGGAGTTCCGCGAGCAGAACTACGATCGGGCCATCGACGCCTTGCGGCCATTGGCTGAGCAGCCCGCCACGCGCGCGGAGGCCTTGCTGCGCATCGCCCGCATGGAGCGGAGGCTCAACCACCCGGAAGCCGCGCTGGCCGCCTATGATCGAATGTCACAGGAGACTGCGGTGAGCCCCGAAGGCGTGCCCTACGCGCTGTTGGCGGCGGGCGCACGCTGCGAGCTGCCCGGCGCGGTGGCGGCGGCAGATCAGTTGCGGGCGGCGCTGCTCGCAGGACGCTGGCCGTTGCACCGCGAGACTTTCGAGTATTATTGGTCCGAAGTGAATCGCATCCGGCATACGGCAGACGTTCCCCCGACAGATGCGATGGAATTCTCGATGCTCGTCGCACGGCTGTACGAACACTGGCAACAGGCGGTGCGGACCGGGTCGAACTTCAGCGGCCGCGAAGCCCAGCCCGACGCGTCGGTGCTCATCTGGTATGCAACGCCGGCGCGGCTAACAGCCCTGTCTGCGCCCGCCGGATGGCTCGGCGCCGGCCTGAAGCTGCCCGCCAGCGCTGCCGACATCCGCTGGAGATTCGAGGCCCCCGGGTCGCCCCCCGCGGCGCAGCCGCACGTGCTGCGATCTCTGGCCGAGGCCCAACTCGCTGGCAAGCTCGATTTCTCCAGCATCGCCGCCCTCCCGAATCGGGGGATCAACCGCGCGCTGTGGCTGGCAGGCTTGGGGCTGATGCTGTTGCTGGTGCTGGCGGGCGCGTATGCCATGTATCGCGGCGTCAGCCGGGAGCTACGGGTGGCGCAGCTTCAGTCGGATTTCGTTTCCGCCGTTTCGCACGAATTCCGCTCGCCGCTCACCACGCTGCGCGGCATCACCGAACTGCTGGCGAACGACCGTCTGGCCGACGAATCCCGCCGCAGACAGAGCTACGTGTTTCTGGAACGCGAAACCGGCCGCCTGCAGCGCCTCGTGGAAGACCTGCTGGATTTCGGGCGCATGGAATCCGGTCGCAAGCAGTACCGCATCGCGCCACAAGATGTGTTTGGCGTAGTGCGCGCGGCCGTGGCGGAGTTTCGGGAAGAGGCGCTGGCCAATGGCTTCCAGGTGGAGATGGACCTCGATTCACGCGCGGCGACCATCCAGGCAGATGAGGAAGCCCTGCGGCGCGCCATCCGCAACCTGCTTGAAAACGCGGTGAAGTATTCGCCGGAGTGCCGCACGGTATGGGTGGAGGGCCGCGTGAATCACCGCCAGGCGGCCATCTCGGTGCGCGATCGCGGCATGGGCATCGAGCCGCGCGAGCAGCGCCAGATCTTCCAGAAATTCGTGCGCGGCGCAGCGGCCAAGAAAGCGGGCATCAAAGGCACGGGCATCGGCCTGTCGATGGTGCGGCAAATCGTCGACGCTTGCGGAGGAGAGATCCGCCTGGAGAGCGCGGCGGGCGCGGGCAGCACCTTCACCATCCTTCTGCCGCTGGCCCCGCTGGCTGGCAACGGGGAGACCCACGCATGAGCCGAATCCTGATCGTGGAAGACGAGCCGGGCATCGCTTTCGCTCTAGAAAACGACCTGCAAACGGAGGGCTACGAGGTCGTCGTGGTGGCCGACGGAGTGGAAGCCGTACGGCGTGCCCGCTCCGAGCCTTTCGACCTGATCCTGCTGGATGTCATGCTGCCCAACAAAGACGGCTTCGAGGTTTGCCGCGAGCTGCGGCGCGGCGGCTTGAGCACCCCCATCATCATGCTGACCGCCAAGACGCAGGAGGCCGAGAAAATCATGGGGCTCGACCTGGGCGCGGACGATTACGTGACCAAACCGTTCAGCCCGCGGGAACTGCGCGCGCGCATCCGGGCCATGTTCCGCCGCAGCGTGGCCGAGGCGGGCGGCGAAGTGCATCGCTTTGGGCGCTGCGAGCTGGATCTGGCGCGTTTCGAGCTGCGCCGCGAGGGCCAGCGGTTGGAAGCCACCCACACGGAGCTGAAGCTCCTGACCGCTTTCATCCGCAGCCGGGGACGCGTGCTCACGCGCGAGCGCCTCCTCGAAGAAGTGTGGGGCTCCGGCGTGTACGTCACCGATCGCGTGGTGGACAACCACATTGTGGCGCTCCGCAAGAAGATAGAGGACGATCCTTCCGCGCCGCGATACTTGATCAGCATCCGCGGTGTCGGATACCGCTTTGACGGGTAGCTTGCCATGTGTCAGGAAATCCAGACCAGGTTCATGCAAGGCCCTGACCGAATTCCGCTATGCCGCAAACATTGGTGCGGCATTCTGGATTCGTACCCAGGAGGTGCATCATGAAATTCGAAAAAATCGAAAACATCGCGTTGGCATTTACGGCTGTCTTTTCCATACTGCTCGCCGGAGTTGCCGTCGTGAGTATCATCATGCTGGCGGCCCTGCTTTCGGAGTTCGCCGTAATACCATTGCACGCGCAAACCAGCTCCGCGGTCGAACTCCAGGCGGCCATGACCAAGGAAGAGGTGGATGGCGATCTCAAAACCGCCATCGCGGCCTATCAGAAGATCGCGGCGAATAAGTCCGCTCCCCGCGACGTTCGCGCCAAGTCGCTGCTCCACCTGGCGGGCTGCTACGAGAAGCTCGGGCAGCAGGCGCAGAGTGTGTATCAACAGATTGTACGCGACTTCGGCGACCAGCCGGCGGCCACGCAGGCAAAGGTGCGGCTGGCGGCGTTGAAGCAGGATGACCATCCGCCCGCGCCCGCGACGATGACACAACGCAAGATCGAGCTACCGATCCCCAACCGTGGCATTATTGGCCCAGGCGATACCGATGGCCACCGGTTGATCTATGAAAACGGGGCTACTGGGGAGCTGATTTACGGCGACCTTGCCGGCAATAACAAACGGGTCATATTCAAGGCGAAGCCCGACGACCTGCCAGATTGGTCTCCGTCCAAGGATTTTTCGATGGTCTTCCTTCGCTTGCATTCGAAGCCCGGAGAGCCGCAAATTTTGGCAGTCCTCAACACGGATGGCACGGGTTACCGCGAGATCGCCAAGTTGGATGCCCGCCCTTATTGTTGGCCCACCTGGTCCTGGGACAATCGCTATCTGCTGTGCGCCCAGTCTAAGGACGATACCAGCCGGCTGTTGAGGATCTCGGTTGCCGACGGTCAAACCCGCGAATTGCTGAGTCTGAAAGCCGCAAAAGTGACGGCTGTTAACTTCTCTCCGGATGGCCGCTTGGTGGCATATCAAGCGCAACCGTCGTCTGTTGCGGACCCGGTCTCGCAAATCTTCGTCATGCCCGCCGAAGGTGGAGCGGCGCAAATGGTCTACGAGGAGCGGCTCACCAGCATGCTGCCCTCGCTCAAGCTTCTCGATTGGACCGCCGACGGACGCTATCTGGCCATTGCCAGTGAACGCACAGGGAAGGGCGCGCTGCATCTGCTGCCAATAAAGGACGGCAAATCGGCAGGCGCACAGGTCTTTGTCAGGGTTGGCGATTTCGAAGAGGGCGCCACCACAGCCGCTGGGGGCCTGATTTACCGTTCGGTGGAACCTGGCGGCGCGTGGGCTGTTTATGTCGCGTCCCTCGATGCGAATAGCCGTCCGGGCGGTTGGAAACGCCTGGATCTCCCCCTTGGCAATATGCTCAACCCCGGGCCCCAATTTTCCGGAGACGGCAATCAAATCGTGTATAGCGCCCAGTACCAGGACGTGGGGCAGACTGGGGGCGAATCCATCCGCTTGCGCAACCTTTCTACCGGAGGGGATCGCGAGATCTATCACGCGCTCGGTTACACCCATTGCACGTGGGCGGCTCAACAGCCTAAGCTTTTCTGCACCGAAAACGGGATGGGAAAAACGGACATTTTTTCCATTGCAGCCGACTCCGGCCAAGTCGAGCGCCTCCGTACCCTGCCAGGATCGCCGCTATTCGGTCCCCTTTCCAGCCGCGACGACCTGGCGCTCTACATGTTCAGAGGCGACTACGTCCGGGAAGGGGAATTGCTGCGATGGGAAATTGCGACGCAACGCGAGACGGTACTGGAGCGAATCCCGCCGGGAGCCTGGGGATGGGTGTCGCCGGACGAGCGCTGGGTCGTCGAAGTGGACGAGCACCGCAACCTCAAGATACGCCCCACCTCTGGCGGAGATTGGAAGCCGCTGCTATCGGACTCCCACGCGGGCCACTTCAACGTCACTCCCGACGGCAACTGGCTGATCTACCATACGGTCGATTCCGCCGGAAAACACGGCCTGTACCGCGTCGCGACGGCCGGCGGCGAGCCGGAGCGTTTGGGCGATTTTCCAACGAACACCCCGGACGGCAGCTTGTACATCAGCTCGGACGGGCGCAAGGTCATGGTGGCCGCCGGCGAGTACGATATGGTGTACGAACTCTGGTCGCTGGAGAACTTCGTCCCTCCCGCGCCGAAACCCTGATCCGAGCCCCAACAGCGATAGAATGAGCATTCGACTCGCCGAAAGGAACGCCCATGAACCGACGGGACCTTTTCAGAAACGCGGCGCTGGCCGGCGTAGCCGCAACCGGCGCCCTGCCTGGTCAAGCCCGTGCGGCTTCGAGCGACCGCATCGGCATCGGCGTGATCGGCTGCGGCGGCATGGGCCGCATGGATTTGGCCGACTTCCAGAAGCAGCCGGAAGTCGAGATCGTCGCCCTGTGCGACGTCTACGAGACTAACCTTGCCGCCGCGCACAAGCTTACCGACGGCAAAGCCAAGACCTGCACCGATTTCCGCAAAGTGCTCGACGACCGTGCGGTGGATGCCGTGGTGATCGCCACTCCGGATCACTGGCATCCGCTCATCACGGTGGCGGCCTGCCAGGCGGGCAAGGACGTCTATGTCGAGAAGCCCGTGTCCAACGTGGTGCGCGAAGGCCGCCTGATGGTGGAGGCCGCCCGGCGCCACCAGCGCATCGTGCAGGTGGGCCTGCAGCAGCGCTCCGGCTCGCACTTCCAGCGCGCCGCCAGGATCGTCGGGTCGGGCGAGTTGGGCGAGATACACTACGTCCAAGCCTGGATTCACGAAACCAGCTCGAAGGAAGGCTTGGGCAGGCCTCCGGATGCGGAGCCGCCCGCCGGCCTGGATTGGGATTTCTGGCTCGGCCCCGCGCCCATGGTCCCCTTTAACACCGAGCACTTCCTCGGCAACTGGCGTTCGTTTCTCGCCTATGGAGGCGGCCGCATCACGGACTGGGGCGTGCACCTGCTGGATATTGTCCACATGGCCATGCGCGCGGACACCCCGCTGGCGGTCACGGCGTCGGGCGGCAAGCTCTATGTGAGCGATCGGCGCGACACGCCCGACACTCAGGAAGTCACCTGGGAATACCCGGGCTTTCTGGTGCACTACACTTGCCTGCTGCACAATTCTTACGGCCACAACGGCAACGCCGGGCACAAGCCTTTCGGAAGTTACGGTATACAATTTCACGGCACGCGCGGCACGCTCTTTGTGGACCGCGCCGGTTACGAAGTGACGCCACAGATGAAGGATCACACCGAGCCTGGCGGTCTCTCATCCCGCGCCGCTTACGACGATCTCACCGGCATCAGCATGTACTACGAACTGGAAGGCACGGCCGGCCGCGGCACCAGCTCCGTACAGCATGTGCCGCATGTACAGAATTTCTTGAAGTGCGTGAAGTCGCGCGAGCTGCCGGTGGCGGACATCGAAATCGGGCACCGCACTACCACGGCGTGCCACCTGGGCAACATCGCTCTGCGCGTGGGGCAGAAGCTGCGCTGGGATGGCAAAGCCGAGCGCTTTATCGGCAGCGAAGATGCTAATGCGCTGCTGACTCGCCACTATCGCGCGCCCTGGAAACTGGAAGGCCTCCAAGCATGATATAGCTTGATAGTAAATTAAACGGAGTAAGTCAAATGACGGACCGGCGTGAATTCATCAGGACCGCGGCGCTCGCCACGGCCGCATCTTACAGCCGCATTCTCGGCGCCAACGATCGCATACGCATCGCTGGCATCGGCACTGGCGGCCGTTGCCAATATTTGCTGGGCGTGTTGAACAAGGCCGGCGGCAACCAGATCGTAGCGATTTGCGACGTCTACGAACCGCGCCGCCTGGAAGCCCGCGAGAAGGTGGCGCCCGACGCGCGCGAGTTTACCGATTACCGCAAGCTGCTGGAACAAGCCGACATCGATGCCGTGGTGATCGGCGCGCCGGACCACTGGCACGTCCCCATGACCATCGCGGCCGTGCGCGCCGGCAAGGACGTCTATGTCGAGAAACCGGTCACGCACAGTATTGAAGAGGGCCCGCCGCTGCTCCAGGCAGTCACCGAATCGAAGCGCGTGGTTCAGACAGGCATGCAGCAGCGCAGCTGGCCGCACTTTCAGCAGGCGCGCGAAATCGTGGCCAACGGCGGGTTGGGCCAGGTCACTTTCATCCGCACTTATTGGTATCAGAATTATCTGCTGGGACGGGACACCCGCGCGCCCATCGACAGCTCCAAGCTCGACTGGAAAATGTTTCTGGGCTCCGCGCCCGATCAACCCTTCGACGCCGAACGATACCGCGAGTGGCGCTGGTTCTGGGATTTCGGCGGCGGCTCATTGACCGACCTCTTCCTCCACTGGGTGGACGTGGCGCACTGGTTTATGGCCAGCGACACGCCCTCCGATGCGCAGGCCATGGGCGGCCACTATGTCATTCCCGAGTGGCAGTGGCCCGACACGGTCAATGCCGCGTTCCACTATCCCGGCAACTTTATGGTGAACTTCGATTGCAGCATGATGGGCTACCTGGAAGGCGGCGGCCTCATCTTTCACGGCACCAAAGCGCTTCTTCGCATCCACAGGGGCGGCTTCTCCCTATATCCCGAGCAGCCTAAGTACACCGAGCTTCCCGACCTGGAGAACGTGGCGCAGGAGGTTAAATCCACGCACGACGGCGGGATCGATCACATCCAGAATTTCCTCGATTGCATCGCCTCGCGCAAGACTCCCAACGCGCCCGTCAGTGTGGGAATCGCCGCCGCGCGCGCGGGCCACCTGGGTAATCTGGCCCTGCGCAGCGGCCAGACCGTGAAGTATCCGGCCTGAGTTGAGTGATGGGCATGGAAATAATCTTCGAAGTTCGCGACGCTGAGGAAGGCGACTTTTGCGCGCGCGCGCGGGCATGGCATCTTCACCGAAGCAGAGACATGGGAAGAGCTTCGCGCCAATGTTCTCGAGGCAATATCCGTCCACTTTGAAGACGCCCAGTGCATCCGCGGTTGGTGCAGCTGCACTATGTAAAGGACGAGTTGATCCCCGTCGAAGCCGCATGAAATTGCCGCGAGGCGTATCCGCAGATCGTCTAATCCGCGCACTTGAGCGCCTCGGCTATGAAGTGGTCCGTCAAAAGGGCAGCCATGTCAGGCTGCGACACCCGCTTAAGACCGGCACGCTTCACGGCATTCTCTCCGGGACCGCACACATGAGGTCTATTACCATCGAATCTATTATTGATTTGCTCAGGGTCGCCTCTTCCTCGGAGAGAGCATCGAGAGCCTTGATCAGAAGTTCGTCGGCATCGTGAAAGCGGCCGCTTCGGATTCCTTCCCGCAGACGTTGCTCACGCTCGGGCTTATGCATTTCGATATTCTACCCCGCCACCTTGCGCAGCACCTCTTCGGCGTGCAGCGCGCCGTCGGGAGTGTCCTCATGCTTGAACATCAGGAAAAGGTCTTTCCCCTGTTCGAGCAGGCCTATGGCACGCCCGGCGATGGCATCGATATCTTCGGCCGTGTAGGCTGGCTTGCGCAGGCGGTAATAAACGAAGTCGGCGGTGATCACCTCGGGCACTTCGAGCTTCTCGGATTCGGCGACGCATAGCGAGATGTTGCGCCGCTCGAGCAGGCGGTACACATCGTCCACCAGCCACGAGGCGTGGCGAAATTCGAAGGCATAGCGCAGGTCGTCAGGCAGGTTCTCCAGAAACGCCTCCAGCAGGGCCGCGTCGCAGCGCATTTGCGGCGGAAGCTGAAACAGAATCGGGCCGAGGCGGCGCGCCGGGCGCAGCGGATCGATGGAGCGCAGGAAGACGCTGGTGGCCTCCGCCGCATTCTTCAGCCTTAGTATATGCGTGATCCGCATGTGCGCCTTCAACGCGAACAGGAAGCCCGGCGGCGTGGCAGCGGCCCAATTCTGCAGCGTCGCCGCCGCCGGCATACGCCGGAACGTGTAGTTGATCTCGACCGCGTTCAGGCGCTGCGCGTAGTGTTCCAGAAACTTGTTGGCAGCCAGCTTGGCGGGATAGAAGCGCGGCTTCCACTGCGGATAGGCAAAACCGGACGTTCCGGCAAAGAGTCGGGCCATTGGCTTATTATGGAACTCCGGAGGCCCTATCGTGCACCTGCTCATCAACTGG